>Ga0105046_10000849_pt1 | contig 44766 bp, 29 predicted proteins | sample MAT03_FD_78385 | JGI IMG/M metagenome (GOLD analysis project Ga0105046, IMG submission 78385) | Freshwater microbial communities from Lake Fryxell liftoff mats and glacier meltwater in Antarctica - MAT-03 (megahit assembly) | ecosystem: Environmental > Aquatic > Freshwater > Ice > Liftoff... | reverse complement strand
GCGGCAACGCGCTCCGGAGTCCACGAATCAAGCCCCTGCGCGGCGATTAACTGGAGAACCCGGTGGACCAGCGTCCCGATCAAACGAACGGTTTCGTTATCGGCGCTGTATGCCGCTTCGACTTCGTCGACGTATCGCTCCTTCACGCTCCAGTCGAGCGCCGGCGCGGGGCCTGGGGCATGAAACCCTTGCGGCACCCGGCGCAGCGGAACGCCGCGCGAAACGGCGGCGTCCACTGGAGGCAGCGCCTTGGCCGGAGGCGGAAACGCATCCGCCACGGCATGCCAGAGTCTCGCCAGAAAAGTGCCTCCGTTGGGCACACTGCCGAAGAGATACAGCCGCCGTTTCGCCCGCGTGGCAGCCACGTACAGCAAGCGGCCCGCTTCCTGTTCCTGCTTGCGCCGCTCGTGAACGGCGAGGTAATCGTAGACCGCATCCCGATCCCCGCCGGTCGCGCGAATGCAGCCGATGATCAGGTCCTCCCGCTCGCTCCAGCGGAGCAGCGACGATCCTCCGGTCCGAGGCTTGTTTGACAGGCCCGGCAGCAGAACATTGTCGAACTCCAGACCCTTCGACTTATGCACGGTCATGATCTGAACCCGATCCCCGGCAAGCGGATTCGGGGCCGCGTACAACTTCTCCAACGCATCGTCGAGCGCAGTGAAATCCGGCAGATCGCCAGCTTCATCGAGCGTATCGAGCAGTGTGAAAAATGTGTTGGCATCTTCCTGCTCCGCGGCGTCCCGGAGGCACGCAGGGCCTCCCAGCGCTCTCCAAGTCTCCTCAACGTGGCGGCGCAGGCTATGCCGCCGGCTCTCCAGCAGCGCGGCCTCCAACACGGACGCAACCCGTTGCAGGCGCTCTCCCGGCAGCGTCGCGAGGGCATCCGCGATCACGGGGGATTGGGCGATCCGGCTGAGCTCGACGAGTTCCAGTCCGCACCAGGGCGCGCGCAGAATGCTGAGCCAGGCCACGCGGTCGGCCGGATGCAGGAGGGCTCGTGTCAGGGCGCGCAGGTCCTGGATAATAGACCGCTCCGCCAGCGGGTCCATTTCCACGGCCTGGAATCCAATTTTGCGGCGGTTCAACTCGGCAACGATGGCATGCGCGTCGGCACGGCGCCGAACCAGGATGGCTACTTTTCCCTCGGCGCGCTCGATTGCGTCGGCTACGGCCGCAGGTTCTTCAGCAGCGGTTGCCGGCCGGCACACCACGGCTACGCCCTCCAATTCGCCGCGTTGCGCCTGGCTTGGAGAATAGGCGACCGCGCCCGATGCCGGGTCATCCTCGGGCGCGAGTACGCAGGGGAAGGTTGCGTTGAACCACTCGACGAGGTTAAGGCTCGAACGGAAGTTGGCGCGAAGAACGAGGGATTCGAGTTCGAGCCGTCCCAATCCATGACGCCGGCATTGTTCAAAGAGCGAGACATCGGCTTCCTGGAAGCTGTAGATCGACTGCATTGGATCGCCGACTGCAAAGACAGTACGGCCATCGCCGGGCGCCCAATCGGCGATCAGGCGCTCCAGCAGGCCCAGCTTGGACCGGGATGTATCCTGGAACTCGTCCAGCAGCAAATGCTGAATACGGAAGTCCAGCGCGTAGGCGAGCGGCGTCGGCTCGGCATCCGATCCCAGGGCTTCGGTCGCGCTCAGCGTCAGTTCGACAAAGTCCGTGGTCCGGCGTTCCTGAAACACCAGGCGGAGTTGGGCAACCGCGAGGGTCAGGACCCCGGCGAGCGCTTCGATGACCGCCCACTGCCCGTCCGTATACCGGTCTGGAGGCACGTTGCGGAGCGCGGCCAAATCCGCCGCAAACGCCGAGTCCAGATTGGTGCACAGCGACTCCATTTCCGCCTTCCGCGGATCTTTCGGCGGGAAGCCTTCGTTCTTCGTGATGCGCTTGCGCGGGGCGCCTTCCTTTGTCAACAGGAACTCCGCAAGCGCCCGATGCCGAAGCAGTTCGTGAGCCCATTCCTCTTCGAATCCGGCGTACCGGATCAGGTCCCAGGCGTTGAAGGGGACTCGATGACGAACCCGTTCCAGCGCGGCTTCGGAGATAGCGCGCAGGCTCGCTTCCAGACGCTCCCGGTGGAGACCCCCGGCCACATGACGGAGCCATTGGTCGCGGCGGGAGAGCATCTGCATCAGCAGTTCCGCCACGCGTGGAAGGTTGTTATCGATGTGGAGCAGCAGGCGTTCGAGCAGAGGCTGGAATGGCGTCGACTCCTCCAGCATTTTTAGGGTACGAAGGGCTGCTTCGTAGTGGAGAACGCCCGGATCGTCGTGGAGTGCGGGCGGGCCGCCCATGCGGCTTGTCCAGGGCATCTGGCTGGTTAGCGAGGCGCAGAGCGAATCGATGGTCATTACACGCAGCCGGGAGGGGTTGTCGAGGAGCCCCCACTGGAGCGCGTGGTCGCGGTCCAGAGCCGCTCGAGCGAGTTGCCACGTCCGCTGCGCGTGAGCCTCATCCGGTTGCTCACCCAACGCTTTCCGCAGCGCGCCGCCGATGCGAGAGCGCATCTCTCCCGCGGCTTTGCGAGTAAAGGTGAGGGCGACGATCGCCTCCGGCGTTTCGACCACCGCCAGCAGCGCCAGGAAGCGCTGCGTCAAGAGTTCGGTTTTGCCGGAACCGGCGGGCGCCTGGACCAGAAAAGACCCGGTGATATCGAGGGCACGTTCGCGGATTGCGGCGTCAGGCGGCGGCATCAAAACTCAGCCTAACATTGCTTCGTCGCTTTAGGGCCTGAACGTGCGCATGATGTGCGCCAACGAGTAGATCTCGCCCGCCTGTGCATACGAAGCGGCTTCTTGAATCTCCGCCCTGATCTCGTCCATCGGCAGTCCGGTCTTCGCCGCGGCCCCTAACCAGGCACGCCCGAATTCGTCCGCAAGTTTAGCGGTTACCTGATCCGGATCGTCGGGATCGGTCGCGAGCTTGGCCTTCGCAATCAGTGGCAGTACCCGTCGTCCGGCGGTCATCAGAGGGGCATGCAATGCAGCCGGAATCTGGTTCTGAGCCTCCAGGAATTTGATGGTTTGCAGGACCACCGTGATGTCATCGTCCTGTAGGGGTCCGGCCATTTCCCCGATCCTGGTTTGCAGATACCGCTCCGCTGTTCCGGCGATGGCATCCCTCCGGTAATCGGTGGCGTAAGGCAGCCAGTTCTTTAAAGGCGATGAACCGTTGAGTGCCGCGATGCCGTTCTTCCGCTGTTCCTCTTCGGCGGTCTGCGCGGCGAGCTTTTCCGCATAGGCGATGGCGTTGCGCTTCACGCGCACGCGATACGAGTACCCGTCGTGGGGCGGTTGCCCGGAGATCACGGCGAAGCCTGCCGTATTCCAGTCGCTCCATTGCTCGTGCTTTGGCTCGGCGCGCCCCGGCAGAGGCGAGACAAACTCGAACTGCGTTTTCTTCCCCAGCTGCATGCCCACCAACAGCGGTTCCCGGCCCGAATGCACCGAAACTTCGCACGGCACCACCCAGCGGCCATCGCGCCGCGTCGCCTGCTGGATGTTCAGGAGGCCAAACTCCGGCCGCCGCCGTTCACTGCCGCCGATCGAAGTCAGCGTGCAGGAGTTCTCACCCGCCAGCGCCAGGTTCGACGGCTGCCAGTGCGGGGCCATCCGCATCTCGACCATCATTTCCAACGTATCGCCGTCGATCCGCGGTGGCACGTCGCCGCCCATCCGCGCCCAGAGACCGATCAATCCCAATACCACGGCGAGGACTCCCAGGCCCAGAGCGGCGCCCTGCATGAAGCCGGTTCCGAAGTTTTTGGCTACGACAAATCCAATCGTAAAGCCGCCGACGAGGCCGAAAAACGCCATGAAAATGACGAAGTATCCCGAGCCGCCTTCAAAGTTGCCGAGGCGGTACCACGCAACGCATTTCCCGGCGAGAAAGAAGGCCAACCCGCAGCCGACGATAGCGGCGATGACCGCGGAGGCGAAAGATAGTAACCATCCCATACTCGCTCAGGCGCAATCGGTTCACGAGTGTTGTCAGGGTTATCATGAGCGTTATGCGCATGCGTCTGGCGATGTTATTCGTGAAGGATCTTCCCCGGATGGCCGCATTTTACAGCGAAGTCCTGGGGTTGCCTTTGAAATCTCAATCAGAGACATGGGTGGAGTTTGAGGGGTTCGCGCTGCATGCGATCCCCGCGGCGATAGCAGCGGAAATCGAAATTCTTTCGCCGCCGGCGGCGCGGGAAGAGATGCCACTCAAGCCGGTGTTTGAGGTGGAGGATGTAGCGGCCGAAATCGAGCGGCTGGAAACTTTGGGAGTCGACATCCCCCGGCGTCCGTGGGGGACGAGCGACGGCGTCGACCCGGAAGGGAGCGTCTTCGGGATCTTGGCGGCGGAGTCCCGAGGGCAAACCGTTGTTCCAATGATTCATGTGCCTGATGTTCGGGCGACGGCCGAATGGTATGCGTCGATCGGGTTTCAGGTGGAAGGGACGCACGAGGACTGTGGCGGAATGAGCTGGGCGAGCGTGTCGTTCGGCGGCAGCGAAATCATGATCAACTCCGGAGGCCAGCCAAGCGCCGCTGAGCGCCGTGAAGTCGACCTGTATGTTCGGACCGGCGATGTGGAGTTGATCGCCCGTAGCCTGAGGGACCGGGTGGAAGTCGTAACAGATCTTTACGACGCCTTTCACGGCATGCGCGAATTTATTATCCGCGATTGCAATCGATTTTGGATTACCTTCGGGCAGCCGATTTAGCGCGTTCGACCTGGATCATCAGGACTTCATGGTGGAAACGCCCGAGAGATCTCATTGACGAGGCAGAGGCCTCAACAAGGTTGGATGATCTTGTGCCGGAGTGCGTCTCAATCTCGGGCGCGGCGTTCAGCGATTCAGGGACCTTTTTCAATTCGCGGGCGGCTGGAACCCGGCGCAGTTGAGAACCGGGAGGGAGGGGTATTTGCGGAAGCGCTGGTCGGTTAAAGCCAATCGGCACAACAGATAGACTGTCCCTTTGGGGGATGGGATGGATTGGTGGTGCAGGCAGCGGGGGCAGAGTCCGGGAGTGACGCTCACGGGACCTTTTCCTCGAAGCGGATAACGGAGTCCGAACCGAATTTCCGATAGTTGGCGTATTCGACCCGCATGCGGAGGCGGAGCGCCCCATTGCGGAAGGGGAGGGTATCGTCGGCTACAGTGAGGACGGGAAACCAGAATCCATCGGGCAGGCGACGCCTGATGGTGCGGAAGCGGGGGAAGAGATTTTCCTGTTTCGTACCCAGGATTTCGGGGACGGCCTGGCCCTCGCTTTGGACGACGGAGTAGTCGTCCTGGGCGATCCAGAGGAGGCCCTGGAAGAGGCGCTGGCCGTCGAGGATTTGGCGGGGCTTCACTTCGAGGACCCAGCAGAGGGTATTTTGGACTGTTTCCTCGCCTCGGAAGACCGTGGTGTAAAGCCAGAGGCGTTCCTTGGTTAACAGCAGCGGCTGGATTTCCCGCAGGTCACGGAAGTCTTCGTCGGTGAGGATGAGGCGGACCAGAGATTTCCAGGGCTTGCCGACGACGGTTTCGGTTCTTTCGCCTGCGCCATTAAACATGACTTCGCGGGTTTCGCGGAACTCGCCGGTCTTGACGCCTTTGGAGCCGATCTCTTCAATCAGCACTTTTTGTTGATAGAGATACCGCGCCCTTACGGTTTCGCTGGCGGTTTCCCGCTCGGCTGCTTTTCGGGCGAGGCCGGGGGGAGGGTCGGCAGCGCAGGTGATGGCGGATACTAGAACAATGTATGCGGCTCCGCGGATGAACGCGCTAATCGCGTCCCTGTCGACCATTCTGCCGTTAGCCGGAATTGGCGCTGCTGTATACATGCACCAACAGAGTATCCCCAACTGGCAGATGGCGGGAATTCTTTTGGCGTTCCTGGTGGAAGCGGGGTTGTTTCTGGCGACGGGGTCGAGGGCGGCACGGGAGCGGTTGGGGGCGATTGCGCCGGAACGATTGGCAGCCGGACTCACGTTGGTGACCCCGGTGACGTGGTTGCTGGCCGGGGGCGGGGAACTTTGGCAGGTGGCGGCGACCACGGCGATTACGGCGGCATTCGCGTTCTGGTATTTGCGCTTTCCGGAGAGCGATGCACCGGTGCTGATTTTGTACGGTGCGCTGGCGCTGGGCAAAGTGGCGGCGATGCTCTATTTCATACCCTGGCCGAAGGCGCCGACGGCGATCATCGGTGAATTCGCCTGGTTGCGGACGCTGCTGTTCGCGGTGCTGTTGTTCCGGCGTCCGGTGTTGGCCAACTACGGTTTTTTGCCGACTGCGGAGGAGTGGAAACAGGGGGTGAAGTGGTTTGTGTTTTTGATTCCAGCCGTCCTGGTAATCGCGGTTCCCATCGGATTCGCGAAGCTGCGGACACTGCCGGCGGATCCGTGGAAATTGGCGTTGGCGGTGGTTGGGACTTTTCTCGGCCACTTTATATTCGTCGCGCTCCGGGAAGAGGTTCTATTCCGCGGGATGATGTTACCGAAGTTGCAGGGGGCGATTGGAGCGGCGCCGGGGATGCTGGCGGGGGCGATCATTTTTGGAGCGGTCCATCTCCCTTTTGGCCAGTTTCCGAATTGGAAATTCGCGGTGGTGGCGGCCGTGGCGGGATGGTTTTATGCGAAGTCGTATGAGGCAACCGGGTCGATTCGTTCGGCGATGATTACGCATGCGCTTACCAATGTGGTGGCGCGGGTGTTTCTTTCCACTTGATTGATTGCCGCCGCCGGCGGGTTCAAGCCGGTCCAGCGGAGGCTCAAGGATCACCGGCAAGCTCCGTTATTGCGCGCCACTCGTGGCTCCGAACACCGGGTTCATCCGCCGATTTAGCACGGGAGAGCATTGCCGCCGCGACGGTTGATCCCGCGATGCCGCGGTAGCGTTCCAGCGGGCCGACGAGGGCGAATTGAATGCCCTGAATCACAGTCTGGCTGATGCGTTCGACGGGCCTTGCTTCGCCTCTTGCTCCGAGGAGAAAGCTTGGCTGAAAGATATCGAGCCAGTCAAAGCCGAGAGCTTCCAGATCGCGCTCCGCCTCCGCTTTCACGCGCAGATAGAAGTTGGGGGAGGTCAGGTTCGCAGAGACCGAAGAAACCAGTAGAAAATGACGAGCGCCGTTTTGCTTCGCCCAACGGGCGAAGGCCAGGACGTAATCGTGGTCAACGGCACGAAAGGCCGCCTTCGACCCGGCCTTTCGAATTGTCGTTCCCAACGCGCAAAAGGCCACGTCCAAAGGCACGGGCGAGAGCGCGGAGAGTGCGTCAAACTCGACTACTTTTTCGCGTAGCCGGGGGTGGCTGCGGTGCAAAGGTTTGCGCAGGACCGCGACGACGGGATCGAACCCGCCGTCGTCGAGCAGCCGGTTTAATACGTGGTGCCCGGTCAAGCCGCTGGCCCCGGCAATCGCCGCGCGTTGCATTTAAATATCCTAACCCGGCTGACAACTTTTTCTACTCCGGCTGCGTCTTTCATTTTGAGTGCGGATAATAGTCCTCCTTTCGCTCCTAATAACAAGACTTTCCACCGCCGCTCCGGTCTGTCCGGCGGGAACGGCGGTGGGATATTTTCGACTGGAAGTGCGCCGGCCAAACATGGCATGGGCGATACCGATTGACCGGGTCAACCGGTTGCAAAAGGGCGATACCGTGGTGTTTTTCCCTTCGGATCCGCCGGTTCCTACGGACATTTCCAGCGCTCGCGTCGCATTGCTGATCCTCACGCCGTCTACCGGCGATTTGCGGCTGCTTGAAACGAAGAAGGCGACGGGCCGGCAAGAGTGGGTTCTGCCAGAGGATGCAAGTGCAATTGCGGTTGCGTATGGGCCACGCGGGCTGGACGACGACAAAATGCGGAACGCGGCCGTCAAGGATCCGGAGTTGATCGCGCAACTGGCTGAATATTCGGAGAAGACGGCGCAGACCGAGATCGTTCTCTCCTCGCTTACGGGCCGGCGGCCGAGCGACGACCGCGCCGTGGATGCGGCTCTACAGGGCATGGCGGCCACGGGCGGAGCGTCGAAACTCGACCGAAGCGCATCGCTCGATCGACAGACGATATCGCTGTTCCGTACGCTGAATCCGGCGATTGGTTCCTATGACCCGCTGGCTCCGGAGCCACAGCAACGCTGGCAGCAGTCGGCAATGCTGGCCACTTCGGTGGCCGGGCTATTCTTTGGTAATACCGTAGGACTCGCGGGCGGCGGCGCGGCGTTGTTCTTAAACATGCGGACACTGCTGTTTCCAAAAACTGAGTTGCGTTCGGCGCTATTGCGGGAGGCGCCGGAGGCCGCACTGTGCGCCGCCAAGCCCAATGCTTCGCGCACGAAATTCGCCTACCTATGGGCACGACGCCTGCCGCAGGGTGCGGCGCCGCGGTTGAAATTAAATCAGCCGGCCCATCTGGCAATCGGACTTCCGGCGACGATTCCGATTGACGCGGCGGAGGTCGAACTCGCGACGGCGGGGCGGGCGTTTCGATGGAAGCTGGTGGATGCGAAAGGCGTGACTATTCCGGTTCCCGTCGCGGTTCCGGTCAATGAGAGGGCGATCCGGGTGGCGCAGATTCCCAAATCGGCAGAGCCCGGCGTTTACCGGTTGGTGGCGGACTGGGACTGGACGAGCGCGGCGGTTGCGGGTGATATCCATTTGCACGCCGTTCCGGACCTCGGCCTGCTGCGCGTGACACCGGAATCGGCGGACCGATTGATGGCGGGGGCGGGTACGGTCCGGGCGCGATTGTCCGGGGCGAGCGGGTATTTTGTGGAATCGCTGCGGTTGCTACGGCTCGGCGATCCGCTGGCGGCGCCGGTAACGCTGCCGTTCGCAGCGGGTCCGCAGGGCGATTGGGTGGAGTTTGAAGTCAACACGGCGGGAATTGCGGCGGGTCCGTATTCCCTGCTGATTGGACAGCAGGGCGGAGCGAAGGCTGAACTTGCACTGTGGATGCAAGCTCCGGTTCCGGCGTTGGCAAACCTGCCTTTGGCGGTGCATGAAGGCTCGGGCGAGTCCTTTACACTCGACGGGCAGGGCTTGGAGCGAATAGAGAAGATTACCTCGAAACACGCGCAAATCGATTGGAATCCGGAGAAGCGTGAGATGCGGGTACTCTTGGCCGCGCAGGCTCCGGCGGAGGTCGATTTGGAATTGCATGTGGAGGGCCGGAATCAGCCGCTACGGATGGCGAGTGCGCTGCGGGCAATGGGTCCGATGCCGGAAATCACAGCGTTTACCTTGGCTCCGCAAGTGGCGGGAACCGTGGAGCGTATGGCTGGGGAAATTGATGCCGCGCAGCCCGCCGCATTTTCATTGCAAGGGCGGAACTTGCCGGCGGAGGCGCGCGTGACGTTGCGGTGTAAAGAACCGGGTTTGACGCCCGCGGCGGTAGATGGGAAGCCCTCCTACTTCACATTGGCGGCGAATGGGCCGTCGAACTGTACGCTTTTGGCAACGGTTAATGGCTCCAACGCCGTGAATTTGGGCCGCACGGTGCGGTTGCCAACGATTGCGACTTTTACATTGACGGATGAGGCGGCCGGGGCGCCGGATTCATTCAAGGGCTGGCTGCAAGGACAGGGGCTGGAAGCCATTGCCCAGACGGGGTGGACGGCTGCGGTGGCAAAGGATGTGGCGGCGTTGCCGGCGCCCGAGAAGGATGGGCAGAAGTTGGAAATCGTGATGCCGTGGCCGGCGCCGGCGCCCCATGCTCCGTTGCGGATCTGGTTGCGCGGTGAGACGGAATCCCGGCTGACGAATGCTCGATTTTAGCGGAGTTCGCCAAGTTCTTTAGCCATGTCGGTATCTTCGGCGGCCATGGCGGCATTGCCTAGTGCGCGGAAAGCGGCGGCGCGGTTGCGGTAAGCATTGGCGTAGTTCGGGTTGAGGCGGATGGCGGCGGTGAAGTCGTCAACGGCGCCGTTGTAATCGGCGAGACGCAACTTTGCATAGCCGCGGCCATTCAGGGCGAGCGGAAGTTTCGGATTCTTATCGAGCGCTTCGGAATAGGCGGCGATAGCGCCTTTGAAATCGTTGGCGGCGGAGAGTTGGCGGGCGGCTTCCTGGAGGTTGGCGAGCTTGGGCTTGGGAGTGGGCGGAGGTGGCGGAACTTTGACTGCCACCGCAGTAGGAGGAAGTGTGGGTTGCGGTTGGGGAGTTTCGACAGGCGGCGGGGGAGCGGCGGGAGGAGGCTCGGCCTTTGCCGCTGCCACCGGCGCGCGTTGTGCGAGTATTTTTTGACGGACGGCGGTGAGGACGCCTTGCACTTCCGGATCGCCGGGGGCCAATTGGCGGGCGCGTTCGAGGTCGCGTTGAGCGAAAGTGTAGTTGCCGTTCAGATAGTAAGCGCTGCCGCGGGCGAGCCAGGCTTCCACCATGCCGGGCTCCATTTGAATGGCTTTCGTGCGGTCGGCGTAGCCTTCCTCGTGGCGATCCAACATGTGGAGTGATCCACCGCGCGCAACATAGGCGCGAGCGTTTTCGGGCTGGAGCCGGATGGCTTCGGAGCGGTCGGCAAGGGCGTCGGCGATGCGGCCCATGGCGGTGTAAGTAGCGCCGCGGGCAAGGCGGAGATTGGCGTCCTCCGGCGAAATGGCGATGGCGGCGGTAATGTCCGCGATGGATTCTTCGTTTTTGTTGAGGCGGCGGTAAGCTTCGCCGCGCAGGAAGAGCGCCCGGCCGTTTTTCGGCTGGATTGCGAGCGCCTGGGTCATTTCTTTAGCGGCCTGTTCGAACTGGCCCAACTGCCCGTAAGAGAAGCCACGCTCGACGACGAATTCGGGGGAACCGGGGCGGAGTTCGAGGCCGCGGGTGAAATCGTCTATGGCGTCGCGAAAGCGCCGGAGGGCGACAAGGGAAAGGCCGCGTTCCTTGTAGGGTTCCGGGTCGTCGAGGCGCAGGCGGATGCCTTCGGTGAAGCTGGAAACCGCGGTCTCGTGTTGATTGGCTTTTGCCTGGGAGCGGCCGCGGGCAAGGTAGAGCTGGGAGGTCTTGTAGCCGGCGGTAATTGCCGCGTCAAGGTCGGCGCGCCCGGCGGCATCCTTGCCGGCTTTCAGATGTAAAGCTCCGCGGAGGCCGAGGGCTTCGCCGTCATCGGGTTTTTGCTTGAGGAGCGCGTTGAGATCGGCGAGCGCTTCGGCGTCGCGGTTTGTACTTAGGTAGACACGAGCCCGGGCGCGATGGGCTTCCACGAAGTCTTCGCGGTACAGAATGGCGGTGGTGAAGTCCTCCAGGGCCTCGCTCCAGCGTTGAGCCTGGGCGGCGGCTTGGCCGGAGGCGAAGGCTTTGTCGGCGCGGGCGGAGTCAGTACGGGAGCCGGCGCCTTGCACGGATTGGGCTTGCCCTGCGGGTATCACGAGCAGGGCAACCGATATCAATAACGGACCCAAATAGCGTCCTGCCATAGTCCTCAGCCTTTCAGTATACGGAACGCTAGCGGGCCACGCCCATCCCTTTGAGCGGGTCGCCGAATGCGAATTGGGCTGAGAGAACCTTCTGCGAAGCATCGAGTAGAATTCGCAACTGGAACTTGCCATCGTCGGGCGTTCCGAACCGAACGTCAGTAGCTTCGACGAGGATCCCGCCATCGGGCTCGGCGACCGGAAACATGCGCCAGACGGGGTACTGGGCGAATCGCAGGAAGGCCTGGGCTTCGGGGGTGCGGCGGGCGGCGTTGATCAGTTCGGCGCCTTCGGGTTTGAAGAAGATCGCGCCGCGTTCAGGATCGAATTCGCGGCCGAGGTCGATGCGGTAAAGCCCCCAGAAGGGTTCGGTGGAGACGTAACCCTGCCAGAGGAACGGATTCCAAGGCGTGGGCCAGGCGGCGACACGGACAGGGGCCTGGCCCTGGTACATGCGGGATTTCAGGGTTTCCAGGGCACGTTCATGCAAGACCCACCGGCCGCCAGCCCACAGCAGCATGAACGCCAAGCCGAAGAAGGCCCAGCCGCGGCCGGTTGAGGGAGTCGCCTTGCCGCCGATTTCGCTTCCTACTAGTCGAGACAGCAGGGGCGCGAGGACACATAGGAGCAACACGGCCATGACCCACGGGTCCACAATCATAAACAGGTCCAGCCCCACCCAATCGGCCCGAAAAGGCAACCAGATGCGCACGCCATAGGAGTTCAACAAGTCCAGGGCGATGTGCGCCCAGACACCGATGGTTCCGACAGCCCAGGCCGGCCAAAAACGCCAGCCTTTTACTTTGAAGAAGACAAGCGCGGCGAGCAGCCCCAGCAACGGCGCCACTACGAGCGCGTGCGTCAGATGGCGGTGATATTCCAAGTACCCTAACGTCACTCCGAAGGTCGTGGCGACGATGTCCGCGTCCGGGAGGTTGGATGCGAGCAAGAGGGTCGCGGCGCCGCCCGGGACAAGGCGGCCGAGGCCGGCGCGGGCCATCAGCAAGGCTGTCAGAGTGTGGGTGACGTTGTCCATTGCTTGTTCCGGGGCTGTTCCTTCGCGCGCTGCGAGTATTTGGCAGGCATTAGAAACGTTAGCGCATCGGGCACGACGGAGAACTCGGCGGGCAAATATCCGGCCAGTTCGCCGTCTAACTGGACGGGTACACGTTCACCATTTACGGGTTTGCAGGTTAATAGCTTGGCCGGAGCGACGGACACTCCCGAGATTTTACCCACCTGTCCCACTGCGACTCCGGCCAGGTATGGCAGGTACCGGACGGAGTTTACACCGGCGAAAGCGACGGTCTCAAAACAGGGGTCGAGCAGCGTGACATTTTTGGCGATTTCCAGGTCGCCGCCGTAGTTGCGGACACGGCTGGCCAGGACGAAACTGCGGCGTGTGGTTTGGCCGTCCAGTTCCAGGTTGAACTGTGGCAGGTTGCGCGCGGTCATGGCGAAACCGGCGATCCAATAGGCGACTTTCCCGAGGTGTTTCTTTATCGTCTGGTTGACCTCGGTCACGACAATGGCGTCGAGTCCGATTCCGGCCATAACGAGGAAATGCCGTGAAAAGCCGTCGGGCCGAGTCATTCGGCCGACCGCGATCCGGACCGGTTCCGCAGCTGCAACCAGGCGCTTCGCAGCCTTTTCGGGGTTGGTGCCTAATCCCGTTTCTACACAAAGGACATTGGCGGTTCCGCCTGGCAAGATGCCAAGCGGCACCGTGCTGCCGATCATTCCATTGGCGACTTCATTGATGGTCCCGTCGCCTCCGAAGGCGACGATGATTTTCGCGCCGTTAGCTACTGCTTGCCGGGCGAGCATTCCGGCGGTTTCGGGGCCGGTAGTGGGGGTTAAGCGCACCTCGCCGAGTGGGGCCAGCCAATGCGCCGCGCGCTGCACCAACTCCGGCCGGCGGCGAAGACTTCCCGCCATCGGGTTGTAGATCAGACAGAGATGACTCAAACTATTCAGTATCCTATGGTTCTCGAAGAAATCGAGCATCTGCGGCAAGAACTCCGCCGCCACGAACATCTCTACTACGTGCTGGACGCGCCGATCATTGCGGACGCCGAGTACGACAACCTCATGCGTTCGCTGCAGGCGTTGGAGAAAGTTAATCCTTCGCTGGTGACGCCGGACTCGCCGACGCAACGTGTGGGCGGCCAGCCGCGCGAAGGCTTCACGAAGGTCTCCCATAGCTCGCCGATGCTATCGCTGGACAACGCATTGAATGAAGGCGAGTTGCGCGATTTTGACCGGCGGGTGCGGGAACTGCTGGCGGGCGAGGAGTTCCGGTATGTCGCGGAACTCAAGCTGGACGGGCTTTCGATGGCGGTGCATTATCGCGACGGGACGTTGCAACTCGCGCTCACGCGGGGCGATGGTTCGACGGGTGAGGACGTAACGCCGAACGCCCGGACGATCCGTTCGCTGCCGATGAGGACGACGGAAACCACGGCGTTTGAAGTTCGCGGCGAAGTGATTATTTCCAACGCGGCGTTTCAACGCCTAAACGATGAACGGGAGCAGGAAGGGCTGCCGCGGTATGCCAATCCGCGCAACTCGGCGGCGGGATCACTACGGATGCTGGATCCGAAAGTTACGGCGGCGCGTCAGCTTGATTACTACGCGTATTTTTACCTGGTTAACGGCGCACCGGGGGCTGCTTCTCATTCGGAGGCGCTTGATACATTGAGCGGGCTTGGTTTTAAGGTCAACTCGGCGCGGCGGATTTGCGCCGATGTGGAAGAGTTGCTGATGTTCATTCGCGAGTATGAAGGACAGCGAGAGACGTTGCCCTACGAGATCGATGGCGTAGTGGCGAAGGTTGACAGCATTGAGCAGCAAAACCGTCTGGGTTGGACGGCGAAGTTTCCACGCTGGGCGATTGCGTTTAAGTATGCTGCGCGGCAGGCGGAGACGGAAGTGGAGAAGATCGATGTGCAAGTGGGACGGACCGGGGCGTTGACGCCGGTGGCGCATCTGCGGCCGGTGAATGTGAGCGGGGTAACGGTGAGCCGGTCGACGCTTCACAACGAGGACGAGATCGCGCGGTTGGGATTGGCTGCGGGGGATACGGTTGTTATTGAGCGCAGTGGCGATGTGATTCCGAAGGTGATTCGCGTGGTGGCGCAGGGAGCTGAACGCAAGCTTTTCACGATGCCGACGGCGTGTCCGGTGTGCCAGGGCATTGTTGTTCGGCCGGAAGGGGAAGTGATTTGGCGGTGCGTGAACGTGAACTGCCCGGCGCGATTGAAAAACTCGGTGATTCATTTCGCGTCGCGAGCAGTGATGGATATTACGGGTATGGGCGATGTGCTGGTGGATCAGGTGGTGGATAAGGGGCTGGTCAAGAGCATTGCGGATATCTATTCGCTGACGGTGGAGCAATTGGCGGCGTTGGACAGGATGGGACAGAAGTCGGCGGAGCGGGTGATGGCAGGGATTGCGAAGTCGAAAACGCTGCCGCTGCCGCGCGTGATCAATGGGTTGGGGATTCCCTTTGTCGGTGAGAGAACGGCGCAGATATTGGCCGATGCGTTTGGCAGTTTGGAAGCGATTCGCAGTGCCGATGAGCCGACGTTGCAGCAGGCGGAAGAGGTGGGGCCGAAGATTTCACAGTCGATCCGGCGCTTTTTTGAAGATGCGCATAATCAGGAAATGGCGGATCGACTGGCGGCGGCTGGGTTGACGCTGACCCATCGGAAGGTGGATCGGTCCGGCGGGATTCTGGCGGGGTTGACGTTCGTTTTGACGGGCACGCTGCCGAACTTGAGCCGGGATGAGGCGAAGGGACTGATTGAGGCGGAGGGTGGGAAGGTGAGCGGATCGGTGAGTAAGAAGACGAGCTATGTTGTGGCTGGGGAAGAGGCGGGATCGAAGCTTGACAAGGCCAAGGAACTGAAGATTCCGATCCTCGATGAAGCGGGACTTTTGGGCAAGGTACAATCGACAATTGAAACAATTCGTCGATAGTGTCGTTGCTTGGGGGCCCGGCGGGCTGGTTGTACTGGCTGCTTTGGATTCGGCCGGCATTCCGATTCCGGCGGCGGTGGATGCGCTGTTAATGCTGCTAGCGGCGAAGATGGCCGAGCAGGCGGCGCTTTGTGCGGGCCTGGCGATTCTGGGTTCGCTTGCGGGGAGCATGTTTCTGTACTGGATCGCGCGGCGGGGCGGGGAAGCGTATCTGGCGCGGCATTCGGTGAGCGCTCGCGGTATTAGGATGCGGCTGTGGTTTCAGCGCTACGGGCTGTTGACCGTGTTTATTAGTGCGATTTCGCCGATTCCGTTGCCGATGAAGTTATTCGTCATCAGCGCGGGGGCGCTGGGTGTGCGGCCGGCGCCTTTTTTTCTGACGGTGCTCAGCGCGCGTGTCCCGCGTTATGCGGCGCTGGCGTATCTGGGAGCGCATCTTGGGCAGGAAGGGGCGGGGGTGTATTTGAAAGCGCATGCGTGGCAGATTGGCGCGATTCTGGTGGCGTTGTTCGCGATATTTTTTGCCGCGATTCGGGTGCTGGACGCGCGCCGTGTGGCGATGGTGGCGATGCTGTGTGCGGCGGTAAGTGTGGCGCAACCGGCGCGATCCGAACGCCTGAAGTTATCGGCTGGGGATTTTTACAGCACTGAGTCCATTTTGGAAGTGCATCGGCTTGAAAAGGGTGAAGACGCCGAGTACAAAGAAGGACTTGCATGGGTGGCGCGAGGCGCGGCACTGGTTGGCGATTGGGACGCGGCCGCTTCGCATGCGGCTAAACTTCGCGCTATTTCCGCCCCGGCTTCTTACGGGCATGGAACGGCTATCGAAGTCGAGGCGCAGATTTTAGAGGGCCGGGGCAAGAAGAAAGACGCGCTGCGTTTGTTGGAAGACGAGTTGAAGAAGAATGCCGCCGCTCCGGTGGCGTTCCGGTCCCGCATTCAGAAGCGATGGAATCAGATCGGCCTGGTAGGACGGGACGCTCCGGATTTTGATGGGATGCTGGCCAAGTTTCGCGGGAAGCCTGTGGTGCTTTATCTGTGGGCGGAGTGGTGCGGCGACTGCAAAGCGCAGGCTCCGGCGTTTGTCCAGATCGTCGAGAAGTATGCGGGCCGCGGTGTTGCTTTTCTGGCTCCAACGCGGCTTTATGAGACGAAGGATTCGGATGCCGAGCGGAAGCGGATCGACGAGCAATGGCGTACGACTTACAAAGGCGTGAAAGTGAATGGCATCCCGGTGAATGAGGAGGCGATGCTGCGCTACGGCGTTTCGGCCACGCCCACTTTCGTGGTGATCGACAAGAAGGGCGTGGTGAGGTTCTATTCGCCGACGCGCCTTACGGAGCAGCGTCTGGCGGCGGAAATCGATAAAGTTCTGCGCTAAAACAGGAACTTCATGCCGATGGTGATTTGGCGTTGTCCGTGGCCCTTTTCGGCTGTGACCGTTCCGAATGCAGCGTTCACCGGAGCCGTATTCGGCGCGCCAAACTGGACATGGTTTAGCGCGTTGAAGGCCTGGAAACGGAACTGGGCGTTGTAGCGCTCCTTGATTCTGAGATTTTTGAACAGCGCCAGATCCCAGTTGTTGATGCCATCGGCGCGGACGCTGTTGAAGCGCGGGCTGAGGGTCTGGATATTGTTGGCCAGCACTTGAGCGGAGTTGCGGTTGAAGCCCGCATCGACATTGAACCAGCGCGTATCGCGCCGTTGGCTGACGGGAATTTCGATGTCCTTCAAGTTGCCGGTGAAGATGGAATTGCCGAAGCCCAACGCTTCGCCGGTCTGGCCTTCAAACCAGCCCTGCAGTTGCCAGCCGCCAATGGCGGCGTCACTCAACCGGTTCATGCCGGAGGCCCACTTCTTTCCGCGGCCGACGGGCAGTTTGTGGATGCCGCTGACGACGAGGCGATGGGTGAAGTCGAGGTCGGAGATGACTTTGTTGAGATAGGAGTCGGTCTCGTTGAGGTAGGACGTCGCCTCCATGAACTTGGAATAGGTCCAGCTCATTTGGAAGCTGAGCCCTTTGCTCATGCGCTTTTCGGCACTTACCTGCAATGAGTGGTAGTAGGAATATCCGGCCGGGAGCGTGGTCAGGATGCTGGTGAAATGGGGATACGGCCGCAGTAGTTGGCCGACGCCGATGGTGGTGTTCGCATGGCCCGTCCCGGCAAAGGCGGGGATGCCGGCGAAGGGGTTGGGGATTTGGCGACTGAGGAAATCGATGACCGGTTGGTCGCGCGTGGGAAGTATCGATTGGTATTCGCGGGGAAGTGGGTTCAGTTCCCGGACCACGCCGAGTTTGGCGGCGCGGTTGCCGACGTAGGCGGTGTCGATGACGATGCCGCCGGGCAATTGGCGCTGAACAGAGAAGGACCAGCGCTGGTTGTAAGGATTGATGGGCTTGTTGTAGAAGTAGCTGACAGCGCGGCCGACGAAAGTGTTGAGGCCGCCGGAGGCGCCGGACGCGGGATCGACGCCATTAGGGAAGGGGTTGCGCAGCGTGCCGGCGTAATTTTGGCCGTTGTCGTTGGAGGGGATGAGGTTGGTTGGTTGATTAAAGCCGCCCTGGTTTACGTCGTTGCGGTCGACGCCGATAACGTCATAGAAGATGCCGTAGCCGGTGCGGATGACGGTGCGGGGATCCAGCGAATAGGCGAGGCCGATGCGCGGCGCAAAGTTGTTTTTGTCGGCTGCCCATAGGGCGGATGGCCGCCCGCCGGTGCCGGCGAAGAGGATGCCGCCAGTGGTCTTGAAAGCGGAGGCGGGTATTTTGGGAATGGGCGAGCGAGAGTAGTTAGCGGCGGCCTGCTGGGAGTAGGGGCCGGCCGTGGAAAAATCGAAATCCCTGATGGAGCGGTTGTAGCGTTCGGAGACCGGAGATTCGTACTCGTAGCGGAGGCCGAGGTTGAGGGTGAGCTTGGAGGAGATGCGCCAGTCGTCTTGAACGAAGTACCCCCAATAGGTGCTTTGCTGGGCGGAGGATGCGTTGTTATTGATAACGCCGCCGCTGGGAATGCCGAACATCATGGATGCCATGCCCTGACCGATTGGGGAAGCGGCGGCGTTATCGAGCGGTCCGCGGGTGTATGTGCCGGCGAAGAGGAATTGGGGAGAAGCGAAGCCATAGTTGAACGCTGTTTCGCGCATTAGTCGATACTCCACGCCGTATTTAGTGCTGTGGCGGCCGGAGATTTTGGTAAGTGTCGCTCCCGCGGTGGAGTAGTTGGTTACGCCGCGGCTGCCGCCGTTGTTGCTGAGGGCGGTATAGGCGCCGCCATCGACCTGCACATTGGGGAAGGCAAAGCCGTCGGGGCCGATTCGATTGACGATGTTGGTGACGAGGCTGGCGGGGAGACCGAGCGAGGTGAGGTCGAAACCCTGGCTGCCGCGCCCGTTGATATTGCTTTCGTAGGTAATGCCGTAGCGGACGTTTAGCAGGAGGCCGGGGTTGAAAATGTGTACGTCGTCAGCGACGGCGCCCCAGGCGGTGCGATCGAGGAGATCGATGTTGGTGATGGTGCCGAGGAAGTCAGTGGAATTGTCGTGCTGTTGATTGAACCAGCGGAAGAAGAATCGATTTTTCTGGCTGAAATTGTGATCGACGCGGGAGGTGTGGATGTAATTTTCGCGATTGATTTTCTGGGTATTGAAGAAATTGTTGCGTTCTTCGGTGTTCTGGCCGGGCTGGTTGGGACGGGGGTAGTAGGCGGCGATTTTGGCGGCGACGGGATCAATCCGGGACGCCGGGATAATGTTGCCGGGGAGGGGTTGGCGCGAGAAGCGGCCATTGGGAGCCGGCACGGTGGTGAACGGATCAAAAATCTGAGAACGAGCGCCGAGGCCGAGAAGCGCGGCGAAGTTCCCGGCGCGCTGTTCAGCGGTGGGGACAGTGCCTGTGAACGAGAGGTTGCGGAGGACGAGGAGGTCTTCGAAGCCATAGGTCCAGAAGGTGCGGTTGCGGCCGTCATAAACTTTGGGAATTGAAATGGGGCCGGTCATGGTGCCGCCAAAGCGGCGGTGCAGCCAGGTAGGGACTTGGCGATCGCGTTCGGTTTGGCTGAGGTTATTGCGGGGGTCGTAGAGGAAACGGTTGGTGAACCAGGGAACGGCGCGGATGTTGGAGTGGTCGAGGAAAGCGGTGCCGTGGATGGAGTTGGTGCCGGACTTCATGGAGACGTTGGTCATCGCGCCGGCGGCGTGGCCGATGGAGGCGTCGTAGGTGGCAGTGTTGACTTTGAACTCTTGAACGAGATCCTGAGGCGGGGAGAAGGCGGCGTTGCGGTTGGCCATGACGGGAGAGCCGTCGACGGTAGCTTCCGAGGAGTTGGAGCGGGTGCCGTTGACGATGATGCCGGTGGCGGAACCGTTGTCCATCGCGTTGCCGGCGGAGCGTCCCCCGGCGGCGAGGACACCGGCGGTAAGGCGGGTGAGATAAAAGGGATTGCCGCCGACGACGGGGAGTTCCTGGACGCGGCGCTGTTCCATGACGAGCCCCATGGAAGCGGTGGAGGTGTCGAGTTGCGGGGTTTCGCCGGTGACTTGGACAGACTCGGCAACATCGCCGAGGGTGAGTGCGAAATCCAGCGTGATGCGGTCGCCGATGCGAAGTTGGATGCCATCGCGGACGGTCTTTTTGAAGCCGGTGGATTCAACGGTGATCCTATAGACACCGGAGATGAGGTAGGGAATCTCGAAGTTGCCGGATTCGTTGGATTGCGAGGACACCGAGGCATTTGTGGCAGTGTTGGTGGCAGTGACTTTGGCGCCCGCGATGAGGGCGCCGGTGGGGTCGGCGATGCGGCCGATGATGGAGGCGCGGGATTGCTGGGCTTGGATTGGAAGGGCGGCCAGGGAGAGGAGCGCGATGGCACAAAGACGGGTTGTGGATTGCGTAAGGACCTCCGAATTGAGGCAATCACGGTCGAGGTTTGAGTGAGAAAATGACTGGCGAGAGCTCGGGGTGTATGCGGCACGGAGCGGTCGCCGATTCGACACCAAACCGCGATGTGGTTGTGGAGCGGATGCGGAAGCGTCCGAAGCCAATGCTATCCTGAGCCTTGATGAAGATCGTAGTTGCTGGATTGTGGCACCTGGGAACGGTAACCGCGGGGTGCCTGGCGGCGGCGGGACATGACGTTGTCGGCGTGGACGAGGATGAAGCATTAATCGCGCGGCTAAGCGCTGGCGAATTGCCCGTCGCCGAGCCTGGTTTGCAGGAAATCGTTCAGGCGGAACTAGCCACCGGGCGGTTGCGGTTCTCGAGTTCTTTTGCCGAAGCCTCGGGTGCTGACGTTGTTTGGATTACCTACGACACGCCAGTGAATGAGGAAGACCGCGCCGACATCGATTTCGTTCATTCGCGGGCGATGCGCTTGGCGGCAAACATGCAGGCGGGAGCCGTTTTGCTAGTGAGTTCGCAGATGCCCGTGGGTTCGATTGCCCGATTGGAACGAGAATTTGGCGCCGTTCGTGTACGGTTCGCATGTTCACCGGAAAACCTGCGGCTGGGCAAGGCTTTGCAAGTGTTTCGCTCGCCGGACCGCGTCGTGGTTGGCGTGCGCGATGCCGAAACGCGGGCGATTCTGGAAGGCGTTTGGGCTCCCTTCGCGCCTCGGATTGAGTGGATGTCGGTGGAGTCCGCGGAGATGACTAAACACGCCATCAATTCGTTCCTGGCCACCTCGATTTGCTTCATCAACGAGATTGCAACGCTGTGCGAACGCACCGGAGCGGATGCGCTGGAAGTAGAACGCGGATTGAAGTCGGATCTGCGTATCGGCCCGGGTTCGTATCTACACGCAGGCGGCGCTTTTGCCGGCGGAACGCTGGCGCGCGACATCGCATTTCTGCGCTCGATCAGCGAGCGGACGGCGACGGGCGTGCCGTTGATTGACGGCGTTTATCAGAGCAATCAGTATCACAAGTCGTGGCTTGAGCGGCGCGTGCGGGAAGTGTTTCCGTCGCTTGCGGGCCGCACGATTGCGATATTGGGGCTGACGTATAAGCCGGGCACGAATACGTTGCGGCGCTCGTCGGCGGTTGAGGCGGCGGAGTATTTTCACTCGCAAGGCGCGCGGGTACAGGCCTTCGATCCACAGATTTCCGATTTACCGGTGGCGCTCCAGCCGGTAATTCAATTGGCGGCGAGAGCCGAAGCGGCGTTGGCCGGAGCCGAAGCGCTGGTGGTGATGACGCCGTGGCCGGAATTCCGCGAGATAAAGGCGGAATGGGCGCCAGCGGTTGTTTTCGATGCGGCGCGTTTCCTGGAATCGACACTGCTCGCACGGCCCGGATTGCAATATTTTTCGATTGGGAGATCGCTGTGAAATTAGTAGGGAAACGGGCCGTTGTAACGGGCGCGAGCCAGGGCTTGGGATTGGCCATTGCGCGGGTGTTGCTGGCGGAAGGGGCCAGTGTATTGATCTGTGCCCGCAACGCGGCTGAACTGGAAGCGGCGCGGCTCGAACTGGATACCGCACATCCGGGTAAGGTTTTCGCCGAGCGATGCGATGTGGGGCAGGAGGCGGAGTTGGATGAGTTCGCGGCGGCAGCGGCGCGATTGTTGGGCGGCGTGGATATATTGGTTTGCAACGCTGGGGTGTATGGGCCCAAGGGTGCTATCGATACGGTCGATTGGGCCGCTTGGGTCCAGGCCATTCAAATCAACCTGACCGGCACCGTGTATTGTTGCCGCGTGTTTCTGCCGCAATTGAGGGAGTCGTCCCGAGGCAAGATCCTGATCATCTCCGGCGGGGGCGCGACGAAGCCGCTACCAAATTTGAGCGCTTACGCGGCTTCGAAGGCGGGGGTTGTCCGGTTTGCGGAGACGCTGGCGGAGGAGTTAAAGCCGGAAGGAATCGACGTTAACTCGATTGCGCCGGGAGCATTGAATACGCGACTACTGGACGAGATTTTGGAAGCCGGCCCGGAAATTGTCGGCGAAGGATTCTACAAGTCAGCGATCAAACAGCGCGATTCGGGCGGGACGTCGCCGGAGTTGGGCGGACAGCTGTGCGCCTATTTGGCTTCGTGTGCCGGGGACGGGATTACCGGACGGCTGATCAGCGCGCAATGGGATCCGTGGGAGCGTATGGAATCGTTCAAGGAGGAGATGGAGTCGACCGACGTTTACACGCTGCGGCGGATTGTTCCGGCGGAGCGGGGCAAGACCTGGGAAGACGCTTAACGGCGCTCGCCAACCCAGGGGTTCTGCTGGAGGTATTCGACGGTTTTGATGACCGCTTGTTGAATCGAAAGCTTCGGCTCCCAGCCGAGTGCGCGAATTTTTTTGGTCTCAAGGAAGATGAACGGGTTGTCGCCGATCCAGCCGCGGTCGCCGCCAGTGAAATCCAGTTGCGGGTTGACTCCCAGGCGCCCTGTAATCCAGCCGATGGAATCGGTCACTTGGCAGTACTCATTGGTCCCGAGATTGAAGAGATTGACCTTATCCTTGGCCTTTTCAAGCGTAAGAAGAATCGCGTCGACACAGTCCTGCACATAGAGATAGCTTTTACGCTGTTTGCCATTGCCGAGTACCCGTAAACGGGTAGGATCAACGGTCAGAGACTTGTAGAAATCGAGCACGTGGCCGTGGGTGTAGCGCTCACCGAGGATGGAAACGAACCGGTAGATGTATCCTTCAAATCCGAAGCTTTCGCTGTAAGCGGAGATGAGGCCTTCGGCGCTGACCTTGGAGGCGCCGTAGAGAGATGTTTGGACCGGGAACGGGGCATCTTCGGGCGTAGGAATCACCGGTGACTCGCCGTAAACCGATCCGGTGGAAGAAAACGCGATGCGCTTCACGCCGTTGCGGCGCATCGCTTCCAGGACATTCCAAGTGACGATGATGTTCTGTTCCAGATCGCGGCGGGGGTGATCGGGACCGAAGCGGACGTCGGCGTTGGCGGCGAAGTGGACAACGAGATCGACACCGGCGGCGGATTCGACGAGGGCGTCCAGGTCGAGGAGATCGTGTTTTCGAAGGGTGAAACGCGGATTCGCCGTCGCGCCGGTGAGGAATTCCGGCTGACCGGTAGAGAGGTTATCAACACCGATAACCGTATGGCCGAGAGAAAGCAGACGATCCGTGAGGGTGCTGCCGATGAAGCCGGCGGCGCCGGTGACAAGTACGCGCATGATTTTATTTTGAGCTTCCGACAGCCTGGCGAAGTACGGCGTACTCCTCCGGGCGAATGGCGGCCAGACGGCGGCGGATTCGGAAGAGGTCCTTCAGGTTTTGAATATTGCCGGCAATGAGTTCGAGGCGGGAATCGGCATCGTCGCGCCAGCGAATCGGAACCTGTTCGAGGACGGCGCGCATGCGGAGGGCGATCGCGATGATCTCGGCATCATACATATAGCCGTCGATTTTCTGGAGTGAAAAGACCGCTTTGGCGAGATCGTGGCGAAAGAACTTGAACCCGCACTGCGTGTCGGTAACCCCTGGTAGCCCGACGATGGATTGAACCGCGTAATAGAAGCCGCGACCGCCAAGCTGACGGTAAAATGGCTGCTTCTTCTCGATCATCCCGTTCGTACGGGAACGGACCCCGATGACGAAGTCGGCATTGGCGCGCAGGAGCGGGAGGAATCGATCAAACTCTTCGATGGGAACCTTATTGTCGGCATCGGCGAAGCCTATAATTGCGCCAGCGGCTTTTTCAACTCCAAGCCGGATACCCCGTCCCTTTCCTGAGCGCTGTTCGCTGCCAATGACAATAATTCCCGGAATTTCCGCGGCTAATTTTCGGGATTGTTCGCGCGTGCCGTCGATTCCATCAGCGGAAACGATAATCTGCGAAGTCAGGCCGCGAGACTTAAAATACCCATGCGCTTCCCGGATCGTGTTGGCGATTGTTTTTGCTTCGTTATAGGCAGGCAGGATGAGCGAAATATCTGGCTTCAACGCGCCTCCGGTGTCCAATTCCACCTATTCAGCATACAATGAGAGCTTACGCCAAGTGGAGGAATTGGAACTAAAGTGCGGGTAGCTATCGTCGGCTGCGGGTTAATTGGACAGAAGCGGGCGAGGGCTCTGGCGGGAGCGACGTTGACGGTCTGCTGTGACCTGCAACTGGCGCTCGCCGAGAAATTGGCGGCGGTTTCCCCCGGAGCGAGGGCGACCGATTCGTGGGAGGAAGCGGTAACCGCGGACGACGTGGACATTGTAGTAGTGGCCACGGTCCACAAGGAATTGGCGCCGATCTCGGCGGCCGCGGCCGCGGCGGGCAAGCATGTGCTGGTGGAAAAGCCAGGCGCGCGGCGGGCGGCGGAATTGGACCCTGTCTTGGCCGCCGCCGCGAAGACGGGAGTACGTGTGCGGGTGGGGTTTAACCACCGGTTTCACCCCGCAATGCAGAAGGCACGGGAGATACTCGATTCCGGAGTGGCGGGGCCGCTGATGTTCATTCGCGGACGCTATGGGCACGGAGGGGGGCCGGGGTACGACAAAAACTGGCGCGCCGTGGAGGAACTTTCCGGCGGAGGCGAGGCGATTGACCAAGGGATGCACCTGATCGATTTGTCCCGTTGGTTTATGGGTGATTTCATCGGCATTCAGGGTCAAATCGCAACTTACTTCTGGGACATGCCAGTGGAGGACAACGTTTTTCTGTTGCTGACGACGCCGCAGGGTCAAACAGCGCAACTCCACGCCACGTGGACGGAGTGGAAGAATCTGTTTTCACTGGAGATTTACGGCAAGTTCGGAAAGATCGACATCAGCGGGCTGGGGCGAAGCTATGGGGTGGAGAAGTTGACTTATTACCAAATGCTGCCCGATTTATTGCCGCCAACAAAGACAGAGTATGAGTATCCGGGTGAGGATGGAAGTTGGGAATTGGAATTTGCCGCTTTTCTGGCCGATATTCGCGAAGACCGCGAACCTGACCCGGGGATTCGGGACGCTCAGGCCGCACTGCGAATTGTGGAGGCGGTCTATGCAAGGTGCGGACGATGATCATTACGCGCAGTCCGCTTCGGATATCGTTGGGCGGCGGCGGCACGGACCTTCCCTCTTACTATCTGGAACACGGAGGGTTTGTTATATCGGCGGCAATTAACCGGTATGTGTACATCACATTGCATCAAATATTCCGGCCGGAACTGATTGTGAAGTATTCGAAGATGGAAGCCGTGGAGCGAGTGGCGGATTTGAAACATCCGATTGTCCGGGAAGCGCTGCGGATGGTGCTGGGCGACGACGCTTCGTACTTGGAAATGACCAGTATGTCGGATATTCCGGCGGGGACTGGACTGGGCTCCTCGGGCAGTTTTACGACCGCGCTGCTGACAGCGCTGCATACGATGAATTCGACCGTGCTGGGACGCAAGGACCTGGCGGAGCAGGCCTGTCATATTGAGATTGACCGGCTGGGCGAGCCGATTGGGAAACAAGATCAATACATCGCGGCCTATGGCGGTGTGCAGTGTTTGCACTTCGGGACCGATGGGACCGTGACCGTGGAGCCATTGGCGGCATCGGCCGAGACGCTGTATAACCTGGAAGACAATTTGGTACTGTTTTTTACGGGGTATACACGGTCCGCGTCGGCGATATTGCAGGAGCAGGACACAAAGAGTAAACAAAAGGATTCCGGCATGGCGCAGAATCTCCACTTCATTAAGGAACTGGGCGTGGAGAGCCGGAAGGCCTTTGAGCGCGGGGATGTGCGGGCCTTCGGCGAGATCATGCATGTGCATTGGGAGAATAAGAAAAAACGTTCAGCGGGGATGAGTAATCCGAAGATCGACGAATGGTATGAAGCTGGGCGGGCGAATGGAGCCCTCGGCGGGAAATTGATCGGCGCGGGCGGCGGGGGATTCCTGATGTTCTATGCTGAGGATAAAGTGCGGTTGCGCGAGGCGATGAAGAAGCTGGGATTGATTGAAGTACGCGTACGCTTTGATTTCGGCGGCAGTGCCGTGGTGGCGCGCAGTTAGCGGCTATGTTACCCGTTATTATTTTGGCCGGAGGACTGGCGACGCGGCTGCGGCCGATTACGGAGACTATTCCGAAGGCGCTGGTGGAGATCAATGGACGTCCGTTCCTGGACTATCAGATGCGTTTACTGGCGGCCAACGGCGTGAAACGAGCGGTTCTTAGCGTGGCCTACCGTGGTGAGATGATCGAGGAGTTTCTGGGTGACGGATCCCAGTACGGGATTGCTGTAAGTTACTCTTACGACGGACCGTCGTATCTGGGCACGGCCGGGGCTATCCGGAAGGCCTTGGGCCAGTTAGGCGATTCGTTCTTTACGCTGTATGGCGACTCGTACTTGACGGCGAACTTTTCGGCGGTGGAAAGGACGTTCCTGGATAGCGGGAAAGAGGCGTTGATGACGGTGTATCGCAACGAGGGACAGTTTGACACAAGCAACGTCGAGTATTTCGGCGGGCGAATCGTCACTTATGATAAGCGGTCTCCTACGGAGTCGATGAGGCACATCGACTATGGGTTGGGCGTCTTTCGGCCTGCGGTGTTCGCGGGGTTGGCTGAGGGTGAAATGGCCGACTTGGCTACACTGTATCAAGAGGTGTTGCGACGGGGACAATTGGAAGCGTTTGAAGTGAGTGAGCGATTCTATGAGATCGGTACGGTGTCCGGCATCGAGGACACGTGCAAATTCCTGGCGGAACGAGGACTGTAATGAGTTTTGTGGCGCAATATATAGGCGAGTCGATTGACATCCTGCGTAAGCTGGACGCGGGAGCCATCGAGAAAATGGTTGAGGTCCTGGCTGCTACGCGCACCGCCGGCGGACGCCTGTTCATGTTGGGGGTAGGCGGGTCCGCGGCAAATGCTTCACATGCGGTGAATGACTTCCGCAAGATTGTCGGGATTGAGGCCTACGCGCCAACTGACAATGTTAGTGAACTAACGGCGCGAACTAATGATGAGGGCTGGGAGGGCGTATTCGCCAGTTGGCTGCGCGTGAGTAAGTTACGGCCCTCTGATTGTATCTTCGTACTCTCGGTTGGCGGCGGGAACTTAGAGAAGAACGTCAGTCCGAACCTGGTACGCGCGGTGGCGTATGCAAAGGAGATCGGCGCCTCGGTTATTGGAATTGTGGGGCGTGACGGAGGCTATACCGCCACTGTCGCGGATGCCTGTGTGATTGTGCCGACGGTGAACGTGACGCATACGACGCCGCACGCCGAGGCGTTCCAGGCTGTAGTCTGGCACCTGCTGGTTTCGCACCCCTCGTTGAAGGCGGCGGAGACGAAGTGGGAGTCAATACGGTAAGGCGGGCGATATTCCTGGACCGTGACGGCGTTCTGAACGAAGCCGTGATGCGGGACGGCAAGCCGTATCCGCCGGCGTCGGCGGCGGAAGTGCGATTGATTGATGGTGCCGGGGAAGGATTGGCACGACTGAAAGCGTTGGGGTATTTCCTGCTGGTAGCGACAAACCAACCGGACGTGGCTCGGGGAACGCAGACAATGGATGAATTGGGCGCTATCAATGCGGTGCTGGACGCGGCGCTGCCAATCGACGCCTTCTTCATATGCCCGCATGATAGTAGCGATGGCTGCGAGTGCCGGAAGCCAAAACCCGGATTGCTGACTACCGCCGCCGAGCATTGGGAGCTATCGTTAGCGGACTGCCTGATGATCGGCGACCGATGGCGGGACATGGACGCCGCCGCGGCGGCGGGTGTTCGGGGCGTTTGGATTGACTATGGGTATCAGGAGCGCGGCCCGTCGGCGGAACCGGCGGCGACCGTGAAGAGTCTGCTGGAAGCAGTCGATTGGATAGTAGCGCAGGAGAATCGCACATGAGCGTTAAGATATTTGCCGATGGGGCGGAGAAGGCCCCGATGTTGAAACTGTATGCGAATCCGCAAATCCAGGGATTTACAACAAACCCGACACTGATGCGCAAAGCCGGAATCACCGACTATGAGGCTTTTGCGCGTGACATTCTGGCAGCGATTCCGGACCGGCCAATTTCGTTTGAAGTGTTCGCCGATGAGTTTGACGAAATGGAGCGACAGGCAGAGCGCATCGCCACGTGGGGCGCAAACGTCTACGTGAAAATCCCAGTGAGTAACACTCGTGGAGAGAGCGCGGCGCCGCTTGTCCAACGGTTAGCCGGGCGAGGCGTGAAGCAGAATGTGACGGCGTTGATGACTTTGGACCAAGTGCGTGAGATCACTACGGCGCTCGCGGCTGGTCCGGCCGCGAATATTAGTGTCTTTGCGGGGCGAATTGCCGATACCGGCGTGGATCCGCTGCCGTTGATGCGGTCGGCGTTAGAGATCATGCGGCCGTATCCGCAACTGGAATTGATTTGGGCGAGCCCACGGGAGCTACTGAACATCGTTCAGGCGAGCGAAATCGGTTGTCACATTATTACAGTAACCTCGGATATTTTGAACAAGTTGCCACTGATAGGGAAAGATTTAGGCGAGTACTCGCTCGACACCGTGAAGATGTTCCGCAACGACGCGCTGGCGAGCGGATTCGGGCTTTAATCGTTACTTCTTTGCCGGTGGTTTTTCCGGTGTGTTCACGCGCAGGAAACGGAGGGCGAAGTCCTCGGCGCGAAGCATGTGAACCCGCGGATCACCGGGCGCTTTGACAGTTTGCGGCAAATCCTCCACGATTTCCATACTGACGTGATTGAGTCCGGGCCTCAAGTTGAGGGATAGGCTGAGCGATGATACCCCGTTCACTTTCAGGACGGTCTCCGCGCCTGTTTCGGTGTGGGTCATGCGAAGCGTGCGCACCGGACTGGGATTGGCGAAACCGGGCTCGGCGCGAAAGGTGAGCTGATAGAGGTGCTCCTCGGGATCGGCATCAGTGCGCTGAATATGGAGTTCCATTCGTTTTTGAATCCAATACCAGGTGCCAGCTCCCGATTTGTCTTCGCCTTGCGGATTGACGCCAGCAATTTGGGGAGCCTCGGGAACGCCGGACGCGATGGCTCTGACGAGCGCCGGATCCGGTTTGTCGATGGGGCGGGGGGAGTCGACGGAGGGGTTGATGATGCGGACCATCAATTTTCTGGGATCGTGGGCGAGAACGAACGCTGGCTGCGAAGGTTCCAGTAGTTCAAGAAAAAACGGATTGCGCCCGGGAGCGAGGATGACGGGAACGATTGGCGACTGGCCGGCGTTCGTCTCGATGACACTCTCAATTCCCGTGCGGCTATTGGTCAACCGCATGCGACGGTAAAGTGAGGGGTGCGACGGACCCGGGTCGACGCGGAGTTTCAGCTTGTACTCGACAGGGCGCGGATCGTCGTCCCACCGGTTGACCTCGAGTTCCATATTGTCGGCTAACCAATACCAAACGTCTTGGGCATCGCGCTCCTCGCCCTGTTTGTTAAAGATATCGAGGGTGGGAACGCCGCCTGACGCTGTTTGGCTACGGACGCCGGCGCTGGAAAGGAGAATCATGCCTGGAACGTAGTCCGGCACACGAGTGAAGTCGTGAGCGTTTTTATTGAGAGGGAAGTCGGCCAGCCGAGCCGGAGAGAGGTAGGTCTTGCTGTTGCGGGCGTGATAAACGAGCCAGCCTGCGACATACGGATTGGCGGTTTTGACTAGGTACGTCTGACCGGGATGCGCCTCCGCATATTGAATAGAACTTACGACTTCTTTGGACTGAAGTGTTTGTAGGATGCCGGTGTGCTGAAGTATCGGAAGGTGGTGATTGTAGGCTCCGATGGCCGCGAACAGCACGAGCAGCGACGGTGCAGCGACGAGCACAGCGGGCGGAACGGATTTTCGGAGGCCGGATCTCAACCGTGAGACGCCCGCGAGAGGCACGAGAATCCAAATGTAGGCAAAACTGTCTTGAATTTTGGCAAATGGGTATTTTGCGAGCGGTTCCTGTAAGAACAGGTAGGCAAGGAGGATTACGGGCGGGGCGAGGATAGCCGCTAGGAAGATGCGGTTGCGACGCGAAGCTTTGGAAATTGCGAAGCCGGCAAGTCCCGTAAGTGCTAGCGCGGTAAGTAGTTGGAGGGGGTAGGTGAGGAAGGGGAAGTCGACGAGGCCCTGGATCCAACCGGGAATCGTACCCGCCAACCCCGCCTGGGCCTCGAGCGATTGGTGGCGTTCGCCGGCCCGGGCCATCTGTATCATGAGGAACTTGTACGAAGAGACCACCGCGAAGGGGACTAGTGCCAACGACAGCACGACGGCGGCGGCGGAGGGGATGAATAGTTGCACGGAAGACCGATAGAAACGGTATAGGGCCAATGCGCCGAACACAACGAGGCCAACGGGAAGTAGTTCAACATAACAGACAAGCAAGTATGCTAATGCGATTGCGGGGATGCCGACGGAATAGCCGAGTTGGTGTGTGGTCGAGCGCGCCCAGAGAGCGAGGAAGGGCAGTATGAAAATAGTTACGGCCTGCGAGAGGAAGCCCTCGAGATGGTACCGCGTGAGCGCGGGCGTTAGGCCCGTCCAGACACCGGCGATTGCGGCGAGGTTCCGGGGGAATGCCATGGCGCGGGCCAAGCTAAAGGTAACCAAGGCGAGGAGTGCGAGGCAGAACGACGATAGGCCCGCGTAACTCTCTTTCGCGTTCGAGAAGCTCAATGAAGCGGCATATGCCTGAGCCACCGCCTGTCCGATACGCCACTCTTTGAACTCGTGGGTCCGGGTCAACCAGGGGTGCAAGTGAATATCGGCAGGGGACGAATTGAAGGGCTGAGTTTGGATGAACTCGGCGAGAATGACGTAGTTGAATTGATCGGTGTGGCCTTTGCCGTAGTAGTATGCGGGTGACTCGATAAACGCCGTTGAAGCTTGGAGAAAGAAGATGGCGATGAGAATTCCGATGGCGAAGTTTCGGTCCGCGGGCGGGAGCGGCGGAAGTTCCTTTGAGAGAAGAAACAGCCCAGCGAGCCCGAAAGCGGCGGGGACAGCGAACACGGTGCCGACGGGAAAATTGAAATAGACGAGATTTTGGAGAACGAGTACCTGGGCGGCGAAGCCCGCGCCAAACAATAAAGTTGACAGCGACAGCGACCAGGACGCGTCGATTTTCAGAAACCGTTTCAACCAATACGCCCAGCCGGCGGAGGTAGCGGTGAGGAGGAGGAATTGGAGGAGGATAAAGAGCATGAAGGTCGGGAACGCCTAACCTCCTATGTTCGCACCATTCCGCCTAGTTCACCAACCACGTACCGGCAACAATCCAGTCTGAGGAGAGCCCGGTCGAGTCAGCGACCGTTGCGTAGATATTTTTGGATCCCGAGATTCCAGATTTAAACGAGAGAGGAATCGCGACGGTTAACGAATTGCCTGAAGATGACGAGGAAAGACCGGCGCCCGCGAGAGTACAGTTGTTGTTTGTTACGCTTGCCGTACTCCCCGGATAGATAACTTGCCAGACGCTGTCGGAATCGCGCAAAAGATAGAATGCGTTCGCGCTCCGGTTGTAAGAGATGAAGCAGGCGTTGGAGCCGTTGATGGAAGTATTTATAAGAACTAGCGCGCTGGAAATGTCGGAAGCGCCATTGGTATCGGAGAATGTCAAGAAAAAGGTCTGTGTGGAACCTGCGCCGGACGAAGGAGTGAGTGACGTAACCATTGGAGCAACGGGCTGGGAAGGGTTCCACGTTCCGGCCGCGATCCAGCCTGACGAGAGTCCGCCGGCGTCGCCGACATTCGCATAAAAAGTCTTGCTCCCAGTAAAGCCGGAACTGAATGAGAGTGGGACCAGCAGCGTCAGTGTGTTGCCGGACGATGAACTCGCCAGTGCCGCTCCAGTAATCGTGCAATTTCCGTTCGTCACACTGCTGCTGGAACCCGGATAGATGAGTTGCCAGAGGTTGTCCGAATCGCGATAAAGGTAAAAAGCGTTGACCGAGCGGTTGTATGAAATGAAGCATGCGTTCTGACCATTGAGGGTGCCGTTGAAGAGCAGGAGGGCACTGGACATGTCGGAATTTCCGTTCGTGTCAGCGAGGGTAACCGTAAACAGCTGGGATGGGCCGGCTCCGGAAGCCGGGCTGACGGATGTGACCGTAGGCGCCGCGGCTTGAGAAGTACTCCAAGTTCCAGCCGCCACCCAACCGGAGGAGAGGCCTCCCGTGTCCGTCACATTTACGTAAAAACTCTTCGCTCCGGAGTAGGATGAGCCGAAGGAAAGCGGTAGTGTAATTGTGACCGTGTTTCCCGAAACTGTTCGGGTGAGACCGCTGCCTGCCAGCGAACAGTTGGGATTGGAAACACTAGTGCTTGAACCGGGATAGATGAGTTGCCAGACATTGCCGGTGTCCTTGTACAAATAGAAGGCATTCGCGGAGTGATTGTAAGAGATGAAACATGAGTTTTGGCCGTTGATGGCGCCGTTAACAATGAATAGCGCGCTGGCAATGTCGCCGTTTCCATTAGAATCGGCCAAAGTGATGGTAAAATTCTGCGAGACGCCGGTCCCTGAAGAAGGCGATAGGGACTGTACAGTCGGTGCTGATGGTGGGCTAGGATTCCAAGAGCCCGCCGTAATCCAGCCGGAAGAGAGTCCGGCGGCGTCAGCGACATTAACATAGATAGTCTTTGTGCCCGTGAAAGACGCGCTGAATGTTAACGGCAGCGTAAAGGTAAGAGAGAGTCCGCTGGAGGCGGTAGCGAGCGTCGTACCATTGATCGTGCAATTGGCGTTGGAGACCGATGTCGCAGTTCCGGGATAGATAACCTGCCAGGAACTGTCGGAATCTCGGAACAAATAAAAGGCGTTTACGGAGCGATTGTATGAAACGAAGCAACCGTTGGTTCCGTTCAGTGATCCGTTGATCAGCAGCAGGGCACTGCTAATATCGGCATTGCCGTTGAAATCGGAGAGTACGAGGCTGAAAGTCTGGGATGCAGCGGTGCCTGCGGATGGTAACAGCGACGTTACAGTCGGGCTCGCCGTCTGGTTAAGCGTCCAACTGCCGGCGGCAGTGAGACCAGATGTCAGCCCACCGGAGTCAGTAGCTCCCGCGTAGACCGTTTTTGCTCCCGTGAAGGTCTGCTTGAAAGCTATAGGAATTGAAAGTGAAAGTGAGTTCCCTGAAGCCGACACGGCCATGCCAGTGCCGGAGAGGATACAAAAATCATTCGCAACAGAATTGGCGGATCCAGGATTGAGCGGCAGCCACGAAGCATCCGTATCGCGGAAAAGAGAGACGGTGTTCGCCGTGCGGTTATAGGTGACGAAGCAGCCGTTTGACTGGTTGGTCGAAGTATTAACAAGAAATTGTATGACGGAGATATCGGAGTGCCCATTGGCATCGAAAACTGTGGCCGTGAAGGTTTGGACGGTCGCCGTTCCTGAGTTTGGCGACACCGCGGTCACCGAAGGCGCCGCTGCTCCCGCGACGGTCCAGGTTCCAGCCGGCATCCAACCGGATGACAGACCCGCTTGGTCGGTCGCGACGGCATATACCGTGATCGCTCCAAATAGCCTTGGCTTGAAAACGACGGGAATGTTGATGTCGAAGTTGTTCCCGCTTCCGCTAATGGCGAAGGCCGATCCGGTGATGGAGCAGTTGGAGTTTTCAATTGCCGAAGGGTTTCCCGGGGCAAGCGTTGCCCAACTGGAGTCGCTGTCGCGATAAAGCGAAAGTGTGTTGGCGGATCGCGAATAGGAGAGATAGCACCCATTGGTCGTGTTGAGAGTTGTGTTAAAAAGAAATCCAACTGAAGAAACATCGGCATTACCGTTGCCATCAGAAAAGCGAAAGGTGAATGACTGTGATAGCCCAGCACCGGACGCCGGTTGCAACGAGATCACGGAAGGCGCGTATGACGGGTACGGATTCCAGGTGCCTACGATCTGCCAGCCTGAGACGAGCCCCTCGCTATCGGTGACGTTCGCGTATACATTCTTGGTCCCGGCAAAGGGCGTTTTGAATGAAATCGGAATACTGAAAACTAACTGAGTTCCGGAGCCGGCAACCGTCATTGCGCTCCCGGACACGAAACAGTTGGCATTTTCGACCGTCATTGAGGCTCCGGGAGTGATTGGAAGAAGCGAAGAATCGGAGTCCCGATATAGTTTAAAGGTGTTTGAAGTGCGGGTATAGGTAATGTAGCAGGCGTTAAGGGTATTGACTGAAGTCTGAACCAGGAAACTCGCGGAAGCGATGTCGGCATGACCGTTTGCATCGGAAAAGGTAAAAGTGAAGGTCTGACTCGCGCCACCGCCGGAGGAGGGTGTTGCGGCGACTACCGTAGGTGAATGCAAAGGGAAGGGGGTCCAGTCGCCCACCCGCTGAAGGCCAGTGGCCAGACCGCCAGCATCAGTCGCAGCCGCATAGATGACACGGGCTCCAGTGACCGCCGGCTTCAGCGTGATCTGCATGTTCAAAGCAAGTTGGATGCCTGCAGCAGAGATTGCGACGCTCGTGCCGTTAATCGAGCAGGCGGGATTCTCAATGACGACATTGGCCCCAGGTGTCAGATACAGAAAGGACGAATCCGAATCGCGAAAGAGGGCAAGCCTATTTAGCGTCTGGTTGTACGTAATGTAGCATCCGTTGCTGGTGTCCGCGTAGCTATTGATGAGCAGCGTTGTGCTGACAATATCGGCATAGCCATTCCCATCGGCGAAGGAAATTGTAAAGGCTTGTGAAGCGCCGTTCCCGACAGTCGGCAATAGAGAGGAGATACTTGGGGCGAGTATCGTGATTGGCGTCCACGTTCCTGCCGATTGCCACGCTGTAGCGAGACCACCGGCGTCGGTAACGGAACTATACATGGCACGTGGACCGTTGAACGACGGCTTGAATACTACGGGTACGGTAATCGTGAGAATCGTACCCGCTGCAGTTACACTGGCTCCGGCGCCGCTTATGGCGCAATTCGCATTCTCCACGGTCGTATTCACACCTGGAGTAACCGGGAGGAACGCAGAATCGGAGTCACGAAACAATGAAATGGACTGAGTGGCTTGGTTGAAAGTGAAATAGCAGCCATTCGCGGTGCTGAAGACGTTGTTAAAGAAAACTGCGGCATTCACGATATCCGCGGCGCCGTTGGCATCAGAGAAAGTGAAAGAAAAAGACTGAGACAGCCCAGATCCCGATGCGGGAGTCGAGCCGCCAACGGCTGGAGCGCTGGGCGCCACGACGTCCCACGCACCGATTTCTGGCCACCCGGCGCCAAGCGCCGCCGCGTCGGTTGCGTCTGCATAGATCTTTCGCGTGCCGCCAAACGATGAAGCGAACGAGACGGGAAGCACGATGATTAGACTATTGACGGAGTTGCTGACCGTAAGTCCGGTTCCGGAGATTCTGCAGACACCGTTGTCGACCGTCGCTGCCGAGCCGGGAATCAACGGTAGCCAAACCGCGCCGGCGTCTTTGAATAGAGAAATGAGATTCGTGCCCCGGTCGTAGTAGACGTAACATCCAGCTGAAAACGAAAAGCCTCCGTTGAAAAGGAACGCAGCGTTCTGAATGGTCGAGCTTCCGCTGGCGTGGGATATCGAAAATGTAAAAGTAGCCGAGGTACCGGAGCCGGCCACCGGAGAAACTACGATTGGGCCAGGTCCGAAGCGGAGGCGCGAAGCAAACCCGCCATAGGAACCCGGATTGCTGGATTGTAAGGATGATCGCAGCGGAAAATTTGTCGAGAGTGTCGACCCGCCGACAGCTAAAGCGCCGCCGTTGGCGGAAACGGCCAGCGCGGAGTCTGAGCCGGAACCGCCAATGTAACTCACATAAAGTGGAACTGTGGAGACGATCGGGAACGCCGCCCAGAAGGCGTCGTATTCACCAGCTCGGCTTGTCTGCAGGGCGCCCGTGATAGGAAAGTTGTTCGATATCGTGTATCCGGCCAGTCCGACAAACCCCGCTCCGGCGGAGATCGAGGTCGCCGCATCTAGCCCCGTCCCGCCAATGAAGCTTGACCACTCCAGTGCGCCCCCGGCTGTGAACACCGAAACGAACGCGTCACCAGTACCGCCTCCGTATGTCGACTGGTTTCCGCTGGACACACCCGGGAAGTCGGCAGAAGGCGTGACGCCTGCAAGCCACGCACGGCCCAGCGTATCAATCGTGATCCCATAGCCCCCCTCCTCATTCAAAGAAGAGCCTCCTGACCCACCCAGATACGTTGAAAGGCTAGATCCCGACGCCTGATTGTTGAAGCGTGTATAAAACGCATCCATCGATCCGCGCAGTGAAGGGAACGCTGCCGAAACCATCGGAAAATTTGAAGAAGCCGTTGAGCCCGTCACGTGCAATGTGCCGTCGCCGCTGACGGCGATCCCTCGAATCCGGTCATCGGACCCGCCGCCGAGATAAGTACTCGACATGAGAGAGCCACTCGGCGAGAATCTAACTAGAAACCCATCCACACCGCCACCCGATACCGCATTAAAGGCGGATTGCACCGGAAAATCCGTCGATGCGGTCTCTCCGCCCGCGATGATATTACCGCTGAAATCAAGAGCTACCGCCAACGCCGCGTCGTGACCAGCCCCGCCCATATAAGTGCTAAAGACGAGCTGATTCCCCGCCGGATATAGCCGTGCGATAAACGCATCTCTTCCTCCCGCCAGGGAACCGCGCGCCGCCAGGTGCGTCGGGAAATTTATTGAATTCGTTAACCCCGCCACTGTGACAACGCCGGCGCCGTCGACAACGATCGCCTGTACTCGATCCTCCGCCGCACCACCTAGATACGTCGAGAAAACCAACTGTCCCGCAGCATTGATCTTGGCTACAAAGCCGTCGATGCGTCCTCCGGTCGCCGATTGATACCCGCTTAAGCCAGGAAAATCGGAAGACTCCGTCCAGCCGCCGAGATACATATTTCCCTGCGCATCCGTTGCAATCGCGGTGATCGCATCGAACATCCCACCGCCCATGTAGGAGCTAAATACCAGTTCAGGGTCAATCGTCAGCGGCAGCGACGGATCGACATTGTCCGCCACAAATCGCACGCATCGGCCCACGACACGAAATCGCGAGCGGATCGGTGCCTTCCCGCCATCTGGCAAGTTCTGCCAACTCTCCAATCCCTCTTCCATCCACTGCCACCCTGCACCCGCATCAATTCGCAACGACAGTCCATCCCTGCCTCCCCGCGCCTTTGCCCCCTCCCAGCAATACCCCGCAACCGACGGCGATACCCCCGCCGCCAATTGGAACTCCGATTTCAATCGTCCGTCCCGCAATCGAACGACAATATCGACCCCAGGATACGCACTCCGCGCCCGCAACGCTGAAACAGCCCCAAAAGTGCGATTTTCCGTCCCCAGGAAGTGCACCGGCGCCAGCGCTTCCCCTTCAGCCTCCCAATTCAGGCGCGCACCTGGAAAACGGATCGCCGCTCGCCGGCCATGCCGCAGCAGTTGGATGCCTGATGAGTCAAAAGCCGCGCGATAGGACGAGGCCATTGCCCAAAAATGGCCATCTGCTGATCCCGCTATGAAGCCAGTAGCAAGGCTGTCGACGATTGCTTCTTTCGAAGCAGCGGAAAGCATCTGGATTAGCAAATAGGCAAGGAGGAAAATACTGCGCATCGAAGTACAACGTCTCTCCCTTACTCTTTCGGCCGATATCCGCCAAAATATGAAGCAGGGATTTCCTGATGGCTACATCAGATTCGACCGGTGCTATATTTCGACTACGTTCTATGCGTCAGCTCTCATCCTGCCTGTTCGCCGTCGCGTGCGCCTTCGCCGCCGATCCGCCGCCGCTGGAACCTCAGGTAACCGGCCTATTTCCTCGAGGCCTCTCCCGCGGCGCCGAGACGGTCATGAACATTCGCGGGCGCAATCTCCAAAACCTCCGCGCTGCCACGGTGTCCGGACAGGGCGTCATCGCCGAAATCGTCGAATCCTCCGCATACCGGGCCAAGCTGAGAGTGCGTGCCGGCGCCTCTGCCGAACCCGGCCGCCACGACTTGCGTCTATTCGCGCCCCACGGCTCGACACTCCTTTGGCTCGACATTTCCACTCGCTCCGAAACCGCCGAAAAGGAGCCCAACAGCGATTTCGCTCAAGCCGCCCCGCTCCCGTTTCCAGCCCTCGTCAACGGCATCATCACTGCCGGCGACTACGATTACCACCGCTTCTCCGCCTCAGCCGGTCAGACCTTAACCTTCGACCTCCTCGCCACGCGCAACGGCTCCCCCCTCGACGGCGTACTCGAAATTCTGGACTCACGCGGCGTCTCCATTGATTTCAACGACGACTACTACGCTTTCAAAGATCCCCACATCGTTCATCGATTCAAAGAATCGGGCGACTACTGCCTGCGCGTTTGCGGATCTGGCGAGAGTGGATCGGAAAGCGCCGATTACCGGCTTATAGGGGGAGCTATGCCGCATGCCGATCTGGCTCTGCCCGCCGGTGGACGCCGCGGAACCGCCGTGGAATTCGATCTCCAAGGCGTGAATCTCGAAAACGTTAAGGAAGTTACTTTGGGCGCGGGATTGGCGAAAGGCAAGGTCGTCAACACTGACTTCGGCCGCGCGCGCGTATCGCTCGTCATCCCTCCGGACGCGCCGCTAGGGGCGTCGTCACTGCACTTCAACGGCGCCGCACTACCCGTTCCCTTCGTGATCTCCGCGAGCACGGAACTAACGGTCGCGCCAGGCGCCGCGCGTAATCGCCGCGACCCCATGCCAGCGGAGCTAGGCACCGTCGTCAACGGCGTGCTCGACGTCGCCAGAGCCGCCGATCATTTCACCTTCCGTGTCGATGGCCCGGAAGAGATCGTCCTCTCCGTCGAGTCTATGAACCTCGGCTTCTTGCTTGACCCTCTGATCACCGTTTACGACGAATCCGGCAAGCGCATCGCCTGGCAGGATGAACCCACCACCAACACCGGCAAGGAGCCGGCCAATCTCGATCCCCATCTGACGCTAAAAGTGCCCGCGGCCGGCCGCTACACGGTCGCGATCCGCGACTCACAGTTCCGGGGTGATTCAACATTCTTATACCGCCTGACGCTTAAAAAAGCCGAGCCCGATTTCACCGACCGTATCGTCGGCGCGCACGCCACCCTATATCGCGGCCAGCCGAATATCGTCAATGTTCGGGTGCGTCGTTTGGAGGGTTGGAATACACCCGTCGAAGTTTGGGCGGAGGACCTGCCGGCCGGAGTCACTTCCCCCCGCATGATCGCCGAGCCGAAGAACACCTCGTACACAGGAACATGCGGCGAAATCCATTATCTCGATGGCGCCAACGTCGCCGTTCCGTTCAAAGTCGCCACGGACGCCCCGCTCGATCTCACCAAAATTGTTTTCAAAGCACGGGGTGTAATGAACGGCAAAACCATTGAGCGCCAGGCCCGGACACGCTATTGGAAGTCGCGAATTAAAGTGGCCGGTGATGCCGCAGAGGCCTCGCTGTTCGCCACCGTTGCCGACCTTCCCGGAGTCGTCTTTCAAACGCCGGAGCGCGCCGGTCTCGGAAAATCGACGGTCATTCTCACCCGGCTCGACGATGGCGCTGAGGCGCTCACAATCTCCACCGAAGGCGTCGAACCCGTCATCGTCCCAGCCGGCGTAACCCGCGCCGAACTCAACTTCACAAAGCCTGGTGAAATCGTGTTGAATGGTAGTGTCGGAACGCGGGTGCTGGGCCGATCGCAGCCCATCCGCGTGGAGAGCCGGAAATGAAACTTGCCGTGGCTTTGTTCGGAGTCGGTCTGCTCGGCGCGCCCGCTGTCTATCCGCCCGAGATCCAGTTATTCGGCGCAGGCGCGGCGCAGACAGTCATCGCTGACGGCGTGAACTGTTCCCTGCGGCTATCGGACGGCGCCATCGCCGAACTCGCGGATGGACGGGTCGTCGCCAAGTCCAAAGGCGCAACGTGGCTGACGGCGAAATGCGATTCCGGGCTCACCACGGTCCCGGTAGTGGTACGCGCGGCCGGAGCGCTGCTTAAGAAGAGTTTCGTCAACGATGTCGCGCCAATCTTTACGATGGGCGGCTGTTCCGGAGCCAACTGCCACGGCTCAATTCGCGGCCAGCGCGGGTTCAAACTCTCGCTCTTCGGCTACGAGCCCTCTCTTGATTACGAAGCAATCGGTGCGCGGATCGACAAGGCCTCGCCGGAAAAGAGCCTCATCCTTACCAAGGCCACCGCGCGAACCCCTCATGGCGGCGGATTTCGCTTCGCCGCCGATTCCATGGAGTACCGCACCATTCTCGAATGGGTGCGCCAGGGCGCCCCCTATGACTCTAAAGACACTCCCCGCCTCACCAGCCTGCGCGTTTTTCCGCAGGAGCGAATTCTAGTGGGCAAGGCCGCGGCCCAGCAGTTGGTGGCCGTTGCCTATTATTCGGATGGTTCCGTACGGGATGCGACCCGTTTGGTGCAATACAGTTCGAACAATCCGGACGTGGTGCAGGTGAACGCGAAGGGCGAAGCGAAGGCGTTGCAAACCGGCGAGACGGCCGTGATGGTCCGCACCATGGGCCATGCGGTGGCCGCGCGAATTCTGGTCGCGGACTCAGCGTCCGATCCCGCGTATGTCCGTGTCCCACGCCACAACTTCATAGATGAGCACGTCTTCGCCAAGCTCCAGAAGCTGAACATCCGTCCGTCCGGCCTATCCGACGACGGCGAGTTTCTCCGGCGCGTCTACCTGGACGTAATCGGTAAACTTCCTACCGAGGAAGAAGCCCGCGGATTCCTCGCTTCAAAAGCGGCGGATAAGCGCGTGAAGATCATCGACTGGCTGCTGGAACAGCCCGAATACGCCGATGTCTGGGCGCTGAGGTTCGCCGAACTGACACGCGCCGGAACGCGGGAAGCCGGAGCAAAAGGCGGGCGAATCGTCTATGAGTGGTTCCGCCGCTCGTTCGCGGAAAACAGACCCTACGACAAACTGGTGACCGGGTTGCTCTTGAGCCAGGGCGCCCATCTGTTCGGCAAGGGACCGTCGTCGTTCTACAACATTTCGTTCGATTCCAACGCGGCCGATCACGCGACCAACATCAGCCAGATATTCCTCGGCGTGCGCATTGAATGCGCCAAGTGCCACAACCATCCTTCGGAGAAATGGACGCAGGACGATTTTTACGGCCTCGCGGCATTCTTCGCGCGCGTCGGCATTAAGGAGGTTTACGAAAACGATCAAAACGCCACCGTCAATAACGAAGAAGGCGTCGTAACGCATCCAAAAACGAAAAAAACCGTAACCCCGAAGTATCTCGACGGCGCGCTGGAAGCCGATGAACCGGATAAGGACATTCGCGACTCCCTGGCTCGATGGATGACCCGGCCGGACAATCCTTTCTTCGCCCGCGCTTTCGTGAATCGTGTGTGGAAGCACTATCTGGGCCGCGGACTGGTGGAGGAGGTGGACGACTTCCGCGTCACGAATCCGCCCACGAACCCGGCGCTGCTGGACGCCCTGGCCGCTGATTTCATCCGGAATAAATTCGACATTCGCCGTTTGATCCGCACTATTCTCCTCTCGCGAACGTATCAACTCAGCGCCCAGCCCAACAACACCAATCGCGGCGACGCCATCAACTACTCCCGCTTCGGCATGCGGCGCTTGATGGCGGAAACATTGACCGACGCCATCGCGCAAGTCACCGCCGTTCCGGATAAATTTCCCGGTTATCCGCAGGGAACGCGCGCCATGCAGGTCTACGCCGGCGCGAACTACATGCGCTCCACGTTCGGCCGCCTGAATCGTGACATTATTTGCGAGCGCGACACCCAACCTGACATTGCCCAAACCATGCATCTCATCAGCGGCGACACCATCCAGAAGAAGCTGAGCGCTGAGGGCAATATCATCTCGCGTTGGATGTCCGGCGATGTGGTCGATTCCCTCTTCCTGCGAACGTTGACGCGGTTTCCCACCGCGCCGGAGAAGGCGGCGTTGGACACGGCCCTGGCGGGCGGAGACCGCAAGGCCGTGTTGCAGGACGCGCTTTGGGCCATCTTGAACTCGAAGGAATTTCTCTACAATCACTAACATGCTGGACCGTCGATCATTTTTGCGGATAGGCTCCATCGCGGCGTTTGGAACGCTGAGTTGGAGCGACGAGTTAAGGCTGCGCGCCGCGGCTCCGAAGCGCGATCTGTCCATCTCCGTGAGCATACTCGGGTAATTTCTCGCGAGTGCCGAAGCTCAGCACCACGGACGGTTCGGAGTCTCCTTCCTTTGGAACGCGACCCTGCACGGCTCCCGTCCCTAATTCGTCGAAGAAGTTCGCCGCAACTAATGCCGCCGGGACCTGTTCCGCAAGATCGTCACCCCAGCTTGTCCGCGCATACTGGACCACCATGACCGCCGAAAGTACGTCGTTGTGCTCGCGGATGAACTGCGTCACGGGATAGGACACCCCGCTGGAAGCACTACTTCGGCCCATCTGGCGCAGCTTGATCAAGGTTTCCGTCTCCCTGAGGCCGGCGGCCCGGAGCAGTGCCGCCTCCAGAATCTGGAAGAGTGCAAGCTTCAGTCCCAGGCCAAGCGTTAACACCGCAATCGCTGTCAGCGCAAAGCTCGGCGTACGCCGGAAGACACGCCGTCCGTGCCGAAGATCCTGGAAAATCTGGTCCAGCCAGCGCCAGCCCCACACGTTGCCCAAGTACGCCGGCTCGCCCATCATCTCGCGATGCGCCGCCATCTCCTCCGCCAACTCGCGTTCAATCCGCCGCCGCTGTACCAGCTAGATCAACCGCCGCCAAATCATGACGCCCCCTTCAATACCGCCCGGACGGCGGCCGACATGCGCTCATATTCCTTCACTTCCGTATCGAGCTGCTTCCGTCCCGCGGCCGACAAACGGTATTCCCGAACCCTTCGGCCGCTCTCCGATACCGTCCAGTTCGCCTTCACCCAGCCGTGCAAGAGCAGCTTCTGCAGTGCCGGATAAAGCGAGCCCTCTTCCACCCGCAATTCGTCCTTCGACAAGGTGTGGATACGCTGCGCCACCGCGTAGCCGTGAAGCGGTCCGTGGCGCAGCACCTGCAGCACCATCATGATGAGTGTCCCTGTTGGAACCCCAGTTTCCCTAGGCATAGATTCTCTAGGCCTAAATTCCTATAGCAAAGGCGTGCTTGTCAAGCGGACTCTACGCAGGCGCCGCGTTCTCTTCCTGCCCCAACCCGAACTCACTGCGCAGCCATGCGCGGGCGAACATCCATTCCTGTTTGACGGGCCGCGGCGAACTTTCCTTTTCTTCCGCGCCCGCCTCCACCGAGAGACCGCCAAAAAAACGCAGCTCGATCACCTTGCTCGCCCGGTCGTCCGTCTCCGCCAGCCGCGTCAAGGCCTCGTCCAGCCGGACAATCTGACTGCTGCGGCCCGGAGTAAAGACGATGGCTTCGTTCAACGGCAGAACCTCGATGCCGCCCCCCCGTTTGCCGGCAATGTGCTTTCGCGCATGGTCCACCAGAATTCGCCGCATGACGCGTGAGGCCACGGCATAGAAATGCGCCCTGTCCTGCCAGTTGGCTGTCTTCAAGTTGACCAGCTTCAGATAGGCCTCATTTACCAGCGCCGTTGTCTGCAGCGTATGGTCCCCCTTTTCGCGGCGCATGTAGCGCGCCGCAATCACTCGCAGCTCGCCGTGCACGGCGTCAATTAGTTGGGACCGGGCATCCTCGTCCCCGGCCTGGAACCGGTGCAACAGCTCGGTAATGTCTTCGGGCTCGTCCATTTTGCTGAGTAATATTCACTCTACACTGGGAGGTACATGCGGTCCATTCTTTTCCCCTTGCTCCTCTCGCTGGCGCTGGGCGCTGGCGTTCCGACTATCGATGAACTCCTTCAGTACAAGACGGCGCGCGGCGCCTTGATCTCGCCGGATGGCAAGTTTGTCGCGTATATCGTCACGGAAACCGATTGGGAGCAGGACGCGTTTGTGTCCCACCTCTGGCTGGCGGACGCGGCGGGAGGCCGCACCTGGCAGTTGACCCGGGGAAAGAAGTCCGCTGGATCCCCTGCGTGGTCGCCGGACTCCCAGTGGCTGGCCTTCACCAGCGATCGAGAGGGCGCCAAAAACCAGATCTTCGCGCTACGGCCGAATGGCGGCGAGGCAGTCCAGTTGACGAAGTCCGAAACGGGCGTGCAAGGGTTTGATTGGTCCCCCGATGGCGCTCAAATCGCCTACACCGCGGCCGACAAGCGCGCCGAAGACCGGAAGAAGCACCTCGGCGATTTTGAAGTCGTTCGTCGCGACTACGCCCATTCGCATTTGTGGACCCTCGACATCGCGGCGGCGATGTCCGCACCGGTCACCGGGACGCAACGCACCAAGGGGATGGACTATTCCTTAGGCGGGTTCGCATGGGCGCCCGGCGCGAAGCGGATCGCCTTCAGCGCGACGCGGAATCCCGATCTGGTGCAGGGCGGAACCTCCGATCTGTACGTGCTCACGCTCGATGGCAACGCGGTTAAAAAGATAGTCGACCAACCCGGACCGGATCGCGGCGCGGTCTGGTCGCCGGACGGCAAATC
>Ga0105046_10000848_pt1 | contig 44770 bp, 30 predicted proteins | sample MAT03_FD_78385 | JGI IMG/M metagenome (GOLD analysis project Ga0105046, IMG submission 78385) | Freshwater microbial communities from Lake Fryxell liftoff mats and glacier meltwater in Antarctica - MAT-03 (megahit assembly) | ecosystem: Environmental > Aquatic > Freshwater > Ice > Liftoff... | reverse complement strand
GCAAACTCCTGTCGTTGATTTCTATTACACCCTCTCCCGACTTGCCGGAGATGGCGCTCTGGTTCACGGATACGGAGCCATGGCTGACCGGTTGGTGCCACAGATGTCACATCCATCCTTGCAGGCAAACATCACGGCCACTTCTGTCGACCTCGACAACGCGATTGTAACAGTTTCCGGAAGCGGATTCCATCCTGCCTATGGCGACACCGACAGCGGTACAGGGAATTCTTCCACGAATCTACCTAGTGCGCAGTGGCGATCCGCGACCAATGATCGCCGGTACATGTTGGCCCCTACCGGGAGCCATTCCAATTCGACCGCGCAGTTCCGTCTTCCCCCGGATGCCGGACCCGGGTGGCTGTCGATCCTGGTCAACGGCATTTCCAGCGCTCCCGTGTACCTCAACGTCGGACTTCCCCACGTGCGGCTCTCGGTCACCCAAGCATTGATCAGCGATAATGGCGGTACCACCCAGATCGTAGCCACATTATCCCGTCCCTACATCCTGCCTCTCGACATCTCCTTGGCGTTGAGTGGCAGCGCGCTAGTTTCCAGAGATTTTACCTTGTCCACTGCGCGCATTAAGATTCCGGCGAACACTTCCTCGGCTTCATTGACCATGACCGGGAAACGCGGTCTGCCAGGAAACCGTCACGCTGACATTGCATTTGGCGCCACCGGAGACGCCATTGCCGACGGATCACCGGTCCAAGTCATCATTCAATCGTCCAATCACGCTCCTGATTTTGTCGGCTTGGCAAACAAGCTTCCAAGTTTGACCGGCGCAGGAGCTGCGTCGGTGATTTCTGTCGCTGCGTTAATCAATGGAACCGTCACAGATCAGGATCTGGGAGATGCGCTTGGCATCGCCGTGATTGGGGTTTCCGGTGCCGGAAGCTGGGAATACTCCGTGGATATCGGCAACAGCTGGCTTTCCTTGTCCCAGGCTTCATCCGAGGCCGCCCACCTGCTCACTGACTCGGGGCTGAATCTCCTGCGCTACACACCCAGCCCCCAAATAACGGAAACCGCCACCATCACCTACCGCGGCTGGGATCGCACCAACGGTGTACCTGGCAGCGTCATCAACATTACTTCCATCGGCACGGACGATCCGACAGCATTTTCGGTAGATACCAGAACCAGCGCGGTCAACGTCCTGGCATTCGGTCCCCCGGTCGTGTCGCTCTCGATCGCCACCATCGCTTGGCAGGAATCGTCGGCGACGCCGGTCCAATTGGATGCCGCGGCAACCTGCATCGACAACGATTCCCCCTCGCTTACCGGAGGCAATCTCACCATCGCCATAACACCCTGGCGCACGGGTGATGTCCTCGATTACGATGGAACGCTAACCAATGGAACAGTCTTGCGCGCAGGAACTCAACTCCTGCTCAATGGAACGATCTCGCTGGGAACGATCACCAGTGGCTCTGGAGGGCAGATCTTGTTCTCCATCGCATTCACTGATGCGGTCACTCCTGCGGTTGCACAGACCATCTTGCGAGGTTTGACCTTCACGAATGTCAGTGGTAACCCGGCAGCCTCGGTGGATACGGCCGAGGACCGCACCCTGACCGTGACCGTCAGCGACAATCAAGCGACCAGTGCGCCGCAGCAATGGAATCTCAGCATCATTCCAGTGGATTCACTACCGGTCGTTGACTCGCTAACGCTGGCCTGCGTTCCCGGAGTGACCATCGCTGCAAACATGTCTGCGCATGAGCCTGAAAACCAACCCATGACCTATGTGCTGCTTGGCGGTCAAACCAAGGGTGATGTGACTCTCGATGGAAGCACTGGTGCACTGACGTATCGCAACACCGTCCTCGATGGCCAAGACGACAGCTTTCAAGTTCAGGTGTCCGCTAACGCAAAGTCGGTCATCAGTACGGTCACCGTTCGCATGTCCACTCCCGAGCGTAGTTCCGCACGATTCACCAGCCTGCCACCGCTGATCTGGCGGGCAGGCGTAATTCTGAGCTATACACCACAGGTATCCGGTTTGAGCGATGATCGATCGTTCAGCCTGGAACCCGTACCAACTGTGGCGGCTACTGGCGCGCCATTGGATCCTGCCACCTACACCTTCGATCCCGCAACCGGCACTCTGACGATTCCATCGCCGGTGCTACCCAGCGGCGGATATTTGCGTTTTGGCATCCTGGCAGTGGATCAGGTAACCAAAGACTGCGCCTACCAGCCAGCACTTCTCAAACTTCTCGTAGCAGGTGACGGATGAACATGCGCCCACTTCTTGCTTCAGCCGCTGCCTTGGCTTTTCTGATCAGTTGTGGCGGCTCCACTAACGGTGGCCCACAAGAAGCCCTCTCGCGAGGTACCGCTACGTGGATCGTGCTCGATCTTAACACGCGCGAGTTTTCTTATTTGGCGACTGTCCCCGGTGCCAACACGGAACCAGAATATCGGACCACCAAGATGGTATTCCGCCGTGTGCGTACTGGTGGCGGTGACCTCTTCGTCTCCATGTACGAATTGACACAACAGCAATGGGATCAGCTTGGCGGTGGCCCACTTCAGCCCTGGACTGAAGTCGATGACACCGTCTGCAATTCCGCCTTTGCGTACGGTGATGATCATCCTGCCTACAACCTGGATAATCGCTCAGTGATGAACGCCTTGGCCGCGTTCACACTGCCATCAGGCGCACGTCTGGATCTGCCGACCTCCGACGAATGGACGGCTGCCTGCGGCGCCACCAACGGTTGGTGGTGGGGAGCGACCACCACCCAGGCCCAACTCAATGCAAATGCCGTGGTCCGCGAATCGGTGGCGACCTACGATCGCCTCGCTGCTGGCGGTGGCATGGACAACGGCGGGCCGCTCGCCGTCGGATCCAAAGCGCCGAACCGCTGGGGCCTCTACGACATGCTCGGCAACGTCTGGGAGTGGACCCGCGAAGGGACCGAGGTCCGTGGCGGCTCTTGGTACGATGGCGCACAAAACTGCCGTGCTGAGGTGAAAGCCGGCGTCGCCAATGGCGTTGAAGACTGGGTCGACTATGCGCTCATCGGTGCGCGTCTGGTGCTTCGTCCATGATCGTTCGTGCACTGCTGCTGTCGCTGTCGCTCTCACTCTCCTCCTTGTCTGCTTATGAACTCGTCGTGCGCGATTTCCGCATCGCTCTCGGCACCGGTGGCACCGATTTTGACTACGACATTTCTGGCAGCACCGTCGCTGCGAGTGGATCGGACACGTTCGACAGTGCACTCAGCCTTGATTTCGGCGGACGCTGGTCCTTTGCCCGTCCTGGCGATGCCCTCGGCCTAGTCGTGGGTGCCGATCTGGGTTGGGAGTCGCTGGGGTTCGGCAGCGGTAGCCTGCAGACGCTGCGTGCTCACGGCTCGGCCGGGCTGGGTTGGGCCGTAAGCGATTTCTGGACCGTCACCGGCGAGCTTGGTCTGCTGTATGGGCGTTCGACCTGGGAGGTCCCCGCCTCTGTCGGCGCAGAACGTTACACCGCCGATGGTGATGCGCTTGGCTATGATCTGCGGGTCGATGCGACTTGGCGTCTGAGCAAACGCCTGGGTGTCGGTGGCTTTCTCGGTTGGCAGATCATGGAGCACGAGGTCGAGAGCAAAGGTGTGACCTCAACGCTTGATCGCTCTGGATGGATTGCTGGCGTGTTGGTGTTCTGGCGCTTCAGTAACGCGCCGCCTACGCTGCAATAGCTACCGGTCGTGCACGGCCTTGCCGTGCACGAACGATTTATTCCTTCGACAGCTTCCCCGCGGCGAAGGCCATCTGCAATTCTTTCGGGCCGTGCGCATCGAACTCGACGAGGATGCTGCGGCGGTCCGTGGGGCCCTTCATGCCGGCGACGGTGCCGCGGCCGAAGATGCTGTGGATGATGCGATCGCCGGGTTGGTAGGGATCGTCGGCGCGTACTTCCGGGCTGTTGTAATAAGCTTTCTTCTCGCGCTGGGTCGCACCCTTCAGATCCAGGCCGGTGGTGATGCCCATCGCCAGCGCTGCGTCGAGCGCCGCCTTTCCGACCAGGCCGGCGACCGTGGCGCCGGCTTCCTTATCACGGTTGATCATGGAGGTACCGCGGACGTCCTCGCCCTCCGGCAGCGCACGGCGGCCGGTCGCGTCGCGTGATTCGAAGCAGTCTTCAGGAATTTCTTGCAGGAACTGGCTCGGCTCGTTCCGGAAGGTCTGGCCGTACTGCATGCGGCAACGCGCGCGTGACAGGTAGAGTTCCTGCTTTGCGCGGGTGATGCCGACGTACATCAGGCGGCGTTCTTCTTCCAGATCCGCGATGTTGCCTTGGCGTTCCAGTGGGAACACGCCCTGTTCGCAGCCGGTGATGAAGACGTAGGCGAACTCCAGGCCTTTCGCGGCGTGCAGCGTCATCAGCGTCACCTGATCGACGTCGTGGTTGACTTCGTTCGGATTCGCATCGGTCACCAGCGCGACCTGTTCCAGAAAGCCGGGCAAGCCCCCGGTGGGATTGGGCATATGGTACTGTTCCGCACCGGTGATCAGCTCGCGCACGTTGGCCACGCGTTCCTGGCCTTCGGCGGGTTCCTCGGTGACGCGGTAGTGTTCTTCGATGCCGGTCATGTCGAGCACGCCACGCACGCAGGTTTCCGGACTGCCCTGCGGCAGCTTGCGCAGCATGCGCCAGACACGCGCCAGATCATTCATCGCCTTGGTCGAACGTCCGACCGCCACGCGTTCGAGCAGATCGTCGCGTTCGAGCACCTCATGGAACGCCACACCCAGATCATCGGCGAGCGTAAAGAACTGTTCGAGCGTCGCTTCGCCCAGACCGCGTTTGGGGATGTTGGCGATGCGTTCCAGGCTGATGCGGTCGCGCGGATTGACGATCCACTTCAGGTAGGCGAGTACGTCCTTCACTTCACGGCGGTCATAGAAACGCGTACCGCCGACGATGCGATAGGGCACGCCGCGACGGCGCAGGCCGTCTTCGAGCGCGCGTGACTGCGCATTGGTGCGATAGAACACCGCGATGTCCTTGAGCTTGCGGCCCTTTTGATGCATGCGGTCGATCGCTGCCGACACCGCCAGGCTTTCATCCATCTCGTCATCGACTGAGAGCAACTGGAGTGGCTTCCCTTCCTCATTGTTGGTGCGGATGGTCTTGTCCTTGCGCTTGGTGTTATTCGCCACCACGCCTTGGGCAGCACGCAGGATGGTCTTGGATGAGCGGTAGTTTTCCTCCAGCAACACGGTTTTGCAGCCGACATAGTCACGTTCGAAGTTGAGGATGTTCTCGATGTCCGCGCCGCGCCAGCCGTAGATCGCCTGGTCCGGATCGCCGGTGACGCAGATGTTGCCGTTATCCGACAGCAGGCGGATCAGGCGGTACTGCACCTGGTTGGTGTCCTGGAACTCGTCGATCAGGATGTAAGGGAAACGCGCGACGTACTTCTTGCGCAGTTCCTCATGCTGTTCGAACAGCCGCACTGGTTTCACCAGCAGGTCATCGAAATCGACCAGACATTCCTCCTGGCAGATCGACGCGTAGAGCGCGTAGTACTTCTGCGTCCACAGATCAAGGTCATCGTTGGGTTCGACCTTGGCGATGTCGACCAGTTGGTTCTTCCACTGGCTCATGCGCCAGATGATCTTGCGCGGATCGATCATCTTGGGATCGATCTTGAGCTCCTTGCAGATGCGCTTGCCCAGGCGCTTCTGATCGTCCTCATCCATGACGCTGAACGGATGCGAGAATCCGGTGTAGGCCTGCTCCAGCTTCAGAATGCGCAGACCGGCGCTATGGAACGTGGTGATCCACGGTGTCTTCACGTTGATGAGGCGCTCGACGCGCTCTTTCATCTCGCCCGCAGCCTTGTTGGTGAAGGTGATCGCCAGGATGCGATCCGGGCGCATGTCATATTGCTGGATGATATTGGCGATGCGGTGCGTGATGACGCGGGTCTTGCCCGAGCCGGCACCGGCGACGACCAGCAACGGACCTTCCAGCGAGGCGATGGCCTCGCGCTGGAAGTCGTTCATGCCTTTGTAGACGTCGACTTTCACGGGTCTGTCCGATGTCCGATGTCCGATGTCCGATGTCCGATGTCGATGAGAACCACCGCGTAGAGGATCGACCGACGAAGCACACGCCGTTCACTGCCCACGAAACCTCGGACATCGGACATCGGACATCGGACCTTAATCATCAATCGCGACCGAGATCGCCGGTCCCGCGAGATGCACGTGATCGATCAAGCGCACGCCATCGACAAACGCCGCCGCCGCGATGAAGCAGGTATCGTCGGCGATGTCCTTCTCTTCGAAGCCACGCAGGCTGATGACGTCGCAGTAATCCACCTCGACGCCTTCGTGGATCAGCAATTCATTGTAGACGAACTCACAGAGTTTGAGCGAGGTGCTTTCGCCCTGCTTGTAGGCGCGGCGCGCCAGTTCCAGGCCTTTGGGCAGGTCGAGCGCCTTCTGACGTGATGCGGGCGAGAGCCGGCGGTTGCGGCTCGACATCGCCAAGCCGTCCTGCTCGCGCAGAGTGTCGCCGACCACGACCTCCACCGGAATGTCGAGATCCTTGGCCATGCGGTTGATGATCAGCACCTGCTGCAGGTCCTTTTCACCGAACACCGCCACGTCCGGCTGGACGATGTTGAACAACTTGGTCACCACCGTGGCGACGCCGCGGAAGTGGCCTGGGCGCGCGGCGCCGCACATCTTGTCGGTCAGCGGACCGACCAACTCAACGAAGGTACAGTAGCCATCGGGGAACATCGCCTCCTTGGTCGGAAGGAACACCGCGTCGACGCCTGCGGCCTTCAGCTTGGCCAAATCGTCATCAAGGGTGATCGGGTACTTGGCGAAGTCCTCGGGATTGTCGAATTGGGTGGGGTTGACGAACACCGAGACCACCACCACGTCGCTCTTGGCCCGGGCCTTGGCGATCAGGCTGATGTGGCCCTCGTGCAGGGCGCCCATGGTGGGGACGAAACCGATGCGTTTACCCGCCATATGCACGGCGCGGCTCCAGGCACGCTGGTCATCGATGGTCTGAAGCTGGTCCATGCTGTTCGCTGACATGATAAAGGTTGCTGACGATGCCCGGTGGGAGTGGATGACTCAGGGCGAAACGGCGGGAAATCCGCGTCGCCTTGGCTTGAACGCTGCGGGGATACCGGTATCTGAAGGAACAGGAGAACCCATGGCCTTCGTCACCATCCGCATCAAGGGCGCCGAAGGCTATACGCGTAGCGCGCTGGGCAAGGATCGCATGGTCCTGGGCCGCGCCTCCGAAACCGACATCCCGATCAAGCACACCTCGATCTCACGCGAACATGCGGCGTTCACCAAAGACGGCGACGACTGGTTCGTCGAGGATCTCGGCAGTTCCAACGGTTCCTACCTGGGCAAGAACAAGCTCACCGGCAAGACCAAGCTGGCAGAGAAGGACATCATCAAGTGCGGCAAGGCCCGCCTAACCTTCCACCTGAGCGAGATGGGCGCGGTCGACGCAGCGGTCGACATCTCTGCCGATGACGACGACTTGGACCTTGATGATGGCGACGCGCCAGCCGCGGCGAAGGTCGACGGCGTGCCGGATGCCATGGTGTGCAAGGATTGTGGAACCTGGATGAGCGTCGCTCACCGCTCCACGGGTGAGAGCATGAATTGTCCACGCTGCGGTCATGCCAACGCCGTGCACGCCCACTGACCACACGCATCACCTCCCCCGCTTCCTCACCCGAACCCGCTGGACCGCCATGACCGAGACGTCCCCTGACGCCGCTGCTCCCGCTGCTCCTGCGGCAGCGCCAGCAAAAGCTCCTGGCTTGATCCGTAAATCCGCGGTGATCGCTCTGCTGGTGGTCGGCCTGATCGGCGTGCTGCTCTTCCCACTGGTGGTCGAGCCGTGGATCGTCGGCAAAGTCAAGAGCACCCTCGCCGCGCAGGGCATGGAATTGGTCGACGGCAGCGAGTTGTCGGTCAGCATGTTCGGCGGCGCGGTCACCGGCAAGGATCTGAAGGTGCGCGAGACCGGTCAGACCGCTGAGGTCTTCACCGCCACCACGCTGAACGCCGACGTCGCCTTGCTGGACAGCCTCAGCTCCGGCGACGTGGTGATCGACCGCTTGGTGATCGAAGGCCTGAGCGGCAGCCTGCGTCGTGGACCCGATGGCCAAGTGCCCGGAGCCCCACCCGAGGAACCCGGCAAACCGACGGACTGGCTGGGCATGGGGAAGCAGTTGCTGGAGTGGTACAAAAAGTACGCCCCCCAGGACGACGGCACCAGTGAACCGACGGAACCCGGCAAGGAACCCGCGCCGACCAAACCCGACGAGAAGGTTCCGGCAAAGCCCAAGCCCGCCTTCGACTGGCCCGACGCCACGCGCTATGAACCGCAACCGCAACCCGGCAAGCCGTGGCCGCGCGTCCTGATCCGCCACTTGTCGATCACCGGCACCAGCATGGGTCTGCCGGACGAGTCACCATTCGACATCACCGGCTTTTCCTTCACCGGCACCAACGTCGCGATGCGTTTGAAGGGTGATGAGGTGATGGACCTCAAGGGCGACCTCACCACCAAGGGCAGCGGCCCGATGGCGCTGGTGATGAACCGCCAGGGCGGCAAGGCCGGCACTATGCAACTGAGCGCCAAGCAGGTGCCGATCGAGGCCCTGTCGTCCAAGCAAATTTCCGGCGACGCGCTCGCCCCCTATGGCGCGAAGGGCTTGGCCGATCTGCTGATCGATACGCAGTGGACCGGTTGGAAGCAGACCAGCGCGGTGACCAGCACGCTGAGCAAGATGTCGATGCAGCCGGACAAGGATGCCGGTGATCTCGCGCGCCAGTTCGCCTCGGCGGTCAATGCCTTCGACGGCAAGCCGGTGACCTGGGCGCCGAAGCTTGGCGGCACGCTGCTGACCCCGGTGTTCACCGACACCGGCATGGACTCGCTCACTGCGAGCGCGATCGATGCCGGCAAGGACAAGGTCATCGACGAAGGGAAGAAGCAGCTCGACAAACAGCTCGAGAAGAATCCCGAGCTCAAGGGCGCGACCGACAAGGCCAAGGACCTCTTCAAGGGGCTCGGTAAATAATGCTCACGCTGCTCAAACTCATCCGCGGCCTGCTCAAGGGCCTCGCCTCCGCCGCCGCCCCGTGGCAGCTCGCGCTCGGTGCGTGGTTCGGGGTAATGCTCGGCTTCCTGCCGATCTTCCCTTCAGCCGGTCCCTCACCATTGGCCTTCGTGCTGCTGTTTCTGGTGTTGGTGATCAACTGCCAGATGGCGTCCATGCTGCTGTTCATGGGTGTGGCCAAGCTGATGGCGTTGGCGCTCAAAGGCGTCGGTCTGTCGATCGGCACCGGCATGAGCGGATTTGCCCAGACCTGTGCCGACATCCCGTTGCTACACGCCAGCCACTGGTCGCACACCGGTTGGTTGGGCATGACCATCATGGGCCTGATCGCCGCGCCGATTGCGGCGCTGGGCATGTACCTCTTCACGCGTTGGTTCAGAACCAAGGTGCAGCCGAAGTTGATGGAGAAGCGGAAGTTGATGCTGGCTGGGAAGGTCGCGGGCAACGGCATCATGTTCAAAGTGGGCTGTTGGTTCATGGGGCTGTGAGCAACCACTTCTGGTTCGAGAGCGCCAACGGCGCGCAGGAAGGTAGCCCAGGGCAACGCCCTGGGTAAGTTGGCTGTGTTTACTGAGCCCACGAAGTGGGCGCCCAACCTCCAGCCCAGCGCGTGAGCGCTGGGAAACGAGCGTTTTTTCCGCACAGCCCTGGAAGGGCGCTGCCCGGCGAGGCGCGTGAGCGCCGACGACATCCTCATCCGGCGCTTACGCACCGGATCTAGGCGATCGTCCTTCCAGGACTCCTTGGATGATCGCAATTCACCCAGCGCTCACGCGCTGGGCTGGAGGTTGGGCGTCCACTTCGTGGACTCAGAAAACGGAATTTGATAAGCGGCAGCCTTCAGCAATGGATTCGCGTTCGCCAGCCGGATAATGACGTTGGCGACACAGGTGCGGGTGGCTGGTGGAAAGAGTTGAAGATAGTAAGCAGGTGGGAGCGACTAGGAAACATCCACAGCACCATTGGGGAAATCATGCGCACACAAATCCTGGTTTTCATCCTGATGGTAGCCGCACTGTCCAACCTTCCGTGCGCTGAACCGCAGGCCATTCCTGGAGAACTGATCACCGGCATCACTTTGGAATACAGGAATGGAGACACGATCGAAGTGAACATCAATGCTTTGGAAATTCGATTCTTCGACAACAAAGAGGGCGCTCCGCCTGAAGGAAGCGCACGCAAGTCAAATGCAGATCATGTGAACCAAGTGAAAGACGATCTTGTTAAATTGATTATCAACGGCCTATCGCAGGGCCTAGCTACCAAGGAGTCATCCGATTTCATCAGCGCCACAATCCATTTCAGTGGTCCGAACTTGAGTACATGCCGCGGAATGACAGCGTCGCCAATGCAATCGGCACGTACGGGAAAGCACTCAGAGGAATGCTCGCAAAGTAGGTTTGATCAAGAAACCGTCCGCATCGTACCCTGTTCGACATCCACCACCGCTATCGTCACCAACGGCCCCGACAGGTGTGGTGCGATCAATCGCGCATACTGCCGCAACTGCTCCTGGCTCGTCTCCGCTCCCGCCGCATCGCCGGTTTTCCAATCATAGAGATGCCACGCCCCCTGCGCGTCTTGCAACAGCACATCGCACACGCCGAGCACGATCCGACCATCCTGTTCGCCGATGACCGGTTGTTCGATCAGGCGGGTGGTAGAGCTCCAATAACCAGGCAGCAGATCACGATCGGTCAGGCGCGCGAGCAGCCGGCGATGACGCTCATCTGTCAGCGACGAAACGAACGGCGCCAGGGCGGCGCGTGCCACGGACACATCCATCCCTGGACCATGTTGGGCCAAGGCAGCGTGGATGGCGACACCAAGTGCCTGCGCGGTTGAACGGGCGAGTGAATTCGGCACAGCGTCGTGAACAGAACGGATAGCGACACCCTCTCCCAGCAAAGCCGTGACCGCCACGACTGGTTTTTCAGTGAGGGTCGTAGCTGCCAGCGCTGGCAAAGGCCTGGTGGTTCCGTTCGCCGACATCGCGCGCGTGACCGCGACATCCATCGCCACCGTGACGTCATCCCAGACCATACCGGCACCCACCAGCCAATCGGCGGGACACTTCACACTGCCGTCGCGCAGCGGGCCAGCGGGGTCGATTTCTGGAATCAGCGCATGCAGATCTTCCTGCGCACGCGTGCAGGCGACGTAGAACAGCCGCGCTTCTTCCGCCTGCTGGCGTTGGCGCAAGTGATCGGCAATGAGGCCGGCCTTGAGGCCAATCACGTCGTCACCATCGGTATCACCGGGATGACAGGCGACCAACAGGCCGTCGTCGCTGACTTGACCAAGGGCTTTGGCGCTGAGGTCGCGCCGCTCGAACGGGCGGTGCAGGTCGGGCAGAAACACCACTGGCCATTCCAGGCCCTTGCTCTGGTGGATGGTCATCAGGCGCACGCCGCGACTGCCGAGGTGTTCACCGGCGGCTTCTTCACCATCAACGCCCAGGCGGCGACGTTCGACGAGACGCGCGATGAACGCCGGGGCGTCGAGCGCGGTGCCAGCCGCTTGTTCCTCCTCCGCCAAACGTGCGAGGTTGGCCAAGCGACGACGCGCGAGCGGCAACGCGCCGTAACGACGAGTCAGGCGTTCATCGCGGATGAGCGCACGGATGGCTGAGGCGACCCCCTCCGTGACCAGCAGCGCGCGCGTGGTGTCCACCACCGCACCGATCGGCGCCTGGGCGCGAGCATGCGCCCAACTATCCGACGGCTGACGCTCCAAGGCGTCGACCATCAACGTGCGATCCTGTGGATCCACCGCCCCCCACGGTCCACCAAGCGCAATGGCGAGGGCCTGACGATCATGCACATTCACCGCAAGGCGCAGGACCGCTTCGATGTCGTGGCACTCCTGCGAATCGTAGAGGCCCCCAGGAAAGTCGGTGTCGTACGGAATGCCGGCGCGTTCCAGCGCCTGGGCGTAGAGGCGCATACGTCCACGCGTGCGCAACAGGATGGCGTGGTGTTCCGCCTTTCGTCCAGCCTTGAGCGATTGCGCGACCAGCTCGGCCAAGTGACGTGCCTGCACCTCGCTCGCCATGACGGTGTTGGGGCGGATCACCAGCGGTTGACCAGCTTCGGTAGCGAGCACGCGCCAACGATGGACCACGCCGCCCCGTCCCTGGAAATCTTCCGCGGCACGACCTGGGCGAATTTCCTCTGGCCTGAACTCCGTGGTGAGGGCGTCCTGGGCGAAGACGTCACGCACCCGCGTCAGCAAATCCGGATGACTGCGGAAGTTCTCCGCCAAGGTCGCGGCGATGCCGCCCGTGCGTTCGATGGATGCTCGCCAGCCGGCGAAGATCGCCGGTTCGGCGTGACGGAAACCGTAGATGCTCTGGCGATGGTCACCGACCACGAACAACCGTGCAGATCCAGCAGCAGCACCAGCCAACAACGCCTCCACTAAGTGACCCTGCAGCCGGTTGAGATCCTGCGCCTCGTCGAGCAGCACATGACGGTAACGTGATCCTAGACGACGGCGGATCGCCGGATCATGCAATAAAAGTAATGCCTGCGCCTCGACCGTGGCGAAGCCGGCAAGGTGCGCGCGTCCGGCACAGGCATCAAGTTTCGCCAACCACGCGGTCGCAAGACGTGCCACTGCTGCGGCGCGTTCTGTGAGCGTGACCTCCAACGCCGGATCATAACTGGCGAGCGCGGCAAGGCTGGCGAAGGCGCGACGCTCCTCTTTGCCGGGACGTTTGTTGTCGACGCGTTGCGCCGGGAAGTCGACGGTGTCCTGGATGGTGCCGATGACTTCCTTGATCGCCTCGTCTTTGACGCCGGCGAGCGACAGATCGCTGAGTGCCGCCAGCCACGCGCATCGCTTCGCCGTGTCTTGCGGCATCTGTGCGGGCAACGCACGGACCGCGTCGAGCACCTTGCCCTTCGCCGGCAGACGCTGGGCATCGGCCACCGCATCAATCAAGACATCGAGCAATGCCGCGCGGCGTTCACAGACCAATTCCACCGCATCGCCAACGAGCGCCGACACGTGTGGCTCTGGCAAGGCCGACGCTGCGCCGCCGAGACGCTGCACCAGAGCCTGCGCCGTGTGGACGCCGTAGGCCTCCACCAGCAGCAGCAAATCGCTACTCGGGGTCGCAACTTCATCGGCCACCAGCGCACCCCACGCCTGTTCGCGCACTTGCGCCCAGGCCAGATCCTCTGGCGGGCGCAGATCGGGATCACGCCCCAGGATGGCGGCGTGTTCCGCCACCCATTGCAAACAAAGCGCGTCGACCGTGGCGATGGGCGCGGCGGGGAGTTCGCGCAGACAACGACGCAAATGCTCCACGTCAGTCGGCGGCAATGCGGCTTCGGTGATGCCGTCGCCATCAACGTACCGTGGGAACGAGCCCAGGTGCAGCACGGTGCGGAGCGTGCGTTCGATGCGCGCCCGCAGATTCGCCGCTGCTTCGCGGGTGAAGGAAACCGCCAGGATGCGTTCTGGCGTCAACGTATCATCGCCTTCACGACTGAGCAGACAGGCCACGTAACGCACGGCCATCACCGCGGTTTTTCCCGCGCCTGCGCCCGCTGCGGCGATCACCGGGCGATCGACCAGGAAGGCCGCGCGGTTCTGCTCATCGGTGAAACGACGCCAGGCGGGGTCAGACATTTGCATCACCCCCGAGGTCGAGCCGGCGTTCATCGACGCGGGCAATCGCAGCGTAGTCTCGCGCGCTGCGCCCTTCCGGATCGGCGGCAGCGGTGCCCTCAGCCAAGCTGGCGATCGCTTGTCCGAGTTCGGCCGCCAGGCGATCGAGTTCCGCGAGATCGAGTCCGGCCTTGCTCGCCTGTTTTCCGCCAGGCGTCGGGATGGCACCCCATCCCGCGCGCGTGCCATCGCGGATCGACACGTAGTAGGCTCCATCAGCCTGCCAGTTCGCTGCTCGTGCGGCCAACAAATAGCCAAGCAGCTGGCCATCGCTGCCGTCCTTGAGCGCCTGGACTTGGGCCGATAGCGCACCGCGCTTGTAGTCGATGAGCCGCACACGGCCGCCGGCCAGATGATCGACGCGATCGATATAACCGGTGAGGGTCAGTGGTTCGTGGCCAGGGACGATGATGGGAACCTGGCGTTTGTCTTCGGTGTCGCGGACAATCGCATCGCTGGCGGGAATGACCTCTGCGGTCATTACGTCGAGCACCCGCCGCGCACGGCGGGAACGCTCAATGCGCTTGAGCGCATCCGGTGCGCCAGCGACCCAACGCGGCAGCAACGTGGCCAATTCCTGCGTCCACAGCGCTGGTGGTTGTTTCGCCATGGTCGCGAGCAGCGCGTGCAGATCGCTGCCTTCGTCCATGACTTCTTGATCCGCCAACGGTTCGCCCAGGCACAAGCGATCGCACACCACGGCAAAGGCATCGCGGAAAACCGTTCCGAGAGCGGAGACCTTGAGTTTGAGGTCCTTCACGTGTTGGGATGGTGGCACGCGGAAGGAGAACGACGGACTGCCAGGCGTGACCGACCACAACGCCCGTTCGTGGGCTCCCTGTGCGTCGTTCAGCCCGAGCGGCGCACCAGGGACGGCCTCAGCGCCAGCGTCTTCGCGCAATTTTTCCAGACTCCAGTCCTCGAGCTCTTTTTCCGTCCCGCCTTTTTCCCGCAGTGCCTGTTGGAGCTGGTCGCAGAGCGTGCCGAGCCAAGCGCAGGGTTCCCGTTCACCGCACGGGATGCCGAACACCACGCGCTGGGTCGCGCGACCAATAACCGCGAGGAAGGCGCCGATTTCGCCCGCTGCTCGTCCGGCTTCATCGTAGACATCGCGCGACAAGATTGCCGCCAGCTGCCGACGCTCATCACCAGGCACCAACGCACCATTGGTGGGCAATGACGGCCAACGTCCGTGTTCCAAATCGTGGATGAACACTACCGGACGCGGCCACGTACGGCCACGCACCGCGTCGGTAATTTCCAAGCTGTTGGCGCCGCCATCACGCTCAACCGTGACGCGCGCGGCACCGAGCAGCTCGTCGAGGTCTTCCGGCGACAATGGATGCAGCAGCGCGAGGTCGGCAAGCGTGCGTAAGACCCCACTGCCACCGTCGGACAGGTCGAGTCGTTCCGCGAGAATCAGGAGACGCTGCCACCAGGTGCCTTCCACGCGCAGGCGTTCACGCCATGCGGCGAGCCAGGCGAGCGCCGCCGTGAGCCACGGACGTTTGCCGTCGGGCTCGTTCCAGCCCCAGCCGTCGCAGGTGCCATCCTGCCGCACCATGGTCGCCACCTTGGCGAGACCCTCATCAACAGCGATGCGGCTCCATGGTCCGGTGAGATCCGCGAGGCGCACTGGCGGCACGTCGTCGCCAGCAAGCCGTTCGACGACCGCAAGGAAAGCACCCCACTTTGGTTCCCGACAGAACGCCGCCAACGCCGCAAAGGCTCCACCAGCGGTTGTACCAAGGAACGGCACTTGAAAACGTCCGCTGACCGGGACCTCCGCCGCCGCGAGTGCATCCGCCAGCGCCAGCGCTTCGCCATCAGCGACTCGCACCACGAGCAGGGCTTGCGACGGTGCCGTACCCGTACACCGCAAATAAGCCGCGATCGCACGACCAGCGTGCAACGGATCGCGGTAGCGGTAGCGGTCGACACCATCGGTGACGACGGGGCGGCCCTCCTCCAGCACCGTTCCCAGCAGCGCGCGAACTCCAGCCGCATGAGGTGAGGCCGCAGCGATGGCGGTGCGGCGCTCCTCGTTCGCACCTGGCAGCGCAGCACGCAGACGATCAGCCAACGAAGCTTCTCGTCCAAGGCGCGCGTCATCGATGGCAGTGATGAGCAACTGCCGACGTTCGCCGAGGCTACGCAAAAACGCCAGTTCCGCTGGCGTGAAGGTCTGGAAATCATCGACGGCGATGGTCGCCACGGATGGCGCAGCACCGGCCTCGGCCAGCAATCGTAGGCGTGCGCCTGGGAGCATTGCCCCCTGCGCGCGACCAATCGCAACGGAATGCGCACGTGCTGTCACCGCGTCATTGAGGCACGCCACCAGGGCGTTCTCACCACGTTCGCGCAGCGTTCGTTGCGCCAGCGTCAGATCCGCATCGGTGATGCCGTGATCGTCGAGACGCCGCACCAACTCGGCGAGCTCGCGTCCAGTGGCGCGGAAGTTCGCCAACGCCGACCACGGCCCCTGTAAGTGTTTGGTCGCCCACGCGCGCAAGACGTGCGTCAGCAGTCCGGTTGACCAGGATCGTGGCACCGTTTCCACCGTCGCCGCACAGCGCTCCACCAGATCGGCAAACGACCAGATCGGCGGCAGCAATCCCGAGCCTGACCACGCGTGCACTTGGCGGATCAGATCATGCGGCAAACCAGCAGTGGGACGCACCAACACCGCACTGCCAATCGGCTCCGCCCGCAACCGTTCCCACAACCGCCGCGACTTGCCGCTCTGATGCGGACCGGTGATGAGGGTGACGGGCATGTATGAAACCTAGGGGCCCACTCACAGACGCGAGCGTCGATCCCAGGCACAGACAGGCACAGACTGTGGTCGCAGGATTCCGGCGGGATCCAAGGGCAGCAGCCCTTGGCAGGCGTAGCGGGCAGCGCCCGCGAACAACAATCCCCCGAGCGCGCCTGCGCGCGCGAGCGGGGACGAGGATCGGTTTTCGCGCAGCGAAAACACGTTGGCACAGCCAGCGTCGCCCGGGTGCTCCACCCGGGGGCGATCAGATGCTAACCGACGCCTAGCTCTTTCATGAACACTTCGTCGACCCACTTGGTGGTGATCTGGTTGTTCAGGAAGCGCGCGTCCTTCAGCAGACGCTGGTGGAAGCCGATCGTGGTCTTCGGGCCTTCGATGATGTACTCACCAAGGGCGAGTTGCAGCAACTGGATCGCCTCTTCCCGCGTATCACCGTGGACGATGAGCTTGGCGATCATCGAATCGTAGTTCGGCGGAATGGTGTAGCCGGCGTAGCAGTGGCTGTCGACGCGCACGCCTTTGCCCGAGGGCGCGACGTACATGTTGATCTTGCCCGGATGGGGGATGAAGCCCTTCTCCCAATCCTCGGCGTTGATGCGCACTTCGATGGCGTGGCCTTCGGGCTTGATGTCCGCCTGCTTGAAGCGCAGGGGTTCACCGGCTGCCACCAATATCTGGTGTTTGATCAGATCGAGGCCGGTGCACATTTCAGTGACCGGGTGTTCGACCTGGATGCGGGTGTTCATTTCCAGAAAGAAGTACGCCTTGCGATCAAGGTCGTAGATGAACTCGACGGTACCGGCGTTGAAGTAGTTCGCCGCCTTGGCGAGTTTCACCGCGTCGGCGCACATCGCTTGGCGCGTGGCTTCGGTGATCACCGGACTGGGAGATTCCTCGACCAGCTTCTGGTGGCGACGCTGGGTCGAGCAGTCGCGTTCACCAAGGGCCACCACGTTGCCGTGTTGATCGCCGATGATCTGGATCTCGATGTGGCGCGCGCGTTGGACGTAGGCTTCGATGATGCAGTCGGCGCTGCCAAAGGCGGCTTCGGCTTCACGCTGGGCCGAGATCAAACCACTGACCAAGCTGGCGTCGTTGTGCGCGATGCGCATGCCGCGTCCGCCGCCGCCATTGGTCGCCTTGATCATCACCGGATAGCCGATTTTACGCGCGACCGCGATGGCTTCCTCTTGCGAATTCACGGGACCGACCGAACCGGGAATGGTTGGAACCTTGGCGACGATGGCGAGCGCCTTGGCTTTGGCCTTGTTGCCGAGCGCTTCCATCGACGACGACAGCGGACCGATGAACTCGATCTTGCAGTCGCGCACTACCTGCGCGAAGTGGCTGTTTTCCGAGAGGAAACCGAAGCCGGGATGGATCGCATCGACGTCGGCCAGTTCCGCCGCGGCGATGATGTTGTTGATGTTGAGGTAGCTCTGTTTCGCTGGACCAGGCCCGATGCAGATCGCCACGTCGGCCATACGGACGGGCAGCGATTCCTTATCGACGGTGGAGTGCACGACGCAGGTTTCGATGCCCATGCGGCGGCAGGTACGGATGATACGCATGGCGATTTCGCCACGGTTCGCGATCAGGATGCGTTTGAACATTTGTATAAGCTTCGAGCTACGAGCTGCGAGCTACGAGTCCGACCAAATCAGGCCGGCTGCGAACTCGAAGCTCGCAGCTCGTAGCTCGTAGCTCTTGGGTTTAGCCAACCAGGAACAGGACGGTGCCGTACTCGACGGCTTGGCCATCACTCACGCAGACCTTCTTGATCTGACCCTTCACGCCGGCGTCGGGTTTGATCTCGTTGAAGACCTTCATCGCCTCGATCATGCAGGCGACCTTGGTTTCATCGATCTGGCTGCCGACGTTGACAAAGTTGGCGGCATCGGGATTCGGCTTGAGGTACACCGTGCCTGGGATGGGCGAGATGACTTTCTTGCAGTTGGCGAACTCGTCGACGACTGGGGCGGGCGCGACTGGGGCAGCAGCAGCACCCGGAGCAGCGACCATCTGAGTGGCGGCAACCATCTGCACGGTGCTGCCCTTCTTCAGTTTGACCTTCAGGTCCGCGGACTCGACCTCGACCTCGGTGAGGTCGTTCTCACGCATCAGCTTGGTGATTTCCTTGAGAGTCTTGATGTCCATGGGGGAGGCGCTCTCCGGTGCGTGGAGTTGAAGGATCAGCCTGCTGCTGACCGGCTCACCAAACGATTCCGCCGGCGGGACGCCGGCGGTGCTCGGTGAGCGGGGCGCACACTAGGAAAGCCTTGGGGGGAGTCAATCCGAGCAGGCCTAGACTAGAAGTAAGCGTCTGGCACCCATGTGCTTGGACTGGCCAACGATGGTCTGAGGCAGATTTTCAGCGGGAGCGTGTTCAGCCCTGCTTGAAGCGCGTCGCTTCAGCAACCGTGAAGGGCACGACGTTGCTGCTGTCGTAGGGCGGATCCATACCCACCGTCGGATCGCTATGGGGGTGGTCGAGATGGATCATCACCGCACCGTGGGCACCCAGCACTTTGAGGATGTGGTGCTCCAGCCGTTCGACCGCGGCGTGCGCAGCGGCGACGCTCCACAGCGACGGCACCACCAGGTGGAAGTCGACGAAGATCGCATCGCCACTGCGACGCAGACGCAGGTTGTGCACATCACGCCAGGCAGGGTCGCGGATGGTGTTGATCGCTGCGACCACCCGTCCGACCATCTGTGGATCGGCCTCATCAAGCAGCCCGCGCATCGCCTGACGCACCAGTCGTCCACCGACCCACAGGATAAACAGCGCCAGCAGGATCGCGATGCCGCTGTCGATCCACCCGCGCGCGGGATGATCGGCTGGCATCAGCCATATCACGCCAACACCGACGAGTACGCCAAGGCTGGTCCATACGTCGCTGAGCACATGTTGGCCGTCAGCCTCCAGGATCGCCGACTTGGTCTTCCGACCAACGTGCACCAGCCACGACCCAAGGGCGAGGTTGATCAGGGCCGCCAGCACGATCAGGCCAAAGCCGACGTCGATCCGTCCAGGTTGATGGCCATGGATCAGACCAACGACGGCCTGCCAGACGATTGCCGCTGCCGCCAGCACGATGGCGCCACCCTCGAAACCGATCGACAGGTACTCCGCCTTGCCGTGGCCGTAGGGATGTTCCGCGTCCGGCGGCGCCGAGGAGAAGCGGAAACACCAGAACATGAAGGCAACCGCCGCCACATGGACGACCGATTCTAGGGCATCCGACAGGATGGTAGCCGAGCCGGTCAGCAGGTAGGCGCCCATCTTGAGGCCAAGCATGAGCAGCCCGACCAGCAGGCTGAGAAGGGCGGCACGGAAGCGGAGACGCTGATCAGATCCTGGAGCAACCATGGTCGGGAGTGTGGCGGAGTGGTCGGTTACGGAAGCCCGGACCCCGCGCATGTCATGCCCTCGTGGCAGCCTCGGAGCGCGCCGATTGACCGGCACCGCGGGCGACCGACCTTATGCACTCGCGAACGATCCACATTGTTCGCCTAGCTACTCTCTGCTTTGCGTCTCCCTCTTTGTTTTCCCCACTGGATTGTCCGACCACCGGCTCCGCCGGCCCTGCATACCCAACGAACCATCGATCTCCTGGCCAACCTCGACCCACTCTCACCGACCTCTGACGGAATCCCGCCAAACCCTGACCTGATCGCCAGTTCGCTTCGTATGTGCAACGGATGATCCTCGTTTATCTACGAGGCTCCCATGGATCCCATCCTGACTGCGGTGGTGGCCCTCGTGGCCGCTGCTGTTGGCGCCGGCCTGAGTGCCGCGCTGTTTGCCAGCCGCCAACGCCGTGCGCTCGATGACGCGAAGCGCGCCATCGAAACTGATCTGAAGACCGATCACGCCGCGGCCGCAGCCCAGGCGCAAAGCGCCGCCCAGGCCGAGGTCGCCCGTCACCGGCAGAATCTGGAAGCGGACCTTGCCCGTGAACGTTCGGCGCTGACGCAGGACCGTGAACGCGCTGCCCGCGATGCCGCCGCCGCCATTGAGGCTGAGGAACGGGCGCGCAAACGTGAGGCCAAGCTCGCCGAGCGCGAAGCCAGCCTCGACCGCAAACTCGAAGCCATCGATGCGCGCGACACTCGCACACGCGCCTTGGAAACCGAAATCCTCCGCCGCGAGCAATCGCACACCGAGCGCAGCAAGAGCCTCGACACGCGTGAACAGGGCATCGACTCGCGCCTGAGTGAGGTCGCCGGCCTGACCCGTGACGCTGCGCGTGAGGAACTGCTCGCCCGCCTGGAAACCAGCCTGAGCACCGAACTGTCGGCCCGGGTGGCCAAACACGAAAAAGACCTCCAGGCCCGCAACAAAGAACTCGCGGTCGAAATCGTCGGTCGCGCCATCCAGCGCTACGCCGCCGAACACACCGCTGAGACCACGTCGTCGAAGATCAAACTGGTCGACGAAGAGATGAAGGGCCGCATTATCGGCAAGGAAGGCCGCAACATCAAAGCCTTCGAACAGGCGACCGGTGTTGACCTGCTGCTCGATGACCAGCAGGGCTTCATCACCATCAGTTGTTTCAGCGGCCTGCGCCGCGAGATGGCGCGTCGCACCATGGGCGTGTTGATCGAGGACGGCCGCATCCATCCCGGTCGCATCGAAGAAGTCATGGCCAAGGTCCAGCAGGACATGGACCGCGAAGTATTGAAGCTCGGTGAGGACGCGGCGTTCGCCGTCGAAGTCAGCGGACTGCACCCGCAACTGCTGCGCCTGCTGGGCAAACTCCAGTGGCGCACCAGCTACGGACAGAACGTGCTGCAACACACGCAAGAGGTCGCGTTCCTCTGCGGCGCGATGGCATCCGACATGGGCCTGGATCCCAAACTCGGCCGTCGCTGCGGCCTGCTGCACGACATCGGCAAAGCCATCGACCACGAACAAGAAGGCAGCCATCCGGAGCTGGGTTACGAAGCGCTCAAACGCTACGGTGAAAGCGAGATCGTCGCCAACGCCGCACTCGCCCATCACGAAGGCCGGCCGGTGTTGTCCGTCTACACCGTGCTCGCCGCCGCGGCCGATGCGATCAGCGCCTCGCGTCCAGGTGCACGCAGCAAAAACGTCGAGGGCTACATTAAGCGCCTGGAGAAAATCGAAGAGATCGCCTGCGCACAGCACGGCGTGCAGAAGGCCTACTGTATTCAGGCCGGGCGCGAACTGCGCGTGATCGTCAGCGGCAAAGACGTGCAGGACGCCGAACTGCCGAAGCTGGCGCGCGACATCGCGCGGCGCATCGAAGACGAGGTGCAGTTTCCAGGCGAAGTGAAAGTGACGATCATCCGTGAACTGCGGCATATCGCGGTGGCGCGATGAATTGCCACGGTCCGATGTCCGATGTCCGATGTCCGACGTCCGACACCAGTTGCCATGGCGGAGGCTTGTCGACCAGGCGCATGGCAGAAGCATGGCGCTTCCACCCACACCGCATGTCCACCCAGTTCTCCATCACCACGAGACGTCGGACATCGGACATCGGACATCGGACCGTGGCAATCTTATGCCCCTAAACGCCACCGCCCGCGCCGCCGTCACCGATGCTCTCGCGCTTGCTCGTCTGCAACGTGACGGTCGTGCGTACGCCGTCATCGCTTGGCCATCACCGTTACCGGCAGATCCATCGACCACCTTTGCGGCGGCGGACGGCCGTGGTCGCACGCTGTTATGGTCGGGCGATGAATGGCAACTCGGAGTGGGCGCGGCGTGGGAACTCGCCAGTGATGGACCTGGGCGTGGTGCGCACCTGGGACAAGAACACGCCCGCCTGGAGGCACGTACCGTCGCCCGCGTCCATGGCGATGCCGCCGGTGCGCCGAGCCTGCCGGCCTGTCTGACCGCGTTCAGCTTCGAGGAACGTCCACCCGCCGCGAGCCACTGGGGTGCGCATCTGCCTGGCGCACGACTGTGGTTGCCACGTCGCTTGCTGTGGCGGCGCAGCGATGGCAGCGGCTGGACCATTACTGCGGTGCCGGTCCAACGGAATGACCAGGTGGAGGAACTGGCGGCGGCGTTGCTCGCCGACCCGACGCCGCTGACGCCGGTCGCCAACACCGTGTGGCCGACGTTGGGCGGCAACTACCGCGAGGAAGTCGAAGACGCGGTCGCCCTGATCCGCGATGGCGCCTTACGCAAAGTGGTGCTCGCACGCGCGGTCGATCATCCGCTGCCGCCGGGACTTGGACTCGACCGCATCATCGCCCGACTCCGTGCGCTCGGCGATCGTTCGACGCTTTACGCTCACGACCTACCGGGAGCCGGCGTGTTCTGCGGCATCACGCCGGAACTGCTGTTTCAGGCCGATGGCCGCACGGTCACGACCATGGCCCTCGCCGGCACCACGCGCCGCGGACGCAACGCCGATGAGGACGCCGGTCTAGTGAAGGACCTGGTCGCCGGCACCAAGGAGCGCAAAGAACATGGCGTGGTGGTAGAGCACCTCGTCGCCGTACTGCGTGAACGTGCCTCACCGTTCCTGGTGCCGTCATCGCCACATCCGCGCCTGCTCGAACGATTGATCCATCTCGAAAGTGTGATCACTGCCGACCTATCGCGCACGGACTACCTCGAATTGCTTGACGCCCTGCATCCGACGCCCGCGACCTGCGGCCTGCCGAGCACCACGGCCACCCACTACATTGCCCGGCGTGAGAAACTGCACCGCGGCCTCTACGCTGGCGCCATCGGCTGGCTGACCCCAACCGCCGCCCGGGTGGTCGTCCCCCTGCGCGGCGGCATCATCCGCACCGACCTTGGCCTGGCGCGCCTGTTTGCTGGCGCCGGCATCATCGAAACGTCGATGCCGGATCAGGAATTCGCCGAGACAGAGTTAAAATTTTCAGTCATGCGGCAGGTGCTGGGGTGAGTCCCCCGGGAAGATGCATGCTGCGCTTGGCGTGCTTGATGGCCGCTGTGGTCGCCGTCACCGCTGACGACTTGCTCGCCCGCTTCACGCCACGCATCCATACCGCAGATGACGGCGGCACGTTGCCGTACCGCTGGTACCAACCGAACACCGCCACCGCTGACAACAAAGTCCCGCTGGTGATCCTGCTGCACGGAACCTCTGGTCGCGGGGTCGACAACGAGCGTCAGTTCACCGCAGCGAATCGTGCAGCGATCACCTTCTTTTTTGCTCAGCACGAACATCCCTGCGTCATCGCCGTACCGCAATGTCCGCCGAACGACCAGTGGGTGCGCACTGACTACCATCCAGATCGGCACCAACGACCAGATTTGCCAGGCCGGACGATGGCTCTGCTCGATGGCCTGATCCACAATCGCATGTTCAATGAAACCGCGGTGGACTCCACGCGGGTCTATGTCATCGGCAATTCGATGGGTGGATATGGAACGTGGGATCTCATCAGCCGAGTACGGCAGATCGCTGCTGCCGTACCGATCTGCGGCGGTGGGGATCTTGAAGGATCCATACGCGGCATCCACATTCCGACCTGGGTCTTCCATGGCGCCCAGGATCCAATCGTCTCGGTCGAACATTCACGGCGGATGGTCGCCTTCATTCGCAACCTTGAAGTCGATATCCGCTATACCGAGTTTCCGGATGCCGGGCACGACATCGCTGAGCGGGTTTTTTCCACGCCCGGATTGGCGCAGTGGCTGTTTGCTCAGCAACGGCCATGACCAAAGCAGAATGATATTTGGAGAGCGTGGCACGGGCGTCTCGCCAATGCTGGAAAGCTAAGCGTGGTTGTCGCCACCCCGCAGGGGAGGCATGGTAATAGCCCGGCACTTCAGTGCCGGGAACGGGAGCAGAATTTTCACTAGTCCTGGAGGGACGACTGGAATTTCCGAGGGTTCAGCCGTCCCTCCGGGACTACGAACATTTTTCATCGCGAGTCCCGGCACTGAAGTGCCGGGCTATTACCACAACGTCCCTGCGGGACGCGCTTAGCTTTCCTGCATTGGCGAGACGCCCGTGCCACGGCAGAACGGCTACAACAACTCGCCGCGCCCCTTCGCCTTCAACGCATCGACCACGTTCTTCACCTGCTGGCTGCGGCCCTTGGGCACTAGCAGGATCGCATCCGCGGTGACGACGACCGACAGATCGTTGATGCCGATAGCGGTGACGATCTGTTTGGTCTGGCTGACGATCAGGCTGTCGCGGCAGTTCTGGGTCAGCACGTCGCCCTGGGTGATGACGCCGTTGGCGTCCTTGGGCAGGTGATCGTAGAGCGAATCCCAACTGCCGACGTCATCCCATTGGAAATCGGCGGTGACCACGCAGATGTTGGTGGCCTTCTCCATCAGCGCGTAGTCGATGCTGATCTTCTTGAGCGGTTGGTAGACATCGTTCAGTACCTTGGCGAATGACGGAGTGCCCCAGGCGTCGGCGACCGGCCGCAATGCGTCGGTCAGCCAGGTGCAGTGGGTTTCCAGGCCGTCGATCACCACATCGGTCTTCCAGGTGAAGATGCCGGAATTCCAGCGGTAGCCGCCGTCGCTCAGGTACTTCTTGGCCGTCGCCTCATCCGGTTTCTCGACGAAGCCGAGGACCTTATTTACCGTCACGCCCTGCACATCGCCGAGACGTTGGGCGAGTTTGATGTAGCCGTAACCGGTAGCAGCGAAGCGCGGCGTGATGCCGTAAGTGACGAGGTTGCCCTGACGCGCTACTTCGACGCCGGCAGCGAGCGCCTTCTGAAACTGGTCGGCTGGTCGGATCACCTGATCCGCCGGCAGCAAGATCATGGTCGCACCAGGCGACATCTTCTCGACCACCAGCGCGGCGAGTGCGACGCAAGCGGCGGTATCGCGACCGACGGGCTCGGCGATGACGTGCTCGGGCTTCAGCATCGGCAGCTGCTTGCGCGTCTCTTCCGCCAACGCCGCGGTGGTGATCACCAGCACGCGTTCGGCAGGAATGAGCGGCTGCAAACGCGCAACCGTGGCCTGGATCATGGTGTCGTCACCGATGATGCGCACGAGCTGCTTGGGCCGCGCATTGCGCGACATGGGCCAGAAACGCGTGCCGGAACCACCGGCCATGATCACGGCAAAAACATCAGTCGACGGCACGGGACATACTCCAGAGTGTTCGAAATGGATGATTCAGCGATTCAGCGATTCAGTGATTCAACAGTTCACGGCGTGGGCGGTTTGATCTCTTCGACGTACAGCGGAGCGCCCGCGAGGTCGAAGTGCACACGAATACGTTTCATCAACGTGATACCAGTCGGCAACTGCACCGGCTGCTCGAGGTACAGGTGTTTGACGGAACCCTGATCGGTCGTCACCGCTTCATCAAGGTTCACGTTCAGGCCACGTTGGACGCCACCAAGGAAGGCGACGCTTTCGATCGTCGCGTTCACCACGCGTTGGCTGCGGGCAGCCTCCGTGGTGGAAAACAGGTCAGCGCGGGTCCAACTCGCCCGGCTGCAGCCACTGCCGACCAACATCAGAAGACCAATGGTGAAAATCAGGAATGGACGCATCAGCGACGCTCCGCATGCAGATCCACCAGCAACCGGTTGAGCGGGAGCGATGGCGGTTCGGAGGTCACGCCTTCAACGAAGGCAAATTTGCGGGCGCGGCAGAGCTTCTGCAGCGACAGGCGGTGTTTGGCCACTTCTGCGGCATAGGCGACACGCAGCGAGCGCGGCTCGGCGGTCAACAGGCCGTCGTCTTCCATGCCTTCGAAACGACTGACGGTCGATACGCCCAGGTCGGCCTCGTCCGGATCGAGCAACCACACCAGCGCGACGTCGTGTCCGCGGTGACGCAGACGATCGAGCGTGTCGGTGATGATCGCCGGGTCGGCAAGGAAATCGCTGAAGACAATGACCAAGCCCTTGTGGTAGGCCGGCTGGACCAAGTGTTCGAGTGACTTCACCGCATCGGTGCCAGCCGCGGGTTGATGCTGTTCCAAAGCGCGGCAGATGCGTTCGAGCTGGCCCGTGCGCGACGGCTTGTGTTCGATCACGGCCTTCTCGCCGAAGATCACCAATCCGGCGCGGTCCTGCTGCTGCAGCACCAGATACGCCATCGATGCCGCCAGCGCCGACGCGTAGCGGTACTTGCTGACGGCTGAACGTTCGCCCTTGTAGCCCATGCTGGCGGAACCATCGACCACGATGGTGCAACCGAGGTCGGTCTCGGCCTCGTAGCGTTTGAGCACCAAGCGATCACTGCGACCAAGCACCTTCCAGTCGAGGTGGCGCAAGTCGTCGCCAGGAACGTACTGCCGATGGTCGGCGAAGTCGACCGAGTGGCCCTTGTGCGGACTGCGGTGCGCGCCGGTTTGCAGACCTTCGACCACTAGGCGCGCGGCCACTTCCAGGCTATGCAGCCGGGCGAGTTCGGTTGGCTGGATCAGCGTGGAACCGGTGGCGTGAAGCATGGGCGGAACCCTAAGTGACCTCATGGTCGACGCCAGACGCGGCGGGCCGTAGTGCCGCGCCGTCCATCACTCCCGTTCGATGAACCTTCACTGTTCCTTGGGCCAACCTTCGGATTGCGGACCCCCCCCACCCCTCTACAACGCGCGCCACACGCACGGAACCTTCAGGAAAACCCATGTCCCGTTACCTCGTCGAGCGCCTCAACCCCACCTTCGGCTACTTCTACAAGGCCGGGAAGACCCTCCACCGCGGCAAGACCAAGTGGCAGGAGATGGAGATCATCGAGAGCGAGGAGTTTGGCAACGTCCTGCTGCTCGACGGCGTGACGCAGGTGACTTCGAAGAACGAATTCCTTTACCACGAGCCGATGGTCCACCCGGCGCTGACCAGCCATCCGGATCCCAAAGATGTGCTCATCATCGGCGCCGGCGACGGCGGCATCCTGCGCGAAGTGCTGAAGCATCCGGTCGACAAGGCGGTGATGGCCGAGCTCGACGGCGGCGTGGTCGAGTTCTGCGAAGAACTGATGCCAGAGATCAACGACGGCGCGTTTGCTGACAAGCGCTACCGCCTGGAAGTCGGCGACGGCCGCAAGTTCGTCGAAACCACCAGCGAGAAGTTCGACGCGGTGATCATGGACATGACCGATCCGTTCGGTCCGTCGGTGATGCTCTACACCAAGGAGTTCTTCGAGAAGGTGAAGGCCACCTTTAAGGACGAGCGTGGCCTGTTCGTCATGCATACCGAAAGCCCGATCTCGCGCCCGAATACCTTCATGCAGTGCCATCACACGCTGTCGCAGGTGTTCAAGTTCCGCCGCACCTTCTACCTCTACATCCACATGTACGCCGTGCTGTGGTCGATCACCGTGTGCAGCGACACCATCGACGCCGCCGAGATCCCGCCGGCCGAGTTGGCCAAACGTCTAAAGGATCGCGGCATCAGCGGTCTGAAGGCCTACACGCCCACGACCCACCACAGCATGCTCGGCGAGTTCCCCTTCATCAGCGAGTTGCTGGCCAAGAAGCACACCGTGCCGGTGATCACCGACGGCAAGCCGGTGGTGCTCGACGACATCGACATCAATCGCGGCAGCTTGGATATGCGTGAAGCGAGCTCCAAGCCGACCAAGGCCACGCCGAAGAAGAAGCCGGCGAAAAAAGCCGCTGCCAACAAACGCCCGGCGAAAAAAGCCGTGCCGAAAAAAGCCGCCAAGCCCGCCAAGAAGAAGGCCGGCAAGAAGCCCGCCAAAAAGAAGTAAGCAGCAACCGGTCCGGACCGCGCGATCCCAGAAAGGTCGCGCGGACGACGGCCCCTCTGTGATCGGTGATCGCCGTGTTCCAGACCACTTTGCCCGACCCCGCCCGCATGCGCGCGCTCGCCGCCGAACACGGCACGCCGCTGCTGCTGTTGTCGACCCAGACCATCCGCAGCCAGTACCGCACGCTGCGCCAGGCCCTGCCCGGTGTGCAGTTGCACTACGCGCTGAAACCACTGCCACATCCAGCGGTGGTCCAGGCGATCAAGGACGAGGGCGGCTACTTCGACCTCGCCACCAATGGTGAAGTCGATGTGGTGCGTAATGTCGGCGTCGATCCGGCGCGCTGCATCCACACCCATCCGATCAAGCGCGACCAGGACATCCGTTACGCGCTCGATTACGGCTGCACCACGTTCGTCTTCGACAATCCGTACGAACTGCCGAAGTTCCTGCCGTACAAAGATCGCGTCCAACTCTTGATGCGTTTGGCTTTCCGTAACAAGGAAGCGCAATGCGATCTGTCGCTCAAGTTCGGTGTCCAACCGGCTGAGGGATTGGAGCTGCTGCGCAAGGCCACCGGCATGGGACTGAACGTGCGGGGCTTGAGTTTCCACGCCGGCTCGCAACTACTGAACAACTTCAAGTACATCGAAGCGATCTCGTTCTGTCGCCAGCTCTTCAATCTCGCGGCGCTTGATGGCATCCGCCTCGATACGCTCGACATCGGCGGTGGTTATCCGGTGCCCTACACCGATCAGGTGATGCCGATCCAGTATTACTGTCACCCGATCGCCGCCGAACTGGAACGACTATTCCCAGGCGTACGCCTGCTGGCTGAACCCGGCCGCTTCATCAGCGCGCCGGCCATGACCTTGATCGCGTCGGTGATGGGCAAAGCCGACCGCCAGGGCCGCATGTGGTACTACCTGGATGACGGCCTCTATGGCAGCTACTCGGGCAAACTTTACGACCACTGCGACTACCAGTTCATGCCGCTGTCCAAACTCGAAGGCAAAAGCGGTCCAGAACGCCTGAGCGTGGTCGCCGGACCGACGTGCGACAGCATCGACGTGGTTTACAACGACATCATGCTGCCCGAGCTCGAATGCGGCGACTTGGTGACCAGCCCGATGATGGGTGCTTACACCGCCGCGACCGCCACCGACTTCAACTTCTTCCCGCGCGCCAAAATCGTCGTGGTTGATTAATTGATTGGTACGCATTGAACCGCCACGACGCCAGGACGCCACGATGAATACAAGCCACTCGGAGCCGCCATCGGAAGTTGACCGTCTCGCTACGCTCATACTTGATGCAGCGATGGCGGTTCATCGCGCTCTGGGACCAGGCTATCTGGAAAACATCTATGAAGAAGCGATGGCCATTGAACTGGAACTGCTGGGAGTTCCGTTTGAACGCCAACATGCCTTTTCCGTTTCCTATCGTGATCATGAGATCGGACTCTCACGACTCGATTTCTGGGTAGATGGACAAGTGGTGGTCGAACTCAAAGCCGTTGAAGCGCTGATTCCTGTCCATCACGCCCAGGTTCTCTCATATCTCCGGATGACCCGGACGAATCTCGGCCTCCTGATCAACTTCAATGTCCCATTGCTCAAAAACGGGATTCGTCGAATCGTACAATCCAATCAGCCGTGGCGTCGTGGCGTCGTGGCGGTTCAATAAAAGGAGGACCCCATGGCTAACGAGAACCTCAACCTGTGGCTTGAAGACCTCTACGGCGACACCGCTGGGCTGAAGCTCAAGTTGCGCGACTGCCTGCACAGTGCGACGTCGCCATTCCAGCGCATTTCTGTCTACGATAGCCATGCTTTCGGCAAGGTGCTGACACTCGGTGGAGCCATCGCGCTGACCGACTTCGATGAAGCGCTCTACTCCGAATGCCTGGTGCATCCTTCGCTGAGCGTCATGCCGAACGCGGAACGCGTGCTCATCCTCGGCGGTGGCGACGGCGGCGTGGCGCGTGAAGTGCTGCGCTACAGCGGGGTGAAGAAAGTAACCGTGGTCGAGATCGATCGCGAGGTCGTCGATGTCTGCCGCAAGTTCTTCCCCACTGCGGCGAGCTGCCTGAACGACACGCGCGTCGAACTGGTGATCGACGACGCGCACCGCTACCTACGCGACTGCCCGCATCAGTTCGATGTCATCATCGTGGACGCCTGCGAGCTGACCAACACCGCGAGCGATGTGTTCCATGCCACCAGCTTCGCTGACTCGGTGTTCCGTCGTCTCAAGGACGGCGGCATCCTGGTCGCGCCACTCGGTTGCCCGACCTTCGCCGCGGATGATTGCCGCGCGACGCTGCGCAAACTCGGCGAGCGCTTCGCCAAGATCGGCACCTACCTGATGACCATCCCCAGCTTCCCAGGTGGGCAGTGGGCGGTGGCACGGTGCGTCCACGGCGAGGTCCCAGCCGAACCGTCGACACAACCGTGGCACAAAGACCTGCGTTGCTGGCATCCGGGGTTCCAATCCGGCATGTTCGCCCTGCCGCGCAACGTCCAGGCGCAGCTCGGTCTGCGCTGATCGCTCACTAAGTTGAGCCTCTCGCGCACGCTGGTGCGGATTCCGCCTCCTGCTTTTGCGCCGTCCTGTTAGCCTCGCGCCGCATGATCAGCTGCGCCCGCTTGATGTACTGTCTGCTGTTCTTTCTCACGAACAGCGTGTCCACCCTGGTTGCCAGCGATCTCCCTGATCCTTGGTCCGATCTGCGACCATCAAACGCGGTGCGTTGTTTAGGTGCGCTGCGTGCACCGTTGGATGCTAAGCCGGACGATCAGCAGTTACTCGGCTTGGCAATCGGCGCCTATGTGGTGCTGTGCCTCAATGCCGATCCGGAAAGTGATGGCGCATTTGGCCCGTGGTTGGATCGCGCGCACGAACTGGTAGTTCGGCGTCAGCAGGCTCGCGCCAATGCCGCCCTCACGATCGTCGACGAAGCGGCACCGGAACTGTGGGTGCGATTAATTGATGGGGACGCCATCGGTGTCATTGCCGAATTGGATCGTCTGCCAGCGGACACCACCTCACCACAAACGTTAGCGTTGCGTGCTCTTGCTACCACGGATTGGCGGCCGTTGCGGTCATCGGTAAACCATCATCCGCTGGTAGATTATGCGCGCATGGTCCTGTTTCACCGGACCAAAGCCATGAACGTGAAAATCAATGCTCGCGATCTTGATCTCATCGATCGCTATGTCATTCAGCGCTCGCTGTGGTTGACGGAACACAACGTTGCTGAAGTAAAAACATTGCCGGGCGAGGCGGTGGCCGGCATCGCTTGGCTGTTATCGAGTCGGCAAATCGACGATACCACTGCCAATGCCGCCGCAAGTCGGTTACTGACCGCATTAGGAGCAGCGTTCGATCCAGACGTGGGACGTGGACAACTTATCGCCCAACTACAGCGCCATGCCCGCTCCATGGCGCCGGATAATGCCGAAGCCATTGCCATCGCCGAGGAAATCGCCCTGAGTTACTGTGATGCCGAACAAGGGATCATGGGTGCTGACGGCAAACACCTGCTGGTTGGCCTTGGCGACATGGCACAATGGGTGCGCAGCCGACTGTGCGATGCGGCGTACTTTTCCTACGTCACGGTATGGTTTCGCATCTCCGGCTGGCCGGATGAGAAACTCTTCCGCCGCCATGACGAAGCCTTTGGTGCGAAATTGCGAACCGTGCTGCCGAATGCCGTAGCGACCGCCTATGTCAGCCTGGGCCTGACCGACGCTGGTTTCAGTGAAGTCGATGAACCTAATTCGACTAAAGCACCAGAACTGCTAGCCACGGCTATCGCCAATGAACGCGCACGACCACATCCCCTGCCAGACCGGCAGCTGAGTGCCATCGTCGCCAAGCTGGCCAAACGCCGGCCCGACCTCGCCCAATCACTGGTCGCCGACATGGTGGCGCGCTGGCCTAGCGAGGACGGGCGATATGTCCGCACTGGACTACAGGCGATTTTGCTCGCGGCTTGGCGTTGTGATGTCGACGTCGATGTCGCAGGCATTGCCCGTAGGGCAGCCGAGCGATCACCGGCAGATGCTCCGCTACGTGGCGATGCCGTCCGCTACGATCCCAACGAGCCGTACTTATCCTGGGAGGGAATCACGCCGACCACCACGTGGATCGCACCGGCCATTGATGCGCAGAAAAGCGATCTGCCGCAGATCAGTAATCTCGACGGCGATTTCGCCATCTCCTGGGACGGCTGGTTACACATCACCACTGCTGGGCATTATGAATTCGCCATCACCAGTGATCGTCGCTGCAAGGCGGTTATTGCTGATGTCGGATTCACTCAAGAGGACCGTCTCGTCTTCGACAACGTTCAGGTGGCAGCAACCGTGGTGCACGGACGTGCATTTGTATCTGGATGGAGACCGGTGCGAGTCGATTACGATCATCGCTTCAAAACCACACCCGCCATCCGCCTGCTGTGGAAACCACCTGGTGCCACGGCATTCACCACCATTCCGCCAGCACAGTTCGCCCATGGTGACGAACACCTCCCCGGTTTGCAGGCACGGGCAGTCGAAGCGCAACGCTCACCAGATAACTATGCGCGTCTCACGGGTGTGTCCCCCAGCGAGTTTGCATGGGCGGCGACGGTGCCGTGGCACGCTGGCGTCCTGGCCACGACGGCCGGCCAGGCGTTGAGCCATCAACAGTATCGTCAGTTGATCCCGCTCCTGCGTTCCGCGTATGCCATCGATTCGGGCAGCGTCGCTGCCGCGCTGGTCAGTTGCCTGCTGTTACAGACCGGCCCAGAGCTGGATGAGGGTTTGGCGTTGTTGCCCCGCGTCGTTTTTGTCGCCGGCGGCATTCCGCAGCAACGACGACTCATCAGTCATCTGCGTGATCACGGACGCTTGGCCAAATTTATACCCGCCCTGCAGACCGACGTGATCGAACGTATCCGCGAGTATGATTATCTGCGTCTGATCAGTGCGGTGATCTTCGGCGATTTCGCCAACCTGCAGAAAACCCTCAACGATAGGATCACCCTATTTGTCAGCCTGGGGAAACCGAACATTCGTGCCATGTGCCTGTTCCAGATAGCGCTGTGCCGCATGTACGGGCAAGAGATTCCTGATTTCTGGCGTCTAGATCAGATGGGCTACAATCCGAGGTCTCCAGGATACGATGCCGCACGGGAAGTGCTGAAGGGCATCATCGATCACACCGTAATCGCCGAATTTGCGCCACCGGACAAGGACCTGGTACGGTGGGCAGAAGCTCTGCTCGAATTGTGCGAAGGTGAACACGCCAAGGCGCAGCAGCACTTGCACGCCATCGTGCAACTGGCTGACACCGATCCGGCGGTCATGGAACCCGCCAAAGATCTGCTGGCTTGGTATGCATCACAGACCACAGAATCGCTCAGCGCCGTTCCCAAAGCCGCGCCGGTCACCCGCAAAGTCACCACTATCGTCAAGCCTGGTGCCGACGATTTTTGACCGCCTCTTCAGTTATCAGCAATTACACCTGATAAAATCTCCGCGTTATGACCGTTGCAAAGCACGTGCTCCTCCTCTGGCTAGTGCTTTGGCAAAGCGAAAATGCAGGTTGCCAGTTTAAACTACAGGCTACAGGCTACAGGATCGTGCTGCGACGTCGTGTGCAAACCGGTGGTCTGTAGCCTGTAGCCTGTAGCCTGTAGTCCCTCACATCTGAAGCCGGCGTTATTGATCTGACGGAACACTAGTAGTCGCAAGCAGCATGTCCGCTCTCGTTGCCAGCGATCTGCCCGATCCCTGGTCTGGCGGTGATTGAACTAAATCGCGATGTGCTCGCGTGGTATGCCACGCAGACGCCGACGTCCCTTGGTAGCGTGCCGAAAGCCGCACCTCTTAAACGAACCATCACCGCGCCGGTCACGGCTGGGGCCAATGATTTCTGACGTTCGGATTCGTCAGACGACCATCGGTTTGTTGTAAGTGCCTTCTTGCGCTGATTTTCCACATCCTTGGCCGGTGCAGGCTTGACGGAACTATTTGTAAGCTATCGTTTGCTACTGTTTGATCCCTCAACCAGGAGCAACCCATGTCCTCGCCCTTATCTGCCCAACGATTCCGTCTCTGTGCGGCGACCCTTGGCATCGCCGCAGCCTCATTTGGCATGACCGGTTGCGGCGACAACCGCAGCGCCAGCCGACCGATGGTGCTCAGCAATCCGACGCAGCTCGCTGATCTGTACATGGATGGCGAACTGACCGACACCAAGGGCTACCGTTGGGACGTGGCGATCATTCCAGGAATCTCACCGACTCTGGAAGGTGCGGGCGACAGTTACGCCCGCGCCGGCGGCTACATTCGCCGCTTCGGTACTGACGGTTTCGTGAAGGACGGCAAGAGCAACGCGGTCGGCGACATGTACCACTTCGCTGGTCCGACCTGTCTCGGGGATTATGTCGCCGGGGGCATCGGCCGGGATTATCGCCACACCTCTGCCGACATCGCCGACTTGGTAAATGACAAACCCTTTGGTTGGTACGCCCAAGTCGCGTGGCGTTCGACCTGGGGCTACGTCCTCAAACCCGTCGGTCGCATCATCACCGGAGTCCCTGCCTCAGCCGTAACCGCCACCTGCGCCACCGCCGCTGGATCGATCGAAGGCACCGGGCGCATCGTCATGGCAACCAGTGATGTCGCCGTGATGGGCACCATCTATCCCACCGGTCGCCTGCTGTGGCACCAACCGGCGTATCTGGTGTCGGTCTTCAACGCCGAACCGGCGCTGGCGCACGATGGCAAATGGGGGCTGCACATCATCGGGCATCCGGCGACCGATCCGGTGCCGACAGACTCAGCAAATGCGAACTGAAACTTTTGGCGTACAGATGACGGTCCAACGCTGGCATTCCCTCCTGCTCCTGGCAATCGCATGGTTGTTCACACCAGGCTGTCAGGGGCGGGAAACCTGCCACGCGTATGGCGAAAACGCGGTCCAAGCTTGCCAACAAACGGCTGAAGGCGCCTTGGGCTTGCTGTGTGTCGCTGGAATGCTGTTGGAAATCATCGGGCCGTTCTGCCCGCGCTGATTTCAGCCTGCCCCAAACTGGTGCAGACTCCTGAGGTCACCACCGTGGAACACGCGGATGTCGGCGATGGCGTGGCGGATCATGGTCAGGCGTTCCATGCCCAGGCCAAAGGCGAAGCCCTGCCACTGCGTCGGATCGATGCCGCCCGCTGAGAGCACCTTCGGGTGGATCATGCCGCAGCCGAGCAGTTCGACCCAGCGACTGAAGCGGTTGGTTGGTTCGACGCTGGTCAGACGCACGTCGACTTCAAAGCCGGGTTCGACGAACGGAAAGAAGCTCGGGCGCAGACGCACCTCGACGTCATCGCGTTTGAGCACCGCCGTCAACATCGTGCGGATGGTGCCGATCAGGTGCGCGACGGTAATCTCTTTATCGACCACGAAACCTTCGACCTGGGTGAAGGTGTTGTCGTGAGTCGCGTCGACCGCTTCGTAGCGGAATACTTTGCCAACCACGACGCGCCGGAAGGGCGGCGTCAGTTTACCGTCGCCAACCATTTTATAGGTGCGGCTCTGCACCGCGCTGGTGTGCGTGCGCAGCAGATCGCCGGTGCTCAGCCAGAAGGTATCCTGCGCATCGCGCGCCGGATGATCGGCGGGAATGTTCAGGCGACCGAAGTTGAACTCGTCCTGTTCGATATGCGGGCCGTCGATGACTTCGTAGCCCATGCTGGTGAAGACCTGCTCAACCTCGGCGGCGACCTGGCTGATGGGATGGATGGTGCCGATGTGGCGCGCCTTTTCCGGCAGCGTCACGTCGATCACTGCGTCGTCTTCCTTGGTGGTGACTTTGGACTGCGCGGCAGCGAGGGCTTCCTTCAGCGCGGTCTTCACCTGGTTGAGGATCGGACCGAGTGTCCGTTTCTCCGGACCAGGGGCAGCAGCGAAGCCTTCCTCCAGATCCTTGAGCTTGCCGCTACGGCCCATGAGCGCGATGCGCACGGACTCGACGGCGGCAGCGCCGGCGGCCACGGCGGCAGCAAATGCGGTTTCGGCCTCGTCCTTCAAACGCAGCAGGTCATCGCTCAAACCCATGCCACCCCCAGGGAAGGGCCGCACGCTAGGCCGCATGCCCAGGCACGCAACCCACGCACGTTGCGCACCGGTCCAGCGATCCTAGCGTACGCCCCCCGCGAGAATGCTGACCATCCCGACCACCATCGTGAAGCAGATGCAGGACCACGCCCTGGCGTGTTATCCCAAGGAATGTTGCGGCATCCTGTTCGCACACCGTGATTCCGATGCGGCGACGCGCTGCGTGACCTTGGAAAACATGGCCGACAAGCTGCATGCGCTGGATCCGGTGGAAAACCCCCGCGACGGCCGCGACTGGTTCTCACCCAATGAAGCCAAGCTCAATCGCCACGTACGCGAAGCCGAAGCCCAGGGCGAACGCTGGCTGGCGCTGTTCCATAGCCACATCGACTGCGGCGCCTACTTCAGCGATGAAGACCAACGGTATGCCGCCCCCGATGGCCAAGCGGTATATCCAGACTTGTTTCAGACCGTGATTGAGACCCGTGCCCATGGCGTGGTCGAGGCGCGCACTTTCCGCTGGGACGGCAAGGATTATGCGCTGGTGGCAACTCATCCTGACTTCGCCCTGACCCGTACATGAACACTTGTCCGATGTCCGATGCCCGATGTCCGATGACTTTGCGCCGCACCATCGTGGCTACCGCGGACGTTGATCATCGCCATTTCTCGACATCGGACATCGGACATCGGACATTGGACAACTGACTTATGGCACGATCGATCGAGACCCTGTCCGTCCACGGCGGAGAACTTCGCGACAAGGCCCACGACTCGCTCGTCACGCCGCTGATCCTAGCCACGGCCTATCCGTTCGAGAACACCGATGAACTGCACCGCTACTTCCGCGGCGAACACATCCGCGGTGAAGAGTACGGCCGCTACGGCAACCCAACCCAACAGGTGGCCGAAGCCAAACTCTCAGCACTCGAAGGACCGCTGCCCAATGGCGGCGAGACCGATGCGCTGCTGAGCGCCACCGGCATGTCAGCGATCGTCACCACGCTGCTGGCGATGGTGAAACCCGGCACGCACCTGGTCATCACCGCCGACAGCTACCGCAAAACCCGCGTGTTCGTGCGCGAGTTCCTCGCCAAGTTCGGCGTCGAACACACCTCGTGTGAACCCTCGGTCGAAGGCATCGCCGCGGCGCTCAAACCCAACACCAAGCTGATCATCACCGAGAGTCCGACCAATCCGTACCTCAACTGCATCGACCTCGAAGCGTTGGTAAAACTCGCCAAGGAAAATCGCGTCAAGACCATGATCGATGCGACGCTGGCAACGCCGTACAACTTGCAGCCGCTGAGCTACGGCGTCGACCTGGTCGTACACAGCGCGACCAAGTACCTGGGCGGGCACAACGATCTGATGGCGGGCGCGGTTATCGGCGCCAAACCGTTGATCGACGCCATCCGCGAGCACCAGGGCATGTTCGGTGCGCTCGCCGCGCCGTTTACCGCCTACATGCTCATCCGTGGTTTGAAGACCTTCGCCGTGCGCATGAAACATCAGAACGAGAGCGGCCAGCGCGTCGCCGAGTTCCTGGAGCAACATCCCAAGGTCGAACGCGTGTGGTACCCAGGGTTGGCCAGCCATCCGGCGCACGCCATCGCCAAGAAGCAGATGCGCGGCTTCAGCTCCCTCATCAGCTTCACCATCAAAGGTGGCTTGGTCGAAGGCTCGAAAGTCGTCGACGCCTGCGAGATCCCCTACCTGGCACCCAGCCTTGGCGGACCGGAGTCGCTGATCGAACAGCCGGCGCTGATGAGCTACTACGATAAAGCGCCGGAAGAACGCGCTGCTTTGGGCATTCGTGAAAACCTCATCCGCATGAGCGTCGGGCTCGAAGGCACCGACGATCTGATCGCGGATCTCAATCAGGCGCTGAACAAGATCTGACGTCGCCTGGGGGCGCGGACTTCAGTCTGCGCAGCCTTGTTGATGTCGGATTGCCCTGCGCTGATCCCAGGTGAATCGCTCTCGGACTCATGACCGCCAAGTGTTCGGCGACGTACAACGCTGCGCAGACTGAAGTCCGCGCCCCCAGGGCAAACCGCCCAAGATTTGCGACATTGTTCCTCAAATGACCCCGAGTAGCGTCCGCCACCGGAGACTGGTCATGATCCGTCCACTACTATTGTCCGTCTGTTCCGTGCTGCTGCTCGCAGGTGTCTTCGCAGCGGAGCCAGAGAACCCACTCGACGGAAGGTCGTTCACCGCCCACGCGTCCGGTGTGCTCGTCACTAGATTTGGGCCCGATGCTGCGGGACAACTGGCTGGACTACGCCTGGGCGACATCATCACCAGCTACGCCGGCAAGCCGATTGCGACCCAGGAAGAACTGATCGCGGCGGTGACCGCCAACACTGCTGACGTCCAGGTGGTGGTACAACGTGGCGATGCGGTAGTGACCATCACCGCCAAGCCCGGCAAACTCGGTGCCCACGTCAGTACCATCGCCGCCGGGACGCATTGGGAACTGCCTCCGGCCACACCGGTGACCTTCGCCAGCGAGCGCCTGGTAAAGTCCCCGATCGACACCTGGTACACCTTCGAGATCGACGGCAAAAAGGTCGGCGCCGAACATGCCCGCGTTGAGCGTGTTGGTGATCGCCTCACCGTCATCGTCGAAGTGATGTTCGACGGCGGCGAAAAATGGGGCCTCAACCACATGATCGAGACCGGGGTGCTGGATGTCAGGGGTGCGGTTCCGCGCGTCGTGACGCAGATCCATGAAGGCCCGCTGTGGGACCTGACCTCGTCCGGAAAATGGAAGGACGCCGAGACCTGGGAGGTGACCGTCGACGGGAAGGGCGATGACGGCAAACCCTTCCGCGAGGTCGAGACCAGCCCGGCACCTGGGCCACTGATCAATGATTACAGCTTTGCCTCCATGGCGGCATTGATGCCAATGGTGCCCGGTACCTGTCTTCACTCGCGCACCGTGGTGGCGAACCAAGCCAAGCCGAATGCGTGGTCGGCTCTGGTGGTGATCGGCCCCGAAGACCTCGAAATTGCAGGGAAGACGCTCAAAGCCACCCGCATCGAACGCCGCATGCTCATGAACAAAGCCAGCATTCACTGGGTGGTCGACGGCGAAGTCGTCAAACACGACTACTCCGGCAGCACGGGATCCACCATCGCTTACAAAACCACCAAAGAGCAGGCATTGGCGGGACTCGATCCCAAACTGGTGCCGCGCACGGCGAAATAACGCACCGAGAATTGCAGGTTCCCTGGGGGCGTGGGCGGCCCGCGCGGCTTTGTTGTCGGCTCGATGGAAAGACAGCGCGGGCGAGCCGCCCACGCCCCCAGGGTTCATTCGCCGATCGTGGCCAGATCGTACCCTGAGCAGACACTTTTCGTGCATTGTAACGTCACAATGAGCTCTGCGTACCGTTGGGATGGCACCCTATGAAAACCCTCGCCGCCTCGTTCCTGACTGTCTTGACCCTGATCCTGACGGCGGCTGAAGACCGCGCCGTCGGCACCATCGCTGCGCTGGAGTGCAGCGCGCCAAGCAGCCAGGGCAGCGCTCCGGCTGCCCTGTGCGACGACTCGGGCCTTGGTGAAGATCCCCCTGGCAGTGATGTGTTCGTCCACACCGCGCATAAAGGGGCGGGCGGCGGATCCATGTGGAACAGCAACTACGACGACGCCGGGGCGGTGGGGAAGGTCTTCGTGCGCTTCGATCTGGGCCACATCCACCAACTCATTGGTCTGTATGTCTGGAACTACAACGAGCCGGGATACCTCCAGCGCGGCGTGAAGACCGCCACGGTGCAGGTGTCGGTGGACGATCGCACCTTCACTGATGCCGGCACCATCGAGCTGCGCCGCGCCAATGGCCGTGATGAACCGGGCCAAACAGTGACGCTCGCAAAACCGGTGACCGCGCGCTATGTCCGGCTGCTCATCACCGCCAACCATGGCGATCGCGTGTCGGGGTTGTCGGAAGTACGTTTCCGCGTCGCCAAGCCGACCACCGACGACCGCCTGCTGCTTGGGATGAAGTCGCGCCCGAAGCATGTGCCCAAGTACCCCGCACCGACGTACTCACGCATCGTACCCGGCAAGCCGCTTGCCGGTGCAGAGAACGCCATCTATCCCGCCGATTCCGGCGTGGTCGATGTGACCAAGCCCCCCTACAACGCGGTGGGCGACGGCAAAACCGACGTCACCGCCATCCTGCAAAAAGCTCTGTCTGACAATCCCAACCGTGGCGCGATCATCTGGCTGCCCAATGGCGTCTACCTGATCAGCGACACGTTGAAGTGGCCGCACGGCGAGCGCGGCGGCTGGGAGGAGAAGAACACCACCCTGCACGGCCAGAGCCAAGCCGGCGCGGTGATCCGCTTGGTCGACCGTGCGCCCGGCTTCGACAATCCCAACAAACCCAGACCAGTCATCTGGACCGGTGGTCCGCCAGCGCAGCGCTTCAGCAATGAGATCGCTCACCTGACGGTCGACACCGGCGCTGGCAACCTCGGCTGCTCCGGGGTGGAGTTCACCGCCAACAACCAAGGCGTGATGCGCCACGTCACCATCGTGTCAAATGACGGCCAAGGTCTCAGCGGACTGCGGCTGAGCGCAGGCGAAAACGGTCCGCTGCTCATCACCCGCGTCACGGTGATTGGATTCGATGTCGGCATCGATGCCGCCGGTGGCATCAACAGCCAGACTTTGGAGCACATCGCCGTCAAGCATCAAAACCAAGCTGGAGTGCAGAGTATCGGCCAGCCGTTCAGCATCCGTGCGCTGACCAGCACCAACACCGTGCCAGCACTGGTCACCAAGGGCGGACAGACGGTGCTGCTCGACAGTACGCTCACCGGCACCGGCACGGCCAAGGAATCACCGGCCATCATCGCTGCCGGTCACTTGGTGGCGCGCGGCGTCACCACCAGCGGCTACGCCCGCGCGCTCGATCATCGCGGTGGGAGCGGTGTCGCCGCGGCGGTGATTGGCGAATACCTCAGCGCCAAACCAGTCAGCCTGCACGCCGGCGCACCGACCAGCACGCTGAACCTGCCGATCAAGGACACGCCGCAGGTTCCGTGGGATCCACTCGACCAATGGATCTCGCCGCTCGCCTTCGGCGGAAAACCCGACGATGGACAGGACGACACCGCCGCCATCCAACAGGCGATCGACGCCGGCAAACCGACGGTCTACCTGCCGCGCGGCTCGTGGAAGATCAGCAACACCATCCAGGTGCGCGGCAAGGTCCGGCGCATTGTCGGTTGTCGTGGCTTCCTCGACCTGGCCAAGATGGACAAACCAGCGTTCGCACTGGTCGATGGCACGGAACCGGTGGTAGTGATCGAACGCCTGAGCGCCGGCTACAACCAGACGCCGACTTTCGACAACGCCGGCGCGCGTACGCTGGTCATCAAACATTCGCTCAACGTGTGCGGCCACTTCACCGGCACCGGACCGGTGTTCATCGAGGACTGCTGCTCCAACCCGACCACCAACTGGCGCATCAAGGGCCAGACCGTGTGGGCGCGCCAATTCAACGTCGAGAACGAAGGCACGCACGTGATCAACGACGGCGGCACGCTGTGGATCCTGGGATTTAAGACCGAACGCGGCGGCACCCTGATCGAAACGCTCGCCGGCGGACGCACCGAAGTGCTGGGCGGGTTCAGCTACACCACCACCGCCGGAAAACTGGCGCCGATGTTCGTGGTGCGCGACGCCACGTTCTCCGCGACCTTTGGCGAGGTCTGCTTCAGTGGTGATCCTTACCAGATCATCGTGCGTGAGGAGCGCGGCGGCCAAGTGCAGGAACTGGGCAAGGACGATCCTCGATACGGCCGCTCGCTGACGTTGTTCACCACGCCCAGACGTTGACCCTTATCGTACTTATTCGTCGCCGATGGCCGCCAGATCCGTCTGAAGCCTGACTATCACCGCGTCGACCGCCGCGAGATGCTTCGCCTTCACCGGGATCCCCAAATCACCGAGCTGCGCTCCCTGTTCGGCATTACGCGCGCCAACGATGGCGGCGGTGAAGCCTTCGACGCAGAGCAGGCAACCGATCGCCAGCTGGGCGACGGTCATCTCATCCTCTTCGGCGATCTTTTTCAGTTCATCAACGGCATCAAGGTAGCGCGCCAGGCGTGGTCCGCGGAAGTCAGAGCGTTCGCTGCGGTGATCGCCGGCCGGGAAGGTTTTCTCACGCGTCCAGTGGCCGAACAGCAGGCCACGTTGCAGGGGTGAGTAGGCGAGGAAGCCGACGTTGTGCTCGAAGCACCACGGCAACACGTCCTTCTCGGCCTCGGGTTTCACGATGCTGTAGGCGTTCTGTACGCTATGCAGCGGTACGCCGGTGGCGCGCCACTCATCGAGTTGCGCGAGTGAGAAATTGCTGACGCCGACCGTACGAATCTTACCGGCTTTGATCAGTTCACCGCACGCAGTAGCGGTCTCGGCGATCGGCACTGGTGTGGGCCAATGAAGCTGGAACAGGTCGAGACGTTCGACACCGAAGACCTTCAGGTTGTACTCACAGTCGTGGATGACCTCGGCCTTGGTTGCTGAGCTGATGCGTTTGCCATCGATCAGGTGGTGACCGAACTTGGTGAACAGGAACGGCCGGCGTTCAGCGGGCAGCTCACGCACCGCTTGTGCCACCGCTGCGTCCGCCTTGCCCGAGCCATAGATCGGCGCGCTGTCGATCCAGTTGACGCCGGCATCAACCGCAGCGTGGACCGCCTTGATGGTATCGGCGTCGTCCTGATGTCCCCACATCCAGCCGCCGGCAGCGAAGGCGCCGAAGCCGACGACGGAAATGGTCATGTCCGATGAACCGAGAGCGCGCTTGATCATGGCGCGGGATGATGGTCGACCGAGGTCGGCCCACAACCCGGCGAACCGGCCAACTGCTGCACCATGCGACATGACCTGCCGACTGATCGTTGCACGAGGGCGCAAACATGACCTGGGTGCTGCGCACATACGCCCTTCATCCGCCATTGTTGTCGCATCAGCACACTCTCCCAGCCCGACTCCGGATCGATAGCCTGACACTAGGCGATCCGCGCAGGGCGGACCGTGGAGTGCGACGATGGCCTTACCCAGCGAACCCGCGTCCAAGACCAGCCCGCCCGGTACCGGCACCGCCACCGTCAAACGCGCGTCCTCCGGCAACCTACTCGACAAGCTCGACCACGCCCTGCGCCACGATCCAGCCTTCCAGGTGATGACGGTCGAAGGAACGCATTGGATCGATCCGTTCACCGGCACCCGCGTCCACGCTCCCTTCGGGCATTACGAATCCGCACGCGCTTGGCTGATCGCCCAGCAACCATGGACGCGCGCGCGACTCAAGCCGCTTGGTGAGCTACACATCTTCCGCTGGCGGCTTTACCTGCATCAGCACATCGAACACGACGCACGGCTGCGTCAGTTCGCACCGGACGGACGCTGGCTCAATCCCTACAGCGGCCAGTGGATAAGTATCGGTGGCTATCAAGGCTCACTCACCGCGCTGGCCCTGCGCAGCATGGCGACCCATCTGGCGGAGAGTCTGCAGGCACGCGGCGGACGCATGCTGCCGCAGCGTTACCTCGACGAACTGGTGTTGGCGATGCGTCCGGTCGGCAGCAAAGCGACGACGCGCATCAGCGGCTGGCGTACGGCGCACCAGGAACGCCTGCCGTTCGCAACTCCACGCGTCGACGATCCAGAGTTGGCGGAAGCACGCACCACCATCGAAGGTTTGATCAGCCCCCTGCCGTCAGTCGAAGGCTTCGGTTTCGCCGCCCATTACGAGCCCTACGTCGGTGCCGGTGGCGATTTCTACGAATGCCTCCGCCTGAATGATGGCCGCGTACTGATCATCATGGGGGACGTCACCGGCCATGGCCTGCAAAGTGCGAAGACCGCAATGGCCGCGCTTGAAGCCCTGCACCTGATCCTGCGGGAAGACCGCCACCTGATGCAGATCGTCGCGCGGCTGAACGATGCACTGCGTGGCAGCCTGCCCAAAGGCCAGTTCGTCACCTTGTTCGCTGGCGTGATCGATGTCGTCACCCAGCGGCTGACGTGCCTGTGTGCTGGTCATCATCCGGCGCTGCTGCTCAGCCTGGAACGCGGCAACGTGATCTCGCGCGTCGGTGGACGGGCGCCAGCGCTGGGCCTGGTAACCAGCGACGCGCTGCGCCTGAGCCTTGCGCCGGTGGAAGTGCAACTCCAACGTGGCGACGTGTTGTTCCTCTACACCGACGGTCTGAGCGAAGCGCGCGACGGCCTGCAGGAGGAATACGGTGAAGCCCGTCTGATGGCGAGCGTGCTCGCCCACCTGAATCAACCGTATGATCGGCTAATCTCCAACGTCGTCGCTGACGTGCGCCGTTTTGCCGAAGGCGTGCTTGATGATGACCTGACGGTGCTGGCGATCGCGGTACAGACCGGCACGTCAGCATCCGGGCG
>Ga0105046_10000846_pt1 | contig 44823 bp, 37 predicted proteins | sample MAT03_FD_78385 | JGI IMG/M metagenome (GOLD analysis project Ga0105046, IMG submission 78385) | Freshwater microbial communities from Lake Fryxell liftoff mats and glacier meltwater in Antarctica - MAT-03 (megahit assembly) | ecosystem: Environmental > Aquatic > Freshwater > Ice > Liftoff... | reverse complement strand
CGCCGCCCTCGAGACCATCCACGCCTGGGGCTACCTCGACGACGACGCCCTCGCCCTGCCGCGCCACCTCGCCGACCGCGTCGGCGCCCTCACCTACGGCCTCATCCGGTAGGCCGGAAACGGTCACGGCCACGGTCACCGTCAACGGTCAACGGTCAACGGTCAACGGTCAACGGTCACGGTTACGGTCACGGTTACGGTTACGGTTACGGTTACGGTTACGGTCACGGTCACGGTCGACGGTAACGGTTACGGTCACGGTCACGGTTACGGCCACGGTTACGGTCACGGTCACTGTCACGGTCACGGTCACGGTTACGGTTACGGTTACGGTTACGGTCGACGGTCACGGTCCCGTTCCCGTTCCCGGTCCCGGTCGTCGGCCCCGGCCGACGGATCGCTATGAGCGCAGCGTGTCCAGCAGCGCCGCAAAGTCGGCGGGCGGCGGCGTCTCAAACACCAGCCGCTCGCCGGTGAACGGATGCGTGAAGCCGAGCCGCGCCGCGTGCAGCGCCTGTCGCCCCATCGCCGCGGCCGCCTCGGCGAGCACGCCGTCGTAGCGCCGGCCGTACATCGCGTCCGCGACCAGCGGCCAGCCGCTGTCCGAGAAGTGGACGCGGATCTGGTGGGTCCGGCCGGTCTCGAGGCGTAGCCGCACCAGCGCGGCGCCCTCGCCCAGCCGCTCGACGACGCGCCAGTGGGTGACCGCGGCCTTGCCGACCTTCACCTTCGACGAGAACCGCTTGCGGTCGACCGGATGGCGGCCGTAGAGGGTCCGGACGGTCCCGGCGTCCTCGCGCGGCGCGGGCGCGCACACCGCGACGTACTCGCGCTGGGTGATCGACTTGTCCTTCCACGCCGCGACCAGGCCGTTGAGCGTGGCCTCGTCTTTGGCCACGACCATCACGCCGGTGGTGTCGCGATCCAGGCGGTGCACGATGCCCGGGCGCAGCTCGCCGCCGATGCCGCCAAAGTCGCGGACGTGGTGCAAGAGCCCGTGGACCAGCGTCCCGGTGGCGTGGCCGGGCGCGGGATGCACGACCAGCCCGGCCGGTTTGTCGATGACGATCAGGTGGCCGTCCTCGTACAACACTGCCAGATTCATCGGCTCGGGCCGCAGCGCGACCGCGACCGGCGGCCGGATCGTGACCGCGACCCGCCCGCCGATCCGCAGCCGAATCCCGCCCTTCGCTGGCACCTCGCCGTTGACCAGCACCTCGCCGTCGTCGATGAGGCGCTGCACCTGGGCGCGCGAGATCCCCAGATCCTGCGACGTCAGCCACGCGTCGAGGCGCGGCTTGTCGGGATCCTCCACGACGAACTCGCGGACCTCGCCGCCGCCCTCGTCCTCGTCACCTTCGTCGGCGCCCTCACCGACGGGCAGCACGCGCGCTACCAGATCTTCGACTTGACGTGGCCCTTCGACTTCACGAGCACGTCGACGATGGCGCGCTCGTAGATGTTCTGGCCGAAGATGTCCTCGGTGACCCGGCTCTTGAACAGCTCGCGGCCGTCGTTGATCTCGTCGTGCATCACCTCGAAGAGGTTGTCGTTGGAGATGCCGTCGAGGATTTTGGCCTCGTGATAGAGGGTCAGATCCGACGCGATCGCCCGCGCGAGCTGGCGCGCGCGCTTGGCGTTGTCGATCAAGTTGGCCATGCGCGGATCGTAGGGGCGGCTACCACACCGGGTCAAGCCACCGGCTCGCCTCAGTCACCGGCGTCGGTCTTCGGCTTCTTGCGGCGATCGTCGCCGTCCTTGCTGACGTCGACGGGGAGCCCGCGCCCGGCCCGGTAGCGCTCGAGGTACGTGTCCTTCACGCGCACAGCGTCGAGGCCGAGGATGCGCGCGTATTCGACGAGGAAGCCGCGCACGTAGACCGGCGCCGGCAGCTTGAGCCACTGCTCGGCCTCGAGGGCGGCCAGGTACGCCATGCCGATCTTGGAGCGCTCCGACAGCTCGCGCAGCTCGATCCCGAGCGCCTCGCGCACCTGTCGCAAGATCGCACCGCTGTACTCGCTGCGCGGGCCCAGCTCGGGCATCGGCGGGCGCAGCGCGGCCGGCACCTCGACGCGCTCGGGCCGCAGCATCGCGTCGCCGGTCAGCGCCGTCGCGGTGTGCTGGAGCGGCATCGGGATGCCCTCGGGGAACAGCTCGGCGTCGTACTCCTTGCGCTTCGCCGCGTCCATGAGCGTGGTGTACGCGAGGTCGAGGCGACGGTGGACCGCCTCGAGGCCGGCCGGATCGTAGAGCCCGACGATCGCGATCGACTCGGCGCCGTAGATGTCGCGGATGCGCCGGTTGGCGCGGCGGATGTCCTCGAAGCTGGCCGACGGCGCGACCTCGAGCAGATCGTAGTGCGAGTCCGAGGGCACGACGTCGCCGTCGACCGGTGGCGGCCGCACCGCCATGAGGCTGCGGGTCACCTTCTCGATGTTGCGGGTGATGCGGGCCTCGGGATGCTCGACCAGCAACGGGCGACGCCGCCGGGTCGAGGCCCACACCGCCTCGTCGTACTCGAGGTGGCCGAGGTAGCCCATCGGCACGCCGAGCCGGCGATGCGCCACCGAGGTGATCGCGCGGCCGAGCTCCATGTCGTGCTTGGAGCGCGCGGCGTTGATGACCAGCTGAGGCGCGAAGCCGAGGATCGCCGCCCGCAGGTGCTCGACGTAGGGATCGTCGTCGGCGACCGCGGCCAGGTACAGCTCGAGCGGCCCGACGATTCCCCCGCGCGGCGTGGTGTGGCGGTCGACCAGCTCGGCTAGCCCAAGCTGCCGCAGCCGGTGCAGGAACGCCGCCCGTACGAAGCGATGCATGAGCTCGACCGAGGTCGGGTCGGGCATCGCGACGATGACGCCGAAGTCGGCGCCCAAGAACAGCTCGAGGACGCTGGCGCTCATGCCGCCGCCGAGATCGAGGACGACCCAGTCGCACGGCAGCTCGCGCGCGGCGGTCAGGAGGTCCTGGGCCACGGCGAGATCGACGTCGGCGATCCAGGCCGGATCGGCGGCGCCGCTGACCAGCCGCAGGTTGGGGACCGGCGTCGAGACCGCGAGATCGACCAGGGGGCTGCCGCCCGAGACGATGCACTCGGCGAGCGTGCGGGTCGGGCGCGGGACCCCGCAGAACAGGTGCAGGTTGGGCGCGCCCAGCGAGGCGTCGACCACGATCACCTTCTTGCCGAGCGTGGCCAAGAAGATGCCCAGGTTCGCCGCTAGCAGGCTCTTGCCGACGCCACCCTTGCCGCCGCCGACCGCGACTACCTGGGGCTCGAGGGTTGCCATAGCCCGCGGACCCTAACACGGCCCTCGGGCCTCAGCGCGGAGCTAGCGCCGGACCAGGAAGCCGTGGTCGTCGACGGCGACCGCGTGCTCTTTGAGGAGCCGACCGACCGCGCGCTTGAACGCCTTCTTGGACAGCCCGAACAGCGCGCGGATCTCGTCCGGGCTCGACTTGTCGCCGACCCGCGGCGCGTCGGGCCGGGCCAGCATGGCGAGGATCGCGGCGGCGTCGTGCTCGAGCTCGTGGTGGGCGTGGCCGCGCAGCGAGAGCACCACCTTGCCGTCGGGCAGGATGCTGGCGATCCGGAAGCTCGCGGCCTCGCCGCGGCCGAGGCGCTGCGGCTCGGCGGCCGGCACCAGGCCGAGATACGCCCGCTCGAGGATGACGAACAGGCCGATGTCGGGATCTTCGCGCCAGGCCACGCCGTCGACCCACTCGTCGAGCGCGAAGTCACCGCCCTCGGCGAGGAGCTTGCTCACGCGCATGGTCGCGGCGAGGCGCTCGGTCTTGTCGAGGTAAAGGCCAAAGGCGTGGCGCGCGCCAACCTCGAGCTCGCGGGTCTGCTCGGCGAAGGGCACGAACAGCTCCTTGCCCAGGCCCCAGCCGACGTAGGCGCCGTGATCGGCGAGCGCGGTCACCTCGAGAAACGCGACCTCGCCCAGCGCCACCAGCGGCTCGGCGGTGGTCGCGACCACCCGCTCGTCGGAGTCGCGGTAGACGAAGACCGCCAGCTCGTCGCCTTCCTTGGCGCCCTCAGGCAGGTCGCGCGCCGGCACGAAGATGGTCGGCGCTTCGGGCCGGTCGTCGGTGCCGACGAAGCCGCCGGCGGTGCCGAGCCGGCGGAGCTTCAACGTCGCGCGCTGGCCGAGCAGGCCTTCGGGAGTCATGCGCTCATCTACCTTCGTTGCGGCGCGCTCGCAATCGTTGCGGCGAGGCGGTCAGTGCGGTGGGCGTCGGTGGTGAGCCCCGCCATCCGCGGCCGCTCGGGCCCGGCGGGCGCGGGCCGTCATCGCGTGAGCACATTGCTCGACGGTGCGGGTGTCGAAGTGCATGAAGTCGCCCGACTGCTCGCCCTCGATGTCACTGGCACCCCAGGCCAGGCCGCCCGCGTCGCGCATCGCGCGCACCAGCTCGAGGTGGTGGTCGGTGATCGTCGTCGCGCTGCGCTGCCCGGCGCCGGTCATCTCCCAGTTGGAACCCCGGGCGTGGAACGTGGCGTAGTCGGCCGCGATCCGGGCCTGCCATTGCGCGGCGGACGCGGTCTGCAGCTCGCGATGGAGGTCGACCGGGTGATCGGCGGGCGCGCCGCGATTGGCGGCGGACGCCGGGGGATCGGTCGGGATCGCGCGGGTGGTCATCGGCGCAGCACCGTCGATGCCGTCGATCCATCGCTGGATCAGCGCCGGATCGGCGCGGCCTTCGAGATAGGCGTGGAAGGCCGCGTTCGACGACGCGGCGTGGGCCCAGATCTCATCGGTGGTCTGGCGCTGACCACGCCGCGCCATGTCGCGCGTGCTGTAGACGTCGCCGTGACCCGTGAGCCAGACCGCGCGCCAGATGATGGCGTCGGCCTCGTCGTTGTGCCGGTTGGCGACGAGGTCACTGGCGTGGTTCGCCGCGGCGATCTCTGCGGTCTGTTGCGGGGTCGCGCCATCGGGCGCATCCTGGTGATCAGCGGCCTGGCCGCCGACCCACGGGTTGCTCGAGTAGTTGATGTCGATGGCCCATCCCATGGCGTGGTAGCTGCCGCCGCCGCGCTCGACGCCGAATCGGCCGCTGATGCCCAGCATCCCGCGGATGGCGGGCACCCCGTGCCCTGGGAAGCGCTGCCGGAGGTACGCCTCAGCCGCGGCGAGGCGGCTGATCAAGATCGGATGGGCCTGGAACGCCTCGCCGAGGAACGTGCCGGCGGCGAACTCCCCGTGCACCGACGCCATCGTGGGCCACTCGCCGAGCGCGGTGGGCGCAGCCATCGCGGCCGGCCCACCGGTCGCCAGCGCCGGGATCTGCTGGGTGAGCGCGGCGGTGGTGGCGTCGTCGAGGCGGCCGGTGGGCGTCGCTGGCATGCGCTCCTGGAACGCAGCGATCGCCTGGATGGTCGGCGCGTTGAGCGCGCCGGTCTGTGCCGCGGCGTCGACTTCGAGGCCCGCTTGGAGCGCATGGATCCAGGCCGGTGAGCGGCGCGCCAGCGTCGCGCGCTCGTCGTTGAGCACGGTCACGATCGTGCTCTCCGAGAGCAGGCCGGGTGCCGTGAGAATGGGCACCTCGGGCGCCCGCGCGGCGTGGGATGGCGCTTCTTCGGCGGCGGCAGCCGGGACCGCGCCCATCGCGGTGAACGCGCGCATGATGTAGCCGGTGAGCGTGCCGTGGCGGATGTGGACCCAGGTCGCGTCGCCGTCGAGGATCTCGATCGGCTGGTTGAGGCCGATCGATTGGAGGCGCGCGCTCTCGGTGGTCGGCTGGGCCCGCAAGATGAGGTTGGTCCCCGTCGTATGTGCGACACCGGTGGTGGCGGTGCCATCGCTGCTGACCGCGGCCGGCGTGGTCGGCTCGGCGCTCGCGGCCGGCGTGGTCGGCTCGGCGCTCACGGCCGGCGTCGTTGGCGTGGCCGCGGGCGCGGTCGGCGTCGCCGCGCCACCGTCGGCTCGCCGCACCATGTCGTTGCGGACCCATCCGTCGGCGACCACCGGCGCGGTCGCCACCACGTGCAGCCACAGCCCGCGCGTCTCGGTGACCTCGACCGCAGTCCCCGACGGGATGCGCGCGGTGATCATCGGCCCGTCGGGCGTGTCGTGGACGCGCACGTTGTCGCCCCCGCCCAAGATCTGCCCCGCGTAGAAGCTGAGCGGCGACGCGCCGGCGCCACCGCCTGTCGACCGCGGCATCGAGAACGGCAGCCCGCCCGACCACGCGTCGGCCGCGCGATCCGCCTGGGCCTCGCGGGCCGAGCCGCCGCCTCCGCCGCTGCCCTGCGCGACATGGGCCAGCTCGTGACCGAGCACATGCGGATCGTCGTCAGCGACGAAGACCTGATCGCCCTGGGCCGCGCCACGCGCGCCGAGGTCGGCCAGCGCATCGCGGGTCGCCGGGCCGCCGAACACCGACGCGATCACCCCAGCCTGCGCCGCCATCGCGCCGCCATCCCCGGCGGTGTCCTCGCGCGCCGCTTGCGCCAGCCGCGTCGAGGGATCGGGCGCCTGCAACAGGTGCAGCCCGAACGGATCGTCGCCGGGCGCGGCCGTCGGCGCCGCCCTCGCGGCCGTCGAGCCCGTCGCTGCCTCGGCGCGCGACGGCGGCAGCCGCTCGCTCAGCGATCGCTTGCCGGGCGCCCGGCTCTCGCCAGCGCCGCCCGACTCGCCGGTCTCCGACTCGTAATGTGACCACTCGTAAGGCATTCACCCCATCATCGTCCGAGCCGCCGGATCTTCCGGAAAAATCGTGCGGCGCCCCGGCCCGTGCCGGTCGCCGTGCCCGTGCCCGCGCCCATGCCGGGCGCCGTGACCTTGGCCGTCAGCGGAGCGCGGCCGCGATCTCGGCGACCTCGTCATCACCGATCGTCCGCACGTCCAGCCACAGGCGATCGTCGGCGATGCGGGCGATCACCGGCACCGGCGCGGCGCGCAGCCGCGCGTCGAGCGTCGCGACCTCGCCGTCGAGCACGACGGCCCATGACGGCTGGGCCGCGGTCGGCATCGCGCCGCCGCCGACCGTGGAGATCGACGCGGCCACCACGCCTCCGACGGCTGCGGCCAGGCGCTCGGCCCGCGCGCGCAGCTCGCCGTCGGTGGCGGCCAGGCGGGCCAGCACCGGGATCTCGGCGCGCCGGCCGTCGCGGTAGAGCGCCAGCGTCGCCACCAGCGCCGCGATCGTCAGCTTGTCGGGGCGCAGCGCGCGCATGAGCGGGTGGGCGCGCACCGCCGCGATGGTCGCGGCGCGCCCGACCAGGATTCCGGCTTGCGGGCCGCCCAGGAGCTTGTCGCCCGAGAAGCACACCAGGTCCACGCCGCTCGCCACCACGCCTTGCACCGTCGGCTCGGCCGGCAGCCCGAGGGCGCGCTGCTCGTCGACCCGCAGCACGCAGCCCGAGCCGAGGTCGACCATCGACGCGACGCCGCGCCCGCGGGCCAGCGCCGCCAGCTCGCCCTCGCCGACCTCCTCGGTGAAGCCGACGATCGCGAAGTTCGACCGGTGCACCTTCAACAACAGCGCGGTGCGCTCGCCGATCGCGCGCGCGTAGTCGGCGGCGCGGGTCTTGTTGGTCGTGCCCACCTCGACCATCGTCGCGCCCGACAGCGCCAGGATGTCGGGGATGCGGAACGAGCCGCCGATCTCGACCAGCTCGCCGCGCGACACCACGACCTCGCGGCCGGCCGCCAGCGCCGCCACCCCCAGCACCGTCGCGCCGGCGTTGTTGTTCACCACGCACGCCGCCTCGGCGCCGGTCAGCGCGGTCAACAGCGTCTCGGCGTGGGCATGCCGCGAGCCGCGGGTGCCGGCCGCCAGGTCGTACTCGAGGTTCGACGCCCCGCGCGCGACCGCGACGATCGCGTCGATCGCGGCCTCGGCCAGCGGCGCGCGCCCCAAGTTGGTGTGGATCACCACGCCGGTCGCGTTGATGACCCGTCGCAGCGGCGCTCGGGCGCGCAGCCGGGCCGCCGCCGCCACCGCCTGCGAATCGATCGCCGCGTCGCCGGCCGACCCGTCGAGGATCGCGGCGCGTCGCGCCGAGATCGCCGCCCGCGCCGCCTCGATCGTCGCCCAGCGCGGCGCGCCGTCGCCGGCCGCGTCGGCCAGCTCGTGGACCGCCGGCAGCCTACGCAGCAGCTCGTGATCGCTCATCGCGGCCGACCTTATCCCGAACCCCCACGACGCGCCGTCGACCGCGCTACAGTCGCGGCTTGGATGTCCAGGCGGTCTCCGCGCTGCTCGCCGCGTTGCTGATCCTCGCGATCGGCGCGTCGGTGCTGCTGCGCTCGCGCGCCGACCGCACCTACGGCTCCTTCGCGATCTTCACGTTCGTCGTCTCGGCCTGGCAGGTGTGCACGTTCGTGCAGCTCACCACCGGCTCGGCGCTGTGGAAGTGGCTCGCGCTGTGGCCGGCCGCCACCATCCCGCCCACCGCGATCGCGTTCTTCCGGCGGTTCCTGGCCCAGCCCTCGATCGGCGGCCGTCACCGCCCGCCTCGCGTGACCCTGGCCTGGACCCTCATCGCCTACGCCGGCTTGGTCTACGGAGCGGTCATCTACCCGATCCACGAGTCGAACTGGTTCCTGGTGCCCTTCGGCGGCTACGTCTTCGGCGGCCTCTACCGCTGCGTCTACGACATGTACGTACAATACCGCGCAATTCAAAAGCGCGTCGAGCGGGCCCGCATCCGCTACCTCGCGCTGGGCGGGTTCATCGCCACCACGCTGGCGCTCACCGACGTGCTGCCGCGCTTCGGCGTGGCCTGGCCGACGATCGGCAACGTGCTGTCGATCCTGTACCTGTACTTCATCAGCCAGACGCTGTTTCGGAGCCGGCTCATCGACGTCAACGAGCTGGTCGGCAAGATGGCGGTGCTGGGCTCGCTGGTCGTGCTGCTGTCGGCGGTGTACTCGGTGCTCTTGTCGTGGGTCGGCGGCGGGCAGAACGGCCTGTACCTGCTCAACGCGCTGGTCGCGTCGTTCGTCATCCTCATCCTCTTCGAGCCGGTGCGCAGCCTTCTCGAGAACGGCATCAACCGCTGGCTCTTGCGTCAGCGCACCGAGCTGCGCGGTCGCCTCGAGGCGCTGCGCCGCGAGCTGACCTCGGTCGTCGACGTCCCCGATCTCACGCGTCGCATCGTCATCGCCCTCGAGGAGTCGCGCCGCGTCACCGACGCCGCGGTCTACCTGCTCGATCCCGACGGCGCCGGCTTCGATCGGGCTGGTTTTTTCGGCGCCCCGGCCATCGAGCGGCTCGACGCCGGCGCCGCCCGCGCCTTCCTCGACCGCGCCCGCACTGGCCACATCGACGTCGACCTCCTGCGCCGCGAGGCCGCGACCCTGCCCGCCGACGCCCCGGCCGAGAAGCGCGAGCAGCTGGCCGCGCTCCTGGCGGTGAGCGAGCTCCTCGACGCCGGCCTGGTGTTTCCCTTCCTGGGCGCCGCCGAGACCGAGCAAGGCCCGTGGCTCCTCGGCCTGCTCACGATCCGCGACGATCGCGCCGAGGGCGCCTTCGATCTCGACGACGTCGACGTGTTCCGGGCGCTCGCGACCCAGGCCGCCCGCGTGATCGAGTCGAGCCAGGCCTACGAGCGCGTCAAGGAGCGCGACCGCCTCGCCGCGCTGGGCGAGATGTCGGCCGGCCTGGCCCACGAGATCCGCAACCCGCTGGGCGCGATCAAAGGCGCCGCCCAGCTCCTGCTGGGTCCCGACGGGCGCCCGCTGCCGCCCTCGAGCGAGTCGTCGGAGTTCATCGACATCATCCTCGAGGAGGTCGACCGCCTCAACAACGTCGTCACCCGCTTCCTCGACTACGCGCGCGCCGATCGCGGCGAGACCGGCCGGGCCAACTCGATCGATCTCAACCTGGTCGTGAAGAAGACCGTCGCGCTGCTGTCGTCGAGCCCCGACGCCAAGGCGGTCGAGATCCGGGTCCGCCTCGACGATCAGCTGCCCTCGGTGCTGGCCGATCCCGAGGCGCTGGTGCAGGTGTTCTTGAACCTCGGCCTCAACGCGATCCAGTCCATGCCCGAGGGCGGCACGCTCGACATCCTCACCACCCGGCGCCGGCGCTCGCGCCTCGGCTACGGCCAGTTCGCCGAGGTCCGCCTGCGCGACAGCGGCGTCGGCATCCCGGCCGACAAGCTCAAGAAGCTGTTCATCCCGTTCTACACGACGAAGATCCGGGGCACCGGCCTCGGCCTGGCGATCGCCCAGCGCATCGTGAGCCAGCACGGCGGCACCATCGAGGTCCGCTCGACCCCGGGCGAGGGCTCGACGTTCTCGGTCTTCTTGCCGGTCGCGCCCGGCACTCCGACGACCGCGTCCATCACCGGCCAGATGGCGAACCCGCTGCGAGACGATCCGCGCAGCCAATCGGTGGTAGGTAAGAGCCGCCCATGACGGACCGCGCGCGCATCCTGGTCGCCGACGACGAGCCCAACCTGCGGCGCGTGCTCACGGCGATCTTGCGGCGCGACGGCCACGACGTCGTGCTCGCCACCGACGGCGCCGAGGCCATCAGCAACCTCGACGGCATCGACGTCGTGGTGACCGATCTGCGCATGCCCAAGCAAGACGGGATGGAGGTGCTGCGCGCGGTCGTGCGCACCCATCCTCACGTGCCGGTCATCATGATCACCGCCTACGGCTCGGTCGGTCAGGCCGTCGAGGCCATCAAGGCCGGCGCCTTCGACTACATCGAGAAGCCGTTCGAGCAGGAGCAGATCCGCACCATCTTGGCCAAGGCCGTGCGCCAGGCCTTCGCCAACCGCGCCGCGCCGCGCGCTGGTCTGTACCCGCTCACCCCCGAGACCCAGGGCCGCTTCGGCCTCATCGGCGACTCGGCGCTCATGCACGTGGTCTTCGACGTCATCGAGCGGGTCGCCGACTCGCCGTCGACGGTGCTCATCACCGGCGAGAGCGGCACCGGCAAGGAACTGGTCGCCAAGGCGCTGCACGAGGGCTCGAGCGTCAAGCACGGCCCGTTCATCAAGATCAACTGCGCCGCGATCCCCAAGACGCTCATGGAGTCGGAGCTGTTCGGCTACGAGAAGGGCGCGTTCACCGGCGCCACCTCGTCCAAGCCCGGTCGCTTCGAGCTGGCCGACGGCGGGACCCTGTTCCTCGACGAGATCGGCGAGATCCCGGTCGAGATGCAGGTCAAGCTGCTGCGCGCGATCCAGGAGAGCGAGTTCGAGCGAGTGGGCGGCCTCAAGACCATCAAGGTCGCGGTGCGCCTCATCACCGCGACCAACCGCGACCTCGAGCTGGAGATCCAGCGCGGCAACTTCCGCGAGGATCTGTACTACCGGCTCAACGTAGTGCCGGTGCTGGTCCCGCCGCTGCGCAAGCGCGACGGTGACGTGCCGCTCCTGGTGCGCCACATCCTGCGCCGCTTCAACGAGCGGCTGAAAAAGAGCGTCACCGCGATCAGCGACGACGCGCTGGCGACGCTGTGCGCGTACACCTGGCCCGGCAACATCCGCGAGCTCGAGAACGTCCTCGAGCGGACCATCCTGTTCTGCAAGACCGACACGATCGGCAAGGCCGACCTGCCCGATGATCTGGTGGCCGCCGCCACCGCCGCCCAGGCCGGCCACGCCAGCGCCGCGGCGGCCGCGATCGGCGAGGACGACGACCCTTCCGACGATGGGCTCGAGCTCGCCGGCGACGCCTCGCTCAAGGACATCGTGCGCGCCGAGACCAGCCGCGTCGAGAAGGAGCTCATCGCCAAGGCCCTCGCCGAGACCGGCGGTAACGTCACCCAGGCCGCCAAGCTGCTCAAGATCAGCCGCAAGTCGCTGCAGATGAAGATGAAAGACTTTGGCCTGCGCGACACCGAGCCGCCCGGCCATCCCTCCTGATCGCCGTGACCGTGGGCGTGGCCGAGCCCGCCGAGCCCGCCGAGCCGGCGTAGCGCCGCGCCGGCTCGAGAACCGGCCCGAGACTTGACCGCTCGCCACCGCTGTCCCTACTCTAGCCGCACGTCGGTCAGGCCGGTTGTCCGGCAAGCCTTGCCCGGACCTCGGCGGCTCGCTGCCGCTCAAACCTCAGCTCGCTCACGCTCGCTCGCCTACCCGCCATCGCCATCGTGGCTTACCCGCCGCCCAGCCCGCCGTCCGCCGCCCCGCCCGCACCCACGGGCGCCGGGCCCGGCGCGCTCGAGCTGGGCCTGCTGCGCCGCATGGACGCCGCCGAGCTGTGCGCCTTCGCCGAGCGGCTTGGCATCGACGACGCCCGCGAGCTGCGCCGCCAGGACGTCATCCTCGCCGTGCTCGAGGCCCACGCCGACCGTCGCGGCGAGGCCCACGCCGAGGGCGTGCTCGAGGTGCTGCCCGACGGCTTCGGCTTCCTGCGCAGCCCCGAGCACACCTTCCAGCCCGGCGCCGACGATGTCTACGTCTCGCCGTCGCAGATCCGCCGCTTCGGCCTGCGCACCGGCGACACCGTGCGCGGCACCGTGCGGGCGCCCAAGGAGACCGAGCGCTACTTCGCGCTGCTGCGGGTCGAGTCGGTCGAGGGCGGCCCGCCCGATCAGCACCCGCATCGGGCCGACTTCGACGATCGCGAGGCCGGTCCCGCCGACACCAGCCTCAACCTCGCCGGCGCGCCGCCCTGGCTGCGCCTCGCCGATCTGATCGCGCCGCTCGGCTTGGGCCAGCGCATCCTGGTCCGGGCCCCGCCCCGCACCGGCAAGAGCGTGCTCCTGGGCGCGCTCACCCGTGCGCTGATCGCCAACCATCCCGGCGCCCACGTCACGCTGGTCGCCATCGACATCCGCCCCGAGGACGCGACCGAGCTGGCCCGCGGCCTCGAGGGCCACGTCGCGCTGTCGACGCTCGCCGATCCGCCAGCCCGCCACGTCCAGCTGGTCGAGATGCTGATCGAGCGCGGCAAGCGCGAGGCCGAGCGCGGCGGCGACGCCATCGTCGTCATCGACTCGCTCGGGCGGCTGGCCCGGGCCCAGAACATCGTCACACCGCCCAGCGGCCGCACCCTCATCGGCGCGCTCGACGCGGCCGCGGCGGTCCGCCTCCGTCGCATCTGGGCCAGCGCGCGTCGCCTCGCCGGCGGCGGCTCGCTCACGATCATCGGCACCCTCACCACCGACAGCGGCCAGCGCGTGGACGAGGTGCTCGCCGATGACCTCGCCGAGACCTCCGCGGTCGAGCTGGTGCTCGAGCGCATGATGCCGGGAGATCCGCCCACGATCGATCGCGCCGCCTCGTTCTCGCGCCAGGCCGAGCAGCTGGTCGGCGACCGCGCCGCCTGGCGCACCGCGCTAGCCGCCGATCGGGCTCGCGTCCTCGCCGCTTGCGCCGGCGCCGTCGATCGGGCCGCGCTCATCGCTGCCCTCGGGTAGCGGGCCCGCACAATCTGCCGCGCGCACATCGGCGCGCCGACCGCGCTCGGTCATACTCGGCGGCCCATGGCCCGTGTGCTGCGACTGCCGGATCACGGCCGGCTCATCGTCTGCACCGACCTCCAGGGCTGCCTCCGCGACTTTCACCGCATCGTCGAGATCTTCGACGAGACCCTGGCCGCGACCGACGGCGACGCCCACCTGCTGTTCACCGGCGACCTCATCCATGGGCCGCTCATCGACGAGCGCGACTGGCCCGACTTCCTCGGCGAGTTCTACCGCGACGCCTCCGACGAGGTCATCGACGAGCTGGTCGTGCTGACGATGCGCCACCCCGGCCGGATCCACGCCTTGGTCGGCAACCACGAGCACGGTCACATCGGCGGGCCCCACACCGCCAAGTTCGCGGCCGACGAGGTGATCGTCCTCGAGAACCGCCTGGGACCGGTCGCCGCCGCGCGGCTGCGCGAGGTGCTGCGCACGTTCGCGCTGGTCGCCATCGCTCCGTGCGGCGCGGTCTTCACCCACGGCGCGCCGGCCGCCACGGTGTCGTCGATCGCCGAGATCGAGGCCGCGCCGCTCGAGGGGTTCGAGTTGGGCTCGGCCCTCGACATCCTCGACGCCCCGGTCATCGGGCCTATCCTGTGGGCCCGCTCGGCCGCCACCGACGTCGCCGCTCGCTTCGTGCGCGCGCTCGGCGGCACCTTTTGCATCTACGGCCACGACGTCATCCCCGAGGGCTTCGAGCGCATCGGCGACGAGCAGATGGTGGTGTCGACCAGCTTCGGCGTGTTCGACGCCCGCAAGGTCTACGTCAACCTCGACCTGGCCGCTCACTACCGCTCGGTCAACGAGCTGCGGGTCGGCCACGAGATCTTGCCGCTTTACCCCGACCCAGCCGGAGCCCAGCTGGCCTTGGGACGGTGAGTTTCCGCAGCGGACCTGATGCAGACCTAGATCGCCTCAGGTTTGTCTGCTAGAAGGTGCGTCCGCGATGACCCCGTCACCCCCCGTCGCAATTTTGCGCCGGCACGCCGGGACCCGCGAGGAGTAGAGCCCATGAGAGAAACCACAGCCCATCCGCATAACCGCCCCGCCAAGATCGCGTGCGCGTGCGGTGCCGTCTACGACACCTTCTCCACTCGCGGCGACTTCGCCGTCGAGATCTGCTCCAAGTGTCACCCGTTTTACACCGGTACCCAGAAGCTGATGGATACCGCCGGCCGCATCGACCGCTTCAAGAAGCGGTACGGCCTCAAGGTCCCGGCCGACACCGTCACGGTCCCGGCCGACGCCGAGCCCAAGCCGCCGACTGAGACCTGATCTCGGCACCCGGTGCGCGCTGTGACCAACCCGTCGCAGCCTCTGATGGGGTCACGTGGCTCGAGCTCTCGGCTCCAGCGCGTGGCCCCGTTTTTTGTTTGTCCGCTTCTTTGACCGAGTGACGCCATGTTCGATGAACCGCGCTTCCACGACAAGATGGCCTCGCTGGGCCGGCGCCACGAAGAGGTGACCGCGCTCCTCGGCGATCCCGAGGTGATCTCGAAGCGCGCCGAGTTCCAGAAGCTGTCGCGCGAGTTCGGCGAGCTGGGGCCGCTGGTGACCGCGTGGCGGATCTACCAGAAGCTGCGCGCCGACCTCGAGCAGGCCCGCCTGATGGTGGGCTCGGACGATCCCGCGATGCGCGACCTCGCCCGCGACGAGGTCCGCGAGCTCGACGTCCAGCGCGACCGCCTCGAGGCCGACATCAAGGTGATGCTCCTGCCCAAGGATCCGCTCGACGCCAAGAACACCGTGCTCGAGATCCGGGCCGGCACCGGCGGCGACGAGGCCGCGATCTTCGCCGGCGACCTGTTCCGCATGTACATGCGCTTCGCCGAGCGCCAGGGCTGGAAGGTCGAGATGCTGTCGGCCTCCGACGGCGCCGCCGGCGGCTACAAGGAGATCATCGTCCTCGTCGACGGCAAGGACGTGTTCTCGCGCCTCAAGTTCGAGTCGGGCGTGCACCGGGTCCAGCGGGTGCCAGCCACCGAGGCCCAAGGCCGCATCCACACCTCGGCGGCCACGGTCGCGGTCTTGCCCGAGGCCGAAGAGGTCGACATCAAGATCGAGGACAAGGACGTCCGCGTCGACGTGTTCCGCGCCGGCGGCCACGGCGGGCAGTCGGTCAACACCACCGACTCGGCGGTGCGCATCACCCACCTGCCGACCAACCTCGTCGTGATCTGTCAGGACGAGAAGTCGCAGCACAAGAACAAGGCCAAGGCGATGAAGGTGCTGCGCTCGCGGCTCTACGACCACGAGCTGGCCAAGCGCAACGCCGAGGAGCGCGACGCCCGCCGCACCATGGTCGGCTCGGGCGATCGCTCGGAGAAGATCCGCACGTACAACTTCCCGCAGGACCGGGTCACCGATCACCGCATCGGCCTGACCCGGCACAACCTGCCCTCGGTGATGGACGGCGATCTCCTCGACATCATCGACGCGCTGCGGGCTCACGATCAGGCCGACGCCCTCAAGGCGCAGCAGTGATCGGGCACCGCCCATGACGCGGACCGCGTCGTGAAGACGGCGGCCCTCGCCGCCCTCGCGCTCCTCGCCTGCGACCGCGCGCCGGTGGCCAGCTGCGCCGACGACCTGGGCGGCGTGTGGCGCAATGATTCTGGCACCTTTCACGCGCTCGACCTGCGGGCCCGGGTCGAGCTCTACCCGACGTTCCGCGACCTGCCGGCTAGCCTGCCGGCTGGCGTGGTCGCCGCGCCGTCGGTCCTCGACCTCACCCGCACCGCCGGCAGCGCGCTCCTGCGCGGCACCATCACCCGGCGCTACGAGCGCGGCACCGACTTCTGCAAGATGCAGCGGCCCGCCACCCTCCTCCGATGCGGCGCCGACCGCCTGGTCTTCGAGCTATCGCCGCCGGGCCCGCCCACCGACTGGCTCCGCTGCACCGCGCCGGCCGCGCCGCTCGAGCGCCTCGAGCTGCGGCGCTGACCAGCTACGGCTTGAGCAGCGCGCGGGCGTCCTCGACCGGCAGCTCGCTCAGCTGCGCGAGGTCGTCCGACAGCGGGGTGGGATCCGCGGTCTTCATCTTGCCGACGATGCGGAACGCGCCGTCGACGTACGCGAAGGACCACAGCGAGAAGGTCTTGCTGCCGTCGGGGAGCTCGAGCCGCATCGAGTACAGCGGCGTCGGCTGCTTCATGAGCTTGATCGCCGTGACCTGGTAGCCGGTGCCGCGCTCGTCGGTGGCGCTGTCGATGCGACGGGCATCGACCGAGGTGCGGCCGTCGGTCTTCACCAGCTGCGTGAACAGCTTGGGAGCCTGGGCGATCAGCTTGTCGAAGTCGTAGCCGTTGTACTCGGCCACCATGCGATCGCGCGCCTCAGGGCCGAACGTGGTGCCAAACCAGGCCGCGGGGTCGGGCAGCTTCATCGTCTTGGACATCGCCGCGAGGTGCGCGGTGTCGCCGTTGACCGCGGCGGCGACCAGATCGCCGGCGAGGAGCTGGAAGCCCTCGGCGTCGCCCTTGTAGGTGTCCACCTTGGGAGCGGTCTTCTTGCCACAGGCGGCGACGGTCACGAGCGCCGCGAGCGCGAGCGCGAGCGTCATGAGGCGCAGGAGGTTGGAACGACGATGGGTGTGGGTCATGCCGGCCATCTGAGCACCGCGCGTGCCAGCGCGATACCGCCGCTGCCGCCGGTTTTTTCCACCCCACTCGCCGCCCCGGTCAGCGCTGGCTGCCAGATCTGGCAGCCGGAAAAAATCAGGGCGCGGTCAGCTTCTCGAGAGCGCGGCTCATCTTGGCGTCGTCGCCACTCTCGTAGCCCTCGTGCAGCTCGCGCACGATGCCTTTGGGGTCGATGACGTAGCTCGACGGCTGCACCGGCGGCGAATAGATGTCGGCCGCGGTCGTGCTCGACTCCGGCGCGTAGACCCGGATCAGCTTCTTGAGCTTGAGCCCGTCCATGAACTTCTTGCCCTTGGCCGGGTCATTGTCGAGGTTGACCGCGATGAAGGTGACCTTGCCGGCCCACTTGGCGGCCAGCTTGTCCCACGCCGGCAGCTCCTTCTTGCAGGGCTTGCACCACGAGCCACCGAAGGTCATGACCACCCACTTGCCGCGGTAAGCCTTGAGCTTGAACTCCTTGCCGCGGGCGTCCTTGGAGCCGGTCAGCTCGGGGGCCCGCTGGCCGGCCCGCACGTCGGCCGCGGCGGTCGACGCCAGCGCGAGCAGCAGCGCGAGGGACGCCACGATCGAGCGATGCAGGTTCGGCATGGGTGTCCCTTTCGACGGTGGGTCGCGGTCGAGATTCACTTGGTCGCGGGCGCGGCCGGAGTCGGGGTCGCGGGCGCCGCCGGAGCCGGCGCGTTCACCGCGATCTCCTCGTCGATCGCCATCGCAAAGTACTTGGGATCGGCGGGTCCACCGTAGGCGCGCCCGTTGAGGAACAGCGCGGGCGTGCCGTCGACGCCGATGTCGGTGCCGTCCTTCATGTCCGACTTCACGCGGCCCTCGGCGATCACGACGTCGTTGTCGTAGCGGGTGAGGTCGAGGCCAACCTGCGCGGCGTACTTGCGCAGGTCGTCCTTCTTCTGCGCGCCGAACTTCTCGAAGATCAGGTCGTGCATCTCGTGGAACTTGCCCTGGGCCTTGGCGGCCATCGCGGCCTGGGCGCACCCCATCGAGTCGGGGTGCGTGGTGACCAGCGGGTACATCTTGTAGAAGACCTTGAGCTTGCCCTTGTTCTCCTCGATGACGCGGTCGAGGACGGGCTTGAGCTGCACGCAGGCCGGGCACCCGTAGTCGAAGAACTCGACCAGCGTGACCGGCGCGTCGGCCGAGCCGACCATGGGCGCATCGACCAGGTTGATCGTGAGCTGCTTCTGGTCTTTCACGTAGCGGGCCTCGTAGATCTCGCGGACCACGTCCTCGCCCTGCTCGTCGACGATCAGCTCGTTGACCAGCCGCACCGCGAAGGGCGCGCGCTTGCAGCTCGGGTCCTGGGTGACGCTGGTGCGCAGGCTGTGGGCCTTGCCGCATGGCGACGGCAGCGCGGTCACCATCTTGTAGAACAGCTCCTGCTTGGCCGGCGCGAGCTTGGAGATGTCGAAGCCGGGCAGCGCGGTCTTGTCGACGGCGCTGGCCACCGGCGTCGGCGTACCCGAGCCGCCCTTAGCGGCGTCAGCGGCGGCGACGACGTCCTTGGGATCGGTGCGCGGAGTCGCGTTCTCCTTCTTGCAGGACGCGCCGGCGAGCAGCCCGATCGCGATGATGGCGGCGACGGGCGCCGCGAGCCTGGAGACATTTTCCTTGCTGATCCGCGGCGTTTGCACGGTCGTGGTTGTAGCTAGTGCGCCAGCGCGGTGCAAGCGCGACTCGCCTTGACTGCCCGCGTCATCCCAGCTAGAAACCAACTGAATGGCCGTTCATTCATCGGAGGCGCGAGCCGGACGCAGCAGCGGAGCGGACGACCGCGCCGCCAAGCGCGACCGGATCCTCGACGCCGCCGAGCGGGTGTTCGCGCAGCGCGGGTTCTTCGCCGCCAAGGTCGCCGACATCGCGCGCGAGGCCGGCGTCGCCGACGGCACGATCTATCTCTACTTCAAGAACAAGGACGACCTGCTGATCTCCCTGTTCGAGTCGCGCATGGAGCGGGTCAACCAGATCCTGGCCGACGCGATCGCGACCGAAAGCCGTCCGCGCGACCAGCTGGGCGCTTTCGTGCGCGCGTACCTCGAGCTCATCGCCGATCAGCCCACCGCGGCCGAGGTGCTGACCATCGAGCTGCGGCAGTCGACCAAGTTCATGCGCGAGTACTCGGCGCATCGGTTCGGCGAAATGTTGCGGCTATTGGCGGGCGTCATCGCCGCCGGTCAGGCCGCCGGCGAGCTGTCCGACGCCGTGCCGGCGCCTCACGCCGCGCGGATGATCTTCGGGATGCTCGACGAGATGGCGCTAGCCTGGCTGCTCGGCCGCGGCACTCGTCGCCGCGACCGAAAGACCACGGCCGCCGCCGCGCCCGCAGACGATCGAGGCAAGATGCCGCCCTCGACCCACTTCGATATCGCGCACGCCGCCGCCTGGGTGGGTGCGCTGGTCACCAACGGTCTCGATAGAAGGAGTCCCGCGTGAAGATCCTGGTCCCGATCAAGCGAGTTCCCGATCCCGAGCTCAAGGTGAAGCTCAGAGACGGCGCCATCGACCTGTCCGGCGCGAGCTGGGTGGTCAACACCTTCGACGAGTACGCGGTCGAGACCGCGCTCCGCCTCCGCGAAAACGGCGCCACCAACGAGAGCCACGGCGAGGTCGTCGTCGTGACGATCGGCCCCGAGGAAGCCGGGCAGCAGCTCCGCTCCACGCTCGCGATGGGCGCCGACCGCGCCATCCGCATCGACGGCGAGGACAAGGCGCTCGATAGCCGCCTGGTCGCCAACCTGCTCGCCAAGCTCATCGCCGACGAGAAGCCCGACCTGATCGTGATGGGCAAGCAGGCCGTCGACGGCGACGCCAACCAGGTCGGCCAGATGCTGGCCGGTAAGCTGGGCTGGCCCCAGGCGACCTTCGCCGCCACCGTCGAGCTGGCCGGCGACAAGGGCTCGCTCACGGTCGGCCGCGAGGTCGATGCCGGCGTCGAGTACAAGAAGGTCACGCTGCCCGCGGTGCTCACGGTCGATCTCCGCATCGTCGCGCCCGGCTCGGTCGTGAACAACATCAGCCCGGCTGGTCACCTCTACGGCACCGGCGAGGGCGGCCCGCGCTACGCGTCGCTCAAGGGCATCATGGCGGCCAAGAAGAAGCCGATGGACGTGAAGAAGCTGTCGGACTTCGACGTGGACACCACGCTCGCGACCCGCGAGCTGTCGGTCACGTTGCCTCCGGCTCGCGCCGCCGGCCAGAAGGTCGCCGACGTGCCCACCCTCGTGAAGAAGCTCGTCGAAGAAGCCAAGGCGCTGTAAACCATGGGCAACATCCTCGCGTTCTGTGAATTCGACGGCGCGACCCTGCGCGCCTCGGCCCTCTCCAACCTGACCTTCGCGCGCGCTGCGGCCACCGCCCACGGCGGCGAGGTCATCATCCTGCTGGTCGGCGCGGGCGCGGCCGGGGCCGCCGCCAGCGCGGCGACCTACGCCGGCAAGGTCGTCACCGTCGAGCACGCCGACCTCGCGCACTACCTGGCCGAAACCTACGCGCCGATCGTGGCGCGCCTGGCCGGCGAGCACGGCGCGACCGTGGTGTGCGCGACCGCGACCTCGGTCGGCAAGGACCTCTTGCCGCGCGTCGCCTCGCTCCTCGACGCCGGCATGGCCTCGGACATCGCCAAGCTCGACGCGGCCAACCAGTTCGAGCGCCCGATCCTCGCCGGCAACGCGACGTCGAAGGTCGAGATCTCGACGCCGACGCTCATCGTCACGGTCCGCCAGTCGGAGTTCCCGCCGGCCGAGGCCCTCGGCGCCAGCGGCGCGGTCACCGCCGCCGACGCCGGTGCGATCGACGCCCAGGGCGCCAGCATCGACCGCGTCGAGAGCCAGAAGAGCGACCGGCCCGAGCTCACCTCGGCCAAGGTCGTCGTCGCCGGTGGTCGCGGCATGCAAAACGGCGAGAACTTCAAGGTCCTCGAAGAGCTCGCCGACCTGCTCGGCGCCGCCATGGGCGCATCGCGCGCCGCCACCGACGCGGGCATGGTGCCGGCCGACTGGCAGGTCGGCCAGACCGGCAAGATCGTCGCGCCCAACCTGTACTTCGCGGTCGCCATCTCGGGCGCGATCCAGCACCTCGCCGGCATGAAGGGCTCCAAGACGATCGTCGCGATCAACAAGGATCCCGAGGCGCCGATCTTCCAGGTCGCCGACTACGGCATCGTCGGCACGTGGGAGAAGGCCGTCCCCGAGCTGATCGCGGAGATCAAGAAGGTCAAAGCCTCGCGTTGACCCGCCTCAGCCGGCGCCTCGCCCGCGCGGCAGCCAGCGGGTAGGCGAGCCGCACCGCGACGAATCGACGCAGGCCCCAGACCGTCGAGCCGACGGCACGATCGAGGTTGCAGCACTGTTGCTTTCCGCCCGCGACGCGCGTGCTACGTTGCCGCCTATGGCCCTCGCACAAGCTCGTGTCATTCGGGGCGCCGTCGCCACCCTCGGGGTGAGCGAGCGCGTCTCGTTCCTCCGCAAGACCTACGCGCACCTCGGCGTCGCGCTGCTGCTATTCACCGGCCTCACCGCCGGGTTGATGCAGACCGACTTCAGCCTCGGCTTCTCGCGCTGGGCGCTGCAAGGCAACCTCAGCTGGATCCTGGTCATGGTCGCCTTCATGGGCGTCGGGGTGATCGCGCAGAAGCTGGCGGCCTCGCCGTCGTCGTCGAAGCTGCAGTACCTCGGGCTCGTCCTCGCGGTCGGCGCGCAGGCGGTCATCATCCAACCGCTGCTGTGGGTGGCGTACCTGACCAGCAAGTCGACCGCGGACTTCCAGCAGCTCGTGCTCACCGCCGCCGTCATCACCGCCGCGATCTTCATCGGGCTCACGCTGACCGTCTTCGTCACCAAGAAGGACTTCTCGTTCCTGCGCGGCGCGCTGATGATCGGCAGCTTCGCGCTGCTCGGCGTGATCCTCGCGTCGATGATCTTTGGCTTCCAGCTCGGCGCGCTGTTCTGCGGCGTCGCGATCTTGCTGATGGCCGGCTACATCCTGATGCAGACCTCGACCATCATGTCGACGTTCCCGCCGCGCGCTCACGTCGCCGCCGCGCTGATGCTGTTCTCGACGATCGCGACCCTGTTCTGGTACGTCCTTTACCTCCTCATGACGCTCAACCGTCGCTGAGTCGGTCCTTCGGTTATACTGGCGCGAACCCATGGTCGCGCCGGTCCCTGCTGAAACATCACCGCGAGGGACGGACGGCGTGACGGAGACCGCGAGCCTGCTGGCCGCGGTCCGGCGGTTGGAGGCGCAGATCGGGAAGGTGGTGCGCGGCAAGCCCCAGGCGATCCGCTTGGCGGTGACGACGCTGCTGGCCCGCGGCCACCTGCTCATCGAGGACATCCCCGGCGTCGGCAAGACCACGCTGGCCCGCGCGCTGGCAGCCTCGGTCGGCGGCACGTTCCACCGCATCCAGTTCACCAGCGATCTGCTGCCGTCGGACATCACCGGCGTGTCGATCTACGACCTGGCTGGCAAGAGCTTCGAGCTGCGGCGCGGGCCGATCTTCGCCAACGTCGTGCTGGCCGACGAGATCAACCGCACTGCACCGCGGACCCAGTCGGCGCTGCTCGAGGCGATGAGCGAGGGCCAGGTCTCGATCGACGACGTGACCTATGCCTTGCCCTTGCCGTTCATGGTGCTGGCGACCCAAAACCCGGTCGAGCATTTCGGCACCTATCCGCTGCCCGAGTCGCAGATGGATCGCTTCCTCATGCGCATCCAGCTGGGCTACCCCGATCGGGCCACCGAGCGCGACCTGCTGCGCGAGCGCGCCGGCGGTGACCCGGTCGCGACGCTCCAGCCGGTGATCGATCATGCGACGGTGTCGGCGGCGCAGGCCGCGGTCGAGCACGTCCGCGTCGACGACGCGCTGGTCGACTACGGCCTGAGCATCGTCGAGGAGACCCGTCGCAGCGCGCACATCTCGGTGGGGGTGTCGACCCGCGGCGCGCTGGCCTGGTACCGCGCGGCACAGGCCCACGCCTTCGCCGACGGCCGCAAGTTCTGCGTGCCCGACGACTGGAAGACGCTGGCGGTGCCAACGCTCGCGCACCGCATCACCTTGCCGACCGCCCACGACTCGCTGGGCCGGGCCCGCACCGAGGCCGAGCGCGTCATCACCGAGATCGTCGCGCGCGTCATCGTGCCGACGTGATCGCCGAGGCGCGGTGACGGTCTGGCAGCGCGTCGTGCGACGCCTGCGGCCGCCGCGCCGGCTGCGCTTCACCCGCGAGGGCCGCTGGTTCGTCTTCCTGACGCTGGCGATCGGCCTCGCCGCGATCAACACCGGCAACAACCTCCTGTACCTGCTCTTGGCCTGGCTGCTGTCGTTCATCATCGCGTCGGGCGTGTTGTCGGAGCTGACGATGCGCGGGCTCGGCGTGACCCGGCGGCCGGCCCCCGAGGTCTTCGCCGGCCAGCCGTTCCTGATGGAGATCGCCGTCGAGAACCAGAAGGCCGGGCTGGCCTCGTTCTCGATCGAGATCGAGGATCTCATCGACGGGCGCCCCCTCGACAAGAAGTGCTACTTCCTCAAGATCCCGCCGGGCCGCACCCAGCGCACCTCGTACCGCCACACCTTCTCGCGGCGCGGTCGCTACGTCTTCGACGGCTTCCGCATCGCGACCCGGTTTCCGTTCACCCTGTTTCGCAAGTCGCGCGACACCAACGACGCCAGCGAGGTGATCGTGCTGCCGCGCCTGCACCCGGTGGTGCGGCCCACGCCGCGACCGCGCGCGATCGGCGCCGGCACCAGCCAGCGCGCCGGCCGCCGCGGCGAGTTCTTCGGCCTGCGCGAGTACCGTGACGGCGACGACCGCCGCGACATCCACTGGCGCTCGACCGCGCGGACCGGTCGCGTCGTGGTGCGCGAGGTCCACGACGAGGTCGAGCGCCAGATCACGATCGTCGTCGACAACGCGGTGCCGGTCGCGGTGGTGCGCGCGCTGGCCGCCGGCGAGCGCCTGCGCGCGGACGCCCCGGTCGCCGAGGCCCTCGAGCGCGCCGTCTCGATGGCGGCCAGTCACGCCTCGGCCTACCTCGAGGCCGGCTGGGCCGTCGCGGTCACCGCGCGCGGGCTCGAGGTGCCGCTGGGTCGGGGCCGGGTCCAGCTGGCCAAGATCCTGCGCGCGCTCGCGCTGATGCCGGCGGTGACCGAGGCCCAGCCGCTGCTGCTGCTCGATCCCCGCGGCGACCGCCTGCTGGTGGTCCCGGCCGGCGTCGCTGCCAGCGGGCGCCCCCACGCCGACCACCTGGTGGAGGCATGAGGTTCGCCGCGACCCACAAGACGACGAGCTACCTGGCCGTCGGGTTCGCGTTCTTCGCGATGGTCGGCGGTGGCACGGTCTCGCCCCTCATCGTCGGGCTCGGCATGATCGGCCTGATCGCGTCCTGGTTCTTCGAGCCGCCGCGCTTCCAGACCGACCGCTGGACCTGGGTCTTCACCGTCGTCGCTGCGCTCGGCTTCGTCTACAGCGGCGTGATGGCGTTCGGGACCGGCGACTACCTCGGCCACGGCGGGTCGTTCCTGGTCATCCTCACCGTCGCGCGCGCGTCGACGCGGCGGGCCGCCAAAGACTGGCTACAGCTCTACCTCTTGGCGTTCTTGATGCTGGTCGCCGGCACCGTGCTCAACGGCGAGCTGTCCTACGCGGTGTGCTTCTTCGGCTTCGTCATCACGTCGACGTGGGCGCTCATCCTGTTTCACCTGCGGCGCGAGATGGAGGACAACTTCTTGCTCAAGCACGCCGATCCCAAGGCGTCGCAGCGGGTCGAGATCCGCCGCATCCTCGAGTCGCGCCGCATCGTCGACCGCCGCTTCCTCCTCGGCACCGGCCTCACCTCAGTCGGGTTCTTCCTGGTCGCGATCGTGTTCTTCCTGTCGATCCCGCGCATCGGCGTCGGCTTCTTCTTCCGCGGCAAGGGCGGCGTCAACATGGTCGGATTCTCCGACGGGGTGAAGCTCGGCGGCCACGGTCGGCTCAAGAGCGACAGCACGATCGTCATGCGGGTGCAGCTGTCGGCGCCCCAGCTGCGCGGCCGCGACGCGCCCTACCTGTACTGGCGCGGTGTCGCCTTCGACCACTACGGCAAGGGCCAGTGGACCCGGACTCGCAGCGCACCCGAGACCGCCGGCTGGTCCGAGGATCTGGGTGCCAACCGCCAGCGCCGCTACCTGCCGGGTGGCCCCATCGGTCGCGACGACGACACCGAGGTCATGGCCATGGTGCGCGACCGCGCGGTGCGCCAGGACATCTGGCTCGATCCGCTCGGCACCGACGTGCTGTTCGCGGCGTCGCGCCCGGTCGCCTTCGAGATGGATCAGCCGCTGCGCGGCCGCCCCGCCAGCGAGCGCAACGACGAGATCCGGCTGCGCCACGACGGCCCGCTCCACTACACCGCGTGGTCCGAGATCGAGCCGCCCTCGGCCGAGGAGCTGCGCACCGCGACGCACGCCGATCGCGACCGCGACGACGAGGTCTACCAGCAGGTGCCGCCCGAGATCACCGAGGCGACCCGCGCGCTGGCTCGCCAGATCACCAAGGACGCGACCACCGACTACGACAAGGCCATCGCGCTGCGCGACTGGCTGCACCACAACCTCACCTACACGCTCGACCTGCGCGACCCCAACGGCCGCGAGCCGATCGACTACTTCCTCTTCGAGCGCAAGGCCGGCCACTGCGAGTACTTCGCCTCGGCCTTCGCGATCATGGGCCGCGTCGTCGGGCTGCGCACCCGCAGCGTCAACGGCTTCCTCGGCGGCGAGTGGAACGAGTACGACGGCTACGTCGCCGTGCGCGCCGGCGACGCTCACTCGTGGACCGAAGTGCACCTCGACGGCTTTGGCTGGGTCACCTTCGACGCCACCCCGCCGGGCCAGGCCGACTACCTCGGGCGCGGCGGCACTGGCTGGCGCGCCAAGATGCGGCGCTGGCTCGACACGCTGCGCTTCCAGTGGAGCAAGTGGGTCATCGACTACGACATCTTCCAGCAGCTCTCGCTGTTCCGCTCGGTCGGCAAGACCTTCTCGGGCGGCGCTGCCCAGGTGACCGCGGCCGGGCGCGCCGTCGAGCGCTTCGCCCGCAAGCAGATCTACGCGATCGGCGCGGTGGTGCTGCTGGGTGCGATCGCGCTCGGGCTCAAGCTCAACCGGCGCCGTCGTGGCGCAGACGGGACTCGCCGCGCGCGCGCCCGTGAGCGCAGCGAGCTGCAGCGCCTGTACGAGCGCGCGGCCAAGCGGCTGGCCCAGCGACCGGCCGCCGTCACGCCACGCGAGCACGCGCGCGGGTTGGTCCAGCGCGGCGCGGTCGGCGCACCCGAGCTCGACGAGCTGACCGAGCTCTACTACGCCGGCCAGTGGGGCGGCGCCGTCGACGACGCGGTCCTGGCCCGAGCCCGGGTGCTGGCGGCCGGCATCGAACAGGCGGTCAAGGCCCGCTGACGCCGTGACAGCTGCCACCCGGCGGGCTTGCCAATCTGGCGCGACGCCCCGCGAAGTTGTAGCCCCTCGACGCGCATGTTAGCCATGGGTCTTGCTCCGGCGGCCTCGTGCGCCGGCCCTGACCTTGCAAAGGCTCGCCCCGATGACGCTCCGTCCGTTCGTGCCCGTGCTCGCGATCGCCTTGCTGACCGCGTCCAGCGCGCACGCGACGGACCTCTTTGGCGGCGGCATGCTCAAGCTGACGCTCAAGCTGCCGCCCGAGAACAGCACGGGCGGGGCCTTCACCGAGCCCAGCACGACCTACCTGCCCAAGTACTTCAACCAGGCGCGCTGCCTGTGCGACGCGTCGGGCGAGGAGCAGGAGTACCAGATCGAGTATACGTGGGCGACGCCGCCGACGACGACGCCGATGGACACGCCAATCGAGATTTGGGCCGGGCAGAACTGCGACAGCGACGTCCTCGCCACGCGCGACATGAACTGCACGCACCTCGAGTCGCCCGGCAAGCCGGCGAACCTGCCGGCCTCCGGCGTCTATCGCGTGAACTACCGGGTGTCCGAGCTGGTGACGCCGCCGACCGCCGCGGGCACCGATCGCATGTGCCCCGCGACGGTGGTGCCCGCCCAACACTACGCCGTCTCGCAGACCGGCTCGATCTGGAACGACGAGAACGTCACGTCGCTGGGCTCGCCCATCACGGCCGACATGGCGCCGCCCGAGGTTCCCACCAACATCTCCGCGACCGCCAAGGAGAGCGGCATCCGCCTCACCTGGACGCCGCTCCTGGACACCGGTATCCAGTTCCAGGCGCTGTGCAGCAAGGCCGACGGCACCGCCGCCCACGGCGAGCGCACCAACGCGCCGCTCTACGAGACCCCGCGCACCCTGTGCGGCCTGTCGACCGACGCGCTGGTCACGCCGGTCAACGTCGACGGTGTCGCCGCCAGCGGCACGTTGCCGTCGTCACTGGCCCAGCTCGACCAGGGCTTCATCTGCGGTCAAGCCTCCGCCGGGGCTGGCGCCATCGAGCTGTCGGGCCTCGACAACGGCGCCGCCTACTGGGTCGTCGTGCTCGCGATCGATCGGGCCGGCAACGCGGCCGGGTTCTCGGTCGATCGCCCGATCGAGCCGGTGCCGGTCACCGACTTCTGGGAAGAGGCCAACAACGAGAACGGCAACCTGCGCGGCGGCTTCTGCGTCGCCCAGGTCGGGGACGACAGCGCCGCCGGCTCGGCCGCGCTGGTCGTGATCGCCGCCTTCATCGCCGCGCGCCGTCGCCGTCGCCGTCGCCGCGACGCTTCGACCCTGGCCAAGGCTGCCCTCCTCGGGCTGGTGCTGGCGCCGGGCATCGCGTCGGCGCAACCGACCTACTCGCCGAGCTGGCTCGAGGAAGCGCCGCCGGTCGACACCGTCGCGACGCCGACCTGGACGCTCGGCTTCCGCTTCGGGCCCTACCACCCCTCGGTCGACGATCACTTCGACTCCGACCCCGGCCCGTACGCCCGCGTCTTCAAGAAGGACACGTACATGTTCGCGGTGGACGCCCACCGGGTGTGGAACCTGGCCCGCGGCCAGCTCGGCATCGGCCTCACCGGCGGCTACCACACCAACTCCGCGCTGGCCTTCGTCGACGGCACCGCGCCGACCACGCCCGACCGCGACCGCGCCGATGGCAACCTCACGCGGCTCAGCATCGTGCCGCTCCAGCTCACCGCGATCTACCGCGCCACGATCTTCGACGACGAGCTGGGCATCCCGTTGGTGCCGTACCTGCGCGGCGGCCTGGCCTACTACGTGTGGTGGTCGCGCGCGCCCTCGGGCGGCTTCTCGGTCGCGATGAGCTGCACGACCTGCGAGGACCGCGCGCTGGGCGGCACTTTGGGCGTGGTCGCTGCTGCCGGCCTGGCGATCCGGGCCGAGCGCATCGACGGCGACGCCGCGCGCTCGATGCGGGACTCGGGACTCGAGCACGCCGGCTTCTACGCCGAGGTCGAGGGCGCCTGGGTCGACGGCTTTGGCAGCAAACAGCGCCTCGCGGTCGGCGACGTCACGTGGTTCGGCGGCATCAACTTCGAGTTCTGAGGCAACCGTGCGCAACATCCGGCTGATCGTCGAGTACGACGGCACCGGGCTCTCGGGCTGGCAGCGCCAGGACAACGCGCCGACGGTCCAGGGCTACCTCGAGGTCGCGCTCGCGCCGCTGGTCGGGCACCCGACCCCGGTGGCCGGCGCGTCGCGCACCGACGCCGGCGTCCACGCCATGGGCCAGGTCGCGCGCTTCCGCACCGACAAGCCCATCCCGCTGCACGGCATCCGGCGCGGCTGCAACGGCCTGTTGCCGCGGGGCATCGCGGTCACCGCCGCCGAGGAGGCCGCCGAGGATTTCCACCCGCGCTTTTCGGCGACCGGCAAGCACTACCGCTACGTGCTCACGGCCCGACCCGATCGCTCGCCGCGCTGGTCCAACTGGTCGTGGCACCGGCCCCGGCCCCTCGACGTCGACGCGATGCGCCGCGCCGCCACCGCCATGGTCGGCGCCCACGACTTCGCGGGCTTCCGCGCCATCGACTGCACCTCGAAGACCACCATGCGCCGGGTCGACGAGGTCGCGGTCACCGAGCCCGAGCCGGGCCTGCTCGCCATCGACGTGCGCGGCAACGCGTTTCTGCGCAACATGGTTCGCATCATGGCGGGCACCTTGGTCGACGTCGGCGAAGGCCGCATCGATCCCGCGCAGATGCCCGAAATTATTGCCAGTCGCGATCGAGTGCGGGCCGGCCAGACCGCCCCACCGCATGGGCTCACCCTGATGAGCGTCCGCTACGACGGCGCTCGTGTAAGGTAGCCGACACAAGGACGTTGAGGAGTCGCCGACGTGGTCTCGGAACTAGCCAGCGCGCTTCCGCTCGATGAAGAAGAGCGGCTCATCCGAGAGGCCCAGGCCGGTCACCTCGACGCCATGCGCCCTTTACTCGAACGCTACGCCCCGCCGCTGTACGCCTCGGTGATCTTGCCCCGGCTCGGCAACGCCGTCGCCGCTGAGGACGTGCTGCGCGACACCCTGGCCACCGCGGTCGAGAAGATCGATCGCTTCGCCTGGCAGGGCAAGACGATCTATCCCTGGCTGCGGCAGATCGCGATCAACAAGATCTTCGACGTGCATCGCAGCAACCAGCGGTCGCGTCGCCTGGCCGAGGCGGTCGCGCAGGAGCTGCCGGTCGAGACCGACCCCGAGGCCTCGGCCGACGCCCAGATCATGGCCGAGCAGGAGCGCGCGCTGCACCGGGGCCAGATCGACGGCACCCTCGCCGACTTGCCCGAGCGCTACCGCGCCGCCATCGAGCTACGGTTGATCCAGGAGCTGTCGCGCGAGGAGTGCGCCAAGCGGTTCGCGGTCACGGTCGGTACCTTCGACGTCCTCCTCCACCGCGCCGTGCGCGCGTTTCGCAAGCGCTTCGGCGACCGCAGCCCGGTCGCCTCGTGAGTCCGCCATGAACCCCGACGACCCCATCTACGACGACGACGACGACGTGCTCGAGCCCGACGCCGCGAGCGACGCGGCCGAGCGTGCTCGCGCCCGCAGCTTCGCCGAGCTGGTCGACAAGATGATGGCCGGCCGCACGCCAGCCGCGGTGCCTTCGGAGGCCCAGCCGCTCCTCGAGGTCGCGACCGCGATCCGCGCCACGGTGCAGCCGGCCGCGCTGGCCGCGAGCCGCCAGCGCGCGATCATCGAGGCCGCGCTGGCCACCGCGATCGATCGGCGCGCCGGAAACCCTGCCGGCAATGGGCCGTCGCAGCCGGCCGAGCGCCTCGACGCCCTCGCGGCGCGTCGGCGCAGTCCGCGCACGCCGTGGCTGGTGGCGACCGTGACCAGCGTGGTCGCGGCAGCCGCGATCGCAATGCTGGTGATGCAGCCGGGCCCGGCTCCGGTGCGACCGAGCCCGGCGCCGGTCGCCAAGCTGCCCTTCGATCAGCGCTCGCGTCCCGCCGACGCGCTGGTCGGCGCCATCGCGCGCGAGCGAGCCGGCGACGCCGTCGGCCGCATCGACGCCATCTACGCCGATCGGCTGGGTGGCTTCCGGGATCGAACGCTGTACGGAGGTGCGCCATGAGGGGGATCTGCTTGCCCATCGCGCTCGGGGTGGCGCTCGCGCTGGCCGCGTGCGGCACCAGCACCGACGAGGCGCCCGCTGGCGCCCGCGTGACCCAGATCGCGCAGCCCGAGGACGCCATCACCCAGGAGCTGATGGTCGCGCTGGCGCAGGCCAAGAATTTTCATCACAAAGCGCGGGTCTACATGAGCGATGGCAAGCCCGATCTCGCGATCGACTCGGTCCGCAGCATCTTGGCGGTGCGGTTCCCGGCCGGCGCGCCCGAGGCCGACGACGTGCGCGCCGACGCCCGCGCGCTCCTCGCCAAGCTGCTGGTCGCCAAGGGCGAGCTGGACGCCGCCATGAGCGAGATCGACGCTGGCCTGGCCCAGGCGACCCGCGAGTCGTTCTTCGTCGCCAACCTCTACACCGTCAAGGGCGAGGTGCTGCAGGCCCAGGCCGAGCTGCTCGCCGAGACCGACCCCACCCGCACCCGCGAGCTGCGCAAGCAGGCCATCGTCGCCTTCGACCAGTCGATCGCGATCAACACGCGGCTGCAACAGAAGCTCATGGAGCATCGCGAGTGAGGCGTGCGATCGCCGGCACGGCGCTGGCCTTCGGGCTCGCGGCCGCGGCGTGTCACGGGCCGGCCGCCATCGAGCCGAGCTGGCCTGAGCTGCAGGCCAAGCGCAACGAGATCACGGCGCTGTGGACCCAGATCCGGGCCTGGCGTCACGAGGGCGGCATGGCGGTCGAGCCCGACGACGACGCGGTCATGGCGATGCAGCGCACCTCGGCGGCCGGCGCGGCGCGGGCCTGCGCGCTGCCGACGCCGCCCCCGCCTCGCTGCGTCGACGTCTGCGAGATCGGCGGCGCGATCTGCGACAACGCCGAGGACATCTGCGCGATCGCCGACGAGCTGGGCAACGACACCTGGGCCAAGGAGAAGTGCGACAGCGCCAAGGCGTCGTGTCGCGAAGCCCAGGAGCGCTGCTGCGAGTGCGACGAGCAAGAAGGCGCGCCGTGACCGCGCTGCGGCTCGGCCGCGCGCTCGGCCTGGGCGCGTGGGTGGCGCTGATGGTCGCGTGCGCGGCCCGGCAAGCCGGCCCGGCGACACCGCGATCCAACGCGTCGATGCTCGACGGCCGCCCCGACGAGCTGCACGCGCGCATCACCGAGCTCGACCGCCGCATCGCCGCCGCGCGCGACCAACTCGGCACCGCGGCGCCCGACGCCAGCGCCACCGCGGCGATGAGCGAGCTCGACGTCGACGCCGCCGCCCTGACCTGCACCCGCTCGGCCAGCGAGACCTGCACCGACGTCTGCACGCTCGGCGACTCGATCTGCGACGACGCCCAGTCGATCTGCGAAATCTCGGCCCAGCTGGTCGGCGACGCCTGGGCCGCCGAGCGCTGCGACGGCGGCAAGGCCAGCTGCAAGGCGGCCAGCGAGAAGTGCTGTGCGTGCTGAAGGCACGCGCGTTCATCCCGACGCGCTGACGCCGCGGTCGCTCTGTTAGCACTACGGCGTCACCCACCTCGGGGGCTGCGGCGCGGCGGCGCGGGCGCCTGGCGGCTTACCTCCGCGCTGGCTCCTCGACGTCCAAGCGTACGCCTTCGTCGCTCGACGGCGGGGGCGCTCGGATCCGCCTCGCGCGGCCACACCTCGCTCCTCCTCGGAGGTGACGCCGTAGTGTTAAGGTCGCGCCCGTGCTCGCGCGCGCGGCTTTGGCCCTCGCTGTCGTCGGTGCCGCGGCCCCCGGCGCGACCGCCGGCGTCGAGGTCGGCACGCTGTCGCCGCGCGCGATCGGTCACGCCGGCGCGTCGCTGGTGTCCGACGACGGCGCCGCCGCGGCGCTGCAGTGCCCGGCCGCGATGGCGCGCCGCGACGGCCGCCGCGCCCAGCTCGCCGGCATCGCCTTCGACGACGAGGCGGTGCTCGCGACCAGCGATCATCCCCGGGTGACCGACACCGGCGGCGCCGCGGTCATGCCGCTCCTGGGCGCCCAGGGCGGGCTCGGCGGCTTCGTCGTCGGCGCCAGCTTCGCGGTCACCGACCAGCTCGACCGCGCGCTGCCGGTGCCGGGCGCGGCCATCCCCGACGATCAGGTGCTCGCCAACTATCCGCACCGCTACGCCGGGCTCGAGGCGGGCTGGACCCGGCGCACCATCGCCGTCGGCGCCGCGCTCCGTGCCACCGAGTGGCTCGCGGTCGGGGCGTCGCTCACGCTCTCGCAGGTCGACGTCCACGAGCGCCGGCGGCTGTGGGCCGGCTTTCGCGGCCGCGATCGTCTGGCCGAACCCAACCGAGATCTCGACCTGGCGCTGTCGGGCAGCGACGGCCTGGTGCCGGGCGCGGTGCTCGGCGTGCTGATCGCGCCGCTCGACACGCCCCTCGAGCTGGCCGCTGGCGTGGCCTGGGCCGACGACGTCCGCGTCGAGGCCGACGTCGCGATCGCCGCGCTCCACGCCGCGCCCACGGTCGACGCCGCCCAGCCCCGCGCCCACGGTCGCTTCGGCTCGCCGCTGGTCTCGTCGGTCGGGGTGCGCTGGCTGGGCGCGCGCTGGTCGGTCGAGGGCGCGGCGACCCTCACCCGCTATCCGACCCGCGCCGACGCCTGGGCCGTGTCGGGCGTGGGCATCGTCGACCAGAGCGGCGCGCGCGCCGAGCTGACCGCGGCCCCGACCCGCCTGCCCCGCCGCGATCGCGGCACGCTGTCGGTCGCGCTCGACGTCGAGCTCCTGCCCGGCTTCGCGTGGCTCACCGGCGCGTACCGCTGGGCCTCATCGGGCCAGGCCGGCCCGCAGGTCGCGACCGTCGGCGCCGATCCCGGCGGTCACACGCTCGCCGGCGGCCTCGCCCTGTCGGCCGGCGCGGCGGTCATCACGATCGGCGTCTCGCACCAGCTGGCGCGCACGACCGTGGTCGGCGCGCCCGGCCTGGCTCTCGACAATCCGTTCCCGGGCGGGACCGCCCCCGCGAACCTGGGCCGCCACGACGTCACCCTCGACGTCGTCGGCATCGGCCTCGAGCTGAGCGGGCCCTGACGCCGGCCGGCTACTTGGTCTTGGCCGCGGGTAGCGCGGGCTTCTTGGACGCGTCGTTGCCGCCGATGGCGTCGTCGATCTCGAAGAACGCGCCCAGGAACCCGCCGACCGACGCCGCGAAGATCGGCTGCCAGTCCTGGATCAGGCGCTCCTCGCCACGGAACGGGATGACCACGCCGCCCCAGGCCTTGGCCACCAGCGCGTAGAGCCCGCAGCCGACGCCGAAGCCGAACAGCGCCTTGAGCACGGACACCCAGGTGGTGCCCTCCTTGTCGGTGACCAGCGCCCAGATCGGCCGGCCCGCGATGAGACCTACCAGCGCGCCGGCCAAACCATAGGTCAGCCAGTGCATGCCGCCGGTGAGGTTCAGCTCGTAGGCACCGAAGCCGAGCACGCCGCCCACCACTGCGCCCTTCAGGAGACCAAGGATGAGCTTCAACACCGTGCCCCCAGGATGCGCGCAAACCCGAGGAGCGGCAACCCGCGAACTGTCGATCAGTCCGGCGTGGAGAGGGTGACCGGAGCCGCCGGCGCGATCGCGATCGCACCTAGGCGCTCGACCAGCTTGCCGGTCTCGCCGCGGAACCGGGGCAGATCCTTCTTGCCGACGCCGACCGCGCGGGTCGGCTTGAGCGACTGGAAGTCGACGTAGGCGCCGTTCTGCTTCACGCCGAAGTGAAGGTGCGGCCCCGTCGACAACCCGGTGTTGCCCGAGTAGGCGATCACGGTCTTGGCGGTGATGCGGTCGCCGACCGCGATGCCGCTGGTGAACTTCGACAGGTGCATGTAGAGCGTGGTGAGGCCGTTGTCGTGGCGGATGGTGACCATGTTGCCAGCGCCACCGGCCAGGCCGCGCTGGGTCACGACACCGTCGGCAGCGGCCCACACCGGCGTGCCGACCGGGCACGCGAAGTCGGTGCCGAAATGGCCCTTCACGCGATGCAGCACCGGGTGCATGCGGCGCGGGTTGAAGCCCGAGGACACCCGCGCGAACTTGAGCGGCGTCTTCAGCATGCTCTTGTCGACCGACGCGCCGGTCTCGTCGTAGTACCGGCCGGCCTTGCCCTCGGTGGGCGACCAGTAGAACGCGCGGTAGGTGCCGTCCTTGCCGGCGTACTCGGCGGCCAGGATGCGGCGATAGCGCAGGAACTCCTGGTCTTTGAACTCCTTCTCGACGACGACGCGGAAGGTGTCGCCTTCGCGGGTGTCGTTGTAGAAGTCGACGTCGTAGGCGAACACGTCGACGAAGAAGCTCACCAGCGCGCCGTCCTCGCCCGCGCCCTTGACCGTCGCGTACAGCGAGCTGGCGATCCGGCCGCCGACCTCGCGCACCTCGATGCGGGTCTGGGCCTCGTCCTTGAGGGTGCCCAAGACGCCGTCGGCGTCGCGCTCGACGTGGACCGTGACCGTCTTGGAGACGACGAGGGCGAAGCCGACGACGCGGCCGCCCTCGCCCATCGTGATCGTGTAGCGCTGGCCATCGCGCAGGCCGCGCAGGTCGAAGACCGGGCCGACCGCGCGGATGAGCTCGTCGGCAGCGGCGGCCGACAGCCCGGCCTTGCTGCGCAGGATCTTGCCGAGGCTCTCGCCCTTGGCGACCACGCCGTCGACGGTGCGGGACCCCGACGGATCGGTGAGCCCGGTGGTCGGCACGATGGGTTGCGCGGCCGCGGGCAGCGGCGCCGAGCCGATGTTATTGGCCTTGTCGCGAACCGCGCCGATGCTGGTGCCGTCGCGCCAGACGAAGACGTAGAGGTTCACCAACACGAGCACGCCCAGCATGAAGAACAGCCGCAGCGTGCCGCGTCGCGCGGGCGCCCGCCCACCGACCTCGGGGAGGACGGCGCGAGACGAATTCTTGCCCTGACGCGTGCGCTTGTCGACCATGCGGCGGTTTCCGTGCGCCCACCTAGTAACACGGCCTGTGGCCACGCAGCAAAAACCTGTGAGTCGACCCGGCTCGAGACAGCCCCATGAGCAAACTGATCCCGCCCGCCAGCCCTCGCCGCGAGCAACTGGACCTTTTCGGTGGCGCACGTAAGGTCGCCGCCCCTCTTCCGAGCACCAGCACCATGTCGCTCACCAAGCCCCCCGCAGCCCCGAAAACTTCGCGCGCCCGCGGCGGCGGCAGCGACGATCCGCCGCCGCCGACCGACATCTACGGCGGCGCCTCCAGCGGCGACGGCTCGGGCGAGGACGGCGCCCTGGCCGAGCTGGCCCAGCACCGCTACCTCAACTACGCGCTGTCGGTCATCACGTCGCGCGCCCTGCCCGACGTCCGCGACGGCTTGAAGCCGGTGCAGCGCCGCATCCTGTACGCGATGCTCCACGACGAGCACCTGCGGCCCGACGCCAAGCACCGCAAGAGCGCCAAGGTCGTCGGCTCGGTGCTCGGCCGCTACCACCCGCACGGCGACAGCTCGGTCTACGACGCCATGGTTCGCATGGCCCAGGACTTCACGCTGCGCCTGCCGCTGGTCGACGGCTCCGGCAACTTCGGCTCGCTCGACGGCGACGCGCCCGCGGCGTACCGCTACACCGAGTGCCGCCTGGCGCCGCCCGCGATGGAGCTGCTCCGCGAGCTCGAGCAGAAGACCGTCCCGTTCCGCGCCAACTACGACGGCACCACGACCGAGCCCCAGGTCTTACCGGCCCGCTTCCCCAACCTGCTCGTCAACGGCTCGACCGGCATCGCGGTCGGCATGGCGACCAACATCCCGCCGCACAACCTGCGCGAGGTGACCGACGCCGCGATCGCGCTCATCAAGAACCGCGACCTCACGACGTTCAACTTGATGACGCACATCAAGGGCCCGGACTTCCCGACTGGCGGCCAGCTGCTCAGCACCAAGTCGGAGCTGCAGGAGATCTACGAGACCGGCCAGGGCGCGATCCGGGTGCGCGGCGAGTACAAGCTCGAGGACCGCAAGCGCGGCGGCCAGGATCTCATCATCACGTCGATCCCGTGGGCGCTGACCAAGGCCAGCATCGTCGAGAAGATCGCCGAGGTCGTGCTGTCGCGCAAGCTGCCGTTCCTGCTCGACGTGCGCGACGAGTCGACCACCGACGTCCGCATCGTCCTCGAGATCAAGCGCGACGCCGACCCGGCGATCGTGATGGCGTACCTCTACAAGCACACACCGCTCCAGCAGAACTTCAACCTCAACATCACGGCGCTGGTGCCGGTGAACGCCGACGACGAGCTCGACGAGCCCGGTGACGACGTCGCGCTCGATCTCGACGACGCCGACGCGGTGGCCGCGGCCACGCCCGAGGCGCCGCCCCAGCCCCAGCGGCTCGGCCTCAAGGACGTGCTGCTGCACTTCATCGACTTCCGCCTGGTGATGGTGCGGCGGCGGTTCCAGCACGAGCTACGCCAGCTGCGCCGCCGCATCCACATCCTCGACGGCTTCGCGACCATCTTCGACGCCCTCGACGAGACCATCAAGATCATCCGCGCCTCCGACGGCAAGGCCGACGCCGCGGCCAAGATCATGAAGCGGTTCAAGCTCGACGCGGTGCAGGTCGAGGCGATCCTCGAGCTCAAGCTCTACAAGCTCGCCAAGCTCGAGATCAACGTCATCCGCGAGGAGCTGGGCCAAAAGAGCGCCGAGGCCAAGCGCATCGAGACCATCCTCAAGAGCACCGCCAAGCTGTGGGGCGTCGTCGAGAGCGAGCTCGAGTCGGTGGCCAAGGAGCTGTCGACCAAGCGCAAGACCAAGCCCTTCGGGGCCGGCGCCGAGGAGCTCGAGGTGTCCGAGGACGCCTTCATCATCGACGAGGACGCCCACGTCGTGATCACCCAGGACGGCTGGATCAAGCGGGTCCGCGAGCTGAAAGACCCGACCTCGACCCGCACTCGCGAGGGCGATCACGTCATGGCGGTGCTGCCCGGCTCGACCCGCGAGAAGGTCATCTTCCTGTCCAACCGCGGCTCGGCTTACGTCGTGAAGATCAACGACATCGCGGCCACCGCCGGCTACGGCGACCCGGCCCAGAAGTACTTCAAGTTCGACGACGGCGAGCGCATCGTCGCGGCCCGCTCGCTCGACCCGCGCCTCGAGGTGCCCGAGACCTTGCTGGCGATCACCAAGCAGGGCTTCGGCCTGCGCTTCGCGACCGCGGCCCACGCCGAGGTGACGACCAAGGCCGGCCGACGCTACGCCCGGCCCCAGGACGGCGACGAGGTCATCGGCGTGGTCGGCGTGCGCGACACCGACGCGGTGGCGGTCGCGACCTACCTGGGCCACGTCTTGGGCTGCAAGGCCGACGACATCAACAAGCTCGAGGGCGCCGGGCGCGGCGTCACCGTCATCAAGACCGACGACGACGACCACGTGATCGGCTTCGTCGCCGGCGACAAGGTGACGATGACGATCGAGAACGCCGTCGGCAAGACGTTCACGATCACCGCCAACCCGCGCACCGCGGTCGCGCGCGGCGGCAAAGGCCAGCAGGTCCAGCGCAAGACCACCTTCAAGCTGGTCCCGGTGCCGGTCACCATCCCCAGCTTGGGCGCGGCGGAGGCATCCTGATGAGCGCGAAGAAGTACGGCGGCGACGAGATCCAGGTCCTCGAGGGCCTCGAGCCGGTGCGGCTGCGCCCCGGCATGTACATCGGCGGCACCGACAAGAATGGCTACCACCACCTGCTGTGGGAGATCGTCGACAACTCGATCGACGAGGTCATCAACCAGCACGCCACCAAGGTCGAGGTCACGCTGCACGCCGACGGCAAGAGCGCCACCGTCGAGGACAACGGCCGCGGCATCCCGATCGACATGATGGCGAAGTTCAAGAAGACCGCGCTCGAGGTGGTCTACACGACGCTGCACTCGGGCGCGAAGTTCGATCGCGGCAAGAGCTACGCGGTGTCGGGCGGCTTGCACGGCGTCGGCTCGGCGGTCGTGAACGCGCTGTCGAGCGAGCTCCTGGTCCAGGTCAAGCGCGACGGCCAGCGCCACGAGATGCGCTTCGCGCGCGGCGAGGTCGCGGCCAAGTTCAAGACCCTCGGGCCGGCCCGCGGCACCGGCACGCTCGTGAAGTTCCACCCCGACGACGACGTGTTCGGCGGCAAGCTGCGCTTCGACTCCGACCTCATCGCGGAGCGGCTCGAGACCAAGAGCTACCTGCACCACGGCCTCGAGATCATCTTCGTCGACGAGACCCACAAGCCGGCGGTCACCCGCACGTTCGTCCACGAGCAGGGCATCGCCGAGTGGCTGCCCGCGCTGGTCGCGGCCCGCGGCAAGCCGCCCATCCCGCCGTCGGGCGCGGTCTTCTATCTCGAGAAGCGCGACGACGACATCAAGCTCGGCATCGAGCTGGCGCTGCAGTGGACCGAGGCGTCCGACGACCTCATCAAGAGCCACGTCAACAGCGTGCCGACGCCCGATGGCGGCGCCCACGACGCCGGCCTGCGCTCGGCGATCGTCAAGGCGGTCCGCAACTACATCGCGACCCACGGCCTCGACCCCAAGGGCGTCACGCTCACCGCCGAGGACATCCGCGAGGGCGTGGTCGCGATCCTGTCGACCTACGTCCACGATCCCCAGTTCCAGAGCCAGACCAAGAACCGGCTCAACAACCCCGAGATCGCCGCGCAGGTCGAGGCGATGGTGCGCCCCGCCCTCGAGAACTACCTCAACGGCAACCCCAACTGGGCCCACGCGGTCGTCGCGCGCACGATCATTTCGGCGCGAGCCCGCGAGGCCTCGCGCGCCGCCAAGGAAGGAGTCACTCGCAAGGGCGCCGTCTCGCATCGGCTCAACCTGCCGGGCAAGCTCGCCGACTGCGCGTCGACCGATCCCGACGAGAGCGAGCTGTTCATCGTCGAGGGCGACTCGGCCGGAGGCTCGGCCAAGCAGGGCCGCGACCGCAAGACCCAGGCGATCTTGCCGTTGCGCGGCAAGGTGCTCAACACGTTCCAGGCCAACGACGCCAAGATGTCCGGCAACAAGGAGCTGGGCGACATCGTCAGCGCGCTCGGCTGCGGCATGGGCGACACGCTCGACCTCAGCAAGCTGCGCTACGGCAAGATCTTCTTGCTGATGGACGCCGACGCCGATGGCCACCACATCGCGACGCTGCTGCTGACCTTCTTCTTCCGCCACATGCGCAAGCTCCTCGACGCCGGCCACATCTACCTGGCCCAGCCGCCGCTTTACCGCATCGATCTCGGCAAGCAGACCTTTTGGGCCCTCGACGATCTGCACAAGGAGCGGCTGCTCAAGCAGCACGCCAAGAGCAACGCCAAGCCCAGCATCACCCGCTTCAAGGGCCTCGGCGAGATGAACCCCGACACGCTCAAGATGACGACGCTCGACCCGAGGTCGCGCTCGACCTTGCGCGTCCGCGTGCCCGAGGGCCAAGAGCTGCACACCGACACCGTCATCGCCGAGCTGATGGGCAAAGACGTCGGCGCCCGCTTCCGCATGATCACCGAGAACGCCCACCAGTTCGACGAGCTCGATGTGTGAGACGCTGACGCGATGGCGCGTCGCACCGCTTCGGTGAAGTCGCGCGGGGCGCGGGCCGCCGGGGCACCCCGCCCGCCGTCGCTGTTCGTCGGGCGCGAGCGCGAGCGGGCCCAGCTCGAGCGCGGGCTGGCCCAGGTCCCGGTCGCGGTCATCTGCGGGCTGGCCGGCGTCGGTAAGTCGAGCCTGGCCTACGCCATCGCGGCCGGGCGCCCGACCGTGCACGCCACGGTGCGCGGTCCCGAGCTGGGCGCGGTCATGGACGAGCTGCGCCGCGGGCTTGGCCCGGCGCCCGAGGTCCTGGGCGACGACGCCCGCGCCGCCGCGCTGGCCGAGGCCCTCGACGAGCGCGAGGCGGTCGCGGTCATCGACGACCTCCACGCGCTGGCCGCCGACGATCAGGCGCGCCTGCTCGGCCTGGTCGGCGCGCGCCTCACCCGCGGGCGCGTGATCGCGACCTCGCGCGAGCGGCCGGCCTCGGCGCAAGGCTACGACCGCGTCGAGGTCCACCTGGGCGGCCTCACCGAGCGGGCCGGCCGCGCGCTGTGGGCGGCCCTCGACGAGCTCCGTGGGTCCACCGCCGGCTTCGCGCGGGCCTTCGCGGCCAGCGGCGGCAATCCCTTCCTGCTGCGGCGCAGCCACGCCGGCGATCCGTCGGGGCCCGACCCGCTGATCGCCGCCATCGCCGCGCTGCCGGTCGAGGCGACCTGGCTGCTCGGCGCGATCGCGCTGACCGGCGCGCCGCTGGGCACCGACGAGCTGGCCGCGATCAGCGGCCGCGATCCCCGCGCCGCGCTCACCGTCTTGCGGCGCGCGCTGCTCATCGACCTCGACGGCGACGGTGCCCCGCTGCTGCACGAGCTGGTGCGCGCGGCGGCTCGCGCCGCGCTCGGCGACGACCGCACCCTCGCCCTCCACGCCGCGCTGGCGACCGCGCTCGCGGCCCGCCGCGACGCCGCCGGCATCCACGCCGCGGTGCGCCACTGGATCGACGCCGGCGCACCGGATCGCGCCCGCGCCCACCTGGTCGCCACCGGCAAGCAGCTCCTCGCGCTGGGCGCCAGCCGTGCGGTCGCCGCGCTCACCGCCGAGCTGGGCGCGCCCCATCGCGCGTTGGGCGCGCTGCGAGCCCGCGCGCTGGTCCGGCTCCTCGACGTCGGCGAGGGCGAACGCGCGCTGCGCACCGCGATGCAGGCCCGGCCACCGTCGGGCGCCGAGCTGTCGGCGCTCGGCACGCTCGCGCTGTGCGCCGGCCGCTTCGACGACGCCAAGGCCGCGCTGGCCCGAGCCGCCCTCGACGACGAGGCCAGCCCCGCGGTGAAGGCCGCGATCGCCGGCCTCGACGCGGTCCGTCGCTTCCACACCGAGGCGCTCGCGCCCGCCATGGCCGATCTCGCGCGGGCCGCGTCGTCGGCACGCGGTGGCGGGCGCGCCGTGCTGGCGGCCACCGCCACGTACCTGTCGTGGCTCGAGCGCTACGCCGTCGGAGCCGAGCGCTCGGGCACGCCGACCAGCGACAACCGCGCGCCGTCGGCGCATGGCTACCGCGCCGCCGCGCTGGGCGCGCTCGCCCTGGGCGGCTACGACATCCGGGCCGCGCCCGCCGACAGCGCCCGGGCCCTGGCCGCGCTCGAGGCCGCGCTCGCCGTGCATGACGATCCGCTGGCCCGCATCCACACCGACGGCGTGCGCGCGCTGCGCCGCTGGGAGGACGGCGACCGCCTCGGCGCCAGCACCGCCCTCGCCGATCTGGCCGGCCGCGCCGACGATGCCGGGTACGTGCTCGCGGTGCTGTGGATCCAGGTCTTCGCCGCGCGCATCGCGTTCGTCCTGGGGCGGCGTCGTCATGCCCGCGGGCTCCTCGAGCGCGTCGCCCACGACGCCCGCGCGCTGGGTGCGTCGGCGCTGGTCCGGGCCGCCAGCTATGGCGCCGACGACGATCCGGTCGCGCGACTCGCCGTCCTCCTGCATAGCCCTGGCGACGCGCCGTCGTCGTCGGTGCGCACCCGCGCGTTCCAGGCCCTCGCCGCGGTCTGTCGTGGCGAGGCCGCGCCCGCCCTCGTCCCCGATCCGCGTCCCGGCTATCACGTCGAGGCCGCGCTCACCCACCTCGCCCAGGGCGTGGTCGGCCGCCGTCAGGGCGGCGCGCGCGGCAAGACCGCCTGGAGCCGCGCCACGGCCGCCGCCGCCACGGCCCTGGCCGCCGCCGACGACGATCTGCTCGGCGCCTTCGTCGCGGTCATCGACGGCGATCCCGGCGGCCCGAGCGCGCCCGTCGTCATCGACAGCGTCCGCCACGAGCTCATCGCCGGCGCCAAGACCCTGCCGCTCGGCAAGCGCCCCGTCATGCGCAAGTTGCTCTACGCCCTCGCCGCCCGGGCCGGCGACGTCCTCGCCAAGGACGAGCTCACCCAGGCCGCGTGGGGCCAGCCGTACGACCCGCTGCGTCACGACAACCCGCTCTTCGTGAACCTGTCGCGCCTGCGCACGCTGGTGAAGACCGTCGGGGTCTCGGTCGAGGCCGACCCCGACCAGGGCGGCTACCGACTGGTCAGCAAGGACCCTGTCCTGCTGCGCCGGGGCCGCTAGCGCGCGTCGATGTACCCGGTTGTCCCACCCCGGGCCGGTCCATCCCGCCCCGTCAACGGTTGGACCCGCCTCACGAGTTGCAGTAATGTGACCGTCACGAACGGGCGCAAACGACCGGATTGAGCGCGTCTCGCGCCCCGGCCCATCTCGCGATCCGTCTGGAGGACCTCCCATGAAGCGTTTCGCCTTGCTTGCTGTGCCCCTTGCCCTCGCCGCCTGCGGCGACAACGACGAAAACCGGCCCCTCGACGCCGCCATCACCATCGACGGCCCCTCGATCGACGGCGGCATCGACGCCCCCACCGACGCCCCCACCGACGGCCCCCCGGCGGTTACCTACTCCGGAACCATCTCGGTGCTCGAGGCCGCCGTGCTCAACCCCGGAACCTCCGGAACGTTCTTCGGCCAAGGCGTGCAGGTCGGCATCGCATTCTCGTCGAGCGCTGATCCGGCGCCAATGTTCGAAGACATGCCCGGTCCGTTCGGCTGTAAAGCATGGGTTTACACGGCGGCGCAAGCCGCGCTGGTGTCCGCTGGCACCGACGAAGGCTCCGTGCAGATCACGACCACCGGAACCATCCGGCCGGCACTGCCGGCGTGCACCTTTTCGGCTCCCCTCGGCTACGCGTGCCCGCACGCGGAGACCTTCGGCACTGGTGGCGTCATCGGCGTCGGCCCGCAGCTTGGAACCGCGACGCTGAGCGTCGTCGACGGCATGTACAACGCGGCCAATACGACCAACCGCTACGTCAAGATTTCCGGGGCTTTGACACCCAGCAATAACGGTGTCTTCCCGATCGTCGCCCTCGCCAGCGCCAACACGATCATCTATGGCAATCCAGGCGTCGTCGCCGAAGCGACGCTGCCGGTGGCCTCCACGCACGTCAACGTCGCGGGCATTGGCCCGACGCCGATGGTTCCGGATCCCGGCTTCCTCAGCGACGATGCGACCACGACGATCGTTCTCACTCCTCCGATTGCAGGTCCCAACCACCTTCCGGCGTTCACGATGACCACCGGCGCAACGACGGTCGCAGACGATTTTACGCTCGCTCCCGCGTCGCTCGCGCTTATGAATAATATCCCGCGCGCCAACGCTGACTTCGCGCTGGCATGTGCCACTGGCAGCTGCGCCGACCCTACTGGCTTCAATGGCACACTCGTCAACATCATCGCTACCGACACTCCGGTCGCCGGCATGTCGCCGTTCGCGATGCCACTCCCGACTACCAAGCGGATCCAGATCCGCTGTGCGCAGATCGCTCCTGTCACCAGCATCACGATCCCCGCCGCCCTTGCAAACCTGTTGACTGACCCCGGCATTACGCGAATCCAGACGACGTTCGTTCGCGCGAACCTGCTCGGAACCATGCCTGTGACCGCGATCGCTGGTCACGCCATCGTCGGCTTCACCACGCCTGCCGCGCCATAGCCCCGACTGACGCTTGAGCCCAAGGGCAGCCGCCAGGCTGCCCTATTTGTTTTGATAGGCACTCTCCCAATTTCGATGCGCTGACAGCGGGCGCGACTGCCGTCTATTCGGACAACGCCCGCAGTCGCAGTCGCCGAACCGTCCCCTGCAGCCAATACAAGTGCCCGGCCGGCGCTGGGACAACAAGTGAACGCTGCGAGCGACTCAGGGTGAACGCGTCCCCAGCGGCGACAGGCTAAAGGCGATCTTGAACGCACCCGGCGGGGGCTGGAAAATACCCGTAAAAATTACGCACGCGGCAAATGCCTACCCCACCGCCGCCACCACCCGACGACAATCCTGTCCCCATCCCTTCACCAGCAGGACTCTGTTCGCTCCCTCCCGCGCCGCTGGTGCCACAGCTCGCGCAGGTCACACTTGCCCCACCCGTCGTTCCATCCGACGTGCCCGGCATTCCGTTCTGTCCATTCATCGTGCCATATGCGGCTGCGCCGCTCCCCCCACGCCCAACGACGAGGACGCCAGACGCGACGGACACCACCGGAGCGAGGAGGTGCACCGTCCCTCCAGCCGCACCACCCAGCGCCAAGCCAGAAAGGGTGTGGCTCTCATGCTGATCACGCGGCCACCCGGATCGACTTCCGCAGCGGTCGGAGGGTGAGGTCCATGGCGTCGGCCCAACGGTCGCTGAGGGCAAGCGCGCGGAGCTGGAGGATGTG
>Ga0105046_10000845_pt1 | contig 44829 bp, 43 predicted proteins | sample MAT03_FD_78385 | JGI IMG/M metagenome (GOLD analysis project Ga0105046, IMG submission 78385) | Freshwater microbial communities from Lake Fryxell liftoff mats and glacier meltwater in Antarctica - MAT-03 (megahit assembly) | ecosystem: Environmental > Aquatic > Freshwater > Ice > Liftoff... | reverse complement strand
TCGGGCAGCGTGATGGTGAAGGGATAGGGATCGGCGACCAGGCCGTAGTACCAGCGCAGCGCGCGGGCCGACGGCGGCATCTGGCCGTAGAGCGTGTAGGAGGCCAACGCGAATGCGCCGGCAGGTAGCTCGGCGGGCGGCGGGGCATAGGCGGCCGACACGGGCCGCACCTCATGTCCGTCGATGAAGAGCACGACCCGGTCGATGACCTGCGGCGCGAGTGCGATGAGCCGGGCGTCGCGCGCGGCCACGTCGCTGGTATTCGTGGATTCGCCTCCCGCAAACGACTCCATGCGCAGCAGCAGCCACGATGGGTCGTGCGCGAGCCGCAGGGTGAAGGCGCCGTCAGCCTGTACGGTGAGGTGCACGGTGGTGCGTTCCAGATCGTGCGCCCGCGTGGCGGCAGCCTGCGCCAGCCACAGTGCGGCCACCAGTGCCAGGCCCCACCAGCCCCTGATCCGGCGCGCGTCCATTCGCGGCTATCATACGTGCGCACTCGGCGCGCCTCGTGGCGCGCAGGCGAGCTGCACCGAGGCGATGATGCGAACTGTCCATGCCGTGCTGTCGATTCTGCTGGTGGCCCACATGGCCCACGTAGCCTTCGGGGCGCAAGCCCCGCCGGCCAAGGCCGAGGTCGTGATGGTGGCGGGCTGCCTGCGCGAACCGGCCGCGGGCGAGTGGCGGGTCGTGAACGCCACCGACCCCAAGCCGAGCAACACCAACGCACCGGCCGCCGCCGACGTGCCAGCGCTGCCGGTAATGGGGAAGAACCAGTTTCAGCTGATCGGCGTGTCGATCTTCGACCTGCCCAGCCACAAGGACCACACGGTGGTGCTGAAGGGCCTGCTGATTCCGGCCAAACCCGTGAGCCGGCTCAACATCACGTCGGTCGTCACGGTGGCGCCCACCTGCACCGCGGCCAAGTAGTCTGGGCGCGAGAAAGCCCAGGAATCGCGGTAAACTGGCCCTATTCTGGGACGGACGGTTCACCCAGTCACTCGGGAGATGACCATGACGCGTCGCCTGTTGTTCGTGCTGATGGCAAGTCTGTCGGTGGCCGCCGTGGCCTCGGCACAATCGACGGCGCCCGCCGTGCCTGCCAGCGCGCCGACGTTTGCCAAGGACGTGGCGCCGATCATGTTCGCCAAGTGCGCCAACTGTCATCGGCCCGGGGAAGTGGCGCCCATGTCGTTGCTCTCGTACAGCGACGCGCGGCCGTGGGCCAAAGCCATCAAGGCCAAGGTGATGGCTCGCGAGATGCCGCCCTGGGGCGCGAATCCCCATCTCACGCTGCCGATGCGCAACGACGTGAGCCTGAGCGACCAGGAAATTCAGGTCATGGCGGCGTGGGCCGATGCCGGCGCGCCGCGCGGCAACGACGCCGACCTGCCGCCAGCGCCCACCTTCACCGAGGGCTGGACCTACGGCCGCGAGCCCGACTACATCCTCGAGATGCCGGTCGAGTTCGACATCCCCGCCGAAGGCGAGCTGGGCGTGCAGACCTTCTTCTCGAAGATCCCGTTCACGGAAGACAAGTTCGCCGAAGTGCTCGAGATGCGGCCGAGCAATCGTGCCGTGGTGCACCACTCGGGCGTGTTCGTGGTCGATATCCCCGAGGGCTCGCAGATCGTCGACGGGCGGCTCGTGGGCCCCGACGGCAAGCCGTTCATGGAACGCACCGAGTCGGGCCTGCCGAAGACCGAAACCGGCGCGCTGCCCGGCGCCTCGAAGCTGCTCTCGTGGGTGCCTGGTCGCGGGCTCGACGTGCACCGCGCCAACGTCGGCAAGCGCATCCCCGCCGGCAAGTACCTGAACTGGCAGATCCACTACAACCCGACCGGCAAGCCAGAGAAGGATCGTTCGCGCCTCGGCATCTGGTTCAACAAGGTGCCGGTGACCCACGAACTGCTGATCCGTCAGGCCGGCGATCCGATGGCCACCGACAAGAATGGCCTGTCGTTGTATCGCGCCGAAGGCAAGGAAGTGGAATACAAGGCCGACACCGCCAGCACGCGGCGCAGCCGCACCACGCCGAACATCCCGCCCTACGTCGAGAGCTGGTCGCTCATCGGCATCACGGCGGTCACCGAGCCGATCACGCTCTACGCCATGTCGCCGCACATGCACCTGCGCGGCAAGAGCCTGCGCTGGATCATCGTGTATCCCGACGGCCGCGAGCAGACCATCCTCGACGTGCCGAAGTTCGACTTCAACTGGCAGTTCAACTACGAGTTGAAGGAGCCGCTGCGCATTCCGGCCGGCAGCAAGATTCTTGGCATCGGCGTCTACGACAACTCGGTGAAGAACCGCTGGAACCCCGCGCCGCACCTGCCGGTCTACTGGTCGGAGCAGAGCTGGGATGAGATGTATCAGGCGTTCACGGAGTACACCGTCGACAGCCAGACGCTCTCGGGTCCTGGCGCCAGGCTCACCACGTCACAGCAGCCCCGCCAGTAGCCGCGCGGCATGTCGACACGCATCCTCGCGGTCACTCTGCTGGCGGCCGCGGTCGGGGGGTGCAGCCCCACGCCGCCGCTGCGCCACGTCGCCGACGTGAAGCAGCTGATGCGCTCGGTGACGGAGCCCGCGGCCGACGTCTACTGGGACGGCGTGGGCACGATCATCGACCAGACCGGCGTCACCGAGATCAAGCCCGAGATGGACGAGGACTGGGACGCGCTCGTGAACAGCGCCTACGTGATTGCCGAATCGGGCAACCTGCTGATGCTCGGCGCCCGGCCCAAAGACGGCGGCGACTGGATGCAGATGTCGCGCGCGCTCGTCGACGTGGGCGAGAAGGCGATTCGCGCGGCCGAACGGCACGACACGAAGGCGGTGTTCGACGTGGGCGCCGAGGTCTACGACGTGTGCACGAGCTGCCACGCGAAGTACGCCAGCGAGATCGCCCGGCCCAACAGCCAGGACTGACGGCCTACCCTGGCGGCCGCTTGCCGTATCCGGGCCGGAAGTGCTGGTGGCACTGCACGCACGACTGATACAACTCGTCGTTGAGCGCCTCGAGCGCCGCCACGTCTTTGGCCGTGGCCGCCGCAAACGCCTTGCGGCCTGCCTCCAGCATCAGTGTGGCATCGGCCAGCCATCGCGCGCGGCCGCGGGCGCGTGACGGCATCAACAGCAGGTGGCCCGACTCGGCCAGCAGCAGTGTCTGCGCCTGCAGCGTGCCCCACTCGGCCTCGGTCGTGGGCGTGCGGCTGGTGATGTAGAACACGGCGTCGGATGCGGGCCGGATCAGGTGCACCATCAGCTCGCTCATGGTGCCCACCGGGCGCGGCGCCTGGGCGGAGGGCGCGACCTGGCCGGCGGCGTGCACGGCCGCGGCCATGGCGACGATCACCGTGAGGGTCACCATTCGCATGGCCGGAGCATATACTCTTCGGCGTGTCGTTGCTCCCGTGGATGCAGTGGATGGCCGAGCAGCCGTGGAGTATCGGGCTGCGCGAATCGCTGTTCGTGTGGCCGCTGCTCGAATTGGCGCACGTCCTCGTGCTGATGCTGTTTGTGGGCACGGCCGCCATGCTCGACCTGCGGCTGCTCGGGGTCGCCTTCCGCAGCGTGCCCGCCTCGGAATTCACCGGCCGGCTGCTGCCGTGGACCCGCGCGTCGTTTGCCCTGATGGCGATCACCGGGCTGCTGCTCTTCTACTCGTCGCCGGTGCGCTACTACCAGAACATCTTCTTCCGCGCGAAGGTCGTGCTGCTGGTGGCGGCTGGCCTCAACATCTGGTGGTTCCACTCGCGTGTGCACCAGCGCGTGCATGCGTGGGACCTGACCATGCCGCCGCCGCAGGCGGCCCGCCTTGCCGCGGTGCTGTCGCTCGTGGCCTGGACCGGCGTGGTCGTCACCGGGCGGATGGTGGCCTACAGCTGGTTCGACTGCGGCCTGCAGCCGCAATCGGCGTTCGTGAACTGGGCCGCAGGCTGCGTCGTGCCGCCGGTGCCGGAGCCCTAGCGCCATGCTGCTGCCGTTCTTCGAGTGGTGCGAGGCCACGGCCCTCGGGCTGGCCGTGCGCGAGTCGGTGTGGCTCTTCCCGGCCATCGAGGCCGTGCACCTGCTGGGGCTGTGCCTGCTGGGCGGCGCGCTGCTGATCGTGGATTTGCGGATGCTGGGGACTGGGCTGACGCGCACCCCCATAGCGCTCCTGGCGCGTCAGGCGCGGCCGTGGCTGGTGGCGGGCGTGGTCACGATGATGGCCACCGGCGTGCTGCTCTTCCTGTCGGAAGCGATCAAGTGTTACTACAGCCAGGCGTTCTGGGTGAAGATGACCACGCTGCCGGCGGCGCTGATCTTCACGTTCGCGGTGCGCGAGCGCGTGGCGGCACGCTCACACGTGGCCGGAGCGCCGGTGGCGGCCACCGGTGCCTTGTCGATCGCGCTCTGGGTGATTGTGGCCGCGGCGGGTCGCTGGATCGGATTTTCGTAGGCCCACGCGGCCAGCGGATCAGATCACCGCGTCGAGGGCGGCAATCAACCGGTCGACCTCGTCCACCGTGTTGTAGTGCACGAGTGACGCCCGCACGACGCCGCTCACGCCGCCGTAGCCCAGCCACTCGACCAGGCGCCGGGAATGGAAGTCGCCGTGGCGGATGCCGAGGCCGAGCGTATCGGTGTGACGCACGATCGCGTCAGAGGGCACGCCGTCGGCCACGAAGCTCACGGTCGGCACGCGTATGGCAACGTCGGCGGTGGCTGGTCCGAGCACGCGCACGCCCGGCCGGCCATGCAGGTAGCTGAGCAGCCGGGCGGCGAGTACGGCTTCGTGAGCGGCGATGGCCGACCATGCCGTCTCGATCGCCACGCGCCGCGGAGCGCCCGCGGGCACGCCGACGCGCTGCCCGAGGGCGGCCAGATAGTCGGCGATGCCGATGCACCCGTAGGAGAGCTCGTAGTTGGGATTCCCGGGCTGCAGCTTGTAGGGGATGCGGTCCTTCGCCACGAAGTAGTGGTAGAGGTTGTCGAGCGCCAGCAACTGGTCGTACTTCCCGTAGAGCACCGCGTGATGCGGTCCATACACCTTGTAGAAGCTGAGCGCGTAGTAGTCGACGTCCCACGCGGTCACGTCGACGGCGCGGTGCGGTGCGTAGGCCACGCCGTCCACGCAGATTCGCGCCTTCCGCTCGTGCACGAAGCGGCTGATGGCGGCGATCGGCTGGATCGCGCCGAAGATATTCGACGCGTGCGTCACCGCCACGAGCCGCGTGCGCGGCGTCATCACCCGCTCCAGGTCGTCGAGTTCCAGGGCGCCGGTGTCGCGATTCAGCTCCCACGTCTTCACCACCACGCCGTGCGCCTCGAGGCCCACCCACGGGCCGATGTTCGACTCGTGATCGGCGCGACTCACGACCACTTCGTCGCCCGGCGCGAACTGCCCGGCCATGGCCCGGGCCAGGAACTGCAGCAGCACGGTGGACGTGGGGCCCATCACGATCTCTTCGGGCCGCGCCGCGTTGAGCAGTTCCGCCGTGCGCACCTGCGCTTCGTGCAGGCGCGCTGACGCGTCTTGCGACACGCGGTAGCTGGCCCCGAGCTGCACGTTGGTGGTCAGCAGGTAGTCGCGGATGCGGTCGACGACGCCGTCCAGGATCTGCGAACCGCCGGCGTTGTCGAGAAACGCAAACCCGCTGGCGAGGGCGGGGAACTGCGCGCGCACGAACGCGAGGTCGAGGGACGGGGCAGTCTCGGCCATGGGCAGGCAGGCTATCACGCGGATTCTCCCAGACGGCGCGTGATTGTCAGGGTACTGTGGCCGACATGTCCTGGCGCGCATCCCTCACGGCCACCAAGTCGGTCGAGTCGCTGGCCGCCGAGGCAACGGGCGCCCACGCGCATTCGCTGAAGCGCGTGCTCGGTCCGGGGCGCCTCGTGATGCTCGGCATCGGCGACATCATCGGCGCCGGCATCTTCGTGTTGACCGGACTGGCCGCCGCGCAGTACGCCGGGCCGGGCATCCTGCTGTCGTTCGTGATGGCCGGCGTGGCCTGCGCGTTCGCGGCGCTGTGCTATTCGGAGTTCGCCGCGATGATTCCCGTGTCCGGCTCGGCGTATACCTACGCCTACGCCACGCTCGGGGAGTACGCGGCGTGGACGATCGGGTGTCTGCTGACGCTCGAGTACGCCGTGGGGCCCTCGGCCGTGGCGGTGGGCTGGTCGGGGTACGTGCTCAGCCTGCTGCGCGATGTCGGCATCGCGCTGCCGCCGGCCCTCACCGCGCCGCCCGGCACCGTGCTGGTCGAGACCGCGCCGCAGCATTGGGAGGTGCTCGCCGTCGTGGCCAGCCGCCTGGCCGCCCAAGGCATCGACCCAGCGACGCTGGCGCACGCGACAGGGCTCTTCAACGCGCTGGCGGCCGGCATCGTGCTGGTGATGACCGCCGTGCTGGTCGTGGGCATACAGGCGTCGGCGAATCTCAACGCCGTGATCGTGGTGGTGAAGGTGTCGGTCATCCTGGTGTTCATCGGCGCCGGCGCGTTCTACGTGCGCGCCGAACACTGGACGCCGTTCATTCCGGCCAACACCGGCGAGTTCGGCCGGTTCGGCTACACCGGCGTCGTGCGCGGCGCGGCGGTGGTGTTCTTCGCCTACATGGGCTTCGATGCCGTGGCGACCGCCGCGCAGGAGGCCAAGAATCCTCAGCGCGACCTGCCGATCGGCATCCTGGGGTCGCTGGCCGGCTGCGCCGTGCTCTACATGCTCGTGGCCATCGTGCTGACCGGGCTCGTGCCCTACACGGCGCTCGACGTGCCCGACCCGATTGCCGTGGGCGTGGACGCCACGGGCCTGCGCTGGCTGTCGCCGCTCGTGAAGCTGGGGGCGATTGCCGGCCTCAGCACCGTGATTCTGGTGGGCATGCTGGCGCAATCGCGGATCTTCTACACCATGGCGCACGACGGGCTGCTGCCGCCCTGGGTGGGCCAGTTGCATCCACGCTTCCGCACGCCGCACCGCATCACGGTGGTGACGGGCGTGGTCATGGCGGTGCTGGCCGCGCTCACGCCGATTGGCGTGCTCGGCGAGCTCGTGAGCATGGGCACGCTGCTTACGTTCGTGATCGTGTGCGGCGGCATCATCATCCTGCGGCGCACGCGCCCCGAGCTGCCGCGGCCGTTTCGCACCCCGTGGTCACCGGTGGTGCCGGTGTTGGGGATGCTGACCTGCGGGTATCTGATGTCGGGACTGCCCGTCGACACCTGGCTTCGCCTGTTCGCCTGGCTGGCCGCGGGAACGGTCGTCTACCTGGCTTACGGCCGGCGGCACAGCAAGGCGCAACTGCGCCTGCGGGCCGAAACGACGGCGCGCTAGCGTGCCGGTGGCGGGGGTGGTTTCTTCCCCTCGCCAGGGTCGCGGCCATCGCGCGGCGCGCCGGTACCCGACGAGCCCATGAACATCTTGCGGCCATCGGTGAAGGTTACGTCGCGGCCGTTGGCCCGCTTCAGCGAGTGGTCCTTGGTCTGGTAGCCATCGACCACCAGCTCGGTGCCCACAGTGAGCGAGTCGCGCGTGAGGCCCCGTCGCAGCAGGGTGTTGGGCGTGCCGCCCTCGACCATCCACACCTCGGGCTTGCCGTCCTTCACCACTGCGATGTGGATCCAGGCGTGCGGATTGACCCACTCGAGCTTCACCACCTTGCCTTGCAGCTTGATGGGCGCGTTCGGGTCGAACTCGGCGCCAAAGGCGTGATGACCGGCCACCGGCACGGTCGAGGCCAGCACGAGGCTGGCAGCCAGAAGCGAGAAGGCAATGCGCATGATCGGAACTCCTCTTACTGCTGCGGCGATTTCTTCGCGGCCGCGCGCGCCTTTTCCTGCGAGCGTTCGCCGCTCAACACGTTCGAGAGTGCGTAGTTGCCCTCGTGGCACGCGTATTCGTAGATCAAGTCGGTCATGGCCTCGAACGGCACCTCGCCGCTCCACGGCCGCGTGAACGTGGCTGGGTCGTCGATCGTGAATTTGTAGAGCAGCGAGTCGGCATCGACCCGCGACAGGCGCTCTGTGACCTTCAACGTGTCGGACGCGCCGCGGAAGATCTGCTGCGGATGGAAGTTGGTGGTCTCGACGACCAGCGTGTCGCCCTCCCACCAGCCAATCGAATCGCCCCACCACGGTCGCACGTGCGCCGGCGGATGCTGATGGTGCTTGCCGATGCGGATGACGCGCGCGTCGTGCACCATTTCGGTCATGACCAAGACGTGGTCCTTGGTCTGCACGATGGTGTAGTTGTTGTTGTAGAAGTAGTTGGGCAGCATGGGCGGCCCGGCGTTGCTGCCGAAGGACGCGATGCAGCGCTCGGCGAGCGGCCGGTTCTCGGGGTTGTCGTACTCGCCGAACTGCTGGAAGCGCTTCACGCGCGCCGCCTGGCGCTCGCGGGCCTCGGGCGTGAGCGCCGGTACGCGGCCGTCGGGCGGATCGACGATGAGCGAGGTGCGGTATTCGCCGTTCACCATCGCCACGCGCTCGCCCGCGTCGATCCAGAAGTTGTTGTAGCCGCCGACGTTGCCGGCCGCGCCGGTGGAGCCATCGCCGCCCTGCGGCGGGGCCTCACGGTTCGGATCGCTCGGCGCCGCCAGACGCTCGATCCGATCGACGACGCCTTTCTCGATCCTGGCCACCACGTCTTTCGAGAGCACCGTCGGCTGGCCGGCCGGCCGCTCGATGGGCGTGACGGTGGCGTTGGTCCAGTTGCCCTGCAGGTCGGGATGGCCATCGGCGGTGCGGGGCAGCGTCCAGGGCTTGGCAATCCCGGCCGGGGCCTGCGCCGCGACGTTTGCAAACAGCAGGCCCGCCGAGAGTGCTGCAAACCCGAACGTGCCGAATGTGAGATGACGTGGTCGCATCGTCGTGTCCTTGTTCGTGCTACGGCAGCGGGGTCTTGCGCAGATGGCCGTAAATCAGCTCTTCCACGAATGGCACGCACTTGAACTGGCCGAGTTGCGCGTTGGCGTTCACGTGCCGATAGAGCGGCATGGCCATGGTCCACGGCCGCGAGAAGGTCTTTGCGTCGTCGATGGTGGCTTCGTAGTGGATGTGGTCCGGGCCGGCGAGCGTGTAGCGCTCCGTGACCTTCATCACCTCGCTGTGATGATTGCCGGCGCGGTCGAACCAGGTCTGGTCGTTGAAGCCGTTCGTGACGACCACGAAGGTGTCGCCGTCCCAGCGGCCCACCGATTGACCCATCCACGAATCCACTTCCGGCGGACCGGGGTCCTTCAAGTAGATGTTGCGCACGGCGCCGGCGTACTCGTAGGCCACGAACATCGCCGACTGGCTCTGGAAGATCTGGAACGGGAAGGGCAGGTAGGTGGCGCGGGGCAGCCCCGGCAGGTAGCACTTGATCTCGGGGTCGCGGGTGAGCCAGTTGGCCTGGTTCTCGTCCCGCTTCTTGCGGGCCTCGGGCAGGTAGGGAATCTCTCCGCCCACGACCACGCCCACGCCCGGGGGCACTGCGCCCACCGCGCCGAACGCCAGCACTTCCTTGGCCGGTACCGGCACGACCGGACCCGGGCGCATGGCCAAGGCTGGCCGCGCCGTGTGCGCTTCGATGTCCCAGTTGGCGGTGCCGAGCGCCTGCCAGATGCCGTTCAGGTTGGGCTTGCCGTCGGCCGTGCGGGGAATGGCCGCGCGCGGGGCCGGCTTCTGCGCCTGCCCCGACACGGGCAGCGCGGTGAGGGCGAGTGCCGCGCCGGCAGCGGCCGCGACCAGACCCGTAACCCAGAGTGTGACCGCGCCGTGGCTCACCAGTGACCTCCGCAAGATATGGATGCTCGCACTGGGGCCACAGGGTGTCAAGGGAATGGATGAGCGGGCCGAAGTTGGTCCGGGCCAGTTCCACGAACGTCACGGCCGGGGTAGAATCCGCCCGCCCCTGTGGGCTGCCGATGGAGACGCCGCTCACCCCGCTCGAGTTCATGCGCCGCGCCCGGCGCCTCTATGGCGATCGCGAGGCCGTGGTCGACGGCGCGCTGCGCTGGACCTACGCCCAGTTCTTCGAGCGCTGCGACCGGTGGTCGGGGGCGCTGCAGGCCCTCGGCGTTGTCCCGGGCGACCGCGTCGCCTACATCTCGCCGAACTCGCACGCCCAGCTCGCCTCGTTCTACGCCGTGCCGCAGATTGGCGCCGTGCTCGTGCCGATCAACTTCCGCCTGTCGGCAGAAGAGTTCCAGTATCTGATCGCGCATAGCGGCGCCACCGTCGTGTGCGTCGATGCCGAGTATCTGGACGCGGTCGACGGCCTCCGTGCGCAGTTGCCAGGCGTGCGGCATTTCGTGGCGCTCTCCGGCACGCGTGCCGGCTGGCTCGACTACGACCTGCTCGTGGCCGACGCAGCGGGCGAGCCGCTGCGCCCGGCCGTGGACGAGCGCGACCTGCTCACCATCAACTACACGAGCGGCACCACGTCGCGTCCCAAGGGCGTGATGATCACGCACCGCAACGCGTGGGTGAATGCGATGGGGCTGCTGGCGCACTATCCGATGTCGCCGGCCGACTGCTACTTGTGGACGCTGCCGATGTTCCACGCCAACGGCTGGACCTTCACCTGGGTCGTCACGGCCATGGGCGGGCGGCACGTGTGCCTGCGCAAGGTGGAGCCCGCGGCCGTGTTCCGCCTGGTGGCGGATGAGGGCATCACCTTCATGTGCGCGGCGCCCACGGTGCTCATCGCTCTGGCCAACGCGCCCGAGGCGCTCAAGGCGCACGTGCCTGCGGGCGTGCGGCTGCTCACCGCCGGCGCGCCGCCGGCCGCGGCCACCATCCAGCGCATCGAGGAAGGACTCGGCTGGACCGTGTTGCACCTCTACGGCCTCACCGAAACGTCGCCGTTCATGACCGCCTCCGAAGTGCGGCCCGAGCATCTCGTGCTGGCCCCTGCCGAGCGTGCGCGCCAGAAGGCGCGTCAAGGCGTTGAGCAGGTGACCGGCGGTGAGGTGCGCGTCATCGATGACACGGGCGCGGAAGTGCCGGCCGACGGCACGACGCAGGGCGAAATCGTGGTGCGTGGCAACGTGGTGATGGCGGGTTACTATGACGACCCGGCGGCCACTGCGGCGGCCATGGGCGATGGCTGGTTCCATTCGGGCGACGCCGCCGTGGTGCATGCCGACGGCTACCTCGAGATTCGCGACCGATTGAAAGATGTGATCATCAGCGGCGGCGAGAACATCTCGTCGGTGGAAGTGGAAGCCACGCTGCTGCGGCACGCGGCCGTGCAGGAAGTGGCGGTCGTGGGTTTCCCCGACGAGCAGTGGGGTGAGGCGCCCCACGCGTTCGTGGTGTTCCGCGCCGGCGCGCAGGCGCCACCCGCAGAATTGCGGGCCTTCTGCCGCGAGCACCTGGCGCACTTCAAGACCCCGCACAGTTTCACGGCCGTGGACGACCTGCCCAAGACGGCCACCGGCAAGATCCAGAAGTTCGTGTTGCGGCAGGGCAAGCCCAACATCGCGGCGCAGTAGCGTCAGGCCAAGGAGGCGGATGTGCAAGGACGACGTCGCGTGCGAGTGTCGGCAGCCGTCGGGGTGGCTTGCGCGGTTTACCTGGTGGGCGCTGGGTGGCGCAGTGCGCCGCTCCAGGCCAGGCCGGGCCACGACCTGGCCACAACGTCCCCCGAATCGGTGGGTGTGTCGACGGAGCGTCTCAAACGCCTCGACGCCGGCATGAAGGGCCTGGTCGACGAGGGCAAACTGGCCGGCGTGGTCACCTTGATGGCGCGCCACGGCAAGGTGGTGCACTTCACGGCGCACGGCAAGCGCGACATGCGCGCGGCCGAGCCGATGACGCGCGACCACATCTTCCGCATCTACTCCATGACCAAGCCGGTCGCGGCCGTGGCGATGATGATGCTCTACGAGGAAGGGAAGTGGCGCCTCGACGATCCCGTGTCGCGCTACATTCCGGCGTTCGCGAAGCTGCAGGTCTACCTGGGTGAAGGCGCCGACGGCACGCTGCAGCTCGAAGACGCTCGCCGCTCGATGACCATGCGCGAGCTGATGACTCATACCGGTGGACTCGCCTACGGACTCGTGGGGTCGCACGCCGTGGACCGGATGTTCGTGAAGGCCAACCTGCTCAATCCCGCCGTGCCGCTGCAATCGATGGTGGACGGCATCGCCGCGCTGCCGCTGCTGGCGCAGCCCGGCACGCGCTGGTCGTACAGCATCGGCGCCGACCTGCAGGGGTATCTCGTGGAGCGGCTGTCGGGCATGTCGTTCGCGCAGTTCCTGCAGACCCGCCTGTTCGCGCCGCTCGGCATGAAGGACACCGGCTTCTTCGTGCCGGTCGAGAAACGTGATCGTCTGGCCCAGATGCACGGTGAGAGCCCGCAGGGCGCGCTCGTGGCCAACGATCGCCTGGGCGATCCTACGGTGGTGCCGCAGGCGGCCTTCGGCGGGCACGGCCTGTTCTCGACGGCGAGCGACTACGCGCGTTTCGCGCAGATGCTGCTCGACGGCGGCGAGTTCGGCGGCACGCGGGTGCTGGCCCCGCGCACCGTCGAGATGATCCGCACCAACCACGTGCTGGCCGAGCCGCTGAAGACGATGCGGCAGGGCCTGGGCTGGGGCCTCGGGGCGCAGGTGGTGATGGACGGCGCGGCGGCCGGCGAACCCTATGCCGACGGCGCGTTCCACTGGTGGGGCATCGGCGGCACCTGGTTCTGGATCGACCCCAAGAAAGACGTGGCCTTCATCGGCATGATCCAGCACCAGGGGCGCACGCTGGCCAGCGCCACCCAGATCCACGGCTACTCGCGCAACCTCGCGTACCAGACACTGCTGGACTGAGCCGCCATGACGAACCGACGGCCATCCTGTCTCGGCACAACCTGCGGCGCGGCGTTCGTGGTGGCGTTGAGCCTGGCGCACGGCCACGCGCAGAGCCCCACGGCCAATGGAGAATGGCGCCACTACGGCGGCGACCCCGGCGCGCGCAAGTACTCGCCACTGGCGCAGATTGCAAAAGACACCCTGCCACGCCTGGCCGTGGCCTGGCAGTGGCCATCGGTCGACAACGCTGTCGTGGCAGACAATCCCACATCGCGGCCAGGCGCCTACCAGGACACGCCGCTCATGGCGGGCGGCGTGCTCTACACCGTGACGTCGCTCGGCCAGGTGGCCGCGCTCGATCCCGCCACGGGTGCATCGATCTGGACGTTCGACCCGGGCAGTTGGAAGGAAGGGCGCCCCGGCAACCTGGGCTTCGTGCACCGCGGCATGGCCTATTGGACCGATGGCACGCGGGCGCGTCTGCTGCTGGGCACGGGCGACGCGTACCTGATCGCCATCGACGCGAAGACCGGCGCGCTCGACCCGGCGTTTGGTGACGGTGGGCGCGTGGACCTGATGGCGGGCGTGGCACGTGCCGTGCGCACCACGCTCTACTCGAACTCGTCAGCGCCGATCGTGTGCCGCGACGTGATCGTGGTGGGTGCGAGCGTGCACGACGGACCCGCCACCAAGGAGTATCCGCGCGGCGACGTCACCGGCTACCACGCGCGCACCGGTAAGCGCCTGTGGACGTTCCGATCGATCCCAGCGAAGGGCGCGTTCGGCTACGACACGTGGAGTGGCGACGCCGCGGAATACACCGGCAGCACCAACGTCTGGACGCTGATGTCGGCCGACGAGGAGCTGGGGCTCGTCTATCTGCCGTTTGGCACACCCACCAACGACTTCTACGGCGGCCATCGGCCCGGTGCGAATCTCTTCGCCGAGTCGATCGTGGCGATCGACGCGCGCACGGGCGAGCGGAAGTGGCACTTCCAGGCGGTGCATCACGGCCTGTGGGATTACGACCTGCCGGCCGCGCCCACGCTCGTGGACATCACCGTGAACGGCCGGGCCATCAAGGCCCTCGCGCAGGTGAGCAAGCAAGGGTTCACCTATGTGCTCGACCGTCGCACGGGCGCGCCCGTGTGGCCGATCGAGGAACGGCCCGTGCCGCAATCCACCACGCCAGGCGAGCGCACGTCGCCGACGCAGCCCTTCCCCTCGCGGCCGCCGGCCTTCGAGCGGCAGGGGCTCACCGACGACAACCTGATCGACTTCACGCCCGAGCTGCGGCAACGGGCCATCGACGCGCTGAAGGACCACGATCGCGGACCGCTGTTCACGCCGCCGTCGGAGCGCGGCACGGTGCAGTTGCCGGGATGGGTGGGCGGGGCCAACTGGGGCGGCGCCGCCTTCGATCCCGACACGCAACGCCTGTTCGTGCCGTCGATGACCAGCGCCACGATGGTGCAGCTCGTGAAGCCCGACGCCGAGAAGAGCAACTTCCAGTTGCGCCGCGGCGGGCTGATGGTGATGCCGAACGTGGACGGACTGCCGGTGGTGAAGCCGCCCTACTCACGGGTCACGGCCCTCGACCTTCGCGCGGGTACGCTCGCGTGGACGTCGCCGGTGGGGGACGGGCCACGCCAGCATCCGCTGATCGCGCATCTCAACCTGCCGCCGCTCGGCATGGAAACGCGCGGTAATCCACTGGTGACCAAGACCCTGCTCTTCATCTCGCAGGGCGGCGGAAACCTGGGCGCGGTGCCGGGACTGAATGCACCGCTGAGCAGCCCAGGCGCGCCCGCGCCGCCGGCGCCTGAAGCGCGCAAGCTGCGCGCGTTCGACAAGGCCACGGGCGTGCAGTTGTGGGAGTCCGCGCCGCCGATTCCCGGGCCGATGGCCACGCCCATGACCTACCTGCATCGCGGCCGTCAGTACGTGGTGATGGCGGTGGGCGCGGGTCAGAACGCGGGCCTCGTTGCCTACGCCGTCGCGGAGTAGGAGGAGGAGTAGGGGTTTGTGTGTCGGTGTTCGTGACGGTGACGCGCGCGCCCACGGCGCGATCACACAGGTGTGTCCTCGGGTCACGGAAGGGCGTGCGCCACAATCGGCATCGACAGCGACTGGCTGCCCATCTCGATGTAGAGCTGGCCGTCCATCACGTTGAGGGTGAGCGCGGAACGGCGATCGAGCCCGGCCGCGCACGCCTCGACCACGGTGCGATCGAGTTCGTAGACGGGAATCTCGGCAGCGCGATGCACGCGTTGTCCGTCGAACTGCGCCAACACCTGGCGGATATCGCGATGGGTGTAGATGGCCACCCGGCTGGCCAATTTGCTGGCCCGGTGCACGCGGTCGGCGCTGGGCATGCCCACTTCTACCCAGGTGGTGATCCGGCCCGTGAGGTCGCGCACGAGCACGGGCGGCTCGTCTCCGGACGACAGGCCGTCGGTGAACGCGATGCCGTCCTGATATTCCAGGCAGTAGGCCAGGACGCGCGCCACCATGTACTCCGCGCTTTCCGAGGGATGGCGGGCCACCTTCAGGTCGAGTGTCTCGTAGACGCCGCGATCGACGTGGGACAGGTCGATGGCAAGGGAGTAGAGGGTTGCGGTCTGCGCCATGGGCGGGGTTATCGTACTCGACCGAGGCTGTGAGGTTCGATCCGCCGCTTGCTCAATGACTGGGATTTGCGGCAGACTCCACCTGCGACGCTGGAGACTGGCTCCCCTGTTTGGAGATTCTATGACTGTGAATCGCCTCAGAACGACCCTCGTCGCGGTGTGTGTGACCTTGGCCGCCGCGTTGAGTGCCTCGGCCCAGGTGTTCGGCACCTTTTCTTGGCAGATGCAGCCGTATTGCAACATCGTCACCATGACGATTACCCAGATTCCTGGTGGCTACACGATCGACGGAAACGACAACCAATGCGGCGTTGGCGGTAGGCTGGCCGGGGCTGCTGGCATGGCGCTCCTCAACCCGGACGGCACGGTGGGGCTGGAATTTACCATCGTGACCGCGCCCTCGGGAAAGGCGGTGCACGTCTCCGCGAGCGTCAGTCCTGCAAATGGCAGCGGTCCGTGGGCCGACAGCGTGGGGAACACTGGCAATTTTGCGCTGGGCTCGCCAGGGAGCGGGTCGCCGCGCCCGTTGCCGGCTAGTGGAGTGGCGCCGGCGACGATCACGAACGTGGAGATCGCCAACAACTCCATCACCGGTGCCAACGTCGTCAATGGCAGTCTCACGACCACGGATGTCCTGGACGCCCCAAGGGGAGCGTTCGCCAACAACGTTATGGCCTTCACCGCCCTCACCGCCACAGCCACCGTCGTGAAGTCCATCACGCTGACGGCGCCCGCGGCCGGAAAGGTGATCGTGACCGGCGCAGGATTCTTCCAGTTTGGCGACCCTGCTGTCTCAGAGAACGGACGCTGTTACCTCGAAACCGGCACTACCCCTGGAGTGCAGCTGGTCAACGCCGAAGAACCGTCCGGCGCGCCCAACACCATGAAGAACGTGCCGTTCGGCGTCACCAAGGGCTTCACCGTGGCCGCTGGAACGGTAACAGTGAACATGTTGTGCGACGCGTTCTTCGCCCCGTCTGGCAACGTCCGGCTGTTTAATCCCACACTGACCGCGCTGTTCATGGCTCAGTAGATGAACGTTCATCGCCTCGAGTGCTGAGGTCGGGCTGACACTGACGTTGTGCCTGCTCGCGTGGCCTGCGCGCGCCCAGCAGACGCTGTCATTGCCTTCGCGTTCACAGGCCAAGCGGGCCTCGGCGACCCGCGTCGAGTCGGGCGTCATCGCGCTCGATGGCCGGCTGTCGGAAGAAGTGTGGCGGGCCTCGCCGGCCGTGACCGACTTCGTGCAGAAAGAGCCCACGCAAGGCGCGCCACCCACCGACGACATGGAACTGCGCTTTACCTACGACGATCGCGCCTTTTACGTGGGCGCGCGCATGGCGAGCCGCAACGCCCGGGGCATCCAGGCGCCGCTCGGGCGCCGCGACCTCGTCGACCAGGCCGAGCGCATCCTCGTGTCGCTCGACACGTTCCACGACCGCCGCACCTCGATCGTGTTCGGCGTGACCGCGGCCGGCGTGCGCATGGACCGCTTCCACGGCACCGACAACGAGGAGAGTTTCGACGCGACCTACGATCTCGTGTGGGATGCGGCGACGACCATGGATGCCGACGGCTGGTCGGTCGAGATCTGGATTCCGTTCGCGCAGCTGCGCTTCAACCCCGAGCAGGACCTGACGTGGGGCCTGAACGTGCAGCGCTTTCGCCCCTCGATCAACGAGGAGGACACCTGGGTGCTCATTCCGCGCACGGTGCGCGCCTGGTCGTCGCGCTTCGGCGAACTGCGCGGCGTGTCGGATCTACCGGCGGCGCGCCGGCTGGAGCTCTCGCCCTACGTGGCAGCCGCCAGCACCCTTTACCCTCCGAGCGGGGGCAACCCGTTTCGCGACGGCGTGAATCCGGTCGGGCGCGTGGGCGCCGACGTGAAGATGGGGCTCGGCCCGAATCTGACGCTCGAGGCCACAATCAATCCCGACTTCGGGCAGGTCGAAGCCGATCCGGCGGAAGTGAACCTCACGGCCTTCGAGACGCGCTTCCCCGAGCGGCGTCCGTTCTTCCTCGAAGGCGCGCCGCTCTTCAACATCGGCCACCCGAACTTCTACTACTCGCGGCGTATCGGGGCCAGGCCGGTCGGGCCGGCCACTGGCGACTACGTCGACTACCCGACCAACAGCACCATCATCAGCGCGGCGAAACTCACCGGCCGTCTGCCCTCGAAGACCTCGGTCGGGTTGCTTACGGCGGTGACCGCCGAAGAATCCGCAGAGATCGCCTCCGCCACCACCCGCGACCGCACCGAGGTGAACGTGGCGCCGCGGTCGTACTACGCGCTGGGCCGCGTGTTGCAGGAATTCGGGTCGCAGGCCTCCACGGCGGGATTGCTGGCGAGCGTCGTCCACCGCGACTTCGCTCCCGGCGATCTTCTGGCCAACCTGCAGCCCGAGAACGCGCTCGCGCTGGCCGGCAACACGCTGCTGCGGTTCCGCGGCGGACAGTACGAGTTGCGCGTGGCCGGCGGAGGCTCGATCGTGAATGGCACGGCGGCGGCGATCGAGCGCGTGCAGCGCTCGAGCGCGCATTTCGCGCAGCGACCCGACCGCACCTATTCGCCGCTCGACCCTGCGCTCACGTCGCTCGGCGGCTGGACCGTGCAGGCGAACTTCGATCGCACCGGCGGCCGGCACTGGCTGTGGGGGGCGAACACGAAGATCGACTCGGAGAACTTCGAGACCAACGACTTCGCGATCCTGAACGGCGCCGATGGCTGGCTCAGTAGCGCCACGCTGCGCTACCGCGAAACGCAGCCAGGACGGATCTTTCGCGCGTATGCGATCCAGGCCGACGTGAACACCGATACGACGCTGCGGCGTCTCATGCAGGCCGGCTACGCGCGCTCGACGGTGAACCTGACCTGGTCCAACTTCTGGACCACGTCGGTGGCCGTGCGCCGCGACCTGCCGCAGACGAGCGTGGCGCTCACCCGGGGCGGGCCGCTCATGGGCCGTGGTCCGGGAGCCACCGCGGTCGTCTCGCTGGGCAATCGCGCGGGCTCGCAGACGCGCTGGACCGCGACCTCGACGCTCTCGCGCAACGCCGACGGCTTTCGCCAGCGCCGCCTCAGCACGCTGCTGTCGGTACGGCCGCGCCCGCGGTGGCAGGTGTCGGCCGAGCCCTACTACGAGAAGGTCACCGAGCCGCAGCAGTATGTGTCGACGCTCGCCGGCGGCCGGCCCGATACATACGGGTCGCGTTACGTGTTCGCCTTCATCGACCGCAGCACTCTGGCCACGCAGTTCCGGCTGGGACTCACCGTCAAGCCCGACATGAATCTCGACGTCTATGCCGAACCGTTCGCCGCTTCGGGCCGCTATTACGACTACGGCGAGCTCGCCGCGCCGGGAAGTCGCGAGCGGTTGCTGTATGGCACGAGCGGCACGACCGTGACGCTCGTGCCGGACGGCAGCCGCACGGTGGGTGTGGACGGCACGACGCTGTCGCTGCGGAATCGCGACTTCAACACGTTGTCGTTCCGCAGCAACGTGGTGCTGCGGTGGGAATGGCGTCCGGGCAGCACGCTCTACGCCGTGTGGCAGCAGAGCCGCTCGGGCACCGAGGTGCGCGGCGACTACGTCGGTGCGGGCGACATGTTCCGCTCGCTGCGCGCCACCGGCACCAACTACTTCATCATCAAGACGTCGTTCTGGCTGCCGGTGCGGTAATTCGGTCAGCCTGCCTTGGGCGGTTCGTCGAACATGTCCTCGAACACGTGGTAGTGGCCGCCATTCATGCCGAGGGCAGCGTAGACCGCCTGCGCCCGGAGGTTCGTCGTGTCTACGTAAAGGCGGACGCCGCCGGCTCCCGCCGCCTGCGCCGCGTGACGTGTGTAGGCATAGAGGGCGCGAAACACCCCGAGGCGGCGCGCGTCAGCGGCCACGTGCACTGACTGGATCCACCACACGGGGCGATTCCGCCAGTCGCTCCATTCGTAGGTGACGAGCAGCTGGCCCACGACGCGGCCTTCGTGCTCGACCACCGAGAACCGTCCGGGAGCACCCCCGGTCAGCACCGCCTCGACGCCGCGCCGCAGCGTGTCCCGATCCAGCTGCAGGTGTTCCGTTTCGAGCGCCATGGCGGCGTTGCCGTCCACGAGCGTGTCGAGATCGGCGAGCGTAGCGGGACGAACGGTCAGCAATGGCGTTGTCTCCAAACTTTGCAGAGCATGCTACGCCATCGGATGTCTTTGCGACAGGCCCCGTGACGAATCGCGTCATCGCCGCCGCACGTCGGTATGGTCGAGATAGCGGTGTCCCGCCACCGTCGACAGGTGCGCGTCCACGCGGTAGCTGCCGTCCGGTGTCGCGGCGCTGACGACGGTCCGGGTGACGGTGAGCGTATCCGGCGACGGACCTGACCGCAGCAGCTCCGTCACCGCCCGGCCAGTCATCGAGGGCGGCACGGGCACACCCAGCAGCGTGAGCAGCGTCGGGGCGAGGTCGGCGTTCGACGTGGGCGCCGTGCTCGTGGCCGCCGCGCGCACGTCTGGACCTGCTGCCAGCAGCGTGTTGTGGATGTCGTAGGGGCTCGACGTGCCGTGCCCGGCCACGCCTGATTGGGTCGTCGTACCGGCCACGCCAGCGGCGTTTGGGTTGTGCGTCCAGTTGGCCGACACGAGCAGGGCCGCCGATCGCGGATGCTGCCAGCGGCCGGCGTTGAACGACAACGTCCCTGGAACGACGCCCTGCAGCGAACCGGCAGACGCTGGCGCCGTGAAGATCGCACCCACCTCCGGCCGCGCCTGCAGCTGGCGCACGACGGCGGCGAGCCGCGCGGCGTCAACGGGCCGGCGAAAGTTGATGGCGCCCTCGGTCACGACGAGGTCGGGCGCGCCGTCGCCCAGCGGCTGCGCGAGCGGCGCCATGAGCGCGGCGAGCTGCAGTTCGCCGGTGTGCGTCGAGAACCCGTGGTCTGACGTGACGAGGATGTTCGTGCGCCCTGACGTGCCGCGGGCCCGCAGGCCGTCCTCGATCCGGCCAATCTCCGAGTCCACGAGACGCAGAGCCTGCATGGTGATGGGCGCGCCGAGGCCCATCGCATGGGCCGATTCGTCGGGGTCCCCGAACCAGAACGCCGTCACGTCGGCGGCGAGCGCGGTGGCTCCCAAGGCCAGGTAGGCGTCGACGATCCACTTGTTGCGCGCACGGTTGGGCACGGCGTCGGGTGAGGAGGGGCCGGCCGCTGCCCGCACAGCCGATTCGAGCGAGGTGGGACGAATCAGACCGGGATTCACCACCGCGCCGCCTGCGAGCGGGTGACTGAGCAGCAGCGCCGAGCCACTCGAGCCGGCACTGAACACGACCAGACGCCGGCCCGCCTGCCGCAGCACTGTGCCGAGCGTCGGTGCGGTGAGGAGCGTGCCCTCGGCCCGCCTCATGGCCTCGAGCTCCTCGTGATTCGACGTGTTGACGCCCCTCGTCGGAAACGTGGCGGCCGAGTAGACCGCGTTGCCGAGCAGGCCGTGCGTTTCCGGATACGCACCCGTCGCGAGCGACGACGCGTTCACGCGGGTCACGGTGGGGAACACCGAGTGATGCGCCTCGAAGGTCATGCCGCGGCGGCCGAGCGCGTGCAGCCGGGGCATCACGTCGGCCGTCACCTGGTCGGGGCGCAGTCCGTCCACCACGATCAGCACGATGGCCGAACGGTTCGCCGGCTGTCGCGCGGCGGTCGCTGCGGTCACGCCCGCCAGACTGAGGCCCACGCCTGCCGCCAGGCACGCGCCGGCCACCGTGAGTGCTCGTCGTGTCGTCATCGCTTGCCCCCGGGGCGATTGTAGGTCCGGCCGGCAACGGCCATGTGACAATGCGCGCCATGGTCCTCATCCGCTGCCTCGCCGTGCTCCTGGGCATGTCTTCGGTGGTCGTGGCGCAGCCCCTCTCGGTGCGGTGGCTGCCCCAGACCAGCGGCGTGTCCGTGCGCCTGCGTGGTGTCAGCGCCGTGTCGGCCGAGGTGGCGTGGGCCAGCGGCGCGCAGGGTACCGTGCTGCGCACGCTCGACGGTGGCCGCACTTGGCAGCCGCGGCCCGTGACCGGAACGCCCGCGCTCGACTTCCGCGACGTCGACGCGGTCAGCGCACAGACCGCCTACGCGCTCAGCATCGGCCCGGGCGAGGCCTCGCGCATCTACAAGACGCGCGACGGCGGCACCACGTGGACCCTGCAACTCGCCATCACCGATCCGCAGATGTTCCTGGATGCGATGGCGTTTCGCGACGACGCGCATGGCGTGGCCTTCAGCGACTCGGTGGACGGCCGCTTCGTGATCTTCACCACCAGCAACGGCGGCGCCGATTGGACGCGCGTGCCGGCCGATCGCCTGCCGCCCGCGCTGCCCGGTGAAGGCGCGTTTGCCGCCAGCGGCACGAACGTGGCGATGGGCGCCGCGGGGCAGATCTGGATCGGCACGACCAAGTCGCGCGTGCTGCGTTCGCTCGATGACGGGCGCACGTGGAGCGTCGTGTCCACGCCACTGGCGACGGGCGAAGCCACGGGCATCTTCTCGATTGCGTTCCGCGACGCCAGCCACGGCATCGTCGTGGGCGGCAACTACCAGCAGGAAGCGGGCGCCGTCGACAACGTGGCGACCACCGCCGACGGCGGGGTCACCTGGACGCTGGTGCGCGCGCGCGGCCTCTCGGGCTTCCGGTCCGTGGTGGCGTGGCTACCCGGGAGCAGCGGTGGCTGGATGGCCGTCGGCCCTGCGGGCTCGGACATCTCCGACGATGACGGGCGCACCTGGACGCCAGCGGGCGGCGCCGGTTACGACGCGTTGAGCTTCGCGCCGCGCGTGGCCACCGGTTGGGCCACGGGAGCAGGCGGCCGTGTTGCGCGCCTGACGCTGGCGCCCGTAGTTGTGCCGGCAGATCGCGGACTGCCCCAGTAATCGGGTGCCTATCGTCGAGGAGTCGGCTTCGAAGGCTGGAATGCCCGTGAGCGCGATGCGGCGCAGCTGCTCGTCGAGAAACCCCGCGCCGTGGCAGGCCGCGCCTGGGGGTACCGGCACCATGGCGTCGCCCCGAAACGCCGCGTGGATCCACCGCACGCGGGGCGTCGTCGAGGCGCCAGATCGAAAACACTCGAAATTGACCATGATCTGGCGGCGTTGGAAGCGCCTGTGGCCGTAGACGATCAGCGCCTCGAGCCGCTTGGCCAGCACCTCCACCTGCACGAGTGCGGCCGGATAGCTGTCCCTCATGCTCAGCCGCTGAAAGTGATCGGCTCGTTGACACGTCGGCGCCAACCGAGCACATCCACGCCGGACGACCGTGGCGCGAATGACGCCACATGTAGCTATGTTTGAAAGATGGAAGCCGGTATCCGAGAACTCAAGAACCACCTGAGCCGCTATATCCGGCGGATCGAAGCGGGCGAGCGCATTGCGATGACGGCCCATGGGCGCATCGTGGCGGAGCTGGTGCCGCCCGGTGCAGGCGCCAGTCGGGCGGCCCGGAGCCGCCTCGCGGACCTGGTCGCCACCGTCTTGGTGCGGCCGCCGGTCGAGGTTGGCGATCCGCTCGAACATTGGCCTGAAATCCGTCTTCCAGCAGGCACTGCCAAGTCGTTGATCGACCGTGACCGTGGCGATGCGTAGGCCCCTGCCATTCGTCGCGGCTCTGTTCCCGCGAAGTGCGCCCGCCGGATTCGCCCCGGCCCCAGTCGTAGGGGCCCTCGGTGGACTGTGCGGTTCGGTTCGTCCAGTCAGCCAGACGCCGCGTGTCAGCCCAAACAGGACGGCCCCACGGCCGTGAGCCCTGGAGGTATCGCATGAGGCGTTGGGACTACATCGGCCACCTGGTCCAGGACCTGCGATACGCCGTTCGCACGCTGGCGCGCAGTCCGGGATTCACTGCGGCCGCGGTCCTGGCCCTGGCGATTGGCCTGACCGGCACGATCTCCATGTTCACGCTCATCAACGGTGTGTTGCTGAGCCCTCTGCCAGTACGCGCAGAGGATGAACTGTTCGTCGGCTGGCGAGGTCTGCCGGGCGTGGGAGCGCGCCGCTGGCCATTCACGACCGCGGACCTCGACCTTGTACGGAGAGAGAGCCGGCAGTTCGCCAGCGTGGCGGGCGTAGGCTACAACGATCCCGTCGCGTTGGCATTGTCCGACGACGGCGAGTCCGCGATGCTGCGTGCGGCCCGGGTCACCGGCGAGTTCTTCGACGTACTCGGTGTGGAGCCGCTGCTCGGCCGCCCTCTTGGCCCCGACGACGACCTCGCCGGTTCCGAGAACGTCGTCGTCCTTGCGCATGGCCTGTGGCAGACCAGATACGGCGCCTCACGCGACGTGCTGGGGCGTCGCATCACCATTGGCGGCCAACGCTTCACGATCGTCGGCGTGATGCCGCAGGACGTCGAGCACCCCCGGCGTGTCGAGGCGTGGATGAGCGTCAGCGCCATGCAGACCACGACGACGAACCCCACTAAAAGGTTTGCCATGACCACCGAACTCGACATGCTCGCGCGAGTGCGCCCCAGCGTGACCGCGGCCCAGGCACGCGAGGAACTGCGAGCACTCGGGCCGGCCATCGACGCCTTGCGACCGGGGGGCGACGCTCGAGGGCTCGGGCCGTCATTGCAGCCATATCGCGAGTTCGTGGTCGGCGACGTGCGGTCGCCCATGCTGATCCTGTTTACCGCGGTCGGCCTCGTGCTGTTGATTGCCTGCGCCAACGTGTCGAGTCTGCTGCTGGTGCGCAGCGACGCGCGCCGATCTGAGTTCGCCGTACGAGCGGCGCTGGGCGCAGGTCGGGGCCGCCTGGTTCGCCAGCTGCTGGTTGAGGGCCTGGTCTTGGCTTGCGCCGGAACGGCCGTAGCGGTGGTTGCGGTCGGTGATGGGTGTCGCGGCCGCAGCGGCGGTGATGGTGGTGCTGGCTGGCATGGTGTCGGGAACGCGCGTCTGGAGGGCGGTCGATGCGCCTGCGTATGCGGCGGTGCGATTCGAAGTGAGGCTGGCCGAAGATTCGCCGGCGCCAGGGCTGCGCGAAGCTCCTGTAGGCACCCAGCCGAAAGTGGTCTACCTCCGCGAGCAGTCCATCGTGTCGAACGACGACATCGTGGCCTGCAGCGTCGTGCCCGGCGTGGCAGTCGATCGCTACGACGTTGAGATCCAACTCTCGGCTGACGGCGCAGCGAGGCTCCGCGAGGCCACGCGGCAACACGTGGGACGTCCGGTGGCGCTCGTGATCGATGGCATCGTGGCGATGGCGCCGACCGTGCGGTCTGAGATCGGCGAGTTGGGGCGGCTCACCGGCAACTACAGCCGCGAGGAGGCCGAACGTCTCGTCAGAGGCATGACACCGAGGTAGCCCGCCCCGGCGCCCTTCGATCGGGCTGCGACCCGCAGGGGTCGCTCACGCAGTGCTGCTGGCCATCGCCTGTGTGAATATCACGGGCCTCACGGTCACGCAGATGGTGAGCCGGCAGCACGAGATCGCGGTTTGGCTGTCGCTCGGCGCGTCCAAGATGCGCCTGTTCCGCCAAGCCCTGCTCGACAACGTGGTGCTGGCGTGGGGCGGTGTCGTGGTGGCGTGGCCGCTCACGTGGTGGGCGACCACGGCGCTGACGGCGGCCGTGTCGGTGGCGCGCGTGGCGCCGCTGCAGCGGCCGCTCACGCCCGACACCTCTAGCGCAGGACCTCGCTCGGGCGCGGCTCCCGCTGGCGCACGTGCGCGTGCACGGCGACCTGGCGTCGGTGCGCGACGCCTACGTGCGCGTGGTCGAATCGCAGCAGCATCATGTCGTGCGGGGCCTGTTCACGTTTGACGAATGGACCGACAACGCGCTGCTGCGCGAGCGCCTGCTGGCCGGCGTGTCGAGCGCGGCTGCTGGACTGGTGCTGGTGCTGGCGTCCTTGGGTATCTACGGGATGCTGACGCACGCGGTACTGTCGCGGACACGGGAGATCGGCGTGCGCGCGGCACTCGGCGCCACACGGCGCCGTATCGTGGGCATGGTCGTCCGCGATGGGCTGGTGGTCGTCGTGCTGGGCGTGATGATCGGGATGCCGCTGGCGCTGGCTGCGGCGAACGTGGCGAAGGCGCAGTTCTACGGCGTCTCTCCGAGCGACCCATGGCCGTTCGGGGTGGCTGCCGCTGTCTTCATCGCAACGGGCATCGTGGCGGCTGTCGTGCCGTCACGCAGAGCGTGCCGCGTGGAGCCCGGCGGCCTTGTTGTGCCGGCAGATCGCGGATCGCCGCAGTAGTCGGGTGCCTATCGTCGAGGAGTCGGCTTCGCGCACAGCCGCCTCACCCGGTCGGCTTCGAAGGCCTTCAGGCCCACGGGTCGACGACGGGTACGTCGAGTCCCTCGAAGTGCTTGGTGTTCCGCGTCGCAATCGTTGCCCGCCGGGCCAGGGCTATGCCGGCGATCATCGTGTCGCGCAAGTCTACGGAGCGTCCCGTTCGCTGCCGGTCGGCGGCAAGTTGTGCGGCGGTCGCCGCAGCCATCGAGTCGAAGTCGAGGACGCGATTAGCAAGGTCCTCCGCCAGCACCCGCTCGAAGGCCAGCTGAAGAGCCACTCGCCGTCGTCCCTTCGGCAGCAGAGCCAACCCGAATCGGGCTTCAAAGACGGTAATGCTCGACAGCCATACGGAGTCGGCGGGCTGGCGATCCAGCCAGTCGACGACCGTGACGTCTGGATCGGCTCGCATCAGGGCCGAGAGCACGTTGGTGTCGAGAACGATCACGACGAGAGGTCCGCCACCCGTGCCCGCGCGCCTCTAAGTTCCGGCAGGTCGTCGGTCAATCCAGCGCGCCGGAAACGCCGAGCGATGCGAGTGCCGAGCGTCTGCCCGTGTCCGGGACGCTCACACACGGCGGCGCGCAGGATGTGCCTGACCTCATCCTCCATACTTCGCTCGTGCCGCTTCGCTCGCTGTTTCAGCTGTTCCGCAACGTCGTCTTCCAGATTGCGCACAACGAACTGTGCCACGGTCACCCCCAGCCGGTAACGATATCACCGATATCGCCATGGACGCTGCTTGCTGGAGGTGCACCCGTCGACACGCTGTGGGTGTCCGAAGTCAAGAAGCTGGTCGGGGCGACTGGATTCGAACCAGCGGCTTCTCGCTCCCAAAGCGAGCGCTCTACCAGGCTGAGCTACGCCCCGACGGGTCCGACCGACTCCGGCCTCGTGATTCGGACAGTTCATTGTAGCCGCTGAGCCTCGCTACGGCTCATCCAGGGCGAAATACGGGCCGTCGCAGCGTGCAACTGCAGACACACCGTGCGACCGTCGCCATCCGACGCCCGCGGGTGCGCTATGCTGTCCGCCCATGGCGCGCTACTTCGTCACCGGTGCCACGGGGTTCGTGGGCGCCGAGGTGGCCAAGCAACTGCTCACGCGAGGGCACAAGGTGACGGCGCTTGCGCGGGCGCCCGAAAAGGCGGCGCTGCTGAAGATGCTTGGCGCCGACGTGCACCAGGGCGACATCACCGAGCCCGCGTCGATGCGCGGGGCCATGCAGGGGGTCGACGGCGTTTTCCATATCGCGGGGTGGTACAAGACCGGGGCGCCGCGGGCCGACGCCGAGGCCACCGCCATCAACGTGGACGGCACGCGCCACGTGCTCGACCTGATGCGCGAGCTGCACATCCCCAAGGGCGTCTACACGAGCACCGTGGCGATCTTCTCGGATACCCACGGCTCGCTCGTGGATGAAACGTATCGCTTCGACGGCCCGCACCTGTCGGTCTACGACCGCAGCAAGTGGCGGGCGCACTACGAGGTGGCGCTGCCAGCCATGGCCGCGGGACTCCCGCTCGTGGCGGTGCTGCCGGCCGTGGTCTACGGGCCTGGCGACACGAGCGCCATTCGCGACGTGTTCGTGAATCATCTGCGCCGCCGCATGCCCGTCGTGCCGGCGCGCACCGCCTATTGCTGGGGGCACATCGAAGACACCGCGCACGCGCACATCGAGGCGATGGAACACGGTGTGGCGGGCCAGAGCTACATCATCGCCGGACCGCGGCACACGCTACGCGAGGCCCTCGACCTCGCGTCCAAGTACAGCGGCCGCGCGGCGCCGTTTGCGGGGGTGCCGCCGTGGCTCATGAGGGGCGTGTCGCACGCGCTTGGGGTCGTGGAGCGCGCGGTGCAGCTGCCGCCCGGGCTCTCGTCAGAGACGGTGCGCGTGGCGGCGGGCGTCACCTACCTTGGCTCGCACGACAAGGCCACGCGACAGTGGGGCTTCGCCCCGCGCGGTCTGGACGAAGGCGTGCGGCATCTCGTGGAACACGAGATGCGCGTGCTCGGCATAAATCCGCGCCCGTGAGCTAGGCGCGCGCGACGCTGGTCGTGGGCTCGCGCAACATGCCGCGCCGCAAGATGCCCGCGATCAAGCGCGTGGCGTCGGGCGTGGCGATGCCGAGTTGCCGCTCCACCCCGAACAGCGCTTCCACCGAGAAGTAGTAGATGAAGACGCACGTGGCAAAGAGCAGCGCGGCCGCGGCAGGCACGTCGTGGCGCAGGTGCTCGTCGAGGTGCAGCCGCTCGCGGTTGGCCACGGCGAACTGCTCGAAGCGGGCGGCCAGTTCGCTGTAGTAACGCTGGATGTGGCGGCCATCGAACTCCACGGCGTCCACGTAGAAGAGCGCGACATGCGATCGCCAGCGTTCGAGCACCTCGCGCGCGGCGTCGGCCAGGCGCTCGAAGTCGTCGAACCGCGCACTCTGGTCGAGCGCCACGTTGATGGGGAAGTCGGCCCGCGTGGTAATCGCGTAGAACTGCTCGAGCAGCGTCTGGAAGATCGCTTCTTTGTCGTGGAAGTGATGGTAGACGCTGCCTGTGGAGAGGCCGGCCTTGCCCGCCACGTCGCGCATGCTGGTCGCGCCGTAGCCGCGATGCGAGAAGAGTTCGAGCGCGGCGTCGAGAATGGCCGTGCGGCTGCGTTCCGAGCGTTCGCCTTGGTGCATGTCGGCGCGTCCGAGATTACTCCAGGTCGCGCAGCCACCGCGCACAGGCGCCGAAGGCCTGGGCCCGGTGGCTGACGGTGTCCTTGCCGGCGCCCGCTTCGGCCAGGGTGCAGCAAAGGGGCGGGTAGACGAAGATCGGGTCGTAGCCGAAGCCGCCGGTGCCCGCCGGCGTATGCGCGATCCGTCCCTCGACCACGCCGCAGGTCTCGAAGCGCACGGCGCTGCCCTCGACGACCGCCAGCGCGCACACGAACCGGGCGGTGCGCTGTGCGTCGGGCACGCCGTCGAGCCGGCGGAAGAGGTCGGCGAAACGCTCGCCGTAGGTGGCGTGCGGCGACAGGTAGCGGGCCGACCGCACGCCGGGCTCGCCCTGCAACGCGTCGATTTCGAGACCAGAGTCTTCCGACACCACCAACCCGGCATACGCGCCGGCGTAGTAGCCGGCCTTCAACCTGGCGTTGGCTTCGAAGGTGTCGCCGGTCTCTTCAGGTTCCAGCAGCGGCGGCAGATCGGCCAGCGTCAGAAGCTCCACCGGCACGTCACGCAATACAGCGCGCACCTCGCGCACCTTGTCGAGGTTCGTCGTGGCCAGCAGCAGCGAGCGCATCAGCGCCCCAGAATGGGCGCGCAAATGAGGCGCTGGGCGGCAATCAACTGGTCGATGCCGATGGCGGCCAGGTCGAGCAGGCCGGTGAGCGCCGCCTGATCGAACGGCTCACTCTCGGCCGTGCCCTGCACCTCGACGAAGCGGCCATCGCCGGTCTTCACCACGTTCATGTCGACATCGGCCTTCGAGTCTTCCTCATAGGCCAGGTCGAGCAGCGGCATGCCCGCGACGATGCCCACGCTGGTGGCGGCCACGTAGTCGTTCACCGGAATGGCGGCCAGGCCGCCGGTCTGCTTCAGCTTGCCGAAGGCCAGCACCATGGCCACGAAGGCGCCGGTGATGGACGCGGTGCGGGTGCCGCCGTCGGCCTGGATCACGTCGCAGTCGAGCCAGATCGTGCGCTCGCCCAAGCGCTCCATCCGCACCACGGCGCGGATCGAGCGGCCGATCAGCCGCTGGATCTCCATGGTGCGTCCGCCCACCTTGCCTTGCGACGCTTCGCGCGTGGTGCGGGTGTTGGTGGCGCGCGGCAGCATGCCGTATTCGGCGGTGACCCAGCCCTTGCCCGTGCCGCGCAGGAACGGCGGCACGCGGTCTTCCACCGACGCCGTGCAGATCACCTTCGTGTGTCCCACTTCGATCAGCACCGAGCCTTCCGCGTGGGTCAGGTAGCCGGGGGTGATGGTGACGGGGCGGAGGTCTTCGGGCGCGCGGTCGAATTGTCTGCTCATGCGAACTGGGTGCTCAGGCTCATGGGGTACGAATCAGTCCTTCATTCTTCCGCAGGGGCTCGCGCAAGTCCACATGACCCGCCAGCGTCTCCACCTCGCGTCCATCGATCAGGATCTGCACGCGGGCCACCGGCGAAAGATTCGTCGTGAGCACCGACACGATGGCGTAGGCGGCCAGCAGCTCGTTGTGCGAGCCACCCGGCAGCCCCTTCACGAAGGCGCCGTCGAGATCCACGTAGGCATCGTCGCGCCCCGGCAGGAACACGCCGCGCACGGTCACGTCCTTGGGCACCGCGCGCAGGAGCGGCGGCACGGGCTCGGTGGCGAGCTGCGCTTCGACGAGCGCGCGCGCTTGGGCCACCGGTGTGCCGCCCAGGGGCACGTCATGTGCTACGCCCACCAGGCTGACGCCGTCGTCGGCCACGAAGTAGAGTGTGGCCGAGATGCGCGGACCGACGGCCGCCGTCGGGTCGGAGACGCGCGCCGGCGGCTCGGCATCGGGCGTGGGCGAGGCGAGCTGCCGGCCCAGCGCCGAGAACAGGGCGAAGCCCAGACCCAGCACCCCGACACTCGTGGCCGCAATGGCGAGCCATCGCCGTCCGGTCATGGGGCGGGCTTCTCGCGCCGCTCGCGGAAGATGGTGATGGCCTCGAAGATGGCGAGCGCCACGCGGTCCTGATGCGCGTCCGAGGCCAGCGCCTTCTCTTCTTCGGGATGCGACAGGTAGCCGATCTCCACCAGCACCGCCGGCATGTTGGCGCCCACCAGCACGCGGAACGGCGCCTGTTGCACCGGCCGCGCACTCATCGCCACGCGCGACCGGAGGGCGGCCTCGACGAGCGCGGCCAGGCCAGCCGAGTCTTCGAGATGGCGGAGTTGCGCGGTCTCCCACAAGATGAGCTCGATGGCGCGCGTGCCGCCGCCGAGCTGCGGCAACGCCTGCGCCGGATCCTGCAGGCGGCGCCGCGCCTCCAGGTCCGCGCGGTCGACGCTCAGGTAGTAGACCTCGGCGCCCTTCACCGTGGGCCGGACGGCCGCGTTGGCGTGGATGCTCACGAACAGGTCGGCGCGGTTGTTGTTGGCGATGGCTGCGCGCGCGTCCTGGTCGAGCGTGCGGTCGTCGTCGCGGGTCATCACGACGCGCAGGCCGAGCCGGCTCTCGATGAGGGCCTTCACCTTGCGGCTCACCTGCAGCGTGACGGTCTTCTCGAGAATGCCGCCGGGACCTTCCGTGCCGTTGGCGTCGCCGCCGTGGCCCGGGTCGATGACCACCGTGCGCACTCCGGTGCCGCCCGGGTCGAACGGCAGGGCGGCGGGATCGGGCGCGCCCGCTGCGCCAGCGGTGGGCGGAGCTTGCGTGGGCAGCGTGGACGGCGGTGCGGGAGCACTGGGCGTGAGGCTCTCGGCGCCGGCGGCGACGAGGTCGATCACCAGACGGCTCGTGCCAGCATCGATGGCCTGGGTGGCGGCCCGGTGCGACGCAAACCGCGGACCCGTGACGAGCGTGAGGGTGGGGGTGCCGTCGGCTGGCCGGATGGCCTGCAGCAACCCCTGCGCGGGCACGGTGGGGATGGCGGCATCCACGGCATCGGCGGCGAACGTGACGGTGATCTGACCGCCCGCCGAGGTGACCGTGGCCTCGGTGGCGGGTGACACCTCGAAGGTGATCTGGGCGGCGTTGGCGCCGAACTCGCCGCGCGTGACCACGCGTGGCACGCGCAGCTCACCGAGCACCAGCAGACGTCCGGCCCGCCGGTACTCCACGCGCTGATCGACCACCACGGCGAGCACCCGCGTGACGAACTCCGGGGTGACGAGCAGCCGTCCATCCTGCCGCACGGGCGGCGCCACCAGCGACACGAGCCGGCCCTGGATCGACACCACGGTGCGATCGGGCGTGAGCACGGCCGAGCGGGCCCGCAGGCTCACAGTAGTGGCACCGGTGACCCGGTCGTCGCGCACGGTCAGCCCGAGCGCGGCCGCCAGCTCATCGAGGGAGAGATACTCGCCGCCGTTCACCATCACCACCGGCAGCGGGCGCCGGCCCTGCGCGCTCAGCAGGGTGAGCGGCGCTGGCGGCGGTGCCTGCGCAGGCAGCGTCGCGACGGCGAGCGCACTTGCCACGGCAACGCACACGAGGACGAACAGACGGCGCACGACGCCTCCATCATAACGAACCCAGGTAGAATTCTCGCGGCATGGGGAGGTCAGGAATGGCGATTGGGCGGATGGCGGTGGCGTGTCTGGTGATGGCGGCAGGGCTGGCGCCCAAGCTGGCAACGGCGCAAGGAGCAGGCGCGACGCGCCCGCGGCCTGGCGTGATCGACTTGTGGGCGGCCGGCAAGACCGCCTTCGGCGTGTTCGTGCCCGACGAAAATCCCGCCCCGCGCGGCCCTAACCGTGGTTCCGCCGTCTACACCGTAGCCGGCGGTCAGGCGCTCGCGAAGAATCCGCTCCTCGACTTCGTGTTCCTCAATCTCGAGGGCCGCTACGACCGCGACGCGGTGATGGCGACGAGCGAGGGGCTGGGCAAGCCGGGCACGCCCGGGCGCAAGACCCTGCTCGTGCGCATTCCCTCGATGGTCGACGCCGGACCCCAGGTGACGCTGCAGCGCATCAAGGAGATTCTGGCGATGGGCGCCGATGGCGTCACGCTGCCGCACGTCGAGACGCTCGACCAGGGCCGCCAGGCGGTGAGCCTGTTTGCCGACGCGCGCGCCAACGTGTGGTCACCGGCCAATCCGAGCGGCACCGTCATCGCGATGCTGATGCTCGAAGACCCGGGTGCCATCGCCCAGGCCAAGGACATTGCCGACATCGGCGGCTACAGCGTGCTGGCGTGCGGCATCGGCAGCCTCACCGGCGCGCTCAAGGGCGACCGCGTGGCGGCCGAGAAGGGCAACCAGGAGCTGCTCACCGAGACCAAGCGGGTGAAGCTCGTGAACATGCTGACCGCCAGCAAGGACGACGTGGCGCAGCGCGTGAAAGAAGGCTTCCTGGGGCTGCTCGTGCCCAACGACGACGCGATCAAGGCCGGTCGCGCCGCTGCGGGCCGGTAGCCGTTCGCCCACGGCCAGCGTCTGACCCGGCTCAGCGCCGCACGAACTTCTGCACGCGCCGGCCGGTGCCCACTTCCGCTGTGTAGAGGTCGCCGCGCGAATCCACCGCGAGCGCGTGCAGAAAGATGAACTGGCCAGCGTAGCGGCCGATGCGCCCGATGCTGCTCACCTCGGTCAGGCTTGCGCGGTCGTAGATGCGTACCTTGCCGCTGCCGGCATCGGCCAGGTACAGGTAGCGCTGCGCGGCATCCGGCGAGAAGCCCACCGCGAACGACGTGCCGAGCAGCCTGGTCGTACGCTCGATGAAGATCTCGCGCTCGAACACGCCGGCGGTCGAGAACACCTGCATGCGATTGTTGCGCCGGTCGTTCACGTAGACCTGGCCGTCGTTTGACACGCGCACGCCGTGCACCAGGTTGAACTGCGCCGGCGCCGGGCCGTCGTAGGTCACGGTCTTCGACGCGGTGTCGTCAGGCGGCTTGCCGTAGGCGCCCCACATGCGCTTGAAGGCGCCGGTGTCGGCGTCGTAGACGATCACGCGGCGATTCACGTAGCCGTCGGCCACGTAGAGTTCGTTGCTCTTCGGGTCCACGTAGATATCGGCGGCGTTGTTCACGTTGGCCGTGTCGAGCGAGCCGCGGCTCTGTCCGCGCTTGCCGATCTGCAGCAGGATGCGGCCGTCGCTCGTGAACTTCAGGATCATGTTCTCCTTGCCGTCGCGCAGGCGTGGGCCGCCGGCGGAGGTGATCCACACGTTGCGCTTGTGGTCCACGTGGATGGCGTGCTCGTCTTCGGGCCACTCGTAGCCCGCGCCGGGCCCGCCCCAGCCGCGCAGATAGCGCCCGGCGGCATCGAACTCGAGCACCGGCGGCGCCGCCGTGCAACACGCGGCCTCGGGGTTCTGGGCCTTCTCGTCGTCGGTGAGCGACCATGGCCTGTGCAGCACCCACACGTGATCGCTCGCATCCACCGCCACGCCAGTGACCTGGCCCAATGTCCACTGCGCGGGCAGCGTGGGCCAACGCGGATCGACGTCGAAGGCCGGCACGCCCGCACCGGCCTGTGTGGTCGCGCCCACACGCATCACGATCCGCTCCGCGGCCCCCAGCACGGCCAGCGCGCACAGGGCGGCCAGCATCCCTCGCCGTCGTGTCATGCGATCTCCTTCACGCAGCCGCGTGATCTTCGGCCACGGTGCGATTGCGCCCCGCGGCCTTGGCGGCGTACAAGCGGCGGTCGGCCACGTCGAGCAGTGTGCGAGTGGACCCGTCCTGCGGCATGCTGGCGGCGCCCACGCTGGCCGACAGGCGGGGAATGCGCGCGTCGGCATGCAAGCCCGCGCGCCACGCGTCGAGTCGCGCGACGGCACTCGCGTGATCGACCTGCAGAATCACGGCGAATTCCTCGCCGCCGTAGCGGGCGACGATGTCTTCGTTGCGAAACGCCTCACGCAGGCGGCTGGCCGCGAAGCGGAGGGCTTCGTCGCCGGCCGCATGGCCGTAGCGATCGTTGACCGACTTGAAGTCGTCGAGATCGATCAGGGCCACGGTGAACGGCCGGTCGCCGCGCGGCGCCGAGAGCAGGCGCGCAAAACTTTCGTCGAAGTAGCCGCGATTGAAGAGACCGGTGAGCTGGTCGCGCATCGAGCCGAGCCAGAAGGCGCGCGAGCGCACCACCACGGCGGCATGGATGATGGTGGCCACGGCGATGAGCTGCAGACGGCTGGTCTGCGAGTCCCACTGGAACGTGCCGTAGACCTCCGACACGGTCCACGCCGACGGCTCTCGCATGCCCACCCACGTCACGACGGCGGCATATTGGATCACCGCGGCGCCGCCGGCGGCCAGACACACGCGCGGGTCGTAGCGCAGTCCGGTGCCGGCCAGCGCCACGAAGTACATCGTGTACTGCACCAGGCTGTTGGACGCCACGATGGGGCGGCCCGCCGCGATGAAGCTCACGAACCCGAGGGAGATGATGGCGATGTCGAACTGGCTGGTGACGAGTCCCAACCACGCCGGCGGCGCCGGTCGCGCCGCCAGCCGCTCGAACCCCACGGCGAAGCCCAGGGCCACGCAGATCGAGGCGAGCCCGAGCCAGTTCTCGACTTGCTGCGGGTTGGCCAGCGACGTCGTGACGGGCACCAACGCCAGCAGGGCGAGCAGGCCCAGCCGGAACCGGGCGACGAACAGATCGCCCGACCGGCTGAGATCCCGGCTGATAGGGTCGCCCCATCCCGCCACCGCACGTGCAATCCGCAAGTAAACGCTCACGAAGAATCCCCCGAGGGGTATGCGTCGGGTGCGTCAGTATCCCATCGCGTAGCCGGTGCGCCGGGGATCGGCGCCGGCCGTCATCGCGCCGGTCTTGGGGTCGATGCGAATGACTTGCATATGGCCCAGGCTGCCCCACCCGGGCAGCACTTCCACCGTATGGCCCATGGCCTTGAGCGCGCTGATGGTCGCCGCCGGCACGCGGCCCTCGATCTGCACGGTGATGGCGGCGCCGGGCTTGTAGAAGTTGGGCTCGGCGTTCAGCACCAGCCGCGGCGCTTCGATGGCGGCCTGCACCGGCATCTCGAAGTCCACCAGGTTGAGCAGTACCTGGAATTCCGTCTGACCAATGGTCTCGCCCCCCGGGGTGCCGAAGACGTAGGCGAGCTTGCCGTCCTTGAGCACGATCACCGGTGAGTTGTTGAGAACCGGAATCTTGCCGGCGCCCACGTAGTTGGCGTCGGTGGGGTAGGGCGAGGTCGAGCCGAGACGCATGCCGTTGTTGAGCAGCAGGCCGGTGGTGCCGACCACGACGTTGCTGCCGAACAGGCCGCCCAGGGTGGGTGTGACGCCGACGGCGTTGCCGAAGCGGTCGAGCACCGAGAACGACGTCGTGTGCTGCTCAGGGTCATAGGCCTCGTCGAATGCCGGACCGGCCGCCCGCGGCGAGGTGGCGGGGCTGCCTTCCGGCGTGCCGGGCTGGGGATAGGCGATGGCCTTGGTGGGATCGAAGAGCGCGCGGCGCGCGGTCGTGAACTCACGCGACATCAGGCCCGCCGTGGGCACTGTCACGAACGCCGGATCGGCGACGTACTTGTAGATGTCGGCCTTCGAGATCTTGATCGACTCGATCACCGCGTGCAGCGCGGCGGGGGAATTGGCGCCAGCCGCCTTCAGATCCACGGCCTCGATGAGGTTCGCGCCCATCAGCACCTCGAAGCCGCCGCGCGACGTAGACGGGTTGCTGTAGACGTCGTGGCCGCGGTAGACGGTGTGCAGCGGCTCGGTCCATTGCGGCGTATAGGCCGCCAGGTCGGCGGCTGTGAGCACGCCGCCGTTGGCCTTGAAGAAGCGCTCGAACTCCTGCGCGATGTCGCCCTTGTAGAAACGGTCGAAGGCGGCGCGGATGGCCGCTTCGCGCGTGGCGCCCTGGGCCTTGGCCTGTGCCTCCGCCTCGACCAGCTTGCGCAGCGTGGCGGCGTAGTCAGGATTCTTCAGGAGATCGCCGGCCTCGAGCGGCTCGCCGTTGGGCATGAAGATCCTGGCGGTGGTGGGGTAGCGTGAGAGGTGCTTCGCGCCGCGCGCGATCGACTGCGCCAGCATCGGATCGATCGGATACCCCTGCTCGGCATACTCGATGGCAGGCGCGAATACCTCGGCCAGGGTCATCGTGCCGAAGCGCTCGATGATCGACAGGTAGCCGCCGATGTTGCCGGGCGTGATGCCCGCCTTCATGCCGGCGTTGAGCATGTCGGGGGTCATCTCGGAGGGCACGAGCGCCTTGGGCGCCGCGCCCGCCATCGACACCGAATAGACCTTGCCGCTGGCCTTGTGGAACACGGTCATGAAGCCGTTGCCGCCGATCCCGTTCATCTCGGGTTCGCCGAGCGCCGCCATGGCGCCCACGGCCGCCACCGCGTCGAACGCGTTGCCGCCTTTGAGCAGGATTTGCAAGCCGGCCGACGAGCCGATGGGATGACCGCTCGTCACCAGGCCGTGACGTCCCGCCACTGCCGGGCGTGTCATCGCGGGGCGGCTCGAGGCCGGGGCCTCGGCGGCCTGCTGCTGGCCCACGACGAGCGCGGTGCCGGCCGCGAGAACGAATGCTGACGCCGCAAGCAGGGTACGAGTACGCATCGGAGACCTCCCGGAGAAAACGAGTGTGTAGAGTATAGGAGCAACACGCGCCGGATCCGTCGGTCCGCGGCGCCGTGTGTCATGGTGCGAATGCCGCGTTCTGCTGCCGAGCTGTTGAGTTTCTCGCTCGTGTCGGTCCGCGCCTTGCCGGTGCGAGGCGCCAGTGGCGTCACCGGCTCGCGGGCCGGAGTGCTGATCGTGGAAGACGACCTTGGCATCTACCGTCTGCACGGGCAGACGGCCACGCTCTGGGCGGGGCCCGACCTGCATCCCGAACTCGGCGATCTCGAGGGCATCGCCGCCAACGAGCGGGGCGACACGGTGTGGGCCGTCGCCGAAGAGAGCGGCGTGCTGGTGGAACTGGCGCTCGGCGCGCGCGGGCCCACCGTGCGGCGCACCGGCCGCTTGCGGCGGCCAGGGTCGCGCGCCAACAAGGGCTTCGAGGGGGTGGCGTTCCTGCCGGCCCGGCACTCGAGCACGCGCCGCGACGCCCTGGTGGCGGTGCACGAGCACAAGCCGCGCCGCGTGTGCCTGTTCTCGCTGCCCGATCTGCGCCAGACCCACGACCTCAAGCTGCCGCCGGAGGCCAAGGAGGCGCTCGACGATCTGGCCGACGTGGCGGTCGACCCGGTAACCGGCCTGCTGGTGTTGTTGTCGGAAGCCAGCCGGCGGCTCGCCGTGCTGCGCCTCGGCCCCGAGGGCCTGCAGTTCGTTTCCACCTTCGACCTGCCACTGCCGGGCAAGGAGCGTCCGGAAGGCCTCGCGTATCTGAGCCCGGGCCGGCTGGCGATTGTCACCGAGGGGCCCGCCCGATTGCTCGAGCTGCGCGTGACGAGACCGGGCCGCGCAAGGGTGTAAAATGCCCGGTGGCGCCGCGGCGGATCACCAGCCGTCAGCGGGCACGTCATTCTGGAGGACACCATGGTTCGTGTACGCACCGCGTCGGCGATTGTGATGGCAGTGGCGGCGATGTTCTACGTGTCGGCGCGGCCGGCCACACAACAGTTCGGGTCGATCACGTTTCCCACCTCCGGCGCGCCCGCGGCACAAACAGCGTTCCTCACCGGCGTGAAGGCCCTGCACAACTTCCAGTTCGACGAGGCGGCCGTGGCCTTCAAGCAGGCGCAGGCCGCCGACGCGCAGTTCGCGATGGCGTATTGGGGCGAGGCGATGAGCCACAACCATCCGCTCTGGGCGCAGCAGGACCTGCCCAAGGCCAAAGAGGCGCTCGACCGCCTGGCGCCCACCCACGAAGCACGCCTCGCCAAGGCGAAGCTGCCGAAGGAGAAGGCCTTCCTCGAGGCCCAGCAGGTGCTCTACTTCGCGCCGGGCGACAAGCTCGCCCGCGACCTCGCCTACTCGAACGTGATGGCGAAGATGTACGAGCAGTATCCCGACGACCACGAAGTGGGGACGTTCTATGCCCTGTCACTGCTCGGCAGCGTGCGTCCCGGCGATGCCGGCTACCGCCGCCAGGCGCTGGCCGCGTCGATTGCCGAGAAGCTCTTCAAGGCGAACCCGAATCACCCGGGTGCCGCGCACTTCATCATCCACGCCTTCGACGATCCCGACCACGCCCCGCTCGCCCTCGAGGCCGCCAACGCCTACGCCAAGATCGCGCCGTCGGCCGCGCATGCGCTGCACATGCCCTCGCACATCTACGTGCAGCGCGGGATGTGGGAACAGGTGAAGCAGTCGAACATCGTGGCCTACAAGGCGGCCGTCGACTTGAACGCCGTGATGAAGCTGGCCGAGGGCCGCGAAGACTTCCACACGCTCGGCTGGCTCGGCTACGCTTACCAGATGCTCGGCAACTTCGACGAGTCGAAGAAGACGGTCGACCAGGCCAAGGCCGCGGCCGACCGCAATCCCGCCAACGGCGGCCTCCGTGACGGCTACCTGGGCATGCGCGCGCGCCACATCCAGGAATCCGGGCAATGGGAGAAGCTCGCGCTTCCCGCCGCGGCGCCAGCCCCGGCCGGCGACCACGCCGCCATGCCGGGCATGAACATGGGGCCGTCCCAGGGCTCGGCCACCTGGATCTACATCGTGGGCGTGAGCGCCGCGAAACTCGGCGACCTGGCGACGGCCGACGCCGCCGAGGCGCAACTCAAGGGGTTGCGCGAGCGCGCGCAAGGCGGTCCGAACGCGTATGCCGCGCGTCCGCACGCGGTACGCGAGAAGGAACTCGGGGCCATCATCCGCTGGGCCAAGGGGCAGAAGGAAGAAGCTCTGGCGCTGGCCAAGGGTGCCGTTGACATCGAGGTGACGATGGAGGCGCCATCGGGTCCGCCCGATCCGATCAAGCCGGCGTTCGAACTCTACGGCGAGTTACTCGCCGAGGCCGGGCGCCACAAGGAGGCCGCGGCCGCCTTCGAGCAGTCGCTCCTGCGCACGCCCAATCGCACGCCTTCGGTGAAGGGGCTCGCGGCGGTGTCGGCCAAGCTCAAGTCGTCGATGTAGTGAGCGGGTCCCGGGTCACGAGCCACCGGCGTGTGCGCCGGCGCCCGCCCGCCGCCCAAGGGCGAGCGATTCGGACGTGTTCGTCGACGCGTTCTTGAACCACTTCGCGGAGCGCCATCCATCGATTGCCGCCGGCAGTGGCCTGCACATGTTCGACGACCGCCTCGAAGATTTCAGCGCGGCCGGCGTGGCGGCCGAAGTCGAGGCCTGGAAGGGCTGACCGTCGACGTGCCGCTGGCGTTTGCGGGCCTGAGCGACACGACGCTCGGGGGCGGGCTGCTGGCCGCCACGGCGTCGGCCGCGCGCGAGATCGAAACCTTCGCGACCTGGTTCGAGCAGGGGCGGCTGCCCTCGGCCAACGCGCCATATGCGGTGGGGAAGGCCAATCTCGACGCGCGGTACTGAGCGGAGGAACTCATCGACGTGCCGGCCGACCAGCTGCTGGCGATCGGTGGGCGCGAGCTCGCGGCCAACGAGGCCGCCTTCATCGCCGCCGCGGCGCAGGTCGACAAGGCGCGGCCGGCGCTGGCCGTGTGGCATGACGTGCTCGCGAACCATCCCGCCCGCGGAGCGCTCGTGCCCGCCGCCCAGAAGGCCGTCGACGAACTGCAGGCCTTCGTGGTGGCCAAGCAGCTCGTCACGTTGCCGCCGTCCGAGCGCGTGATTGTCGCGGCCGCGCCGCCGTTCGACCTGGGCCTGGCCTCGATGCATTCGTCGCCGCCGCTCGAGCTCACGCCGGTGAAGAACTCCTTCTACGTGACCGACGCGCAGGCCGGCTGGGACGCCGCCCGCCAGGACGCCTGGCTGCAGAAGTTCAACATCCCCGCCCTCACCGTAATCAGCGCGCACGAAGTGATGCCCGGCCACTACGTGCACAGCGTGTTCATGCGCAAGACGCCGGGCAAGATTCGCCGTATCTGGATCGGCCTGAACCCGTTTCCGCAGCCGTCGTCAGGCCAGGACGGCTGGGCCCACTACGCCGGGCAGATGATGCTCGACCAGGGCTTCCGTGCCGACGATCCGCGCTACCGGATGGCGCAGTTGAGCGAAGCGCTCACGCGCATCCGCCGGCGTCGGCGGCGCGACAGGAGGCGGAACGCGCCACCTACGATCCGACCTACGGCGGCTACTTCCTGGGCAAGCTGGCCATGCTGAAGCTGCGCGCCGACGTGCAGGCCGCCCGCGGTGCCACCTTCGACCTACGGCAGTTCCACGAGCAGGTGATGAGCAACGGCATCGCACCGCTGTGGGCGCACCCCCAGCTGCTGCTGCCCGGCGACACCTCGCCCGTGCTTCAGTGAACTGGTGGCGAGCCAGGCCGACCGGGCTCGCGGAATCGCAGAACCAGGCCGACCAGGAGGTGTGGATACACGCGGAGACGCCCAACTTCGTTCAGCTCTGTCACTTCCAAGGATGTGCGAACCGGTACAACGGAGGTAGACTCACGTCAATGGCGGTTCGCGATCACGCACCATTCGATGCAGCGGTTTACAAAACGAATCGTTACTTTCGACCCATTCCAGCTGCGCTAGACTAGGTGACCTCACGGGCCGCCGCGAATACGCCCCGCAGCCGCCTATTCCGGTCGTAGAAAATGGCCGCATTGTAAGACACCACGGTCTCTTTGCCATCTCTACTGCGCGCGGTGAGCTCGTAGTTGGTGATCTTGCCTTCAACCAGCACCTGCTTGATGCCCGCCTCGGCCCGTTCCGGATCGGTGAAGAAGTTCTTGAAAGGTGCGCCTATCAGCTCGTCGCGCGTACAACCGGTGAGCGCTTCCATCTGTTTGTTGACGTCGGCGATGATGCCTTGCGGATCGGTGGCCATAATCGCGTCGATACTGGATTCGATGAGAGAACGCGTGTAGAACTGCTGGTCACGCAGCCGCTGATCGAGCTTCATCCTCTCCTCTTCAACCTGCTTGCGCGCGGTGTTGTCGGTGCCGATCAACAGATAGCCGATGATGATGTCCTGCGCGTCGCGCAACGCCGTAACGGAAACCACCGCCGGGAACCGGCTGCCATCTTTGCGGATATAGGTCAACTCGTAGATGTCCTCGATGCCGCGCGAGGCCTTGAACACCAATGCCTCGAAGCCCGGTTCAATCGGGGTTCTGAGTTCGGTGCTGAGTGCTTGCGCACGTTCGATCACTTCCTGCGGATCGGAAATATCGGCGGGCGTGATCTTGTCCACCACGTCCGCCGCCTTGTAGCCGAGCATGCGCTCGGCGCCGACATTGAAAATCTGGATGACGCCCTTGGCGTCGGTGGCGATACTCGAAAAATTGGCGCTGTTGAAAATCGCTCTCCGCAGCACGGACTCGCGCGCGAGCGCCTGTTTCTGCCGAAACAGATCCACGAACACGGCGACCTTGTTCGTCAAGATATGCGGCTCGATTGGCTTGTAGAGGAAGTCGACAGCGCCGGAGTCGTAGCCCTGAAACAGCCGCTTCCGATCATGGGCTCCGGCGGTCACGAACACGATCGGCACGTGCTTGGTGCGCTCGCTCCCGCGCATCATCTCCGCGAGCTCGAAGCCGTCCATGTCGGGCATCTGCACGTCCACGAGCGCTAACGCGACGTCGTTCACGAGCAGGAGTTCGAGCGCCTCGGAGCCTGTGCGGGCCATCAGCAAGTGCAGCCCCGGGCCGCGCAACAATGCCGCCATGGCAACCAGATTCTCTTCGAGATCGTCGACAAGGAGGAGAGTGACGTTATCGTTCACGAAATACAGTTCCTTCCGTATCGCCCGCGCGATATGCGTCGAGCGCGATGATCCATTGGATGATGCCATTGAGCGGCGCCACGAGTTGCGGCTGGGCGCTTGCGATGGCGGCCTCTGGCATCCTGCGCGCCGATGCTTCGTCGGGCGACTGCACCGCGCACAACCCGCCATTCGCCTTGATCGCCTGCAAACCGAGTGCGCCGTCGTCGTTCGCGCCGGTGAGTACGAGGCCGGCGACGCGGGGCCCGAACACATCGGCGGCGGACTGAAACAGCACGTCGATGGAGGGGCGGCAATAGCTGACCGGCTCATCATTGGACAACGCAAGATGCACGTCCTGCGCTCCCGCGAGGTGCAGGCCGCCGCTGTCGACGTCGAGCAGCACGTGATAGTCCGGCGGCGCGATCACGAGGCCCTGCAGGAGCACGTCCTTGTCACATGCTTCGCGCACGGCGATGTGTGCGCGCGCGCCGAGCACCTCGACGAGCAGACTCGGCTTGTCGCGCGGAATATGCACGACAGCGATCATGGGCAGCATGAGCGAGGAAGGCAACGCGGAGAGGATCGCAAGGAGCGCATCCACGCCGCCGGCGGACGCGCCGAGTACGATCGCGTCGACGGACGCGAGTGGCATCGGCGTCGAGGGGAGACTAACCTTAGCGCGGTTCGTCATTCACCTCTTCCGGTAAATGCGTTCGTGCATATCGAAGGTATCGAAGGCGGCTGCGTGCGACGATACGCGCAGATTCTCCTTCGAGCCGAGTGCCAGGAAACCGCGCGGCACGAGCGATTGCTCGAACAATGCGAGCGCGCGGTCTTGCAGCTCGCGGTCAAAGTAGATAAGGACATTCCTGCACAGCACGAGGTGCGTCTCCGTGAAGTCGCCGTCGGTTGCGAGCGAGTGATCGGAAAACACAACAGTCCTGCGCAAGCGGCGATCGAAGACGACGCCGCTGTAAGCAGCCGTGTACCAGTCCGACAGCGAGCCCTTACCGCCGGCCTTCGCGTAGCTCTCCGAGAAGCCCGCCACGCGATCGAGCGCGTAGACGCCTGCTTCGGCCTTGCGCAGCGCCTCTTCGTTCACGTCGGTGGCGTAGATAATCGCGCGATCGAGAAGCCCTTCTTCTTCGAGGAGGATGGCCATCGAGTAGAACTCTTCGCCAGTGCTGCATCCAGCGATCCATATCTTCAGCGACGGATAGGTCGCGAGGATCGGCAACACGTCGCGGCGCAAGGCCAGAAAGTGCGTGGAGTCGCGAAACATGTCGCTCACCTGTATGGTGAGGTAGTCGAGGAGGATGGGCAGCGCGTGCGCATCGTGCAGCACACGATCCTGCAGCACCGAAAGCGAGGAAACTCCGAAGCGGTCCATTGCCTGCCGAAGGCGCCGCCGCAGCGACGACATCGCGTAGTCGCGAAAGTCGTAGTGATACCTCTGGAAGATGGCCTCGAGCAGCAGCTTGAGCTCGATGTCGAACACACCATCACCGTTCTGTCCTTCGAACGATCTCATTGCTTGAACATCCAGACGCGCAGCAGCGACAGTAGTTTCTCGACGTCGATGGGCTTGGCAATGTAATCGGACGCGCCGGCCTCAAAGCACTTCTGCTGGTCGTCTTTCATCGCCTTGGCGGTAAGCGCGATGATCGGCAGATTGTGCCACTCTGGCCGCGCACGGATGGCCCGCATCGCTGCGATGCCGTCCATCTCGGGCATCATGATGTCCATGAGGACGATGTCGATGCCGTTCTCGCGTTGCTCCGCGCTGCCAAGCTTGTCGAGGAAGGCGAGCGCCTCTTTGCCGTTGCGCGCGATCTCCAGTTTGGCACCGAGCGGCTCGAGCACGCGGGAGAGCGCGAACACGTTGCGCACATCGTCCTCGGCCAGAAGGATGCGCCGACCCTCGAATGCGGCATCGCGGTTGCGGGCCTCGCGCAGCATGCGCTGCCTGTCTGCGGGCAGCTTCGCCTCCACGTGGTGCAGGAACAGCGTGACCTCGTCGAGCAGCCGCTCTGGCGAGCGAGCGCCCTTGATGATGATCGAGCGCGAGTATCGGCTCAGCCGCTGTTCCTCGTCGCGATTGAGGGAACGCCCCGTATAGACGATGACGGGCGGGTGCGAGTAACGCTCGTCGTCGGCCATGCGCTCGAGGAGCTGGTAGCCGCTGAGATCGGGCAGTGTGATATCCACGACCATGCAATCGAACGTCGAGGCATGCAGGGCATCGAGTGCGGCGGTCGCCGTCGCGACGGCGGTTATACTCACGTCGTCGCCGGCGAGCAGTGCCTCGATGGCCAGCCGCTGGCGCTCGTCGTCCTCGACCACCAGCACGCGTCCAATCTTCTGCGCGAGCTTGTGCTCCATGTGTTCCAGCGCGCGCAGTAGTTCCTCGCGCTTGACGGGCTTGAGCGTATAACCCATCGCGCCGAGCGCGAGCGCCTGCTGGGTGTGATCCTCGAGCGAGATCATGTGCACCGGCACGTGGCGCGTGGCCGGGTTCCGCTTCAAGCGCTCGAGCACTGTGAGGCCCGAGTGGTCGGGCAGTTTCACATCGAGGAGGATGCCCACGGGGTTGTGTGTGCGCGTCGCGGCGATGCCGTCATCGGCGGTAGGCACGGCAACCACCTTGAAGCCGCGCTCGCGCCCGAGTCCTACCAGGATGCCGGCGAAGGCGGCGTCGTCCTCGACGATAAGGATCACGCGGTCGCCTTGCACAATCAGGTCGCGATCATCGTCTACGAGCGTCGCCACCGGGCTGGTCTCGGCCACGGCCACTGTGCGCGCG
>Ga0105046_10000844_pt1 | contig 44849 bp, 40 predicted proteins | sample MAT03_FD_78385 | JGI IMG/M metagenome (GOLD analysis project Ga0105046, IMG submission 78385) | Freshwater microbial communities from Lake Fryxell liftoff mats and glacier meltwater in Antarctica - MAT-03 (megahit assembly) | ecosystem: Environmental > Aquatic > Freshwater > Ice > Liftoff... | reverse complement strand
TCGAGAGCAGGACCGGCTTGTTCTCACGCTTCGCGAGCTCGAACGCCTCGTCTCCCCACGCGTTCCACTCGACCGGACCCTCGCCCGCCGCGCGACGCCAGGACGCCCGCGATCGACGTTCCCGCGCGACCTCGTGTCGGTCGGACCCGGGGTGGTCCGCACGGGGTACGATGGCCGCATGTTTCATCGCGTTTTGTTCGCCTCGAGCCTCGCGTTGACCTGTGGCTGTGCGCTCGATGGGACGGGCGCGCGACCCGGAGCGGGAGGAGCCGACGCCGCTTCGACCGCGGCGGGCCCGGGAGGCACGAGCGGTTCGACCACGACCGGTGCGACCTCGTCGACGTCGACCGGCGATCCCAGCGGCCCCGGATCGGGTGGCGCGCCGGGGACCGGCGGCAGCGGCGCCGGAGGCCCAGGGACCGGCGGCGAGGGCGCAACGACCAGCACCGGCGGCGGGGCGGAGGGAGGCGCGGGAGGAGCGAGCGGCGGCGGCACCGGAGAGACCGCCAGCAACGGAGAGACCGCCAGCACGGGCGGCACGGGCGGCACCGGCGGCTTCGGTGGCGCGGGCGGCGCTGCGCCAGTCTGCGGCAACGGAACGCTCGAGAGCGGGGAGGAGTGCGAGACGCCGAACGGCAGCGAGTGCGCTCTCGTCAGCTGCGAGTGGCTTGGCGACTGCGGCGACGACATCGTCGCGCCATTCGTACCCGGCGGCACGCTGCTGGCCGGCAATACCACGCAGGCCCCGACCGTCGCCGACTTCGGCACGCCAGCGTGTGGCGACAACGGTGCTGCGCCGGTGCAGCTCTACAAGTACACGACCGGCTCTGTCCCCTCGTACGTCGAGGTGGTCGCGTTCCCCGACGTCGCCGGCCTCAGTGATGCCATTCTCTCGCTCCACACCAGCTGCTCGAATGATAGCGCCCTCACCTGCTTCATCGGTGCAGGCCTCGGACCGTGCTGCGCCGACGGCCCCACTGCCGACGCAAACGAGGTCCTCCAGACGATCGAGCTGCCTCCCGGCACCACGGTGGAGGCGGCGGTCACCGGTTACCAGGACATCTCCGGTGCGTACGACGTGCGGTTCCGCGAGTACCGCTACCTCATATTCGAGAGCTTCGATGCGGGGCCCGGCACCTTCACGATCGGATCGGGGTGGCTGGCCGCGAACGACTGCGTGGGGGGAACCGATTGCCTCGGCGTCCCTGGCAACGGGAATTACCCCAACGAAATCCTGTCCTCGCCATCGTTCAGCACCGTGGGGCTCGCCGCGGTCTTCCTCCAGTGGCACCATTGGGTCGACAACGCGGACGCGAACCCCTCCGACGAGCAGCGGGTGGAAATCTCGACGAACGGAGGCACATCGTGGACGCGCATCTACAGCCAGGGCGACGGCGTCGACGAGAACGACACCGACGAGCAGGTCGACATCAGCGCCTACGCCGGTTCGGCCGACGCGCAGGTTCGCTTCGTGTACGCCGATGGAAATGGCAGCGACTTTGGTTGGTACGTCGACGACGTCCGCGTCCTCGCGTGGTGAGCGCGTAGGCTTCGATAGCCAGGAAGTGCAACTTCGTACCGAGGACAAGCGCCACCTCGTGCGAATCGTATGGAAGGGCGGCTCGACGACGGACCGCGAGATCGCACGGTTGCGCGGCGGACAACTACGGGCGACGAGCGAGGACACCATCGACCTGGTGCGCAAGCCCGCGGTGGATCTGGACAACGCGCAGATCGCGCGCTCAACAGGCAGGGACGTCGCCGCGGTCTCGGCCGTCCCTTCACGGCCATTGCGATCCACTCCCTGCGCGCGAAGAATCAGATCCCAGGCCACTCCCACCGCGTCGCGAAGGATGCGACCGAGGGCCCGTTCACGGCGGAGGAGGCTGCGCAACGACTCGGCCCGGTTCGCATTCAGAGGCTACGCGCGCTCCGACGACGCAATACCGATGACGATGCTCTCCTGCGGCACGTCCAGGCGTTGCGTCCCGGCGACGCGATCCCAGAGCGAGAGCACGACACCCCAGTTGGAGTTGGTGTGGTCGGCCTCGCGCGAGTGGTGGATGCCGTGCATGCGGGGCGTGACGACGGCGTGGGCGAGCGCACCGTCGAGGCAAGCGGGCAGCCGCACATTGCCGTGATGGAAAAGCGTCGCGCACTGCAGAACGATCTCGTAGGTCACGACCATCTGCGGGCTTGCGCCCAGGACGGCGATAGGGATCGCTCGCGCGGCGATCGAGAGGAGCAGCTCGATCGGGTGGAAGCGGAGCGCCGTCGTCACGTCGAGGTCGGGATCGAGGTGGTGATAGGCGTGAAAGCGCCACAGCGACGGGACCGCGTGGTTAGCGCGATGCCAGAGCCATAGCGCGCCGTCCATCAGGACCAGCCCGGCCACGAAGCGCGTGGGGCGCGGAAGCGCAGCCAGGAGACCGCGCCCTCGGAAGCGGCTCGCGACAGCGAGCATGGCGGGGACCACGGCGAGGCGGACCAGCAGACCGCCGACCGCCGCGGCCTTTGCGTTGGTGCTCCAGCGTGGTCGCCTCGGCGAGGTTCGGCGGCGCAGGGGGGCTGCGGTCTCGGCAACGCCGACGACGGTCCCCCACACCGCCACGGTCGCGGCGCCCACGAGATCGAAGACCGCCAGGACGGCGCTCACGAAGCCGCCGCGCCGATGCGCAGGACGCGGTCGACGATGCTCACGTCTTCCGCCTTGTTGCGCCGGATGCTCGTCACGAGCTGGCCCGCACCGACGCCGCGGATCGTGGGGCATCGACGTGGCCGACGATGGGCATGAATTCGAATCACATGGCTGGCATCGAGTTGCATGGCTGGCGGTTCCTCGTCTGTACCTGGCAAGACCCACCCAGCTTAGGCGCCGTATCGGTCCCGCCAATGAGGCAGACGTGTGCGTCGGCGAGACGAAGCCCGCACGCCGTGGCGTTCCGCCTCGCTCGCTGGACGGCCAGGTCCAGCAGGATTGATCGATCTGGACGTTGCCAGCGCGACGCGTTCGTCTGTGTGGCCGCGCTCTGCGAGCTGATCCTGGAACCGTGCACCGCGAGGCCGTCATGGAAACGATTCGAGAGTGGTTCTTCGGACTGGGAGCACAGTACGGAGTGAACCCGATCATTTTTGGTGCCATCTACGTCGGTGCCATCCCCTTCTTTACCGTGTCGATCGGATGGCTCATAAGGAACAGTCGGGCCAAAAAGCCGTTGGCCTTGCCGCTCCTCAGCGCGGCGACCTTCTTCGTGTCGGCGTACATCTATCTGATTGTGGTCGGTCGCCACGTGCCCGCGTGGGTATACGGATTTCTTGCGGCGGTGCTGGTCGGGGGAATCATCTCCACAGCGCGAAGGGTCTCCCGAGGGGTCGCCGCCGCAGAAGAGCCTGAGTTCGATGTCGTCGTCATTGGAGGCGGCGCTGCCGGCCTGACCGCAGCCGGGATCGTCGCGAGCCTTGGCGCAAAGACGCTCCTCGTCGAAGGCGACAAGCTGGGCGGCGACTGCACCTGGACCGGATGCATCCCCAGCAAGACGCTCCTCAAGGCCGCAAAGGTGGCGCACGAGCAGCGCCACGCCAGCCGCTACGGTCTTGCCGATGCCGATCCGCCCATCGACTCGCGCGCGTTGATGGCGCACGTCCGCGACGTCCGGCGGGGCGTGTACGAGCACGCCGATGCGCCGCCGATCTTCGAGGCAATGGGGATCGAGGTCCGCGCCGGGCGAGCCAGGTTCGTCGACCCGCACACGATCGCGATCAGTGGGCCAGCGGGGGCCAGCGGTGCGGGGGCCAGCGGTGCGGGGGCCAGCGGTGCGGGGGCCAGCGGTGCGGGGGCCAGCGGAGTGGAAGAGAAGGTCCGCGCACGCTTCTTCATCGTCGCCACCGGCGGCTGCCCGAAGCCTGTCAATATTGCAGGAATCGAGGGGGTGAGCTACCTCACCAGCGCCTCGATCTTCGAGCTCGAAGAGCTCCCGAAGCGGCTCATCGTCCTCGGCGGCGGACCGATTGGGTGCGAGATCGCGCAAGCGCTGAGCCGCCTGGGAGCCGAGACCACCCTCGTCCAACGTGGCGGGCACCTCCTCCCCAAAGACGATCCGGAGCTCTCCGGGATGCTCCTCCGGCAGCTCGAAGCCGAAGGGGTCGACGTCGTCGTGGAGGCCGAGGCGAAGCGCGTGGCCAAGGACGGAGACACCATCCGGATGACGCTCGCCGCAAAGGGCGCCGAGCGCACGATCGTGGCGGACGCCCTTTTCGTTGCGATCGGCAGGCAGCCGAATGTGGAGGGGCTGGATCTCGACAAGGCCGGCGTCTCCTTCGAAGACAAGGGCATCGTGGTCGACGATCGCTGCCGCACCAGCGCGCGCCACGTCTTTGCATGCGGGGACGTGACGGGCCGCTACCAGCTCACGCACATGTCCGAGCACATGGCCAAGGTCGCGGCCACCAACATCATGCTGAAGCTCCCCTCCAAGATCGACACGCGCCACGTCCCGTGGTGCACGTTCACCGATCCAGAGCTCGCGCACGTCGGCACTTCGGAGGCTGATTTGAAGACATCGGGAGTGGCGTTCGACGTGTACCAATTCCCCTACGACAAGATCGACCGCGCCGTCACCGACGGTAATGCAATGGGCGTTCTCAAGGTCTTCGCCACGCGCGGAAGCGGCAAGATCCTGGGAGCGACCATCCTCGGGGAGTCTGCCGGGGACCTCATCTGCGAGCTGGCCGTGGCGATGCGCAACGGCGTGACGCTGAGGAGGCTCGCCGACACCATTCACCCTTACCCGACACTGGGCCTCGGCGTGCGCCGCCTCGCCGACCAATGGTATGTCGCCAAACGGTCGCGGAGGTTCGTGCGCGTCCTCCAGTTCCTGTTCGGTTTCCGTGGACCGACCCGCGAGTTCACGCGCGGTGAGATCGTGTGACACCGCGCGCCCGCGCCAGGGGCAAGGCTCCGCCGCGCCGACTGGAAAGACGCCGCGCGGGTGCTCATGACGCCGAGATCCAAAGTCATTGCATTCGACGTCTCCCCCCATGAGCCCCCCCATGAGCCCCCCCATGAGCCCAAAAAGGGAGCTCATAAAGGGAGCTGGAAAAGGAATCCGCGATGAGCCTCCCCATGGTCCGCACGCGCGACGAGTATGTCCCCCTCACCCGCGAGCAATTTCGCGAGCGATTCATGGCGCGATTTTTCGACCCGGTTTTCGAGGAGGTCTCTGGTGAGCTCGAGCGGGTGTTCGAGAAGGCTTGGGACGGATACATCGAATACCGCAAGTCGCCGCGGAAGCAGCCGGCGGGCGAAGGATTTGCCGACCCTGGGTTCGATTTGCCGGTGGAATGGTTGGCGACGCGCGATGCCATCATCAAGGCCGAGCACCGCCACCGCGACCCGGCATCACCCTCGCGGATTCTCGTGGTCAACGGATCGACCAGGAGCGAGCACACCTGCCCGGGGGAGATCTCGAAAACCCGCCGGCTCGCGGAGGCTGCGCAGGCCGTGATCGAGTCGGTCGACGGATTCGAGGTGGACTTCCTCGATCTCTCGACGCTCGCGGATGAACCATGGAAGGTGATTCATCCGTGCAAGGCATGCGTGTCGACGACCATGCCACTCTGCCATTGGCCCTGCTCCTGCTATCCCAACCACGCCCTTGGGCAGACCAACGATTGGATGGCCGAGATTTACCCGCGATGGACCGCTGCACACGGCGTCATGTTGGTGTGCCCCGTGCACTGGTACCAGGCGCCGGCCAGCCTCAAGCTCATGATCGACCGGCTCGTCTGCGCGGACGGGGGGAACGCCGATCCGACGACCACCCGCGGGAAGGACCCGGCCCTTGCCAAGGCGCTCGAGCTCGACGGCTGGGACTATCCGAAGCACCTGGCTGGTCGCGGGTTCGCGGTCCTCACCCACGGCGATGCATCGGGGCCGGAGACGCTCCGGCGGCTCCTCGCGGAATGGCTCACCGATATCGGGATGATCCAGGCAGGAGCCCGAGCCGTTGTCGACACGTGGATTGGGTACTATCGGCCATACGCGACGAGCCACGAGGATCTTGATGCCAGCCCCGAGACATTCGCGCTGGCGGAAGCCGCGGCCGCATCGCTTGTCGGCCTCGTCAAGCAGCTCCGCAGCGGGACGTATCACCGCCCCGATGAGGGCGTCGAGGCGCCGCGCGAGAAATGACTCCATGCGCCTGCGAAATGGGAGACGTGAGGTCGCGCGTTCGCGACCTCCATGCAACGCAGGCCAACGCAGGCAGACGATCCAGCAGGTCAGTGACCTACCTCGAGAGCATGCGACCGCTCAGTTTACCTTGGTGCCGGACAGATAGTCCGTCGCCGTGGAGCCCTTGTGACAGTCGATACACATTTGGATCTTTCCGGCGGGCGGCTCGGGCATGATCGAGCCGTCCAGCATCCGCATGTCGTAGTACCAGTCGTTGTTGGCAGGGTCGTATCCGGCGGGCTTCTTGATCATCACGGCCAGGCCGTCGTCGGTCCCGTCGCCCTCCATGTCGAAGCGCTTGATCGCCACTGTGCCCTCCGGGGCGGCGAATGAGGGGAGCTCGACCAGCTCGCGGATGTTGGCGCTGTACCAGACCTGCTGCATCCCGTGAGGGCTGTCTTTTCTTGCGCAGCTCGGCCACCGCACGCGCACGTAATGGGAATGGCCGCTGTGGGTCGGCCCCCACACGTGACTCAGGATGTGACGGTGGGTGAGGACGCGGCCGGCGTTCTCCGCAAGGAGCACGAGCAATCGATACTCGGTCGGGGTCAGGTGGAGCTCGACCCCGGCAACGAACACCTCGCACCGGGCCCGATCGATCCGGATGGGACCGACCTCAGGATCGGATCGCCCGTCGCCGGGCCCTTCTGCGCGTGGCGCACCAGGTCGAGCGTCTCCTTGCCGCGCGTCGCGCTCGGTCCTCGTGCGGCTGCTGCGCTGTCGGGGTCGGTGAACGGCTGCCCGACCTGCTCGGAGACGACGACCCTTGCGCCGCGCTCCACGAGCGTACCGGAGGTCACCCGCGACAAGGCGACGCGCGAAATCCCTGCCAAGACCGCAGGGTGCCAAGACCGCAGGGTACACCGGCCCGTGAGCGAGCACCGCCTCAGGCGAGCGGCTCTTCGCTGTGTTCCCGGACGGACGCCGGCACGGACGCCGAGGGCCGCGGCACCGGGATCGGATACGGCGTGCCGGTCGCGCTCACCGAGTCGGGCGCCGGCTCGGCGACGAGTAGGGCGCGCATGACGTCGGTCATCGCGAGCACCCCGGCGACCGCGGTGCGATTGGCACGCTCGACGACGACCATCTGACGAAGACCGAGTCGATCCATCACCTCCAGCGCGTCGCGCAGGGTCTGGCCGGTGTGAAGCACCTCGCGCATTCGGGCGTGATCGACCAGCTGCTGTGGCCCGGCTCCTTCGGCCACGAGGCGACGCAAGCGGTCCGCGGTCAAGACGCCGAGCAGCGAGCCGCGCTCGACCACCGGGAACGAGCTAAACGACTGCTCCTTCACGATTGCGAGCGCCACGTCGACGGGGAGCCGTGCGTCGAGGCAGAACGCGTTCGGCGTCATGGCAGAGCGCACCTCGATCGACGCCAGGACGTTGGACTTGGCGTGGGGAAGATGGATGCCGTCCTGCTCGAGGAGCGCCTCGTAGACCGGGAGCGGCTGGCCGCGACGCGAGAGCAGGTACGCCACCGTGTTGGCGATCATCAGTGGGAGGATGAGCCGATAGCTCCGGGTCATCTCGAAGATGATCAGGATCGAGGTGATGGGCGCCCGCACGACTGCCGCGAAAAACGCCCCCATGCCCACGAGTGCGAATGCGCCGATCTCCGCTTGGTCGTGACCGAGGAGCAGCGCGTCGGCATGACCGAACAGGCCGCCCAGCATCCCGCCGATGAACAGCGACGGCGCGAAGATGCCGCCGGCGCCACCCGACGAGTACGACGCGATCGTCGCAACGCATTTTGCCAGGCACAGGACGACCATCGCCTGGAGAGCCACTTGCCCTTGCAGTGCTTCGCCAAGGGTGGCGTATCCGCCGCCAGCGATGCCGGAGCGGCCAACTGCGAGCACGACACCGACCGCGAGCACGCCGGTGCAGAACCCGCCGAGCGCCGGCCGCGCGATAGCCGGAAAGCGTGTCCAGGTCGACATCCGTCCGCGCACCGCGAGGAGCGATCGAACGAACACCACGCCGAGCAGGCCGGCCGCAACGCCGAGCGCCGCGTAAATCAAGAGCGACGACGGGTGAGCCAGCCCATAGGTGCTGGGAACCGCGAACACAGGGTTTTCCCCGAGGACGCCGTGCTCGACGACGGCGGCCAGCGCGGCGGCAATGACGACCCCGCTGAGCACCGTCGTGTCGAGACCGCCAACCAGCTCCTCGATGACGAAGGTCACGGCGGCCAGCGGCGCGTTGAACGCGGCCGCCACGCCGGCGGCGGCCCCCACCGGGATGAGTCGCCGCTGGTTGCTCGGGGACAGCGCGAAGATGCGCCCCACGAACGTCGCGACGGTCGAGCAGATCTGGACCGTGGGACCTTCTCGCCCCAGCGATGCGCCCGTCCCGATCTGCACGGAGGAGATGACGAACTTGGCGGCGGCGTCGCGCAGCCGGAGCTTGCCGGTGCGAATCGCGTAGGCCGCCTTCACCTGGGGGATGCCGCTGCCCCGGGCGAGCGGGAACCAGCGCAGCGCCACTCCGGCGAGGAGCCCGCCCAGTGTGGGCAACGCGACGCACCACGCCATCCACCCCCAGCCCTCAACAGCGACGAAGCGCTCCAAGATCTGCACCTCGCAGAACCGGATCGCGAGGTGGAACGTCACCGCGACCAGCCCGCAGATGCCGCCCGCGAGCAGCGTGACCGCGAAGACGCGATTCTGATCGGAGAGGGTGAGCTTGCCGACCCCCCGGAGGAGCGCGCGATGAATGCGCTCGGCGTGGGCCCGCAGCGGGGCGAGTGGCGGCGGATCGAGCGGGCGAGGTGGTTCGAGATCCGGCACGGATGGCCGCTCTATCACGGACGCGCAATGAACGCTTGGTATCCCATGGAATGTCGAGAAAGGTCCCGAAGCACTTCTTTCGTTATTCGGCGCACTCTCCTTCGACGAATCGCACCGCCCACGGGCCGACGAGGCGATCGACCCGCGGGTGGTCGCCGACCCACCCGAGCAGCGTCGCGCGGAGCGTGGCGTCCTTGGCAGGCTCCGCCTTCCGACCTGTCGGCGCGTCGGGCATGGTGAGGCAGACGCGGACCGACAGCGTCCGCCGCGACAGCTCGATCCCCGTGATCGCGGGTGCGATCCACGCGGAGTCCGCCGCGGTCGGCTGGAGCGTGATCGCGGCAATGGCCGCCGAGAAGATCACGACCTCCTCTTCGAGGTCCTGCCCCACCGCCTTGCCGATGGTCTCCCGAGCTGCGGCATCGAGGGGTGCGCCCAGGTGCACCACGCGGGCCTCGAGAAGATCGCCGCTGCGGCGCACGTCGATGGCGAGCGGCCAGCCGGCCGCATCGCTCGGCCAACGCGCCTCGACGGCGGCGCCGATCGCCGCCACCACATCCAGGGTCGCCGGCTTCTCGGGGGCGGGCGTTGGCGCCATGATCGGGACCGGCGGAGCCGGCTTGTGCAGAGACTGCTCGAGCGCCTCGAAATCATCCGCGTCCGGCACGGCGTGGATATCGATCCGGACGTCGCCACGAACGACGGGCGCAATCGCGGTCGAAAGCGCGCGCTTTGCGGACTCGGCGTCGTCTCGGCTGCCGAGGAGGAAGATGTCGAGCCCAACATCCCCACGCTCCACCCGCACCCTGGACTCGACCACACGGCCGGGGAGCGCCGCGATGGCATCCCGCACGCGGGCGCGAGCGCCAATCTGCCACGCGACCTCGTCGAGCCCCCGACGAAGCGGGACGAACACCGCGGCAAGGAGAACCAGTGGCATGAGCAGTCGCAGCCAGGGACCACCCTTGAAGGCAAAGAGGGCGGAGAGCCTCCGGGCGGCGGCGCGGGTGAGTCGCGCATCGCCGGTCTCCTCGGCCTCGGTCCGCTCCAGGACGGCGACGTCGACACGGGCGAACCCAGCCGCCGCGAAAGCGGCCATACCCACCGTGACAATCGCGACGAAGTTCGTCGAAAAGAGCAATCCCGCTCCATACGCGACACTCCAGCTCGCCGTCCCGGCGCCATAGCCGGTGACGCATAGAGGCGGCACGAGCGAGATGCCGATCGAGGTCCCGGCGGCCGTCGTCGCGACGTCGGAGCTCGGTCGCATCGCCGCGTAGACGCCGGCCACGGCGCAGAAGACCGCCGTCGCGAGATCGAGTGCGGTCGGCGTCGTCCGCGCGGCGATCTCCGCGTTCATCTCGTGGAAGGGGAGCAGGCGCGTAATGGCTGCCGAGAACGCGACGACGACCGTGATGCTGAGCACCACCCGGACGCCGCTGCGCAACACGAGGAACGGCGAGCCGACCGCCAGGCCCATGCCCAGACTCAAGATCGGCCCCATCAACGGCGCCACCAGCATGGCGCCAATGACGACGGCCGTGCTCCCCAGCACCAGGCCCAGCGTCGCGATCCCGGCTGCTACGACGAGCTGCAGCCAATACCCCGTCACCTCGACCGGCCCGCGGTGGAGCATTCGCTGCACCACGCCGGCGCGCGCTGTCGGCTCGCAGCCGAGGAGCGCGGCAAGCCGATCTTGCAAACCAAGCTCGGGGAGACGCGGTGTCACGGAAGATGCCGTGCCGTGATCAGGACCCAGGCCGCAAGCCGCTACGGAGACCATCGAGGAACGACACGACGTTGTCGCCCAGCACCGCAGTCGCGTAGCCCCCCTCCTGCACGACGACCGTGGGCAGCGACAGACGTCCCAGCGTCGCCCCGATCTCGAAGTAGTCCGCGGTCTCCAGCGTGAAGTCACCGATTGGGTCCAGCCGGTGGGTGTCGAACCCCGCGGAGATCACGAGCCAATGGGGGTCGTAGGCGCGCAGCGCCGGCAGAACGGTTCTCCGCAAGATGCCGAGGTACGCGCTGCCGTCGCACCCCGCCGGCAGTGGGACGTTCATCGTGGTGCCTCGCCCCGGGCCCGATCCGCGCTCCGAGGCATAGCCGCTGAAGTACGGGTAGAACGAGCGGGGCTCGCCGTGTATCGACGCGAAGAACACCGCGGGGTCGCGCTCGAAGAGTGCCTGGGTGCCATTGCCATGATGAAAGTCGATGTCGACGATGGCGCCCCGGCCGAGCGGTCGCAGTCGATGCGCGGCGAGCGCTGCATTGTTGAGGTAGCAGTACCCGCCGAACAGATCGCGTTGAGCGTGATGGCCGGGTGGTCGGCACAGCGCATAGGCGTGATCGACCTGGCCCAAACCCACCGCACGCGCCGCGGCGAGCGCACACCCCGCGCTCCGCACCGCGGCGTCGTACGTCGCGTTGGTGAGCGGCGTGCCCGAGTCGAAACAGAAATAGCCCGCCTGGTGGATGTCGCGCGGATCGGGGTCGGTCTGGTCGCGACGGGGAAACACCGAGGGGCAGAACGTCTCGCCCGGAACGAGAACGCGGGCAGCGGTCCGGTAGAGCGCGAGGAGTCGTTCGTCGTGAATCCGAAGGAGATCGGACTTGCGGGGTTCGCGCGCCGGCGGGCGCCGTATCGAGAACCGTGAGGCGTTGGCCGCGAGCGCGGCCGCGATGCGCTCGGCGCGACGCGCCGTCTCCGGGTGGGCGATGCGACGCCCGAACGTCCACTCGTAGCGGGGCTTGTGCTCGAGCTGCGCCGTATCGAAGTAAACGAGCGTGGCGCGCGCCGGGCTCATCGCTCCACCACATCCGCAAGTTGCCCCTGCGCTTCGACGCGACCCGCGCTCATCCGGATCGTCCGCTCGCAACACTGTTCCACGAACGCGACGCCGTGACTCACCACCACGACCTGCCTCCTCGTGCCGACCTCGGCGAGGAGCGCCGCCAGCTCGCGCGTCGTCTGCGGATCGAGCGAGGCGCTCGGCTCATCGAACAGTACGACCTGAGGGTCCAGCGCCAAGGTGCGGGCGATCGCCACGCGTTGCCGCTGCCCACCCGACAGCTCGTGGGGCCGCCGCTGCGCCAGCCCATCGAGGCCCAGATCGACCAGCAACCGCTCGGCGCGCGACCGTGAGTCGGTCGCCCCGGAGAGCGGCGGCGCGAGCATGACGTTTTCGAGGACAGGCATGTTCATGAAAAGCTCGTGGCTCTGGAAGACGATCCCGATCCGCTGCGCCCGCGCGCGCGGCGCCCGCTCGGCGAGCGCCGAGGGGCCGATACGTATGGTTCCCGCATCGAGCGCGAGCAAGCCAGCGATCGCCATCATCAGGGTCGTCTTGCCCGACCCGCTGCGCCCGACGATGGCAAACGGCGAGCCGTGCTCGATGGTGAGATCGACGCCGTCGAGGATGGGGCGCCCGCCGCGCCGGACGACGACCCCCCGTGCGGTGATCGCAGCCTGCGGATCAGCCATGCAGCAGCCCCGCCTCGCGCCAGCGCAGCTCGAGCCGGCGCCCCAGCAGGAGCAGCGGCCAGGTGAGCGCGAAGTAAAGCACGGCCGCCAACCCGTAGAGCTCGAGGGGGCGATAGGTGGACGCGACCAGCTGCTGCGTCTGGAGTGTGAGCTCTGTGACGCCGATGGCGGATACCACCGCCGAATCCTTGATCATCGCGACCACCGTGTTCAGCGCGGGTCCGGTGCAGATCGGTAGCATCTGTGGCGCAATGACCCACCGCATCGCCTCGAAGCGCGAAAGCCCCAGCGAGCGCGCCGCGAGACGTTGACCGTCGGGAACGGCGCGATAGGCGGTCTTCAATACCGGTCGAACGAAGAGACGCGCCCCTGACTCGTAGGAGGGCACGCTGAACCGCACTGCGCGCGAGCGTTCCTCCGTGATGGCCATGCTGCCGACACAGGGGGCACACAGGGCCTTGGCGAAGTCGACGTCGAACCCGACCAGCTCGCCCTGGTTATCGAAATAGTTGAATGGCGGGTACTTGCCGGTGAGGCCGACCACCAGGACCGCGTCATCGGCCGCGGCCACCAAGGGTTGGAGGCACCCAATGCCCGCCAGCACCCCCCATGGCGCCGCCCATCGCACGCCCCACCGCACCAAGGCACGGCGCAGGCGCAAGCGAGCTCCACGCGCCTTCGCGAGCGGGGTCATGTGCCGGGAGGCGGGCTCGACGGGAGCCGACGTACCCAGATGTTCATGTCCTCGTAGGCGCCGAAGATGTCGCAGTTGTTGACCAAGCGACCCATGAACTCGTAGCCCATGCCAAAGAAGACCGCGTTCATCCCGTAAGAGCGAGCGCGCGCCATCGTGTAGGCGCAGACGTATTCACGGCGCTCCAGCTCCTTTTCGAGGAACCGGAGTAGATGGGTCATGAGGCCGTGACCACGGTGCTCGGCGAGCGTGGCGCAATCGGTCATCTCGGCCGCGAGATCGGCGTGATGAAGCTCGATGCTGGCCGCAGCGACGATGGCGCCGCCATGGCGGCAGACGGCGAACACCGTGTCATCGCCGAATATCGTCTCGAGGTAGCTCGTATGGATCAGGGGCGACGGATAGCTCTCGAACATCGCGCCGTAGAGCGCCACCAGCTCGGGGATGTCGCTGCGCGCGGCCAGCTCGATCCGGTAGCCGTCGCGCAGAGGCTGGGCCGCCGGCGCTTGGTCGCCCGCCATGATCTGCTCGATGAGGAGCGTCTCCTCCATCAGGGAGCTCGAGGTCAGACGGTCCTGAGAGCGGAACTTGCTCACCACGAACGCGTCTTCGCCGCGATGGTAATGGCGGATGACCGCCTCGAGGACGTAGCCGAACCGCAAAAACGCTTGCCAGTCGTCATGTGTCGCCATCGCGACGATCTTGTCCATCCCATTGGCCGTTGCGAGCGCGCGCAGCCGCAGGACCATCGCCTGCATGTTGGTCGCGCGATACTCGAGGACCTTGATGCGCTGGTTGTACTGATCCAGGAACAGCACCGCCTCGTAGCCATCGCCCCGCACCGTGTGCTCGAGCCCGTAGACGACCCCGACTGCCTTGACCGTCTGCCCCTCGTCGAGGACCAGCTCCACGATCCCGAGCGAAGAGCGGGGGCGCGACGGAGTCGGTTTCACATCGGGCACCAGCCCACGCGGAGGCGCGACGGTGTCGCGGAGCGTCGGTCCGCCTTCCTGTTCATTCGGTTCGGTCATGACATGGAAGTCCGGCGTAGCAATCGATAGCAAGCCCCCGATGGGTCGGCGACGATACCATTGATTCCCATGCATCGGGAAAGAAAGGACCAGCTATTGCTGGGGCTCGCCGGGCCGGCAAGCAGGCGGCGCAGCGCTCGCGCCGGACCGGCCGCGGTCGACCGGCGAATTCGACGTGCTCAGCGCGGACGGTAGCGAGGGCCGTGGCGACGCACCCTTCGAGGCGAGGCAGCTTGCCTTGCCGACGCACCAGCGGGGCCCACCCCGAGAAGCCCGCCGCATGCACTGCAGAACCGGGCGCCTCGGTTCGCTGCAAGTGCACCGCAAGCGACGCACCTGGCAGCGCGCACCTGACTCGCGCCGCTGCGGGCCGTCTCGGCACGCGTACCCTCGGTGCGCGCCATCTCGGCGGACACGATCCCCGTGGGCACCGCGATGATGCCGTAGCCGAGAACCACTTGAGCACCCGGAACACCCTGAGCAGGCGCAGGACGCGTACCACCACCAACGAATGCAGCGTCGGCGTGAGGACGACCACGAACGCTGGCAAGATGGCTACGATATCGATCAAGCCGAAGAAAGAGGTCACATAGGCCAACCGTCGACGGGCCGAATAGGTCCGCAGGGCGTACTCGACTGAAAAAAGTGCCGTGAACACCCACTCGACGATCCGGATCGTGTCGCCATGTTCGGAGCGCACGCTCTCCACGCTCTCGAGGATGACGGTCAGAATGCTGAGCAGCACCGCCCAGAGCAGCACGACGTCGAAGAGACGGCCCGCCGCCGTGTCGTGCTCGAAGATGACGACGCCGATGCGCTCGCGAAAGGTCGGCGACTGCATCGTTTGGCCAGCCGGGTGCCAGCCGGGTGCATCTCGGCCGGTCTACTCCGGCAGTGCGTCTGCGCCCATGCCCCGTCGGGCCCTCGGGACAGCAGCTCCTTGCTGAGATGGGGCGCCGATCTCCATTGAATCACGCCGATCGCAAGGCCGGTGAGCACGAGCGCGACGGTGTAGGGGACCTTCAACCACCGCGCCGCGAGTGCGACGGCGGTGGCCACCGAGAAGAGAATGACGAGGGCGAGATCGAGATGCATCGGGCGACCCTTAACTGACCAGCATGGAGGCTAAATCAGGCTCAGGAAGGCTTCGCGCCGAGCGACCCGGCCGGGCCGAGCTGACGGTGCAAGATGGCTGGTTGCTGGATCAGGCGCGAAGGCGAACGACGAGCACGGAGCAGTGAGCGGCCGCAAGCACGCTCGCCGCGACGCTTCCCAGCGCCAGACGGGACAGGCCGGTTCGCCCACGCGTGCCGACGATGACCAGGCGAGACCCCAGTCGCTGCGCCACCTCGGCGATCACCGTGGCGGCGGGACCATCCTCCACGAGGATTTCGCCATCGGCGTGCTGCTGGGCGAGCTGCTCGCGCAGCATGGAGGCTGCAGCCTCTCGAATGGCGCTCTGGTCGCCGACGGGCAGCGGCAACACGCTCCCTCCGAAGGGCACCGTGAGGCTCATCATCGACGAGGGCATCATGTCGAGGGCGTGCATGACCGTGAGGGGTGCGCCGAGCCAGGTCGCAACCTTGAACGCGGATGCGAGGGCGGGCGCTGCTGGATCCGAGAAATCGGTCGCCGCGAGCACGCCACCACCCTCGGGCGAAGACCGTGCGACGAGCACCGGACAGCTGGCGTGACGCACCACGCGCTCGGACACGCTGCCTGCCAGGAGACGGTCGAACCCCTCGAGGCCACGCGAGCCGACGACGACGAGGTCCGGCGCGAGCTCGTCGGCGAGCGAGCAGATCTCCGCTTCCGCATGGCCTGCCCGTGTGATGACCTGGACGCCGTCACGACCGGTGATCTGGCGGACGCGCTCGGTTACGACGAGTCCCGCTCTCGACGTGGCCGCGATGGCCCGGGCGTGCACCTCGGCCTGCCGCATTGGAAGCAGCGACCAGTAGGGCGCATCTTCATTGGTCACGTGGCAGACGACGAGCTCCGCGCCGGAGAGGGTCGCCCAGCGATCGGCCTGACGGATCGCCTCATCGGCTGCCGCACCGAGGTCGGTTGCGACGAGTACCTTTGGCTGCGTCACAGACGAATCGCCAGAGGCGTCGACGCGGTCTTCGTGATGCCCGCAGTGCGCTTTTCCGCGTGAGGGGTAGAGGCCGGGAATGGGCCGCGCTTGGGGGAGGTGCGTCGAGCTGCCATGCGTTTCACTCCGCGTGAATGGGGACGAATCTCGGGTGTCTGCACCTCCTCGGGGGAGCGCGCGACGCGCCGTGCGAGGCCGCACATTCCCACTTTCGCCTCGTTTCAGCAAGCTGACGCCTCGAGCAGCCATGGTCGTCTCTCGGGCGACCCCGCATCGGCGATCGGTCGAGGCAGCGGCGGAGGCTTTGGCCGAGATCATCGTGGTGGGTACCGCCGGGCGCAAGGGCCTCGAGTGCATGACGATGGGAAGCGTCGCCGAGTTGGTGGTCCGACATGCCGCGACGAGCGTGCTCGTGGTGCGACTCGACGAGGCCTTCGAGAACGACAGAGCCATCAATCACTCGACCCGTCGAGAATGCCGCGAACCACCTGCCGACCCAGCAGAATGGGCGCACCGAGCTCATCGGGCACCTCGCCGAGGGCGATGAGGTCGAGCGCCGCGACGCGCAGATGCACGGGGCGCCCGAGGCGCGTTGCGAGGTGGACGCGGTGCGCGACGACGTGATCCCACAGGTCGCGACTCGTGGTCTCCCGCAATCGCGGATAGTACCCGAGCAGCCGGCAGAGCAACATCGAGTAAGGCTGCGGCACCGTCGCCACCGCCCGCTCGACGAGCAGCGCGAGCTGTGTGTCGGATCGAGTTGTCGCGAAGAGGTCCTTTCTGAACAGAACGCGAGCGATCGCGAGCGCGTCTTCCGGGGCACCGTCCCAACCCCCCTCGCCCATCGGCACCGGCCCGCTCATCCGGCCGTGCACGTTCCATCGGCGCAGAGGTCGTCCCCGCGGCAATCACGCTTGTCCTTGCATGGGGTCTGGCACACGCCCGCATTGCAAGGACCCCCATTGCAGGAAGCGCGGCTGACGCACTCCACGCAGTGATTTTGCATGCAGTACGGGTGCTCCTCCTGGCCTGCTGCGGAGCAATCGCTGTCGTTGGAGCAGGGTGTGTGACGCGGGGAGGGCGCACACCCGAGGGTCGCCGTGATGCCGACGGCGAGTAACATTGCGGCGAGGCGAGGCCCACATACATGAGATCCCATGCATCTGAGTAGCGCACCAGACGGCCCGGCGCGACTCGTTCGTGACCCGCTCGCGAGGGCTCGGCCATTTTTATCGAGGTCGGCCCTCCTTCGGCAGCGGGCGCGCGCCCTCAGATCTGACTCGCCTTTCGCCCTTTTCTTTCAGAGAGTGATTCAACAGAGAAGGGCAGAAAGCGGGAAGATGATCCGGTTTAGGTCTGGGCGCCGTTCGTCCGAACACTCTCAAATCTGCCCGTCTTCCCGTCTTCCTGTGAATCTCTCGCTGCGAAAACAGCTCGGACGGCTCCGAGGAAGCCGACGACCCGCCCATCACACTCGGCAACGAGCTGCAGGCGCTCGGGCACGTGCACGAAGGGCGCGATATCGACGAGGACCTTCATCGGGGGCAACGTGCGCCCCTCGAGCCATTCGTGCTTGAGACGCTCGATCTCGACCCGCAACGGCGCATCGGCGTGGGCCACCTCCAGGGGGTCGACGACGCGCGAGCGGACACCCTTCGCGCGGGCGCGCCGGAGTTGCTTCGTCGACGCCAGCGGGTTTCATCCGCGAGCGGCGCCCCCGCGGCGATCCAGGCCGATCCGGTATCGTAAAAGCCGACCAGACCTTCCGGGTCGTCGAAATGGCTGAAGCCTGGCGCCGTCATCTGGAACGACGTCGCGTTCCAGCCGTGATGACGGAGCGCCGTGAGCACGCGCTCGTCGGCGACGCGGAGCATGATGCCGTCGTGTGCCACGAAATGAATGGGAGACCAAGCATATCGGAGACGACCCTCGGGCGCCCCGCTTCACGTCCACCTTCTCCTCAGCCGTACGTCAAGGGTGTACGGAGCGATCGGAGCCCTTTGCACCCACGAAGATTTGTACCCACGAAGAAATTGCGCGCCCCTCTTTCGGTCGTCGGCCGCACAGGGCGAGAATCCGACTCATCTGCGGCAACCCTCACGAGACACACATGGAAGTGTGCCGGCGTGTCGTGAGAGGCTTCGCGGCTCGCGCGCGGGCGTTCCGCGTGGAGACGAGCAGGCAGGTGATGCATGGCGGATGAAGAAGGGTCGACGCGGGACATGGTGATCGATGTCGGGGGCGCGGTGGCGTTGGGAATCACCACGATTCTCGCGGCATTCGGCGCGTACCAGTCAGCGCTGTGGGGCGGCAACCAGGCGACCGGCTACACCCAGGCGATCAACACGCTGGGCGAGGCCAACCGCGAGATGTTGCGCGGCGTGCAGGAGCGCTCTTTCGACACGACCGTCTGGATGGAGGAGATGAAGGCGAAGGAGGCCGCCGAGACCGAGGCCGCCAAGGCGGAAGCCGAAGCCGAGAAGGCCGCCGCCGCCGCCGCGCCGGGCGCGCCGGGCGCTGTCCCTGCTGCTGCTGCCGCCGCCGCCGAAGAGGAGGAGAAGCCCCAGACCAAGGAGGAAATGGCGGTCGAGCTGGCCGACGAGCTCACCGAGGTCGGCGACCTCACCATCGCCAAGAAAATGGACAAGCTCCTCAACACGCGGCGCGAGCTGGTCGCCGCGCTGAAGTGGGCCGACGCGGAGGGCGTCAAGCTCAACAAGGGCCTCACCAAGGACAAGCGCCTCGAGATCGCCCGTCAGGTCGTCGACCTTTCCGACAAGCAGGAGAAGGTTTTCGAGCAGCAAGTCGCCATCCTGGAGAAGCTCGAGCTGGGCGATTCGAGCCAGGAGGAGATCGACGAGGCGCTCAAGAAGAACCCCGACGCCAAGGCGCAGATTGCCAAGCTCGACGACGAATACGACAAGCTGTCGGTCGACGCCGAGAAGGTCTTCGACAAGCTCGCCAAGCCCCTGTTCTTCGACTCGACCGCCTACACCAAATCGCAGGAGCGTCGCTTCCTCGAGCTCCAGGAGAAGGGGAACAAGGAATTCGAAGAGGGTCAGAAGGCCAACACCTACGGCGACAAATACACGCTCGCCACGGTCTTCCACACCGTCGCCCTGTTCTTCATGGGCTTGTCGGCAGTGCTCAAGAAGTTTCCGATCAAGGCGACGTTCCTGGTGCTCGGCTCGATCATTGCATTCGGTGCGACCCTCTACATGTTCGGGACGCCCATGGCAGGGTTCATCCCCGGCTGAAGGCGCGACGTGTCTGCCCGCGCTGCGCCGCGGGCAGGAGCACCGCTAAATTCCCCGGTAGACGCCTGGCAATGAACGTCTTTTTGCCATGAGGGCGCCGCCGGTCCGCCCCCACCCCACCGCCGCTGCGGCCAGCCGCGCGACGTCGTCCTCGACGCCGCTCCTGACGGCCGGAATCGTGGTGATCGGAGGCGTCGACTTCGCGCTGGCGACGCGAGGTTGGGTCGCCCTCACCGCGTGCGTGGCGCTGGGACTGCTGATCGCTCCGTGGGCGGTCCTCACCGTGCGCCGCGACCCCTTGGAGCCTCCGGATCGCCGCCGCACGCTCCTCCGACGCGCGTTCCACGCCGGCAACATCGCCCTGGTCGTCGCGTTCACGGCGGCCAAGGGCGTCGTGCTGTTCGACGTCCTGCGCGGGGCGACGGGCCTCATCGGCACCTACCAGACGTACGCCGGGGCCCTGGTCGTGCTGCTCCTCCTCGGCATCGGCCTGCGAGGGGGGAGGGTCGCGCGGCTGGTCGCCGCGAGCGCGGATCGCCCGGCACGGCTCATGGCCGTCTCGTTCGGGCTGACCGCGGTGATCGGCGCGCTGCTCCTCGCGCTCCCCGTCTCGCTGCGCAACGTGAGCGATGTCTCGCTCCTCGACGCGTTCTTCATGTCGGTGAGCGCGGTGTGCGTCACGGGCCTCGCGACTGTCAACGTGGCCGAAACGTACACGCTCACGGGGCAAGTGATGCTCTGCCTCCTGATGCAGGTCGGCGGGCTGGGGATCATGGTCCTGACCGCAGCGGTGACGATACTGGCCGGGCAACGGCTTGCGGTGAAGAGCACCGCCGTGCTGGCAGAGATGGTCGATAGCGGCTCGCTGGCGAGCTTGAAGCAAACGATCCGCGTCATCGTCCTCTACACCTTCGCCTTCGAGACGATCGGTGCGGGCCTGCTCTTCGTCGAGCTCCGGGGCATCGCCGAGGTCGGCCTCACGGCGTCGTCGCCGGGCGCCATGGCCGGCGCCGGGAGCGCCCTGTGGGCCGCGATCTTCCACTCGGTCAGTGCGTTCTGCAACGGCAGTCTGAGCAACTTCCGCGGCGGCTTGGTGCCATTCGCAAGTCATGCCGGCGTGTGCCAGACGCTGAGCGTGTTGATCGTACTGGGTGGGCTCGGGTTTCCGGTGATCCACGAGGTGCTGCAGCGAGCGGCGCAGCGCGTCCGAGGCAAGCGGCCTCGCCGGGCATCGCTCAACACCCGCATTGCGCTCCTCACCAATGGCGCGCTCCTCGCCGGTTCAGCAGTCGCTTACCTCGTCCTCGAGAGCGGAGCTTCGTTCCGCTCGCTGTCGTTGGTCGATCGGGTGAACGCCGCGGCCTTCCAAGCAGCGTGCGTCCGCACCTCGGGCTTCAACGTGGTCGACGTCGCCCAGATGCGCCCAGCGACGCTGCTACTGAGCTGTTTCGCCATGTTCGTGGGCGCCAACCCGGCGTCGGCAGCGGGCGGGATCAAGACCACGACCTTCGCCGTGCTCTGCGCAGCGTTCCGCGGCGAGCTGCGGGGCGAGCGGCCGCGACTGCTCGATCGGGCCATTCCCGAGGCAGTCGTGCGGCGTGCGGTCGGTGTCGTCTTCATCAGCACCGCGGTCGTCTGTGTTGTCGTGTTCCTCCTGTCGCTGGTCGAACGCCACGACACGCTCGCGCTCTTCTTCGAGACCGTCAGCGCCTTCTCCACCACCGGGCTCTCGACTGGCATCACCTCCAGTCTCACCGTCGCGGGTAAGCTCCTGATCGCCATCACCATGCTCTTCGGTCGCATCGGCCCGTTGACGGTCGCCCTCGCCCTGTCGGCGGGGGCCCGTCGCGCCGCTTACGAGCTACCGGAAGAGCGGGTGATGATCGGCTGAAAACATGGAACGTCTGCGCGTCCTCATCGTCGGTCTCGGTCGGCTCGGCTCCTCGCTGGTGGACGAGCTGTCGGATACCCACGTCGAGCTGATGGTCATCGACAAGAGTGCCGTTGCGGTCGATTCGGTGAAGGACCGGGTCAGCGCGGCATTCGTGGCCGATGGCTCCGACCCTGCGGTGCTGGAGAGCATCGGCGTGAGCGAGATGGACGTCGCGATCGTGACGTATGGCGAGGACTTCGAGGCGTCGGTCCTCGCCGTCGCTTCGCTGGTCCAGGCGAAGGTGAAGCGGGTGCTCGTCCGCGGTGCGAACGAGCGGCAAGCGTCGGTGCTCCGAGCGGTCGGCGCCACCCGGGTGATCCTGGTGGAGGACGAGATGGGGCGCCGCCTCGCACCCGAGGTGATGAGTCCCGCTTCGTCCGATCTCATCGAGTACGCGTCGTCGTTCCGCGTCGTCCCGTGGTCGCCCGTGGTGAGCATGGTCGGCAAGACGCTGGCCGAGCTCGATCTGCGCCGGCGCCACGAGATCACAATCCTCGGCTACTGGCGCGAGGGCGCAACCGCTGCCGGGCGCAAACCGCGACCGGTCCTTCCCGGACCGGACTACCGCGTTTCGGCGTCGGACACCCTGCTCCTCATCGGCTTGCACGACGCCGTCGAGGCCTTTCTCGCCAGCGCCTAGTACCTCGGCACAGGGGAATCGATCGTTTGCCACCGAAATGGTGCGGGTCCGGCGCCCCCTGTTCCAGCGACCGGCTCCGGGCACGACGTGCGGTCGCTCAGTCGCTCAGCTGCTGCTGGCTTGCGACATCGGCGTTCCGGACGCGACCGTCGCGGAGCTGCGCGCGTTCGTCATCCGAGAGTTGCACGGTGTAGCGAATGCTCGCGGCCCTGGTGGCCGCGCCGGGTGTGGGGGGCAGAAATCTCAGACGAGCGGGCGGGGCGGCGCCACCGAGCCGGGAGCGCGTGGCCCTTGCCCTCACGGGAGCTTCTCGGCGCGACCCACCGCGAAGATCGGGAGCGAGCCACCCCGGAGGCATTGCGACCCAGGCGCGCAGTGGACGATGCGCGGCTGTCCCCAGAGCCGTACGCGCTCGCCGTCCTTGCCGCCGCCGCTCGCCGAGAGCGACCACCTGAGATCCTCGCGGTTCACCAGGTAGGGGCCGACCTGGAAGAAGCCCTTCGAGCGGAGCAGCTCGCCCTCGACCACCTCCGCGCGCGCAACGAGCTCCGCGAGCTCGACCCGAGGTGCCCCGAGCCAGGAGCCCTCCTGGCGCTGCTCGGCGAGGCCGCCAGGAGGGCGCGGCGCGTCCTCGTGGGCGATCAGCTCCGCCGTGATCCGCACTTCGGCACCAAGAAACCATTGCGGATTAGATGGGATCCCATCGATCGCGCTCCGGGCGAGGGCTTCGGTCAAGGACTGGCCGTCGACGATGACGCCGCGCACCTCGTAGCCGCCCTTCGTGGGGCGCACCATGCCGCGGAACGTGCGGCGCCCGGCGCGCAGCTCACCTTCCTCCTCCGCGGGCCCCGCGTTCGGCGGGGAGCGCGGTGTGTTCGCGCTTGGCGCCCTGGGCGGTGCCGGCTCGCCCACGACCACCGGCTCGCCCGCGGTCGATGTTCCCTCCGGGCGCGAAGCGCACGACGACAGGAGAAAGAACGCCGGAAGCAGGAAGGTCGCGAGGGTCACGTCCACTGAAGTCTACGCCTCGACGCTCCGTGCGCCGACCCGCGCGGGTCGCTTCACCACGCGCTGGAGTCGCGCTTTCGACCGCGGAGCGCCGCGACGCGCGCATTCGATGGGGCAGCTCGGTAGAAGGACGTTCCTCACGGCGCCGGATCCAGCTCTCGTCCAGCATCCGAGTGGGAGCGATGTTGCGGGGGGAAACTTGATGCCCCCGGTCCTGCCCCGTACGCTCGCCGCGTGCGCGCCTTCCCCGCCATGGGGTCTCGAATGTCGCTGTGGACCCTCCTCGTCATGCTGGGGGGCGGGTGTTCGCTCGCCTTCGACACCGGGCAGACCCAATGCGCTTCCGATGCGGACTGTGCCGAACGAGGGCTCGGGGGAACCTGCGTCGACGAGGTGTGCACCGAGGTTGCGTCCCCGGCGACTGTCGGTACCGGGGCAAGTGGTGCGGCGACGGCCACCACGACCACGACGAGCGCAAGCTCGGGGGGTGGCGCGGGTGGCGGTGGCGCAGGTGGCGACGACACCGACAACTGGCGCTGCCTCGGCGAGGTCGATTGGCCGGTACCTGACACCGAGACGTTCGTCACCCTCAAATCCACGTTCCGTGGCGTCGGGGGGGCTCCCCCCCCGGCCGACCTGATCTACAGCTTCTGCGCGACCCTGGACCCGACGTGCGAGCAGCCGCTGGTCGACGAGACACCCATGCCCGAGGACGGCGAGGTCGCCATCGAGGTGAGGGCGGGCACGATCGGCTACTTCGAGATCACGGGCCCCACGCTCCGCCCGACGATGCTCTTCATCAATCGCCCCGCGGACGTCGACTCCGGCTCGAACGCCGCCGTGACCCTGGTGACGGAGGCGATCTACGAGGCGATCGTCACACAGGCGGACTTCACGACCGACGAGACTCGCGGGACCCTCCTCACCATCACGACCGACTGCGACGAAAACCCCGCCCCCGGGGCGCGCATCGAGAGCCAGGACGCGGACGCAGAGGCCACGCGCTTCTACTTCATCGGGCTCGTCCCCGGGCCGAACGAGAGCGTCACCGACACGGGCGGCCTGGGGGGCATCTTCAATTTCCCCGCCGGTGATGGCCTCGTGGAGTCGTTCGTCGACGCGGACGACCGATCGATCGGGAAGGCCACCTTCCGGATCCGGCCCGGCTGGCTGAGCAACGTGTCGATCGAGCCGACCCCGGTCGATTAGATGGGCTCCACCTCCACCTCCGCCCCCGACTCGATCGGCAAGTACCGCGTCATCGCCAAGCTCGGGCAGGGGGGCATGGCGAGGGTGTTGCTCACCGTCGCCTCCGGCAAGGCGGGCTTCGAGAAGCTGCTGGTCGTGAAGGAGCTACGGGAGGAGCTCGCGTACGAGCCCGAGTTCCTGACCATGTTCCTGGACGAGGCGCGGCTCGCCGCCCGCCTCAACCACCCGAACGTCGTGCACACCTACGAGGTGGGGCAGGACGGCGATCGCCACTTCATCGCCATGGACTACCTCGACGGACAGCCCCTCAGCTCCGTGCTGCGCAAGGTTGGGCGGCGGAACTTCCCGCTCGACCTCCACGTCCGCATCCTGGCCGACATGCTGAGCGGGCTCGACTACGCCCATCGCCTCGCGGATTTCGACGGGACACCCCTGCGCGTCGTGCACCGCGACGTCAGCCCGCAGAACGTCTTCATCACCTTCGACGGGCAGGTGAAGGTCGTCGACTTCGGCATCGCAAAGGCCATCGGCGCCTCCACGACCACGAAGACGGGCGTCTACAAAGGGAAGGCGGGCTACATCGCGCCCGAACAGGCCAAGGCGGCCCCAGTGGACGCGCGCGCGGACGTCTTCGCGGTCGGCGTCATGTTGTGGGAGGCGCTCGCGGAGCGCCGAATGGCGACGGGAGAGACCGATCTGGCCGTCCTCGCGATGCGGATCGGAGGCATGGACTGCAAGGTTCTCGAGGCCGCGCCCGATGCGCCACCAGAGCTCGCCGCGGTCTGCGATCGCGCCATGGCGCTCGAGGCCGCCGATCGCTTCGAGAGCGCGTCGGACATGCGAGACGCGCTGGAGGCCTGGTTGGACGCTCAGCCAAAACGAGTCTCTTCCAAAGACCTCGGGGCCTACCTCGCGAAGGCCTTCGCGACCGAGAGCGCCGAGCTCCGCCTCCGGATCGACGAGCATCTCAAGCTCGTTCGCGAGTCGGCGCACGGCCCGGTGCCCGTGCTCGACATCGCGGCCCCCGGAGCGCGGTCGGACGTCACGCCGACTCCTTTGCACGACCCCGAGGAGGCCGAGACCGTCCAGGCCTCCAACGTGACCGCAAGCACGCAGGTCGGTGCTCCCGTGAGGCGGGCGCCGGCTCGGATGGTGCTGATCGCGGGCGCTGCTGTCGCGTCGGTCCTGGCGTTCGCCTTTTTCGGGCTCCGCTCCGATCGCGCTGCGGCGCCTCCCATTCCCGCCGACATGGCGCCTGCCACGGTGGAGCTCGTCATCCACGTGCCGACCGACGCGGTCGCCACGCTAGATGGTGCGGTGTTGCGGGGTAGCCCGTTCCGGGGGCGGTTTCCGAGAGGAGGACCAACGCGGACGCTCGAGGTCGAGGCTCCAGGTCACGTGACCGAGAAGCGCCTCGTCGACTTCGAGCGCGATCTCGACCTCACCATCGCGCTCAGGCCGTGGCCCGCGTCGTCCGCAGAACGTTCGGCGGTGGCGTCCGCGAGCGCTCGAGCTTCGAAGGCCACTGCGCCCCGCGATCCCGTTGCAGCCCTACCAACGGGCGCGGCGGCGACGGGCAAGCCCTCCGGGCCACCGTCGGGCTCCCAGCTCGACATCGACGAGAAGAACCCTTACGGCAAATGACGATGCGATCTCGGCCCCGGCCCCTCCTCGCGTCGCTCGTCGCGATTTTCCTGGCGCTCGCCGCGCCCGAGGAGCTGCGCGCTCAACCGCTGCCCTCTGCGCAGGCGACGCGAGAGGCGAGCACCAGGTTCCAGAAGGGCGTCGAATTCTACCGCGACGCCGAGTACCAGGCTGCGCTGCTCGAGTTCAAGCGGGCCTATGAGCTGTCCCCCAACTACCGCGTCCTCTACAACCTCGGGCAGGCGAGCCGCGAGCTGAAGGATCACGCCAGTGCACTCACGTCGTTCGAGCGCTACCTCGCAGAGGGCGGGCGTGAGATCGAGCCCCGGCGGCGGCGCGACGTCGAAAAGTGGATCGAAGAGCTCCGCCCCAAGGTCGCGAGGATGAGCGTGCTGACCAGCGTGCCCGGCGCCGAGGTCACGGTGGACGACGTGCCTTCCGGAACGACGCCGCTACCCGCGCCGCTCCGCGTCAACGCTGGGCGGCGCAAGGTCCAGGCGACGCTGTCAGGCCACCAGCCCGTGCAGCGCCTCGTCGACCTGGCAGGCGCCGACGACGCGACGGTGACGCTCGAGCTGACCCCCGTGCCGTCGGCCCCACTGGTGGTCGCACCGCCGCCCGAGCCGCCGCGGCCGGCACCGGCGAAGGTGGCGGCGCCGCCGCCATCGGGCTCCTCGTGGCCGTGGGTAGGTCTGGCGAGCACCGGCGCTCTCGGCACAGCCACCGTGATCCTCGGCATCCGCGCCGTGGCAGCACAGTCCGACTTCGAAGACATTCTCGATCAGCGCACCGACGCCGCGGCGGTGGAGGACGCCCGTGGCGAGGCCCAGGGCTTCGCCCTGGCGGCCGACATTCTCGGCGGCGTGACCGCCCTGGCGGCCGCGACGACCATCGTGCTCTTCGTGATCGAGGCGCGTGACGACGAGGGCGCACCGGGCTCCGCCACGCGCGTTCGCGTCGGACCCACCGGGCTCCTCACCGAGGGCACCTTCTGATCGGCGGGAGACGGGTGAACTGACCGCGCCGAGATCGGCCGGACTTCACGATCCCAGCACCCGACGGCCGGCGGCCAGGGTTGCCGCCCGGGCTCCGTGCGGGCAAACCCGCGAGCACATGTCTGCACACCGCGCCGAGCCCGCCGACAAGGTGACCGGCTCTCACGAGCAGCACCACCCGAGCGGCAAGTGGGGCCTCATGCTCGGCGCCCTCGGCGTCGTGTACGGCGACATCGGGACCAGCCCGCTCTACGCACTCAAGGAGTGCTTCGGACCCCAGGCGCACCACCCGCTCGCCGTCACCGAGGGGAACGTGCTCGGCGTCCTGTCTCTGGTGTTCTGGTCGTTCGTCGTCGTCGTCATGGTGAAGTACCTCGGCTTCATCCTGCGCGCCGACAACAACGGCGCCGGCGGGATGATGGCCCTGCTCGCACTCGCGGGTCGCAAGGTCCCCCCCGGTAAGATCGCGCTGGTTGCGCTGTTCGGCACGGCGCTCCTTTACGGCGAAGGCATCATCACGCCGGCCATCAGCGTCTTGTCCGCGGTGGAGGGCTTGGCGCTGCCGACGGAGCCCGGCGCTGAGCCGACCGTGCTCTCCAAGGCGGTGCTCCCGATCACCATTGCGATCCTGGTCGGCCTCTTCGCGATCCAGCGCCGCGGCACGGGCGGCATTGGCAAGGTATTCGGTCCGGTGACCGCGCTGTGGTTCGTCACCGGCGCTGCGCTCGCCATCCCGCGGATCGTCCACCACCCGAGCATCCTGTGGGCGATGGACCCGAGAAACGCGGTCGGCTTCTTCGTGCACAACGGCACGACCGGCTACCTGCTCCTCGGCTCGGTCGTCCTCGTCATCACCGGCTGCGAGGCGCTCTACGCCGACATGGGTCACTTCGGCCGCGGGCCCATTCGAGCGACCTGGGTCTTCTTCGTCTTCCCCGCGCTCCTGCTGAACTACTTCGGGCAGGGCGCTGCGCTCCTCGAAGATCCGAGCGTCGCGTCGAATCCATTCTACGCATTGGCACCGGGAGCGTTGCGCTTGCCCGTCGTGCTCATCGCCACCGCGGCCACCATCGTCGCGTCGCAAGCCCTCATCTCGGGCGCGTTCGCGCTCACCCAGCAGGCCGTGCAGCTCGGCTACTTCCCCCGGGTCTCGATCGTCCACACGTCGAAGAGCACCGAGGGGCAGATCTACATCCCCGAGATCAACGCGATGCTCTTCATCGGTTGCATCCTCTGCGTGCTGATCTTCCAGTCGTCGAGCGCGCTCGCCGCCGCATACGGCATCGCCGTCACCGGGACGATGACCATCACCAGCCTGGTCTTCTTCGTGGTCGCGCGTCGCACCTGGAACTGGCCGCTCTACAAGGCGCTGCCCCTCGTCATCCTCTTTCTGGTGTTCGATCTCGGCTTCTTCGGCGCGAACCTGAGCAAGTTCACCAGCGGCGGCTGGCTGCCGGTCGCCATCGGCCTGGGCGCCTTCACCGTCATGACGACCTGGAAGCGTGGCCGCGATCTGCTCGCTGCGCGCATCCGCGAGAAGCTGACGCCGCTGCGCGAGTTCCTCGACATCGTCGAGAGCCGTCAACCGCCGCGCGTCCCGGGCACCGCCGTGTTCATGGCGTCGAGCCCCGACGGCACCCCGCCGATCCTTCGCCATCACTTCGACCACAACAAGGCCCTGCACGAGCGGGTGATCTTGCTGAGCGTGAAGAGCGAGCACGTGCCGTATCTCGGCCTCGAGGAGCGCGTGCAGGTCGAACCGCTCGAGCACGGCTTCTGGCGCGTCACCGCCCGCTTCGGGTTCATGCAGACGCCCAACGTCCCGGCGGCGCTCAAGCTCTGCACAGACAAGGGGCTCACCGTCGATCTGGCCGACACCAGCTACTTCCTCGGCCGCGAGACGCTCCTCTCCGAAGGGCGAGGCCCGATGATGCGCTGGCGCAAGACCCTGTTCTCGTTCGTGTCGCGCAACGCGCGCCCGGCCACGATGTACTTCGGGTTGCCGACGGATCGCGTCGTGGAAATGGGGATGCAAATCTCTCTTTGAGCTCGGGCGTGCGAGGAAGTACTTCCTGCCTGGATCATGGTCTCCACAGCAGCGAACGCGGGGCCGCCGTCGGCAGCCGCGGGCCACGCCAAGGCGAGCGCCTGGGCGCTCACCATCGGCGCCATCGGCGTCGTGTACGGCGACATCGGGACCAGCCCGCTCTACTCGATCAAGGAGTGCTTCAGCCCGGAGAGCCACCACCACGTCGCGGTGACCTCGGCGAACGTGTTCGGCGTGCTGTCGCTCGTCCTGTGGTCGCTGGTCGCGCAACGCGCGTCCGGCCACCGCCTACTTCGGCCTGCCACCGGCGCGTGTCGTCGAGCTCGGCATGCAGATCGATCTGTAGCGCCTACCGCGCGCACCTGCTGCCATCTGCTGCCGTGACGGCGGCGGGCGACATCGGGTCACCGCTTCACGAGATCACCAGAAGCGGTTCACCCTCAGGTAGCCGAGGACCAGCGCGCCGAGGATGCTCGCGAGCGCGCAGGCCACGATGTAACGCCCCACCCACTGCGGCGCAGGGCCGCGGGGCCGCTCGGCGGACACGACATCGAAAGCGGAGGGCGCGGCGACCGCTGCGCTGCCGGGTCGGGCCATCGAGGTGGTGCCTGCAGTGGGCGCGGAACTGGAAACCGCGCCGCGCGCATCAGCTGCCCCGGCGTTCGGTGAAAGGGGGATCGTCTTCGCCGAACGATGCGGGGTCGGCATCGACGAGAGACTGAGGGGCGCAGCGGGGACACCGGGCACGCGGGCCATCTCGGTGATCGCGGGCGGCGCTGGCGCGCGGGGCGGCTGGATCTGGGTGCCGGGCTCACTCGCGGCATCGAGCAGATCCGACGGCAGATCGGGGATCGACATCCGGATCGTCAGCTCGGAGCCGCGATCGGGCGGGATGTCGAAGCCGCGAAGGTCGAGCAGGCCGTCGGGATCCGTCCCGTCGGGAATGGCAAATTCCGAGGTGGTCGACTCGAGCTCGGCGTCGATCGCCTCGGCCAGCGTCATCCCCGACTCGCTGGTCGGATCATCGACGACCGAAGGCACGGCTGGCCGCCCTGCTGCCGGCCGCCCTGCCGCTGGCCGCGGAGCCGACGCGCGCGGCGGGGGAACACCGCGCGACATGCCATACCCCGCGGGCATGGCGCGGGTTGGACCGGTCAGCGCCTGCACGTCGAACTTTCGGGTCGGGCTGTCCACCGGCGGACGCGCTCGCGGCTCGCGCACCGACTCGGCGCGGCCGATCACGGTGGCTGCGTCGTCGTCGTCGCGATCGTCATCGGCGCTCATCGAGGCGCCTGCAGGTGGGTCGGGTTCAGCTTCGGGCTCGTCGTCAGGACGAAGGCGACCATCCCCCAGATCGCGAGCATCACGCCAGTGACTGCGAACATCGCCACGATGTGGCGCAGCAAGAGCTGCGGCGGCGGCGGCGGCACGGGCGCGTCGACCGACGCATCCGACGTGTCCGAGGCCATCGCCAGCAGCTCGTCTCGGCGATCCGGCCGCATTGGTAGCGCCTCCGGCGGCAGCTGCGCGAGCGGTGCCGACGCGGCGCCACCGCCGTAGTCTTCGCCTTCAGCGCCGCGATCGACCTCGAACCGCGCGATGGCGTCGGCGAGGTGGCGGCGGCGGACCTCGATGCGGGCGGCCAACAGATCGTTGGCGAACGCCGCGACATCGGCGTGCCCGGATTTGTCGGGCATCGCCGCCTCGATCGCGCGCGCCAGATCCTGCGCTGTCGCGAAGCGGCGGGTGAGATCGTGATCGAGCGCGCGCATCACCAGCTCGGCGACCGCCGGCGGAACAGCGTCCGGCAGGGGCGCGGGCGGCTTGCCCGCCGTGATCGCCAACAGCAGCGCATAGTCGCTCGGGCCCTCGTAGGGGAACTCGCCCGCGAGCTCGCGGTAGAGGATCACGCCCATCGCCCAGACGTCGGCGCGGCGGTCGAACTCGCGGCGCTTGAGGTATTCGGGCGCCGAGTACTCGAGCTTGCCTTTCACCAGACCGGTGCGGGTGTTCTCGACCAGCCGATCGGCGGCCTTGGCCACCCCAAAATCGATGACCTTGGTCACGCCGTCGGTCGTGACGAGCAGGTTCTGGTGCGACACGTCGCGGTGCACCACGCCGAGCAGTTGTCCGGTCGGGTCGCGCAGCTCGTGTGCGGCGTGCAAACCGAGGCACGCATCGGAGGCGATGCGCAGCAGCACGCCGAGCGGGATCGGCCGCTCGGCCTTGCGCGCCTGATCCGAGACGCGCGACAGCGGGTCACCCTCGATCCATTCGAGGACCATGAAGGGGACTTCGTCGGCCTCGCCCACATCGTCGAGGTGCACGACGTTGGGATGACGGATGCGCGAGGCGATGCGCGCCTCATCGAGGAACATTGCGCGAAAGCGCGGCTCGTCGGCGAGGTGAGGGAGGATCGTCTTGACCGCGACGATGCGCTCGAACCCGTAGCGACCGCGGACGCGCGCGACCCACACCGTCGCCATGCCGCCGTGGGCGTGGCGCACGAGCAGCTCGTAGCGGTTGTCGAGGACGTCGCCGGCTTGGAAACCCTTCGCCATGGACGGACGGGCGGGAGTCTACACCCGCCCGACAAATGGGCCTGATTGTTGGCAGCCGTCGCGGTGCGCCGACTAGGATCGTTTACTGGACGGTGGCGCGCATCGGCGCGGCGCCGCCCGACACCGACACCGTCGATCGAGGAGTTGATGGGCAAGCAGACGCGGATGATGGAGCTGCCGACGCGCATGCTGGAGCTCGCGCTCGGCAGCGAGCGCCGGTGGAAGCGGGTGGCGATCCTCGGCGTGGTGATCGTGGGAGGCGTGGGCGCGGCCGCATGGTTCGGGCTGCGCGGTCTCGAGTCGCGCAGCGCCGATGCGCTCTCGGCCGATCTCGGCTCGATGGAGGCGTGCGTCCTCGGCGAGTCTCTCGCGGACGGCGAGACGCCTGACGCGCGCGTCCGCGGCGTGCAGCTCGCGGTCGCCGGCATCCCCCGCCCCGATCGCGCAAAGCCTGGCGAGCAGCCGTGGCCCCAGGTCTGCGCGCCCTTTGCCTCGGCCATCGCCGACAAGCTCGGGACCGACCAGCCGCTGGGCGCCGCGAGCGCGGCCCTCGCCAAGGCACTGAAGGAGGACGGCACGCCGCTCGAGGAGCCCGTCGCCAAGGCCTGGCAGCTCATCAAGGAGAAGGGACTCACCTCCAAGCGCCAGCCCGGCGGCCCGCAGGCTCCCAAGCCGCTCGTCGCGCAGTTCTCGCGGACCGCATTCGCCGGCTTGCCGACGTTCCTCGGTGGCAACTTCGCGCTGTCGTCAGTGAAGGCCGAGGCGCACCCGCAAAAGACGCTGCGCTTCGTGGTCGACGACAAGGGGATCGAAGGTGGGCCCAAGCTCTGCTCGATCGGACCCAACGACACGGCGGCGACCTGCGTCGCCGTGGCGCCCGAAGCGGCGAAGCACGTCGGCCGGCTCTCGCTGATCGGAACCGGCACCGACACCGCACCGCCGGCGCTCGCAGTGGAACGCGGCACACTTGGGGTCTTTCCGTCGCAGCCGGGACGCACCGACGCGTTCGTCGATGGGGCGATCGCCAAGGATGGAAGGGCGTTCTTTCTCAGCGGCGGCGTCGCGAAAGACCTCGCGCTCGAGACGCGACCCGCACCCGGGCCCGACGGGAAATACGGCGTCAGCGCCCCACAGACGGCAGTCGCCGTCCCGGACGCCGAGCTCGCCGGCCCCGGCCAGGCCGCGCTCCTATGGGATCGGATCGCGCACCAATCGACGAAGCTCAAGGGCAAGCCGCACCTCTGGGTGCGCGATCTCGGCGGGCCGACACTCCCTGCGCTCCCTCCGGGCACCGATCTCGGCGAGGTCACCGACCCGGCGCCCGACGCCCAGGCCGGGACCGAAAAGCTCGTCGACGGCTGCATCAGCCCGGGCGGCGAGCTCGCGGCCATCCGCGTGCGCGGCGCCAAGTCCGATCAGGTGAGCGTGCTGGTCGGCGGTCGCTGGTCGGCGATCTTCGCCGCCGGCACCCGCAACGGCGAGCTGGTCTGCCACGCCACCGAGGCGACCCTCACCGAGATCCAGCACGCCGCGGACGGCGGCGACGACGCCTCGCGCAACCTCGCACGCGTCGTCGTCTCCAAGTGCGCGGCGGGCTGCTCGACCTCGGTCATCAAGCTCACCGAGCTGCTCTCCGGCACCGACGTCTTCCCGCCCGACGCCACCAGCTTCGCCGCGACCGACGTCGCCGGAAAGGTCGCTCTCGCGTGGAGCAGCGGCAAAAACGGCCTGCGCGTCCGCGTGGGCACCCCAGGTGAGCTCGCCAAGACCCGTGACATCCTCGTGTTCGACGGCTTCGAGCACGGCGCCAAGGATCTGGCCGCCTTCAACTCCATGAAGCTCGTCCCGTTCGGCGATCGCGCGCTCCTCATGCTCGCCACCACCAGCGGCATCCGAGCGTTCCGCATCGACGGCGACGGCTCGGTGAAGGCGATCGGCAGCAAGTAACGCAAGACGGCGGGCGTGACGCGGGACGCCGGTCCCGCTATAGACCACGGGTCTTTCCGGCGTCGTTCAAAGGTAGGACAAGGGACTTTGAATCCCTGAATCGTGGTTCGATTCCACGCGCCGGAACCCTGGGGAATCATGGGACGAATCCGCCGAGCTAACGTCCTGGTCGCTGCCCAGTCCGCTGCCGGATAGAGCGTCCGCCGCGGACGCTTCGGCTTCGGGTCCTGCGGCCTCGGGCGACGCGTCTGCGGCGCCGCGCTGCCCTGGACGGGTGGCCGCCGTTCGAAGCACGCCCGTCCTCGGAATGGAGAACTTCGCGACAGCCTACGACCCGACCCCGATCGAGGCGCCGGGCTGGGCGAGTTGAGGTAGGGTGCCGTCCATGGCACTCGACGTCCGGCCAGGGGGCGAGGGGTTGCCCGGGGGTCCCGGTGGCCCGTGGTCTATCGAGAAGGCCCCAGCAGACCACTTCCCGCGAAACTTCATCCGCACAGCCGTCTGCGAACTCCGGTTCCCCACACTGTTCGAGCTCGAGTCGGACCGCCCGCCCGCAGCATTCAACAAGGTGCTGCGGAAGGAGTACCCGACGTACGAGTTGCTGCGTGACTTGAAGGTTGGCGGCGCCGGCGTCGCGCACAGCGTCGCGCACGCGTTCCGATCGAAGCAGGCCCGCTGGAGCGTCACGCGGCGACCGTCAGCAGTCACCTTGGAGACGACCCAGTACGAATCGTTTGCGGGCTTTCAGCAGCGCCTTGCAGTCGTCGTCAAGGCCGCAGCCAGCGTCATCGACAGCGACTTCTTCACGCGGATCGGCCTGCGGTACATCAACATGCTTCCTTGCGGGCGCGACTCTGCAGGCGAGTGGGTGAGGCCTGAACTGGTCGCGCTACTGGCCTCTGGTGCGTTCGGTGAGCTGGCGGAGTGCAGCGGACGCGTGCGTGGACGGACGAGCACAAACGATTTCGCCCTCCAGTACGGGCTTGGCAACGAAGTCGACACCTACGCGATCGACATCGACGTGAACTCCGAAGAGATGGCAACGAACAAGGTCGCTGCGACCGTGGATATGCTGCACCAAGAGGCGTTCGCGCTCTTCCGCTGGTGCGTCACCGAGCACACGATCACTGAGCTGAGGAAGAAGCCCGAGGGGAAAGCATGAGCGCGTCGCTGGAACTCGACTCCACTCACTTCATCGCTCTGGCTCAAGAGGCCGGCGAAGCGCGTGCAGCGGAGCTCACTCCTCGGTCGAAGGTGTTACCTCCGTTCGGGGACGATCCGACATCGATCGTGAGCTACCCGGACACCGACGTCTTTCACCGGCGCCTCGAACCGCTGCGGCTTGCCGGCATGAGCGAGCGGGACCGTCGCGATCGGGTCCGCCTCATCGTCGCCAAGCATCAGGGCGCGACCATGTCGGATGAGGATGCCGCCCGACTTGAGATTTTGAACGGGCGGCTGCGCCGCGTGGCTCCCGCGGTGACGAAGCCGCAGCTCGACGCAATCTCCGCCGCCCTGGCAGAGGTGGAAGCGATCGATCAATTGCTCGCCGAGCTGGACAGCGACGAGTCCGAGTAGGTGAGAGGTTCGGTCTTCCGGTACCCCACGGCGCCTCACGCTCGCACCGAGACGCCACCGGCCTACGTCGACTACACCAGCTTCAAACCTTACCTCCAGCGGGAGTTCCGACGGAAGTGCGTCTACTGCCGGCGGTCCGACTTCTTTGTCGGCAAAGAGGGTTTCGGCGTCGAGCACTACCGGCCCAAATCGTTGTTTCCATCGCACAGGTGCGTCTACTCGAACCTCTTCTACGCCTGCAACCGATGCAATACCGCGAAGGGCGATCACTGGCCGACGCGGCAGAAAGCAAAAGAGGCGTTCATCCCGAACCCGTGCGACCACGCAATGGCGGGCCACCTTCGCTACGCTGGCGCGACCGTCGTTGCGAAGTCGATACCTGGTGCGTTTGCTCTCGACCTCCTGCACCTCAACGACAAGGACTTCGAGACGATCCGCGAGACGACGATTGAGGCAGCCTCGGCGCTGCTCATGAAGATCGACATCCTTCGCAAGAAGCGCGACGAGATCGATACGGCGAAGACGGCGAAGGTCGCCGAGATCGATCTCCGACTGTCGCAGTCGACACAGACGTTGACCAGGCTCGGGTGGGAGGCCTAGTGGCCCTCCTCCAACGCAAGCGCGAACCGGTCGGCGAAGTCCTCCAGCGCCAGCGTCCATCGCGTTCGCCGAATATCGCTGCTGCTACGCCTTTTCACGTTGCCTGTTCTCCGTTTCACGCGCTCGTCGCGCGTCCGGGAGTTCAAGGCTTTTCGCGTGGTGCCGGAGTTCTTGGGCTATGCGACGGACGCGTTCCCGTCAGCGACCCAGAAAGCTCGGATGGGACGCGGAACCACGGTGAAGCACATCTACCCGAGCGAGCTTCGGAGCCTGATGATCGCGGTTCCTCCACTGGTGGAGCAGCTATCGATCACCCACTTCCTCGACCGCAAGACCGCCGCCATCGACGACCTCATCGCGAAGAAGGAGCGGCTCGTCGCGCCTTCCTGGGAGAAGTGCCGGGGGAGGAATCATGAGCCGCGCTGCTCTCCAAGACTGCTACGTCGACACCACGGCCGCGCCGCAGTCGCGTCGTCCGCTCGGCACGCTGGCGCCGGTCGTCGCCGACGGTGGTGGGGGGAATCTCGTCTACCTCGCGCAGGTTGGCCCGCGAGTATCCGTCCAAGTCGTGATTGAGACTCCGCGTCGAGTCTACAGGCTCCGCGGCACCTTCGCGATTCGCCTCTCGTATCCCGAGGATGGTCTCGTCGTGGCCGAGCACTCGAGCCTCCCCGTCAGCGGTCACGGAGCAACGCCTAGGGAGGCCCTCGAAGAACTCGACGCGATGTTCGACGAGCAATACCGAACGCTCGTCGATGTCGCAGAGAGTTGCCTTACGAACTACGCGAAGAAGGTGCGCGCTCGGTTCCAAGCAGTCGTCGAGGGCGTCGAGGATCGCTGATCTGATGCCGCTCGATCGTTCCGACATCGAAGCGGCCCTGAAGAAGAAGGGCTTCGTGCTCGTCGGCGGCGACCACCGCTACTACAAGCTCGTCGTCGACGGTCAGGAGACTTCGATCATGACGAAGATCTCAATGGGGACCGGCTACAAGGTCTACAATGACAGTCTCGTCGCCCAGATGAGCAGGCAGCTGAAGCTTACCAAGAAGCTCCTTTGCGAACTTGTGGAGTGCACGCTGAGCGCCGAGGGGTACCTGGGGGTACCTGGACGAGCTGCGCCGCCAAGAGATACTCGACCCTATCCAGCCGTCGGAAGACGCGAATAAGGGCTAGTCACCTTCCTCGAACGCGAGCGCGAACCGGTCGGCGAAGTCCTCGAGCGCCAGCCTGCCGACCCCCGCCGCGAGCTCGCGGAGCTCCGCCAGTCGTTCGGGCAGCACGGCCCCAGGTTCGGGCAGCACGCCCCGCGACGCACTGCCACCGCTCACGGATTCGCCGCGAATGACGGGCGTTGCGGCTCGTCGCGACGAGTGGCCAGCACTTTGAATCCCTGAATCGTGCGACGGCGAAGACCGATAGGTGAGTCGCTTCCCCGCTCGCGAGAAGCTCCTTGAGCCGGCTGTCGAACTGGCGGCGCAGCTGTTGCTCCTCCAGCGACCAGAAGTCTGGGTCGTGGTCCACGGCTGCGCTGTGGCGCATTCCGAGCTCGATCGGCCGTGCGCTCGCGGGATACCGATCGGGGACCATCGCGTGGAAGGCGCGCCCGCCAGAAACCGTCGAGGAGTGGTCGCCGATGTTGGCGCCGTACAGGACAACGTGGCTCTTCTTCTCGGGCGCGATCGATGTCAGCAGCTCGACACGCTCCTCATGCGCCGCCTTCATCCGGCGAAGACGACCAGCGGGATGCTCGTCACGCTGCTCGTGATCGATCATCCGGTGGTGCACGTCGCACAGGATCATCAGGTTGGAAATGTCGCCCGCGAGCTTCTGCGAGAGCCCGGGGTCACCACGCGGCCCGCCGGGCGAGTCCGCGATGATGTGGGCCACATACGCGGCGTTCATACTCGCCGTCGTGACATCGTCGCGGAACAGCACCTTCGGGCAGCCCTCGTACTCGCAGCGGCCAGCGGCCTGCCCCCAGAGCTGAAGCTTCACGGCATCCTTCACCGACGTGTGCGACATGGCCCCTCCTCCTGATGGTCAAAAGAGAAGCTCACTGTTGGATCCGCGGGCGTGGCGTCGCCAGTCTTTCCGCCAGACGCGCGGACGAACAATGTCCGCTCCGACGAGGTGGAGCGCCGAACAAGCACCCGCCGATCGCCCGCGGTGATTCGGGAGGCCTCACGTAACCTGGCGCGCCGACGCGGCGCCCCGCGGCCGCCCACACCTCGAGCCAGATGACCACGCAGCCCCCGCCGTCCGGACGCACCTTCACCAGCTTCCGCGAGATCTCCGACTTCCTCTGGCAGAACGCGGAGCGTCTGCGCGGCGCGTACAAGCCGCACGAGTACGACAAGGTCATCTTGCCGATGCTCGTCCTCCGCCGGATGGACTGCGTGCTCGAGCCGACCAAGGCCAAGGTTCTCGCCAAGCACGAGGATCTCAAGGCCAAGGGAATGAGCGACGGGGATTACGCCGTCGAGCGCACCTTGAAGAAGACGGCGGGCGTCGCGTTCTACAACACGTCGCCGCTCGGGTTCTCGAAGCTGAAGGGCAACGCGAACCAGATCGCGAAGGACCTGCGGCGCTACATCAAATGCTTCTCCGCGAACGCACGCGACATCATCGAGCAGTTCAAGTTCGATGAGCAGATCGCGCGGCTCGACGAGGCTGAGCTGCTCTTCCAGATCGTCGAGCTGTTCGCGGCGGTGAACCTGCACCCGAGCGCCGTCTCGAACCACGAGATGGGCATGGTGTTCGAGGAGCTGATCCGCAAGTTCAACGAGAAGAAGAACGAGGAGGCCGGCGACCACTACACGCCGCGCGAGATCATGCGGCTGATGGTCGACCTCGTGTTCACCGAGGACCGCGGAGTGCTCTCGAAGGCAGGCGCGGTGCGCACGCTTTAGGATCCCGCCCGTGGCACCGGCGGCATGCTGTCCGTCGCTGAGGAGTACCTGCGCGACCTGAACCCGCAGCCCAGCTCCGCGTGTATGGCCAGGAGCTGAACCCCGAGTCGTACGCCATCTGCAAGAGCGACATGCTGGTGAAGGGCCAGAACGCCGACGACATCGCGCGCGGCAACTCGTTTTCGGAGGACAAGCACGCGGGCGAGAAGTTCGACTACATGCTGTCGAACCCGCCGTTCGGCATCGACTGGAAGAATGTGCTGAAGGTCGTCGAGGCCGAGCACGATACGCAGGGCTTCAGCGGCCGGTTCGGCCCCGGTCTGCCGCGCATCAACGACGGCGCGCTCCTCTTCCTCTTGCACATGATCAGCAAGATGAAGAAGGTGGACGCGAAGTCCGGCCAGGGCGGCGGCAGCGGCGGCAGCGGCGGCAGCGGCGGCAGTCGCATTGCCATCGTCCTCAATGGCTCGCCATTGTTCACACCGGCGACGCAGGCTCGGTGAGAGCCGCCGATGGATCCTCGAGAACGATCTTCCGGAAGCGATCGTCGCGCTTCCCGATCAGCTCTTCTACAACACCGGCATCTCGGCCTACGTCTGGGTGCTGTCGAACAACAAGCCCGCAAAGATCCGCGGCAAGGTCGCGCTCATCAACGCCGTCGACCTCTTCCGCAAGATGCGCAAGAGCCTCGGCAACAAGCGCAACGAGCTCGCGCCGGAGCATATCGATCAGATCGCGAAGACGTTCGGCGCCTTCACCGAGACCGGCAAGGCAAAGGGCGAAGACGTGAAGGTCTTCGACACCACCGAGTTCGGCTTCACCCGGATCACGATCGAGCGCCCGCTGCGCCTTTCGTTCCAGGCGAGCCCCGAGCGCATCGCCCGCCTGAAGGACGAGGGCGCCTTTCAGAAGCTGGCGACCTCCAAGAAGAAGGGCACAGAGGGCGACAAGGAGATCGCCGCTGGCCGCGAGCTGCAGACCGCCATCCTGCGCGCGCTGGGGAAGCTCGAGCCGGACCGCGTCTACAAGAAGCATCAGCTCTTCGAGGAGGAGCTGGGCGGCGCGCTCCATCGATCCGGCCTCGACGTGCCGGCCCCCGTGAAGAAGGCGATCCTATCGGTGCTCTCCGAGCGCGACGAGGCCGCCGAGACCTGTACCGATGCCTAGCTTGCCAGCCTGGGGGATCCTTGGGATGTCAGGCACACACACCGAGCTCGCTTTCGAAGACGCAATCGAGCACCACCTCGTCACGCACGGGGGCTGGACCAGGGGCGACCCGAAGGACTTCGATCGCAAGCTCGCGCTGACGCCGGGCGACCTCGTCGACTTCATCCGGTCGACCCAGCCCGAGGCATGGGACGCGCTTCACCAGCAGCACGGCGAGGGCCTGCGATCGTGCGCATTGACGAGCACTCCGATCAGCTCGCCGCCGCGCTGAAGGGCGGAGCATCGATCATCGTCACGACGCTGCAGAAGTTCCCCTTCGCGATGAACCACATCGCGGGTCTCGCTGCGCGGCGCTACGCGGTGATCGTCGACGAGGCCCACAGCTCGCAGACGGGCGAGGCGTCACGGCAGATGAAGGAAGTGCTCGCCGCCGGCTCACTCGAAGCGGCAGAGGCAGAAGAGCAGGCGACGACCGAGGAGGCGACGGCCGACGACCGTGTCGCCGAGGTGATGCGTTCACGCGGCAAGCAGAAGAACCTCTCGTTCTTCGCCTTCACCGCGACCCCGAAGCACAAGACGCTCGAGGTGTTCGGGCACAAGGACGCCGAGGGCAAGCCGCGGCCGTTTCGTCTTTATTCGATGCGACAGGCCATCGAGGAGAGGTTCATCCTCGACGTCCTCCGCAACTACACGACCTACAAGGCCTACTACCGGCTGGTGAAGGCGAGCGAGCAAGACCCTCGCGTGCCGAAGAGCGAAGCGGTGAAGCAGCTCGCGCGCTTCATGAGCCTGCACCCGCACAACGTCGCCCAAAAGACCGAGGTGATCATCGAGCACTTCCGCGCGAAGGTGCGCCCGAAGATCAACGGCAAAGCGAAAGCGATGGTCGTCACCGCGTCGCGCCTTCACGCCGTTCGGTACAAGCAGGAGTTCGACCGCTACATCAAGGAGAAGGGCTACTCCGACCTCGGCCGCCACGAGTGCGAAGATCGGGAGCTTGCGGTGCCAAGGCCTCCAGGCTCTCGTATCGCAAGTGTTCGCTTCCACCCCGCCGGAGGGCGCATGAGCGATGTGAGGCTTCTCGCTGCGATCGTGTATGCCGAAGCTTCGGCAAGCACCACCGGGCCGTCCGATGAGATGCGCGCAGTCGCGTGGACCGTGCGCAACCGGTGGCTTCACGTGAAAACGAAGCACGGCGACAACGACCAGCGCTGGTTCGGGAGCGGCGACAACGTGCGCTCGATCATCGAACACGGGCAGGAGTTCCTCGGCGCGAAGTCCCCCCGCTACTGGATGTTCCCTGCCGATCCGGCCACGCTCAGCGAGCCTGGCGACCGCCAGTTCGGCCTTCACTGCGTGACGGTCGCCGCCGAGGTCCTCCGCGCGCCAGCGCCCACCATCCCGGGGCGCGACGGCAGGTTCCCGTACGTGTGGTTCCAGCGCGGCTCGACCAAGCCGAGCCCGCGCGCGTCCGCGACGCCCGTGTACGTCGGAAAGCATCACTTCTGGTCGTTCGCGCCGGACCGCGAGCGAGGCTGACCAAGGACGTCCACTGCTCCCCGAGCTCCGCCGCACGGCGTCGACCCGTCCTCGGCTACCCTCACCGCGCGCGTCAGCGCGCCACTTTTCGAAAGGAGCGCCCCCCGTCACGGTGGCCCCGCTGCTTTACGCGGGTTGCGGCGCCCCGGTGCCGCTTGGCTCCGCGTCGCGCATCCGCTGCGCCCGTTGCGGGACCGAGCGTCATTCACATCGTCAGGTGTCGTCGCTCACGCCCGCGGATCAGTCGGCAGCGGGCGTGTTGTCGTAGGGGGCGAATGTGCGGCACGGCTGGCCGCGCAGCGAGGGGCACGCCGGCAACGTGGTCGGCGCGGTGACGCCGCCGAGCACTGGCAGCAGCACGCTCGAGTCGTGCGTGGTGGAGGCGCCGACGTCGTACGAGACTTCGCCGTCGAACGTCTTCAGATCGAAGCGCCACTCGGCGCGCGAATCGCCGGGCGTATCGACGGTGACGCGAATGCGCGAGCCGGCGCGGAAGACGTGGCTGAAGCCGGCGATGCCCACGCGCACCGAGGTCCACTCGCCGGGGACCAGTGGCGCGACATCTTCCTCGCGGTAGGTATGCTCCGGCCACATGTCGGTGGCCGACTCGGCGAGCGCGCGCAAGCTTGCGCGAAGCCAACCGCTCTGGACGTACATCTCCTGGCCGTCGGGGCGAACTTCGGTGAGGTTCACCTCGAGATCGGCGTCGTCGACCTGCGAGCGAAGCCAGAGATCGACGCTGCCGGTGCCCAGCATCACCAGATCCTCGTCGAGGGGTGCCGAGAGCATCACCACGTTGTTTCCGTCGGCGAGCGCAGGCCAGTTGTAGTCCGGCAGCGGGTCCCAAACGTCGCCACCGTCGGCGAGGATGCCGCGATCGCCCGCCCCCGGATCGAGCAGGAAGCTCGCTCCACCCGACGCGTCGATGGGCGCCACATCGGAGAGCGATCCGTCAGCCTGGAAGTAGAGCCGCAACGGCGACGTGGCCGACGGAGGCCAGCTCGCAAACGACAGCTCGAAGGTCGCCTCGGGCGCGCCGACGTTCTCGCCGCCGCCGTCCTCGAACAGCGCACGCAACGGCTCCTCCTCTTCGTAGGCGGCCTTGGCTTCTCCCCAGGTGGCGTAGTCCGCGAAGCGATCGGGGGGCAGCTGGACCGGGAGCTTGAAGATCGTCTCGAAGAGCTGCGGCGACAGCGATCGCACCGTCGGATCGATCGCCGGCACGCGCTCGGCGACGTAGATGTCGAGGAACGTTTTCCACTCGACGAGGATCTGTGGGGCGAAGCCGTCGGGGTGGACGCCGTTGTAGACGGAGAAGCGCGTGATGGGCGCCGACGTGAACTGATCGAGCAGCGTGAAGAAGAGCGGGCCGGTCTGCTCGTCCTGCCAGGCACTGGCGAGGAACACCGGAACCTCGATCTCGCTGGCGAAGGTGGTCGGGTCGACCCGGCCGACCAGCTCGTCGGTGTAGTAGGGCGTGTCGGTGGCCTGCTCGATGACGTTCACCTTCTGGCCGTGGAGCAGCTGGTTTTCCTCGCAGACCTCGTCGCCCGCATCGACGCGCGCCTGCTCCCAGCCCTGCCCATAAGGGTCGGCCTTGTCGAGCACGTTGGAGATCCAGTTGAGCGCGAAGCCATCGTTGAAGATGCCGCCGGGGCGGGCCGTGGAGTACGTCCCGCCGATGACCGACAGCGGCGTGATCGCCGCGAGGCTCGGCGGCTTCGTCTTGGCGACGAACATCTGGGTGATGCCCGGATAGGAAAGGCCGGTCATGCCGACGTGGTTGTGCAGCACCCACGGTTGCGCGGCGGCGACCTCGATGACGTCGTAGCCGTCGAGCAGCTGCAACTCCTCGAAGTAGTCGTAGGCCCCGCCGGAGCAGCCGGTGCCGCGCATGTTCACGCTGACTGTCGCGTAACCCATCAATGCGGAAATGAGCGCGCTGGCGTCCGTCGGCGCATCGCACAGCACGGGCAGCAGGCCACAGAAGCTCTCGTAGCCCTCGATCGGCGCGCCCGGCTTGGCCGGCTCGTAGCCCGAGTAGTTCACCATCGTCGGATACGGACCGTCCTCCTCCGGGCCGGGGAGCGTCACGTAGACGGCGAGCTTCGTGCCGTCGCGGGTGGTGATGTAGTTCACGCCCGCCACGAGCTGCTGGCCGTCGTAGAAGTCCTGGTCGGGCTGGCTGCCCTCGATGCTCATGACGTCGACGGGCTCGACCACGACCGGCGGATCGAGATCCGTCGCAGCGACCGAGTACCCCTCGCCGGGCGCGACCTTGCGGAAGATCAGGCTCCCCAGCTCGTCGGTCGTGCCGGTCGCCGCGACCTCTCCGTCTGCATCGCGCAGCTCGATCGTCGTGTTCGGCGCAGCCTTCCACACGTGGACTTGCTCGACGCTGCCGCGCACCTCGAACGGCCCCGCCGGCGCTTGCCCACCCGCCCCGCCGTCGCTGCCACCCGCGCCCGGTCCGGTCGAGCTCGGGGTCGTGCTCGAGCTGGTGCTCGAGCTCGTGCTCGCAGCCGTTGCACCGCCGCCACCGCCGGTGCCCGGTTCCGCGGGCGAGTCGTCGCCACAGCCCGAAAAAGCGCCCGTCGCAACCAGAGCCCAGACAAGTCGGCTACGCATGGCCCGAAGGGTGCCATGACCGGCGCGGGGCCTCCAGATGCGAGTGCGCTAGACTGCTGCTCCGGAGGTCGCCCTTGAACCGTTCATCGATCCTTTTCTTCGCCCCATTCGCCCTCGTCCTCGCTGCCTGCGGCGACGACACCGCCGACGGCAGCGGCGGGGGTAGCAGCAGCTCCGTCGGCAACAGCTCGAGCGCGAGCACCGGCAGCGGTCCGGCATCCACTTCGACTGCGAATTCCTCGTCGGCTTCGCAGGGCGGCGGCGGCTCGAGTGACGGTGGCGGCGGCTCGGGCGGTGATGGAGCGGGTGGCGACACCGGCGGCGGGGGCGGCGGCCTCGGGGGCAGCCCGAGCTACGAGGAGGTCTGCGAAGCGGAGAGGGATCAAATCGAGAGCTACGGCGAAGTTCTCGGCTGCGAGGCATTCGCGGTCGTCTGCGAGCAGCCCAGCCAGTGCACCGCCGAGGACCAGGCCGTGCATGATTGCTTCGGCGAATACCTCGACCTCGAGGACTGCTTCTGCCTGTCCAACAACGGCACGGACTTCATCTACTGCAACCCTGCCGAATGCGAGGACATCGTCCAGGAGTACTTCGACTGCGTAGACGCGCTCTGAGCGACGTCGAGCACACCGCCAGAGACAGCGTCGCGTAGCGTAGCGCTTCCAGGCGCGACGTCATCTCCCTGGCGAAGACCCGCCCTGGGCCTAGAGCTGATCTGGTGCTAGCCGCTGCGAAAGGCTTCAAGCCTAATGGCCCGCCTAATGGCCCGCCTAATGGCCCGCCTAATGGCCCGCCTAATGGCCCGCCTAATGGCCCGCCTAATGGCCCGCCTAATGGCCCGCCTAATGGCCCGCCTAATG
>Ga0105046_10000842_pt1 | contig 44956 bp, 41 predicted proteins | sample MAT03_FD_78385 | JGI IMG/M metagenome (GOLD analysis project Ga0105046, IMG submission 78385) | Freshwater microbial communities from Lake Fryxell liftoff mats and glacier meltwater in Antarctica - MAT-03 (megahit assembly) | ecosystem: Environmental > Aquatic > Freshwater > Ice > Liftoff... | reverse complement strand
GCGATGGGACGGAATGACAACTGCCGCACGTGCGCGCAACAAGCTCTGACGTTGTTTCGCGTTGCTTGGCTTGTGACATTATGTGTGCCGGTGGGCAAAGAAGCATCAGCAGTATCACAGTGCTACACCTCTGTAGAAGAGAGGTAATATTCATTTAGAAGAGCAGCTCATAGTCCTCTTTGCCAGGCTTATTAGCCACATCTAGGCCCTTGCGTGGGTATGAATGTAGAGAGGGAGCAGGCATACCGTCAAAGAGCGAACGATTTACAAACGTAATCTCTACCGTATCTGGGAAGTGATTACTCTCAGAGTAGGCACCGTAGTTGTTTCCGTGAATGTGAACGATGTAGAACACTTTTTGTAATTGTGCGATTGCATCGTTGAACCGTTGCGCATGTGACACCAACTCGTGAAACTCTCCGGTGATTACGCTTATTGATTTTTCGTGAGCAACGATACGTGGTATAACGTCATACTCGCTGCTTTCGATATCCATCTTTAGGACGATTCCATGACCGCGCACTCCCCCCGCCATCTCTACCAGTGTGTCGAACGATACCGTACCTGGGCCATCCTTATCCGTAACCATTTTACGAAGATGTCTATTGGGATGATTGAAGAGATCAAAGTAGGTGTTGCAGAGTTCATATAGCTCACGGTACTTCTGGCTCTTGATCTTGTTTCGGGTGAGGCGGTAATAGAGCCCCTTAAACCGACCTCGCATGATGCCACGAACAAACTGCATGGGATGAATGGAATGATCTACGCCGATAATGCGAATGTTGGGATTGCGTTTGCGAACGTCAAGATCAAACGTCCACTCGATTGCCAAACCGAGTGATAATAGTACCTCGGCCGTTTCTATGAGCTTGGATGGTACAGCGTATCCTCCATCTTCATCTGTACGCCCAAGGTGCACCAGATCAGGATATTCTACTGGACGTAAACATTCTTTTTGAATCAGCGGTATCATGCGTCTTTACCCTTTGTTGTACAACCAGTTAACTGTTTGCCTAATATCCTTTTGTGCATCCCATTGGTTGCCCTGCGTTCCTAAAATAGTTAGCACAGAGACTCGGGAAGAAAATGTCTGCCACTCTAAACTCTATGAGCTCATACATAGCTCTATATTCGATATCCCACAAGAACCAAGAGGAGGAATTCTACCGCTAGGATGGTCTCAATGATCCAGTTTGACACATTTGAGATAAATACAAACGTGTATATCGAACTACTAGCCGTGGAAAAGCGCATTTGCCCCTCGTTGTAAACCCGTGCTCAAAGCAATCTACATTCATTGTCTAGATGTAGTTTTGCAATATGAAAAGAATCGTCCGCTCCCCGCGTGGCTCCAAACTAACCTGCAAAAATTGGCAGATCGAAGGCGCATATCGCATGATCCAAAATAACTTGGATCCGGATAACGCCGAGAAGCCCGATGAACTTATCGTGTATGGTGGTTTGGGTAAAGCAGCACGCAATTGGGAAAGTTTTGATGCAATCTTATCGTGTCTACGGGATATGGACATCGACGAGACCCTACTTGTTCAAAGTGGTAAACCAGTAGGTGTGGTTAAGACTCATGAGGGGGCTCCTCGTGTAATCATCGCTAATTCCAACCTTGTTCCTAAATGGGCTACGTGGGATGAATTCAGGAGACTCGATGCCCTAGGACTGATCATGTATGGTCAAATGACGGCTGGATCATGGATATACATCGGAACACAAGGCATTGTACAAGGCACGTATGAGACCTTTGCCGAATGTGCTCGCCAACACTTTGGCGGAACGCTCAACGGAAGATTCCTTCTCACCGCAGGCCTTGGTGGTATGGGTGGTGCTCAGCCCCTTGCAGCAACTATAGCTGGCGCGGCTGCACTATGCATAGAGATTGATGAACAGCGCATTGATAAACGGATACGAGATGGCTATTGTAACCGGAAGATGCATGACCTGGATGCTGCACTTGATGTTATCCGCGAGTTCCAGAATAGGCGCGAACCAATTTCGATTGGACTTGTAGGAAATGCTGCCGAGATCTTACCTCAACTTGTTGCCCGTGATATTATTCCGGATGTGGTAACTGACCAAACTTCTGCCCATGACCCACTGAATGGATATTATCCTGCCGGCCTCAGCAAGGCTGAGGCAGACACGTTGCGTATAGCCAACCCAGATGAATACCTGCGGAGGGCATATACCAGCATCGGCGCTCATGTACGCGCAATGCTCGCTTTTCAGCAACATGGAGCCATAACATTTGATTACGGTAATAACATTAGAGGCGTTGCTCGTGATTTTGACGGTGTGAGCAATGCCTTTGACTTTCCAGGCTTTGTTCCCGCGTTTGTCCGTGAGCTGTTCTGCGATGGAAGGGGCCCCTTTAGGTGGGTAGCGCTCTCAGGTGACCCAGAAGACATCAGGGTGACGGATGACGCAATAATGGAGCTATTCCCAGACAACTCGCAACTGCATAAATGGATAAGAGAAGCCCAAAAACATATCGGCTACCAAGGACTGCCTGCTAGGATATGTTGGCTAGGATATGGCGAAAGAGCTAAAGCTGGGAAACTTTTTAATCACTTAGTGCGTACAGGTAAAGTCAAGGCGCCCATAGTGATAGGGCGAGATCACTTGGATTGTGGAAGTGTTGCTTCGCCGCATCGTGAAACGGAATCGATGAAAGATGGTTCTGATGCTATAGCGGATTGGGTGTATCTTAATTTTGCCTTGAATGCAGTTGGTGGCGCAACGTGGATTTCTCTTCATCAAGGCGGTGGCGTTGGCATGGGCCTCTCTATTCATTCAGGAATGGTGGTTGTAGCAGATGGAACGCCTTTGGCAGAAGAAAAATTGGCACGGGTGTTGACTTACGACCCATTATTGGGCATTTTGCGACATGCTGATGCCGGTTACGACAAAGCAATCTCTAATTCACGAAAGTTTGGCATAGAAATACCACTACCTCATTCTAGACCCTAACGGTCACCAACACAGGACATAATGGCATAAATGCTACGTCGTTTTTTCAGCCGATCTGACATATCGGCAGAACAATTTCATACATACGTAGCAGGAGCTGTCATGAGAGCAACGGAATTCCGTCGTAAGACGGGTATCGCGCCAAGTCCTCGTTGGGCAAAAAGTGGAATCACCACAGAAGGTAGTAATGCCATGGATCTTGCACTGCAGATCGAACAACTATTCCGGACAGACCGGAAGAAATACCTCGGATTTATCCGCCAGCGGGTCCGTAACCAGGATGATGCGGAAGACATTCTCCAGGATGTGTTCGCAAATGTCCTAGCTGCGTCTAAGGACGTTAATAAACCAATCGATAACCTTGCCTCATGGGTGTTTACATCCGTGCGCAACCGAATTATAGACTCATACCGTAAAAAGCGCGCAGACACGTTTGCTGATCTTGGCACGACAGATCAAAAAGACGACGGAATGGACCACGTTGAGCGGTTCTTGGGCGACTTTTCCTACAATCCAGAGGTAGATCTCGTCCGAAAGACGATCTGGGAAGCCGTAGTTGAAGGTCTCGAAGAACTCCCCGCTGAACAAAAGTGGGTGTTCATAAAAAATGAATTCGAGGGTGTTTCGTTTAGAGAGATGTCTGAGGAAACTGGTGTTAATATCAACACCCTCCTTGCACGTAAACGTTATGCTGTGCTGTACCTTCGCAAGAAGCTCCAGGAGCTATACGACACTGTGAACGATTAGATAGCCCCCTCATGTTGGTTTTGACAACCAAAACAGTCCGCTCGATGATGTACTTTCTCAGCATCGGCGGGCTGTTAGTATGCAATGGGCTCATCGTGATGGTGGTTTGGAATCATGTTCTAGCGGACATCCTACATAACACCCACGAGCTGTCCTTCCTCGAAGGTACGGGAATTACGGCTTTTGCCTATGTCATTGTTTTTGCCGTGAAATACGGCAAAGCGGCGCGGCAGCCAGCAGTAAACGGTGAAATGACCGTTGCAAAAAAATGTGCTGAGATGACGCCAGATCAGCGCGCTGCGCTGCGAAGTGAGCTGGTCCAAAACTGTGGATGTAAGGAAGCGGCAACGAAGTAGTACTTTCGTTTGAACCGTTTCTTCCTCACTTCGGGAGCCTATATGGGTATGATCTCTGAGTTCAAAGAATTTGCCTCAAAAGGCAATGTTGTAGCTCTAGCAATTGGTGTAGTTATAGGCGGCGCATTTGGTGCCATTACGGCATCGCTTGTAAACGACATCATCATGCCCCCAATTGGCATGATTCTAAGCGGGATTAATTTCTCAGACATTGTTACCACGCTAAAGGCTGCAGGCCCTGATGGCAAGGGAGCAGTGGTCATTTTGTTATGTTCATGGTTATTAAGAGCATGAATGCCATGAAGCGCAAGCAAGCCGCAGCACCGGCAGAGCCAACGGACCAAGTGAAGCTGCTCATGGAGATTCGCGACTCGCTGAGAAGTCGGTAAACATCATAACAGTTCTGCGTACACGGTCTGATGACCATCTCCAACGCGCATTACGATAACAACACCTGGAGGACCTCCACAGGTAAATAATAATGCTCTCCGTAGGTCCTCTGGATCGTTCTCCCAGCCCCGTTTCTTAAAAATGGTAGTTGGGCCCCACTGGAACTCTCGGATCGATTGCTGAATCCTTCTGATTGAAATTCCTTCATCAATCTTTTTGACGCGATAACGCTCATACCAGCAGGAGGAAGGGGGCTCTACGTTCATCGCTCCGTATGCGATGTGTGGATCAAACACTCCAGCACCAATCTCATGAAGAAATTCGCCTACGCCACCGGATGCAATGAGTGCCTTGTGCGGCTCTATTACATAGGCCGCCGTTGGTACCACGAAAGGTTTTGCGTCTGACGATCTTCCCCAGTGAACCAGCTTGTCAGCAAGCGTAACTGTTGGTACACGCATGTGTGCAGACTTCCATAACACGCGCTCCCGGCAGTCTTTGCCATAACCGATATATTCACTGATGAACCCATCGGCTAACACATCATCACCTGGGCCAACCTTTATCCCAACAATTGGGGCAAGAGGAATGCTGGCAAGGGGCGGATCATATTGTGCCCCGCTGCGGTGTCTGCGTAACTCAGTTCTACGCGACGGGTCGGCCCAAACTCCATCAAACGGCCTCACGTGTCCCAGGTGGAACGGCCAACTGGCCTGAATAAGCGTAACGTTCTCTATTCCTTCCCTCGCCAAATTTCCACGCGTTACTTCGGCAATCGCGGGATCTGACTCGATGGTTGTAACGTGGCCTGCCACACGTGCAAGCGCCAACGTGTCGAGGCCCGCACCTGAACATATCTCGAGGACATGCGTGCAGTTACCAAAGGCCCTGGCATGATATGAGGCTATTTCTGGATGTGTGCTTTGTTCGGCCATCCTATCGGTGAAAAGCCAGCCATTGACTCTTTTCCCAAGTCGCTCTGCCCGCAACGTCCCGAGAGCAATGTCCACAATGCGTGGAACATTGCTAGAAATCGTTGCATCTGGCCGACGCCTGAGTTCCTCAATGATACCCGGTGTGGGTGAGCCCCCTGCCTCCTTTATGGCAGCCATTGTAGACTCAACCACCTCTTGCAGACTATCGCCCGAAAGAAAAGCCGCACCACTCAATTCCACGATATGACCTTTCTCATGAGTGACTTCGATGAAAACCACGATATTTGTGACAATACCATCCGATTTCGAATCTTTTTGGAACAGTCATGAGCATGGGAGTAGACGGCGTTACCAATCAGCTCCATACAATTGGGTTGCATAATCTCGGTGACATCAATTATAATCTTACAGCACCAGAGCTGTACGAACACGCCTTGATGTTTGAAGAAGGCATTCTCTCCGAACACGGCGCCCTCTGTGTTAATTCGGTACCGTACACCGGACGCCGTGCAAACGACAAGTTCGTTGTTGAAGAGGACTCAAGCAAGGGCGATGTTTGCTGGGGCAAGGTGAACAAGCCTTTTTCCACCGAGAAGTTCAATACGCTCAAGACTCGCGTCTTTGCATATCTGCAAGGCAGGGACGTATACGTGCAAGACCTCATTGCCGGCTCTGATGAGAAATATTCGCTACCTGTTAGGTTCATCCAAGAAGAGGCCTACCATTCGCTCTTCGTACAAAACATGTTCATTGAGGCCACGGACGAGCAACTTGAGAACTTTGTTCCTGGCTTCACGGTTGTAACCGTTCCTGGTTTTACGTCAATTCCTGAAATCGATGGCACGCTTAGCGAAGTGTTCATCATCCTCAGTTTTGAACAGAAGTTGATCCTCATCGGTGGTACTTCGTATGCAGGCGAAAACAAGAAGGTAATCTTTACAGTGCTCAACTACCTCATGCCAAAGCTTGGTGTGATGTCTATGCACTGCTCGTCCAACATTGGCAAAGATGGAGACACGGCCTTGTTCTTTGGACTTTCTGGTACTGGCAAGACAACTCTTTCTACCGACCCTGAGCGCGCGCTAATTGGCGACGATGAGCATGGTTGGAGTGATGATGGTGTATTCAACTATGAAGGGGGCTGTTACGCCAAGGTTATCAACCTCAATGCCGAAGCAGAACCTATCATCTTTAATCTCACGCGTACCTTTGGAACCATTCTCGAGAACGTTGATATAGATGAAGACACGCGGGTTATAGACCTCGACTCGCAGCTTCATACAGAGAACACTCGTGCGTCCTATACACGTGAGCGCATCCCGAACATCGCGCCCAACAATCGAGGCGGTCACCCCAAGACGATTGTCTTCCTCACAGCCGACGCCTTTGGTGTGATGCCTCCTATCTCTCGTCTTACACCTGAGCAAGCCATGTATCACTTCCTGAGTGGCTATACAGCAAAAGTTGCTGGCACTGAAGCTGGCGTAAAAGAACCATCGGCAACATTCTCTACGTGTTTTGGCGCCCCATTCATGGTGCATCATCCAAGCGTGTATGCTAATCTGTTGCGCGATAAAATCAATACGCACGGCTCGCAGGTTTGGCTTGTAAATACGGGCTGGAGTGGTGGACCGTATGGCGTTGGGCATCGCATGAAGATCAAGTATACACGTGCCATGCTTCGTGCCGCGCTCACGGGTCAGCTCAACAATGTTGCCTTTGAGAAAGATGCATTCTTTAATCTCGACATTCCAGCGTCTTGCCCAGATGTGCCAGAAGAAGTTCTCAACCCACGTAATACATGGGCAGACAAATCAGCGTATGACAAACAGGCCTCGCATCTTGTGCAACTCTTTGAAGAAAACTTTGCTCAGTTTGCTGATAGCGTGGATGAGAAAGTTCGAAATGCGATGAAGGGCTAAATTCTCTCCCGGAAGAATTAGGCTCCCGGCATGTGACCTAGTGTCGCAATTGACTTATTCTCCGCGTGTGTATCGAGCTCCAAACCCATCTGAACCACCATCTTGCTTGGATGGGAGGTATGGCGGCATTCCTCGGGTGTCATAACGGAGATGATTAGAGAATTCAGCAGTCCAACGAGAATCACGCATCTTCCAAAAGAAATCTGTGAATTGATGGTTGCCTTCGTCAACAGCGTCTCGAACTATTCACTTCATTGTAACCGCATCTGTGGAGGTTATGAGGGTTGGCTGGGCTCCGGATGCAGCATCGGTGATACGTGCAGTGGTGTTTGACTTGATGTTGAGGTCCACTATTTCGGTGTTGCGAGACCTAGCTACGGAATCAGGAATAATGGGGCGAAGCATCGACCAAAAATGAATCATATCTCTCGTAACCGGCACATCACGGATCGAGTTGAAAACAGTTGAGCTCTTGCTAGGTTCTCTCGGAACTATTGACACAAATTCTCCACATTTTCGGCTATTTCACTTTTGACCACGCTCCCTGCTACCGTCGCGTCACGAAAGACACCTATTATCGTATCGCCGGAAATGCGAAGTACCGTTAACGTGTAGAAAGATGTATCCACAAGAGGCAATAATTCACCATGCGTGCAGCGAGTGCTGATACACGTCCATCGTCTGGTATGAAGTGGCCTCTTGTGCCGCTACGTTTATCTGGGTAACTAGCAAGAAGCAGAGAGCGATGTGCAATAATGACATGGTGTAGTTTCTGGTGTTACACGTCTTCAAATGCATCGAGATCAACGTCTTCTCCAAGATCCACCGTGAAGTCCTCGTTGTCCATTTCACGCGCTTCCATGATCTCACGCGCCTCATCCATATCGTCCTCAAACACAAGCAAACGGAATCCTTCCGTTTTGTCGTCTTCGATCTTGTGATCTATGCCCGCTTCGCGCAACTGAGATGCAAGCAGTTGTGCTTCCATTTCATTTTCGAATGTTGACAGAAGTAACATCTGAATTCTCCAACGTGTGAATTATTTGCTGGGTGTCTGCTGATATTTTTTCGCCTTTTCAGGGTTGGCCTGCATCCACTTTTGGGCTTCGCTGCTCATAGTCTCAAAAGTATGCTTTTGATGCGCTTCTTTGATCTTTGAAAGGGGCTTCTTGAATGACCAAATGATAACCCAACTGTCGGCTACGAGTATCTCCTCATTTGTGTCCTTACCCTTTGGTTTTTCATCCGCCCTGTACAATATCTTGCAGATTGCTTTGCGAGCATCAGCAGGTAGTGGCCTGTCCCAAACAAAATACAGGATAGCACCACCATCGCCACCAGTATATGCTTGCGCCATTTTACGTGCTGGCGCTCCAAATGTGGGCAACACAGACTCCCATTTCTCCCACAGCGATGTTGCCGCCTTTGTTGCTGGTTTCACTGTTTTTGTTTCCTTGTATCCCTTAGGCACTTTTTGTGCCGGCCAAAAAAATGGCTCGATGGGCATGGTAACCTCACGATTAAACCCTGAGAAGTCATATCTGGTGGTTACCGATTCTACTTTTACGGTATGGCCGGGCGGTGCTTTGAAGTTGGGAATTTGAGGTTGTTGTTGCGCAGAAAGCACAAGTGCACAAACACTCAACATTACAATTGCGCTCATGGTTGTCTTCATGGTCCAAATCCTTCGTCTGTTAATCACGAGTGAGTTTACGATACGAAATTCTGTGTGGTCTATCGGCTTCTATCCCTAGACGTTTGCGTCGGTCTTCTTCATACTGCGAGTAGTTTCCATCGAACCAAACAACCTGACTGTCTCCCTCAAACGCCAATATGTGCGTGGCAATCCGGTCGAGAAACCATCTGTCGTGGGAAATTACGACGGCGCATCCAGCAAAACCTTGCAATGCTTCTTCAAGTGCACGCAGTGCATTCACATCGAGGTCGTTCGTTGGCTCATCCAGCAGGAGAACATTAGCCCCTTCCTTGAGCATCTTGGCCAGGTGTACTCGATTGCGTTCGCCACCAGAGATCTGGGTTACCTTCTTCTGCTGGTCGCTACCGTTGAAATTGAAACGCGATACGTATGCACGTGAGTTTACTTCGCGTGTGCCAAGCATTATCAGGTCTAGTCCACCTGATATCTCTTCCCAAATGGATTTTGTTGGATCTAGGGGGCGGTCTTGATCTATGTACCCAAGCTTAACGGTTTCTCCCACATTAAATACACCACTATCTGGTGTAAGCTGGTCGGTGATCATTTTGAACAACGTGGTTTTTCCTGCACCATTAGGGCCGATGATGCCGATAATTCCACCGGGAGGCAATGAGAACGAGAGGTTCTCGTAGAGGATCTTTTCGCCAAATGCCTTTGAGATATCTACGGCATCTACTACTCGGTCTCCAAGGCGTGGACCTGGTGGGATAAAAATTTCCATCTCTTCGTTGCGCGACACGGATTCTTCGCCTAAGAGTTTCTCATACGCAGAAATGCGCGCCTTACTCTTTGCATGACGTCCCTTAGGATTCATGCGTACCCATTCCAATTCTTCTTTCAACGCTTTCTGTCTTTTCGACTCTTGTTTTTCTTCGAGTGCAAGGCGGGCCGTTTTTTGTTCGAGCCATGCGGTGTAGTTGCCCTCGTACGGAATACCAGCCCCGTTATCGAGCTCAAGTATCCAGCCCGCTACGTTGTCTAGGAAGTACCTATCGTGCGTAACTGCGATTACCGTGCCTTCATAGTCATGCAGGTGACGTTCCAACCACGCCACACTATCGGCATCGAGGTGATTAGTTGGCTCATCAAGAAGCAACACATCGGGTTTCTTCAGCAGAAGGCGTACAAGGGCTACGCGGCGGCGCTCACCGCCAGAGATCACGCTTACCAGCGTGTCGGGAGGTGGACAGCGAAGTGCGTCCATTGCCATCTCTAGCTTTGAGTCGATATCCCATGCTCCCATCGCATCAATACGCTCTTGGAGCTTTGCCTGCTTCTCTAGCAAGACATCAAAGTCAGCATCTGGTTCCGCAAATTTCTCGCTGATCTCATTGTACTCACGTAAAAGACCTACGGCTTCTACAGCCCCCTCCTCAACGATTTCACGAACCGTTTTTGTTGGGTCGAGTTCCGGCTCTTGCGAGAGATATCCAAAGGTGATGTCCTTGTTCTTGGAGATCTGGCCTACGTAGTCTTCGTCAAGGCCGGCAATGATCTTTAAGAGCGTGGACTTTCCAGAGCCGTTGAGGCCCAGGACTCCAATCTTAGCGCCATAGAAGAAACTGAGGTAAATGTCTCGCAGCACGGTACGGTTGGGCTTGTAGATTTTACCTACGCCTGCCATGCTGAAAATGATCTTTTGGGGTTCTGTTGCTGCCATAGGCCACAAATTTACGACTTTGCACGATGCCCCTCCTCGCCGTTTTCCTCGTTCTTACTTCTGCCCTCATCCATGCCGTCTGGAACGTGCAGGCAAAGAAGGTGGGAGGGGGCCTACCCTTTGTGCTTTTAACCGGCATCGTATCAAGTGTGATCTACCTTCCGGTGGTTGTTCCACTATGGATCTATGCCACGCCTGTTCTAGACGCCTACAGCATTGCCTTGATTGGAATCGGGTCCTTAATCCACATGGTGTATTTCCTCTTTCTCATGCGTGGATACAAACACGGCGAAATGTCTATTGTGTATCCTCTAGCAAGGGGGTCGGGTCCGGCTGTTACGATGATTATTGCCGTTTTGTTCTTTAACGAGGTGCCAACGCCAGGAGCAATAGTGGGCATGGTCATGATTATCGGCGGTGTTATCGTGCTCTCAGCCCCGACATTAAAGGTCAGCTTTACACACCTGAGAACTGGTATCGGATACGCCCTTCTTACGGGACTCCTCATAGCAATGTATACTACGTTTGACAAGCGAATCATGACAACGGTGGCCATCCTTCCCTTGCTCTATGATTGGAGTGCTAGTGCATCGAGAACCATACTTCTCTCACCACTTTGTTGGAAGCACCGCGGCGCAATGCGTCTGGTATGGAACCAACACAAGAAGAAAATTCTCTTCATTTGTCTCGTATCTCCTGCGGGTTACATCCTGATGTTAACGGCAATGAAGCTGGCACCCGTAACAAGTATTGCGCCCTTGAGGGAAACAAGTATTCTGTTTGGAGCCTTTCTAGGGATCAAGCTACTAGGTGAGCGAGATGCTCGCAGAAGATTGATTGCAGCAACGGTAATGGCGCTTGGGGCATTATCCATCGCGCTATGGTGATCAACTGTTGGTAATTTGAGCAATGGCTACTCAAACGTGGAAGCAGTTTCTGCAAGATAAACGGTCCATCACACTCGTTGTAATCACGTTAGCAACGTTGTTCATAACGTTGTTCTCGTACATGCGATTTCTTAGCGCAGTGGAGATCCGCACAGGGGTACGGTTTGTTGACCCTATGCATAGCGTAATCGGCCCAATAGATATGACGTGGCCGATCTTCATTCTTCTCTATGGTGCTCTTGTTATGGCAATCGTTACAATGTGCCGTACACCAGTGATCTTGTTTAAGGCTGTGCGCGCGTACACAATGCTGATAGGCATCAGAATTATCTGCATGTGGCTGCTACCGCTGGACCCTCCAGCAACGATGATTGCTCTTCAAGATCCTCTTGTGCAACTGCTTACCACCGGAAATACAGCACCGCTCACACGTGATCTATTTTTTAGCGGTCACACATCTATACTCTGTCTTGTAGGTTTTGTGCTTCCACAGCGGACATTAAAGATCATCTTCTTTCTTCTTGCTGCACTGGTTGGTGTAGCCGTTATACTACAGCACGTTCATTACAGTGTTGACGTAGTAATAGCGCCACTAGCTGCGTGGGCTGCTGTATCCATGGCAGGCGCTGCCGAAACATCATAAACGTTTCGCAAGCCCGACGAATATTTCGTTGATCATGGTGGCTGCTAGTTTAGCTGTGCGCCCATCTTGGTCATAGGTTGGATTCATTTCCATCACGTCAAATGCCACAAGATTGCCGGATGCGGCAACACTACGCAGACATGATGTTATCTCACGCGGTGAGAATCCATCGGCAGCTGGTGCACTTACACCTGGTGCGTATGCAGAGGCAAAGGCATCCATGTCGAGCGAAACATACATCCGTCCAGAACGCGACGCATGAATCACAGCTTGGTCCCATGCAGACAAGTCTGGGTATTGCCTAATTTCATCTAGCATCATGATATGCATACCAGCATCACTCACATATTTGATGTGAGCAGCGCTTACGCTAGAGGCCTGGAGTCCATACTCCACAAAGCCCCCTGGCAAAAGATGAGATGTTTCCTGCAACAACATTTGCCGAAACGGCGAGCCGCTGTGTGTACGGCTCTCATCTAATAATGGCCTTACATCGGCGTGAGCATCGATGTTGATTACGCCGTATTCCTTACCGCAAGATTCTAACGCCCTAATTGTTGGCCACGCACAATCATGTCCGCCTCCTAACACAATAGGTATGTGCCCACGTCCAAGTACTCTATGCACAAGGTGTTGTTGCATATCATGAATTTCCTCGAGTGTTTTGCCGTCAGTTGCCACATCACCTACGTCAACGATACAAAGCCGTCCAGTATCAACAACATGTTGAATCTGGGATGTAGCCAATTTTCGTAATGCCGCACGAATAACAGAAGGGCCTTGTGATGCCCCAGCTCTTCCATTATTGCGTGCAACACCTACGTCCTGCGGAACACCTATGATTGCGCACACGATTTCGGCAGTGGACGGAATGGACCCCGCATCAATAATGCAATCACCGAGGCGGGGATCCATGTGGTCTGTAGTCTGCACGGTTAACGAGTTATTACCAGCGGGATAGATTGACGGATGATATTGGACTCTACGCTAACAATATACGATCCCGAGGGTATGCTCGTAGGTATATCAAAACGTTGCTCACCATCACTAATGTTGCCTTGATGGATAGTTGCAACGAGTCTTCCAACAAGATCCCTCACCACAATCTTCGCATCTTGTAGGAGGTCTGCACGGTACACCTGCAGCCGCACAGTGCCGGCATCGGCAATAGGATGTGGTACCACATCAAGAACAACAACCATCGACGGTTCGATGAAGCCATCATCAACGCCTGTTACCAACACTGTACCAATGAGACGAATCTGTTTAGCTGAGCTACGCTCATCGTTAGAGTAAACGCGCACAGATCCTGATGTAGTTCCAGCATCTGGCCGTTCAAATGCCATCGTTACAATGATCGAATCGGTGGGGCCAAGTATTGCTGGCAGAGGCACAGACGATGAGACTACGCTGAAGTGCTTCCGCACTGAGAAGATTGCAAGACTATCAACGCGCAGCGGCGCCGCAGTAGAAGAGCGTATCACAAACGTTTTCTCTTGTCTCCCTGGTGCTGGTAGTTCAAACTTTATGCTATCTGTACTTGTTTGAACGGTTGGCTTAGGCGCCACCGTAAACTGCATCCACGTACGATTGCCGAAGTCTGGTTGAAAGGTCTTGATTGTCTGCTCTCCAGAGCGGAAGCTTAGATTTCCAGTTCCAAGCTGGGAACGATAGAACCAGAAGTCGAGTCCAAATCCTTCTTTGTTGATGAGCTCAAAGTCATAACATCCATCGGCGAGCACGTAGTTGTATGTAAACGTTGTCTCGCTTTTCAAATTCTTTCCTTCGCCAATCACCTCGCCAGATGTCTTCTTGAGCTTCCATTCGTATTGCGACTCTGCTTCTTTGTTTGTGCGCAGAATGATCTGAAGATCATTGTAATACACCGGAGGCATTACAAATGACGTCCGACGTGTGTTGTTTGCCGCATATTCATCTCCATCAACAACAACGGTAGCTTCAAAGGAAGCCATACCCGCTTCAGTTGGCCACGTTGCTGCGGGAAGCACCACGGTGTCTCGCTCAAGGAACTTCAACGTACCCAGCCACGAAAACTGCTTCTTTCCTCCACCGTTTACTGTATAGTCAATCTTGCATGTTTTAAGATCTGCCGACCCGGTGTTCTGAATTACAATTACTGGTTCGCCGCAGATTGGATTTAGTCTACCGTAATACTCCCAGTTGTTCGGAGTTATCACGTCTACAACAGAAGCATCTTTTGTAAAGTTTGGAGCCCCGTAGCCTATGAGTTGCGTAGACACTTCCCATCTACCAAATGACTCAGCAGCAACTTCTTTTTTGATGTTATAGTCAATAGATACGGAGCTTTTGCCAACAGCGTAGGGCGTGAGTTCGAACTCATAAAGATCAACTGGAGCTCCTGGGCACCAGCCCGTGCGATCTATGAGCCACGTTCCACCTTGTGGATAGACAGGGTTGTCTCCACATTCTTTCCAGAGCAGCCACGAGAACCGTTGTGTACCATCGATAGATAACGAATGAGTTCGTGGACAGAACTCTGCACAGTTCGTAGCATTGCTAAAGTCGTGTCCGCTAGTAACTGCCTTTAGCCGAAACGTTTTAGCAAGTGGACTGAGTTTTACGTCTACAGGCGGTAGAGATGTTCCGTTAAGCACTGCTGGAAACATAGCGCCACGATCGTAATAAATTTGATCTATCTGCTTTACATCTCGTGGTGGCGTGCCTGTTATAAAGAGAAACGTGATGTCAATCAGCTCTTGCTGGTTTCCAGCAGAGAGCGTTACGTTGTTACGAAGCAGTGGCGCAAAGTCTGTTACGTCATATTCCCAGCGAAATCCTTTAGGACCTAGACTGAGTCCGATGCCATACGGTGTGATATATCTACCAATTTCGAAGTCAACAATTGGGCTGAAATATGGCAACAGAACCTTGCGAAGTGTTGTTACTGTTGGCACAACAGCAGAGTCTGCAACAAAGCCAGATTCATCATACGTATAGAGTTTGCCTGCCTCTTGCACAAGCAATGTGTCTGTTGGCACAGATGGATAGTCAGCGGCATCTGGACGGTAGATACGGGGCTGAACCGGACGTTGGTAAAGAACCACAGATGTGCGGCGTGGCTCGGCTGAAACGTCTACATCAACACGCGTACTTGTAACTGGTACCGAACCAGTTTCAAACGTTGCAAACGGACGTGAGGTGTTGGTTGATACCAAGTATCCAAGCTGATCAAGAGAGATTTTCTCACGTGTGGGAACTCCAAACAACTGGCCTGTATAGCCCCCTATAGACTCGTCACGAGTAAAGGTAGGATCTGTATCGAGTTCACCCCGATAGTATGCAATGAGTTTTGTGTAGAGCGGATGTGAGTCATTTATTTTGCGCGCCATCCACAACTTGATTGTTGCCTCATCAAGAGCCATATTCCAAATCTGGATCTCATCTAGAAGCCCTTCATAGGATCCAGAGCCACCTGAACCAAAGACGAACTTCTTTATACCCTGCATCTTTTTGGTCTTACCGTTTCCTTCATGAAACAGCACGCCGTTGAGATATATCCGCATCACGCCAGTCCTTGTTTTTACAAAGGCCCAGTGGTTCCAACGTCCTTCGTACGACTCAACATTTGCGCCCTTCTCTATCCGATCTACGGAGCCATCGGCTGGTGTGATTCCCGCATCCCAATAAATGCTTCCATTGTCCCACGGCGCGTGGATATTTAAGACACGTCTGCCAAGACTGTCATACGCTTCCATCGTATTGTGCGCACGTGGCATCTTGTTTGGATCGCCCCAACACCAATAGGAAATCGTGATCTCGTCGTTAATGATTAGACCAATCTCTCCCGGTATATCTATTCTATCGCCAGCGGTAAAGTTGAATGCCCTGCGCGAACCATCATCGGCCTGGCCAACAGGAGCCGCCGCTGCCGATATACCCACTACTGCTGGCGAGCTATAGCATGAGAAGTCTACGATCAGATCTGACGTGCCATCCCAATTGAATGGTGTTGAGAATGGTATCTGATTTACACCAGCAACAAACGAAAGGTTTCTTCGGACCACCGTAGTGAAATCTTCGTTCTGCATTGTCTTGGCAAGCGCGGCACTTACCATACCACGCACTCTAATAGTAAACAGTGTTACGTTTGGTGCCGCTGCAGATGTAGTAAGTTTTATACCGCAGATTAATCCGGCATCCATACCTGCCGCCTTTAACTCGGTGGCCGTCCAAATGTATCGCGCACGTCCACCCTCCGGGCGGAGGATGGCCGTATTGTTCTGTCCACCGGCGCCAACAGAAAAGAATTCTCCTTCTCCTGATCGCTGCGCTGTGGCCGTGCGATAGCGTTTGGAGTTGTTAACAAACGTGGAGCTATATGGGAATGAATCCGGCGTTGTTCCACGAACCACATAGTTGGCCTGCGTCAGCCGTGTTGAGTCGAACTCACCCGTGGAATCGCGCAACATGTTATACGTGAGGTAGTCCCACTCGCCACAATTAAAGTTGTCTTGCCGTGTAGCTGGGTCACACTTAAGTGTGTACTGCATGATGACTTTTTCATATCGGCCTGGTGGAGGAAACAGCCACGTTCCCGACCGTTTTGTTGTATCAGAAAACCGCAAGGTTTTTACAACAATGGTGTCTCCATCAGCAGCGCGCACATGTGCCTGCGAGGCAAAACACCAAATGATGAAGACAAGAGCAACGATGCATAGAGAACGAAACATATGGAACCTCGTAAATGGGACTCGGAGTTTGTGCTAGTGCCTGGCCACGCCACCATCAACGTTTATGGTCTGGCCGGTGATAATTCCCGACGCAGGCAGGGCAAGAAATGCAACTACATTGGCGATGTCTTCCGGCTCGTCTGCCCTATGAACAGCTTGAGCTGGAATAATGTGTTCAAGTAGGGGGCTCATCACCGATGATGTGCCCGCGTTTTGTGTTGCCGTGAGGCCAACGGTTATGGTGTTAACGGTGATGCCAAATTTGCCGATTTCCGCAGCCAGAGAGCGGGTAAAACCAATCACTCCCATCTTAGCTGTTACATAATGCGTCAAATATGGCGTTCCCAGCCACACTGTGTCGCTAGAGAAGGTGATGATCCTACCAAATCCAGCACGTTTCATGTGAGGAAGCACAGCTCGTACGGTATGGAAGATTGAGTCAAGCGTAATTTCTAGCGTCTTCTTCCATTCTGTGAACGACAGAAGTTCAAACGGCTCCTCACTGTAATGGCCCACGTTGTGAACCAAGATGTCGATCCGTCCAAACCGTTCAACGGCTGTCTGGATAACACGTTCAACATCTGCCGGATTAGTCATGTCTGCCCGTACACTTACAACCTCGCCACCTGATTCAAGGACCGCACGTTCAGTGTCTACCGCTTCTTCGAGATCTGCGATAACCAGCCGAGCCCCTTCCTCAGCGAGACGTTCACAAAACGCCCTACCGTTGCCGATAGCAGCGCCTGTAACGATGGCTACGCGTCCATGTAAGCCCCGTTCAAATCTTGTAATCTGCATGGTTGTTGTTGAGCCCTACGCCGAGATGAGACCGAGTTCTATGCCGACCTCTTGGAAGATGTTGAGAATGGCATCGAGATGTTCGTCCTCGTGTGTTGCCATATAGCTAGTGCGCATCATAGAGAGATTTGGCGGCACTCCAGGCGGTACAAACGCATTTACGAACACACCTTTGTCATACAGCTTGCGCCAAAAGACCAGAGCCAGTTGAGCATCGCCAACGATTATCGGAACGATGCCCGTGCGAGATTCTATAACGTTGAAGCCTTGTTTGGTAAAACCAGCGCGCATCTTATCTGCATTAGCGATAAGCTTGGTGATACGCTCTGGTTCTGCTTCCACGATATCCAGTGCTGCAAGTGCCGAAGCAACAGATGCTGGAGTAGGCGAAGCACTGAAAATAAGAGCCGGAGAATGGTGCTTGATGTAGTTGGTTACGCGTTCTGGTCCAGCAATAAAGCCCCCTAGCGATGCAAACGTTTTAGAGAACGTTCCCATCGTCATGTCCGTCTTATCTACCACACCAAAATGTGATGCCGTTCCTCTGCCACCAACACCCACAACACCTGTTGCATGAGCATCGTCAACCAAGACCCGCGCGCCGTATTTCTCAGCTACTGCGAGCATTTCGGGAAGATGAACGAATTCTCCTGATACCGAGAATACACCGTCTGTTACAATGAGTTTTCCTGCACTATCGGGAATGCGTTGCATTACGCGTTCGAGGTCTTCCATGTCATTGTGCTTATATCTCACGAACTCAGCAAAGCCCCCTTTGGCTAGCAGAGCACCGCTGATGATACATGCATGATTTTCCTTATCGGAAATCACATAGTCGCCCTTTTGAACCAGCGACGAGATAACTCCAAGTGCTGTTTGATATCCTGTTGAGAACAACAAGACGTCTTCTGTGCCGAGATAGGCAGCTAAACGTTTTTCGAGTTCTACGTGTAGCTTTATCGTGCCTGTGAGGTATCGTGAACCAGAGCATCCGGTTCCGTAACGATCAATTGCATCCTTGGCTGCCTGCTTCACCTTGGGGTGTGCGGTAAGGCCCAGGTAGTTATTGGAGCCGGCCATGATCACCTTGCGACCTTCGATGGTTACAACTGGACCTTCGTTTTCTTCTACGGGCCGGAAATACGGATAAAGACCGGCTGCCTTTACTTCGTCTGCCCGGGTAAATTCAAGACACTTCTGAAACAGATCCACGGTAACTCCACGGTAATACTTGGTTCGCACACCTTGCGAACGATTTGAATACAAATATCGGAAAAGCTAAGGGGCTATCGCAGATTGTCTACCTGAATTGGCAACCCTAGTTCTGCTGACTGCACTGCCTGGATGCATGCCTGAAGGTCGTCCTTGCTCTTTCCAGTAATTCGCACTTTTTCGTCGACAATCTGGGCTGTGACCTTCATTTTCTGCTCTTTTACCAGAGAAGTGATCTTTTTGGCGTCTTCCTTTGTGAGGCCGGCCTTGAGTTTAACCGTCTGCCGAACACTCTTACCACTCAAAAGCTCAACCTTTTGCTCGTCCATGGCAAGGACACTAATGCCCCTTTTTATCATCTTGTTCTTGATGATCTCAAGTGCCGCCACGATGAAATGTTCCCCGTCGGCCCTGATTTGAAAGCTCTTATCGGCACGTTTAAGCTCAACCTCACAGTTCGACCCTCGCAGGTCATACCGATGGTCGATCTCTTTAACTGCCTGGTTTATGGCGTTGTCTGCCTCTTGCAGATCTACTTCACTGATGAAGTCAAATGAAAACGTAGACATAAGTTCCTCCAATACACAAACATACGGGGTCGAGCGAGTTTGTAGGGAATGTCTCAGGGTGTATGTTGCCGTACGTATTAACTCGCACCACTATTAATGAGGGGTCATTGTCATGAAAACGATCGTAACCAGGGCGCTGCTGCTAGGTATATGCTTCACGTTTTTCCAGGGCTGCTACCACGTGCGAGTGAATACGGCTGCATATGACCCATCAACGACGTACCAGTCTGAGACCGTACACACGTTGTTCTGGGGCTTGGTGCAAGAGGATGTAATCGCTTCGAACTGTGATTCGCTCAAGGTAAAGGGGCTTGATGAGGTACGGGTTACCACAAACTTTGGCTACTCGCTCATCACCGTGCTCACGTTGGGAATTTGGTGCCCAACACAGATTGAATGGAAATGCTCCAAGCCATGTCAACGCGAAGGTGAACTATGATTATCAGTCGTACCGGAGCACGGTCATGGATTAACCGACACGAAACGTTTGAGCAGGCCATTATAGATCTCATCGATCTAGGAAATGACGATACCGGCAGCGTATTGGCCGATTATAACAGCTCCACGGTTGGTATACAGAAACTCATTCAGGAAGCCATCAATAAGGGTCAACGTCTTCGGGCAGTAGGAGGCGAATGGTCATGGACAAAGATTGCCGCAACAGACGGATTGCTGTTGAATACAAAGCCCCTTAATCTCACCTTTCGCGTTACGGCGTCTAGTGTCTCGTCCACGTATGCAAAGACGAAGGACGATCTCTACTTTGCCCAATGTGGCGTCTCAGTTCAAGAGCTAAGTATAGCATTGAAGCGTAGGGGGCGATCGCTTCGTACTTCCGGGGCAAGTAATGGACAGACCATTGCCGGCGCTATGTCTACAGGCACTCATGGGGCTGCGATTGACTTTGGAGCCATCACTGAATGTGTTGTTGGACTCCACATCATCGTGGGTCCCACGCGCCACGTATGGCTGGAACGCGCTTCCTACCCTGTGGCATCTGATTCCTTTCTGTCAAAATTGAAAGCAGAGCGCATCAATGATGATGAACTCTTCAATGCTGCCCTTGTAAGCTTTGGGTCCTTTGGATTCATCCACGGTGTGATGATCGAAACAGAACCTCTCTTCCTGTATGAAAGTCATCGTGTACAACTGCCGTTCGATGATGCCCTGCTGCCCATGATGCAGCATCTCGACTTTACGGATTCGCCCCTTCCCCATGGCAGTGAACGGCCCTATCATTTTCAGATGGTTCTCAATCCATATAATCTGGAAGAAGGCGTTTTATTGACGTGTATGTACAAACGACCCTACCGAACCGATTACACACCACCACCAGGATTACAGGGCGGCGTTGTGCCAGGCGATGATGTTCCTACGTTCATTGGTGGTCTTGTAGGTGTAGCGACTGGACTGATCCCTGCAACGGTTAACGCTCTCGTAGGTGCTACTTACAAGCCCTATGCAGACGTCTGGGGAACACATGCGGAGATGTTCTCAAACACGGATACGCATGGCAAAGTATTAAGCAGCGCCATTGGGATAGATCCTAAGGATGTTGGAAAGGTTACCCAGATCCTTCTGTCCATGAATGCCACAGAGCAATTCTCTGGCATCTTCTCATATCGATGGGTGAAGGGCACGCAGGCCACACTCGGCTTCACGCAGCACAATAGAACATGTATCGTTGAACTCGATGGAGAGTACTCCAAACGATCTGTGGACTTCTGCAAAGATTTTTGGAAAGAACTGGATAAAGCAGGCATACGCTATACTTTCCATTGGGGTAAGGTGCTAGAGCTGAACGAGTCGTCCATTCGCACCATGTACGGCGCGCATGCGGTTGCATCATGGCTGAAGGCGCGAAAGACTCTCATGCAGGATGCACCCACTATGTTGGCCTTTACCAATGATCTCATGGTTGAGTGGGGGCTTGATTCCACAATAGACGTAGATTAGTAACCACGATGAAACTTGGTCTTTCACTCCCCAGCTTCTCCTCATCTGCTAGGGATATCCCGGCAGGCATTGTTGTGTTTCTCGTGGCTCTGCCATTGTGCCTGGGTATCGCACTTGCGTCAGGCGCCCCCTTGATGAGTGGCATTATTGCAGGCGTGGTTGGAGGTACCATTGTAGCAATATTTTCGGGCTCCGAACTAAGTGTTAGCGGTCCTGCCGCCGGCCTTGCAGTCGTTGTTCTGCAGGCAATTCAAAAACTGGGCTCTTTTGAGATATTCCTCTGTGCAGTGGTGATTTCTGGAATTATTCAAATCGTCCTAGGCATCGTTCGTGCTGGCATCATCGGAGACTTCGTTCCAAATAGTGTGATACGTGGAATGCTCGCAGCAATTGGCGTAGTGATTTTGCTCAAGCAAATCCCTCACGCCGTAGGTTGGGATGCAGAATTTCTGACAGACGAGGAGATTATCAGGACGGACCACCATGGCCCGCTCGATAGTATTTTTCAAGTCTTTGACCACGTAACCGAAGGAGCTATGGTTATTGCGGTAATCTGCCTGATTCTGCTCATTGTATGGGACAGACCATTCATGAAGAAGCAGAAGTGGACAAAGCTCGTGCCCGGGCCACTATTGGCAGTGATTGCTGGTACACTCATCAATGAGTTCTTCCTCCTTACAGACTCTTCGTGGGCCTTGGTTCACGAGAGCGGACACATGGTTTCCCTTCCCGTTGGTTTTGCGTTATCCTCGATGATTGTGTTTCCAGATTTGGGACAGTTGTTTCGGGCAGATGTCCTCTTAACGGGGCTCACTATTGCGCTCATTGGAAGTGTTGAGACACTACTGTCTGTTGAGGCTTCGGATAGACTCGACCCTGAGAAGCGAATTTCAAACACCAACCGCGAGTTGGTTGCACAAGGCGTTGGAAACACGATATCGGGGTTTATCGGCGGACTACCAATTACGTCTGTTATCGTACGGTCCAGCACAAATGTATATGCCGGCGGTAGAACGCGTTTGTCAGCTCTTGTGCACGGCATGATGCTGCTATTTAGCGTGTTGTTAATCCCGGGTGTTCTCAACCATATACCACTTGCAGCACTAGCTGCAGTTCTCATCAGCGTTGGATACAAACTCACATCTGTTTTGGTTTTTAAGGACATGTGGTCTCAGGGGCTACAGCAATTCTTCCTCTTTATTGTCACGCTGCTGGCCATCGTCTATACAGACCTTCTCTTTGGAATTGGCATCGGTCTTGCCGTAGGTGCAGTGTACATTCTGAGAACAAACGTACATAAAAGCTTATCGCTTGTTAATGATGAAAACATGTACCTCCTGAGGTTCAACAAGGATATGTCCTTTGTGAATAAATCTGAGTTGAAGTCTCATTTGAGGTCGATTCCAAATGATTCCACTCTCATCATTGATGGAACGAAAGTTTATTTTGTTGACTATGACATCTATGAACAGATTGGAGAATTTGCGGATGGTGCTGCGTATCGCAATATCACCGTGGAGTACCGCCACGTTTTTGGCAAGGGCCGTCCGTAACCGTGAGTAGCTATGGTATCGTATAAGCGCTTATTGCTGAATAACAAGGCCTTCGTCCAGGATAAACTGAACTTCCGCGAAGACTATTTTACGCGCATGGTGGATGAGCAACACCCAGATTTTCTATGGATTGGGTGTTCGGACAGTAGGGTGCCCGCAAATGAGGTAACAGGTACCGAACCAGGCGAGCTGTTCGTCCATCGCAATGTTGCCAATCTCGTTATCCATACAGACTTCAATATGTTAAGCGTGTTGCAGTATGCCGTTGACGTACTTGGCGTGCACCATGTGATTGTGTGCGGGCATTATGGATGCGGAGGTATCAAAACAGCTCTTGGTCGCCGAGACCTTGGTCTGATAAATAAGTGGCTTCGGCACATCAAGGATGTGTTTCGTCTTCACGAAAAAGAGCTTACGTCTATTGCCGACGAGAATGTACGGTTCGACCGTCTCGTTGAGCTCAATGTAATTGAACAAGTAAAGCACCTTGCAGAGATCTCATTTGTTCAAAAGGCGTGGCGCACCGACAACCGCCCTACTCTGCATGGCTGGATATATGATATCCATACGGGCTATCTAAAGGAACTCGTTAAGATTGAACCAGGCGATTACCCTGATGACATCTACATGTATCGTTTTGATAACGAAGAATAGCTGGGGCCTGTATGAAATCCACAGATACACTCGCTTCACTATTTGAGGCATTCTTGAGTGCCCGTAAACAAATCGTTGATGAGTTACGCTCTTGTCCAAACATAATAGCCGGCTCCAACTATTCATTTGAAGAGGGCAACAACATTGTTTCTCTTGATGATCTTTTTGGCGACCGCAAGGACCTCATCGTTATTCACAACATGGGCCGTACATGCCGCTATTGCACCCTCTGGGCTGATGGTTTCAATGGAATTCTTCCTCATCTAGAGAGCCGAACGGCTGTTGTGCTTATGAATGGAGACTCTTCAGATGTTCAACGGGAGTATTCCCAGAGTAGATCATGGAACTTTCGTATGATTAGCGACTCTACTAGTACGTTCACTCAGGATATGGGCTTTGCAGCCGTAGAAGACGGAGAAAAGAGTCTCATGCCTGGGTTCACAACATTTTACCGAGACGTAGATGGAACGATAACGAGAATTGCTTCGGACTTCTTTGGGCCAGGCGATTCGTACATGTCTCTATTTCCTATGTTCGACCTCTTGCTCCATGGCCAAGCCGAATGGCAGCCACAATACACCTATTCTAAACCACTCACAATTACCTTGCCTAAAAGCAAGTAATTGTGGGTAGAAGTTTCATTAGAACGCATGCTTCCTAAAGAATACTTTTCGTTCTTCGCGGGTTTAGAAAAGAACAACACGAAGGACTACTTTGACGAACATCGAAAAGACTACGAGATGTACGTTAAGGCGCCGTTTATAAAAGTTGTTCAAGACCTGATAGACCGGGTTCGTACAATTGAACCGGCGTTGCAGTATGATGCAAAGGATGCATTGTATCGCATCAATCGGGACATACGTTTCTCGAACGACAAAACGCCATATAAAACACACCTAGCAGCACACCTAAACATTCGCGGCAAGAAGGCCATGGGATACCCTGGCTTTTATTTTGAAATTGGAGCAAAAGGCGGGGCATGTGGAGGGGGCTCCTATATGCCTCAGCGTGAAGAACTCGCTTCTTTGAGAGACCTCATCGTGCATGAAGGTGCTGATCTCCATAAACTTCTAAAGGCAAAGAGCTTTGTAGCGCATTACCAAGAAATGAAGGGCGAGAAGAACAAGGTGCTTCCGGCAGAGTTTAAACAGGCAGCAATTGCAGAGCCCCTTATCGCTCATAAACAATTCTACTATTGGGCTACTATACCAAAAAGCGTCTTCACCAGTAAAGACTGTGTGAAGACGCTCTTCGAATTTTATAAAGCTGCTCAACCAATGAACAACTTTCTGGCTCGTGCGCTAGAATGAATTAGAACGAGTACGAGACCGACATCATTGCTTGACGGCGCAGGATGGTTCCTCCAAATATTTCATAGTGTTCTCGATCTAGTAGGTTAAACACGTTTACCGAAGCACGCAGCTCATGCGTGATATAAATTCCGGCGTTTAAGTTCAACACTGCATATGCCGGCACATAACCCTCAAAGAGTCCAGCAATCCATCGGAATCCATCTACGTACCGTAGTTCTAATCCCGCATCAAATGAGCCTGGTTTGAGATATTGAAGTCCGCCATTGATGCGATGCCTAGACGTGTTGGGTAAGATCTTTGCAGTTGGTACATCGTTGTCCTGCACCTTTACATCGAGGTAGGCATAGTTTGCATTTACGCTGAATTCATTCGTTATGAAGTAGGACATGGAAATCTCCGTGCCAAGTTCGTTAACCACAGCAATGTTTGTTGGAGCTATAACAAGTGATGATACTCCGTTATACGTAGCCAGACGATTTGGGTCCACAGGATCTGCGCCTACCGTCACTTTACGAACTTCCGCAAACATCACGCTATCAGCAATCCTATCTGAAGCCGCACTACCTGTATTACTTCTCACTGGTATATATACATCGGGCGTTACGCCTCCGAGAGGAGCAGAGATGAGGTTTGCGCGTCTGTTATAGTAGGCGTTAACGTCAACGAAGAACTTGGCACCAAAGCTTCCTTTGTATCCAAGTTCAAATGATTGCGCCGTTTCTGGCGTTAGCCTCTTGTTACCAAGATTCCATTGTGCTGTTGCACTACTTAGAACCAGGTTTGATTGCACGGGCTGGCCCACAATTCCACTTGTTACGGAGTCTACGATACGTGCGATGTTGCCAAGGTTTGCTGGTGCACCAGCAGGAGACTTGCGGTAGAAATCTGTGTAGCTCGGACGCAAGAACGAACGGTTATACGTGAGGCGAAATGCTTGATTCTTTAGCGGCTCTAGTACAACACCAAGTTTGGGAGAGATCTGTGTTTCGAAAAGGTTTGAACCGTCTACACGCACGGCTCCTACTACCGTCAACTTATCCAGCGGCTTCCATTCTCCTTGTGCATACCCACCAAGGAATCGTCCAATCATCTTGGGCTGTTCTGTTAGACCAACGCCTTCAACAACAGGGTTGCCAGTTTTTGTATACGTTGCAATCGTGTCCGTATAAAACGGAGAGTTCACGTCTTGGTACTCTGCTTGAACGCCAACAATATATCGAAGATTGGCCTCGGGAATTAGGTTGTTGTATTGTGCATCAACACCATATACGTCGGACGTTTCAAGCGAAGAGGCCAATGCGTTGTATACAATCTGCTTGTCTGGAGTATTCCTACGCTGCCATATCCCCTGGACGTTTAATCGCTCACTTTGATACGCCAGACGAACAAAGGGTTTTTCTACGCGCTGTACAACAAGCCGACCCGTCTGGTTTACGTAATTCTCGTTCCCTGATACGGAATACCCACCCTCGGCAACAATCTTGCTACGTAGGGATAGATCATAGTCCATCCGAAGTGTTCCCATTACGGCAAATGGATGGCGGTGTGCATCGGAGAGAACACGCGCATAGCCCCGTGTTGTGTCTGTTACATCAATGGCAACGCCTGGATATTCAACACCATTGTTTGGTTCTGTTAGGTCAAGGTTGCGTGGTACAAGTGAATAGTTGTACGACGTATTGGCACCAAGTGTGAGTTTGTACGATAGGTCTCCCAATGCACCTGCGTGGCGGATGGATGCACGATACGTCTCCCATTCGCCTGCAGAAAGTGAGATCTTTGTTCCTAGTACTTCACGTGGAGTGTTACTCCTAATATTCACAACACCGTTGTAGGCGTTTGGGCCATAGAGTGCAGAGCCTGGACCGTGAACAACCTCGATCGACGAGATGTCATCCATCACAGTTGCGAGTGAGTTCCATTCTACAAGGTTGATAAGGGGCGTTGATGGGTCGCGCCCGTCTATAAGCACCAACATTCGCCTGTTGATGGAATTGTTGAAGCCCCGTGCATTTACGTTGAAATCATTTGAACCACTCTGCACTACATCAATTCCAGAAAAGTGCTCGAGTGTTTTTGCTGTTTGACCGTGAACAGAGGCCTGCTCAATTGCCATAGGTGTAACGATGTCTACAGCAGCAGGGGCATCCGTGAGCTTTTCTCCCTGCCGTGAGGCCGCATAGACCATGATTTCGCCCATATTACGGTTAGTTGGGTCTAACTCGATGTCCATTCTCGTGGTATCGTTAGCTGTAACTTCAATAACACGCTCTTGTGTTAGCCAACCTAGACCCCAGATCTTAACTACCTGGGTTCCAGAAGAAACGTTGTTGATGACAAACGAACCATCCTTGCTAGTCGTCACCATCTTGGTTCTACCAACAAGCAACACGTTGAGACTGTTAAGCTGTTCTTTTGAAACAGCATCGGTAACTCGTCCAACAATAACGCCATCTCCCTGAGGTCCTTGAGCTAGTACCATGATAGTAGCAAAAACAAAGGCCATAAAAAGCATACCCAACGTGCGCATATTGCTCCAGTTGAAGATTCACAGTAATTAGCCGACCAGTCGGTCGGCATACAAACCTATGAAAATCCCCTCGTTAAAAACGTTCCTATTGGCCACACTCATTGCCAACAGTGCGTTTTCACTAGCAGCACAGCCAGACCATGCGGCTTTTTCTGCCGTTCTCACGTCTCACGTTAGAAATGGACGGGTAGACTATGCGAGCATAAAGAAAGATGGGAGATTTGCCCCCTACCTCAAAACGTTGGCAAAAACGAACGTCTCGTTGCTTAAAGGCAAAGAAATTCTGGCGTTCTGGATCAATGTCTACAATGCCTATACAATCAAGATTGTCTGCGATAATTTTCCATTAAAGTCTATAACAGACCTCGCGCAAGGCAAAGTATGGGACCGTCCGATGGTGACAATTGATGGCATCACCTATTCGCTCAACGAACTTGAGAACGACGTGGTACGGCCTCTTGGCGACAACCGCATTCATTTTGCATTGGTTTGTGCAGCACGTAGCTGTCCACCACTACGCAGCGAAGCATATAGAGCAGATATCCTTGATGCTCAACTACAAGAACAAGCACGCACATTCTTGACCGACCAATCAAGAAATGATTTCGATACCGGAACACACAAGGCAACGATTTCACACATCTTTGAGTGGTACTTGCCAGACTTTGGCAAGACGCACGTCAAACTTCTGCAGTCGATATCTAGCTATCTACCCGAAGCAGCAAGAGCCAGCATCTTAAAGACACCGGCTCTCTGGACTGTGGCGTGGATGGACTACGACTGGTCCCTTAACGGGAAATGAGTTGGCGTGTAACGTCTCCATTCGTAGACGTGAACACAACAAGGTAAACGCCTCTTGGCAACATCTCGATGCCTGGCCGACATGTTCCATCACACTCAAATGAGCGGATGAAAACGCCCCGTACATCATATACGGCAGCCCGACCAAGGAAATCATCCAACGAAGGTTGGTCAGATTCGTCAACACTAACGATTGTTGCAATTGCAGACAAAGCAACCACATATTGTCTATCACACGAGTCAAGGGTAAATGCAAGGCTACCAACAACAACACCTGACGTTGTGAACTGAGATGGGTCTACTGAAACTCCAACAACCGATGGCTTTGCGTGTTGAAGAGCAAGTCCGCGTTGCATCGTTGTAGTAAACGGTCCAACTACTTCCACCGAACTCACGGCTGTACTTGGTGCGCCAATGAGAGATAGCACTACATTGAATTGTTTTGAACGTGCTTGATCCGAGGACTTCACGGTATCAAATGAAACAGATGACGGAAAGTCTATCGTGATTCCAACCACACGAGCTGTAATCGCCGCAATAAGCAGACCTTCGCAACTCACACTTGACGTAACAAAAGTGAGTGTGTCTAGGAATATTCCCGGTAAACGCTTAATCGTGGCAATAAACGGCACAGTGCCTTCGGAGCGTGGGGCAATGGTAAACGGGCTGCTTGCTAAGGCAACATCCGCTCCTACCAGCTTGCCAGATACACTCACTACATCTACCGGGTATGCCGACGGATTGCTGATACGTACGGACGATTGGCGTGCAGTAACTGGCTCGCACGATAACTGGGCACCTAGGTCAACGGGCATCGTGGACATAACCTTTGATACATCACGTGTGCCAGACAATGGAATTTTGAACCCTGTGTTACATGCCTGGTCAAAGAACGTAATTGTGTCTCGAAGCGCACCAATGCGCCTTACAGTAACAATAACATTTCTGCTCTCAGCCTGACCAGCCATTACAGTGATTGGCAATTGCGTAATGGCGCTAATCGAATTGCCCGTCCACAAAGAATCGATCACGATGGTTTCACTTCCGGTGTTGCGCAACTCAACTACTGTTGCAAACTGGTCCTCACAAACGGCAAGATCTGGTGTAACAAGTGTTGACGGTCTTATCGCAAGTTGTTGATCGGGTACCGTTATGGAAATATCTGCTGTGTCCTTGCAGCCATTCAAATCGGTAACTACAAGTTGGAACACGCCACTTGCATTCACTCGTGGCCACACTATGCCCATAAGCGTATCTATCAACACCCCATTTCTCGTCCAACGATATGTATACGGCACCCTGCCATTGGTAATGGTGCTGCCAATCTCAACAACTGTTCCAGAGCATACTCGGTGAGCGGTTGTAATAAGTTGGATAAGGGGCTTTGCGTTTACTCTGATGAGGCACGAATCCTGAACTACACTGCCAACTGAATCTGTGACAGTTAGAAACATCTTGAAGTTCGAACGTGGCACAAACTGAAATGAATTTGTTGTTGTTGTGGTATCAAAGTTTGTCCCGCGCCATCGGTACGTGATACGTCCAACTCCGCCAATGACGCTGGCAGTTAGCGAAACTGCTGTTCCATCACATACTTCGGCAAAATCGTCCAGCGTTAAACTAAATACTGAAACAAGTGGAGTGCATACGTTGTTCAGTAGCTTGCTCTTCATGAGCGTTACAACACGTGAGTGGATCTCGAGTTTTGTTCCCTGCGTAGTGAGATGGCAATAGGACATGATGGTGCCATTTATGGCCTTCGTGCCATTAAAACAGCCCCCTTCAGAGGTATAACATGAGTCGATAGGTGGAGACCATGTACACGAATGTGTGTGTGGCGACCCTATGTTATGCCCAAGTTCGTGTGAGTACACATCGGTATCCCACACATACCCGGCAGCTGGATAGGTAACGTTATTGTTTGTTCCAATCACCGAATACGCCCACTGCTTGTTACACAGTTGGTCTACATACGCTATGCCTCCGATACCGTTTGTTCCTGAGAGCAGCAGTGCTGTGCTCCTATTAACTGCACCATTTAGTGCCCGCCACCTATCACGAAACTGAACAAGCATCTCATCAGGAAGATTAGACGTGTATGGATCTACAACAGTCCACACAACCAGCGAACTAATGGAGAATGTTGCTGTAACATCGCGTTCATAAATAGCACTCGATGCTGCCGTTACTGCTTCGGCATATTGCGTTGCATTAGTGATATTTCTGCCATGGTCGATATAGAATGGCTCGTCACATTCTATGGCAACCGTAATCTTGCGATACGTTGGCGCTTGTGTTTCTTCGCCGTTTTTATTCAAGGGTTGTATGACGTGTTTGGGGTCAATCGTGGAACAATTCCATTCATGGGATTGCGGCACGTCTCGCAGGTCGTACAGAACCATCGTCTGCGGGCCTGCACCCTTAGGGAGCGGACTAATCGTATACGTAAAGTTACCCGCCAACTTACCCGTGGTGATCTGCCCCATACACCAATCGGGGTAGACGGCTAATATCACGTGGCTGTTTTGGAGTGTTGCAACACGGCCCCTAAGTAAAACGCTCTGAGGTGCGGGAATAGGTTGCGGACCAATATCGGTCATGGCTGTCAAAACGGTGTTTTGATCAATCACGCGATAACGGGCAACAATAAGTTGAAGTGTTCCGATGCGCGGTAGGGACACCGTTATCGTCATTGTTTCATCATCTGCGAGCAGCCTTGCCTTTGCAAAAGCACCCGTATCGATGCGAAAGAATGACGCTGGATGCTGACCTATAAATGTTGCAGGCCACGGCGCGGGAACAAGTAGTTCACGTGTGTCTTCACCAAAAGCCGCTACAGTGCAGAGCCACACTGTTAAAGGGATAAGTAGGCGCAAGAAGATCCTATTCATCTACTATCTCCGTTATGGATCCATCGTCACGTATTCGGATGCTGAGTCCAGCGAGTTGTTCAGTCTTGAGGAATTCGTCTTTCTCGCAGTCGAACGCATGGCGGAGCTGACCAACTCGGATTGATCCATCGTCCATCATAGAACATCCGCGGAGAAATGTGTTATCGCACGTAGCCTGAAGCGATGCGATGAGAGTGCGAGAAAGGATTTCCTTGCCAACATACGTCACAATGTAGATGTTCTCGTCCTTGGTTCCCTCATTGCCAACAACCCGCAAGAGCTTCACAGATAATGAGTCGGTACTACACGAAACCAGCTCTTCTAGTTTGATCTTCGATGAGAGGTTTCCTGTTGAGTCTGCATAGCCGCTATTACGAAGGAACAGTTCGCGCTCGCCGTCTTCAACGAGACGTCGGTTTCGCCAGCGCTCGGGAACATCAAGCAAATCCTTTTCGCCGATGGTTACATACGGCCTAAGCGTTGCCAAACAAGAATCAACACCGCCCTGGGCAAGGGGCGGACAAATGAGCAACAATGAAAAAAGTACGCGGAGCACCATTCCGAAATATAGGTACTTGTACTAGACAATTAGCTGTGCTGAATACGATTTACGCGCATTGACTTGGTTCGGAGCTTTGGAACGAAGATCCCGAGGAAATACACTCGCAGGATGTACCACCAAAAACTCTTTTCAAGGAGGGCAGGGTCGATGTTCTTCGATACCTGTGCGTGCATCTCTGGAGACTTACTCCAGTGTGAGCCAGCTTTCTCGTGGTGCACCGTGTGAAATCCGTTATTGAAGAGCACCAGATTGAGCCAGCCCGTGAAGTTGCGCGAGTGGTTCCACTGTGATTCTTCGTCGGCATGTACGTGCTGCACATAGTTGAATATGAGTACAGCAAAGAGTCCAAACTGCTGAGGAATCACAACGAAGAGCAGGGCCTTGCGCCAATCGAGAATTAGGAACGCACCAATCCAAACAAAAAGAGCAACATATTGGCCTGCAGCCAGAGCCCATTTGCGACGGTCGCCATTCCACAAGTTTCGTAGGTAATCACGAATTGGCTTCTGCTGGTAATACGAACTCATGGTTGGATACAACAGGAGCATGAGAAGCGTATTATTTTCCGTAAGGCGATACGTGATTGTATAGTCTCCCTCCTTGTTGTTCAGGCGGTGGTGATTCATGTTATGTGTAGGAATCCACGCAAATGCAGGAAAGCCATAAAACACTGTAAGCCAGTAGTCCGTAAACGTATTGAGCAGCGGAGTGCGGAATACCGGTAGGTGATTGTGGTTATGTGCAATAACCGTAACAGCTACGGAAAGGAATAGGTAGCCAACGTAGAGAAGGGGCTGGAAGCCAAAAACCATCCATTGGAGAGCAAAGACTATGGTTGTAATAACCATATATGCTACAGTTCGGCGGTCTTCTTTAAATCGTAGTATCATAATAACCAACTCGGAAGTAGACAATTGTTCAATCAGGGGAACAAATTACGGGGAATGAATGGTTCCACAGCTACGGTATATCCGCGTCAAGGGGCTAAATTGCCGTTTCATACTAATGGAGAAACAACAATGCGTGTTATCACAACTTTTCTCTTCGCAATTCTCGTTATCACGAGTGCTCGTTCTGGTGAAATTTCCCTCGTATTTAATCATCAGATGGGTGGAAAGACCGCCTCCATTGGAGGGGTTGTGCCAATGGATAACGGACGCTATTTCTTCAAGCTTACCCGGCTCCAATATTACGTTTCAGGTGTAACGTTGTACCACGACGGTGATAAGAAGACCGTTCTTGCCCAAAAGTACTTCCTCGTAAATGTTGCTGAATCACAACGATATGTACTTGGATCGTTCGAAATTGGAAGCTTGGATAGTGTAGTGTATTACATCGGTGTAGACCGACTCAAGAACCATCTCGACCCAACCCAATATCTTCCTACTGATCCGCTAGCGTTGCAAGATCCATCAATGCACTGGGGATGGGCAGCAGGATATCGCTTCATCGTATTGGAGGGTCTGTCCGGCAATTCCCCTCAGCAAACAAAAGCAGGCGTTGAATTACATAGCGTTGGAGACACACTGTATCGTCGCGTAATGATGAAGGGTACAATGGTTTCAACGTTTCTTGGAAAAGATATCGCCATCGATGCCGAATATGCCTCCCTATTCAAGGGCATTGATGCGTCTCTTGGACTTGTTCTTCATGGATATGGTCCTGAAACAATCGCAATAACTGAGAACATGGCAAGCAGTGTGTTTTCTCCGGCAGTTGTATCATCTGTTCAATCAAATGATCAAGCATCGGCAGTTTCCGTAGGACCTAACCCTACAAGCGAATTTGTGTCGGTAACAACAGCAGATAACAACGCTACCGTGCGAATATTCGATGCATTGGGTAGGCTGTCTGCCACTGCAAACATTAACGCTGGTACGTCAACAATCTCCACATCTATGCTTCCTCCCGGTACATATTCTGTGATGATAGACGCTGGTGGCACCAGCGTAACACATGTTCCTCTCGCCATCATTCGTTAAGGGGCTCCAGTGGGTAGTAGGGTTAACCGCAGTTGCCCTTATCTCTGCATGTGTGAGCGACACGCAATCGCCACCGATTGATGTGCCATTGATCGACGTTCCGAGTGGGTTTGTTTCGCAGGCATTTCCTCTCGACAACATACCTGATGCTCAGCGTTTTGAGCTTGGTAGAATTCTCTTCTATTCTACTTCGCTGTCTAGAACGCGTACGATATCATGTGCTACATGCCACATTCCCGCAAAGGCCTTCACAGATGGTCTGCCTGTTAGCAAGGGTGTTGAAGGACGTCAAGGGGTGCGCAACACCCCCTCCCTTGCGAATGTTGGATACAGCCCATATTTCCTCAGTGAGGGCAGTGTGCCAACTCTGGAGATGCAGGTCCTTGTTCCTGTGCAAGAGCACAACGAGTTTGATATGAACATGTTGGACGTTGTAAAACGTTTGTCCGCAGATTCCGCCATTGTACAAAAGGGTCGCATTGCATACGGTCGCGAATTAGACGCGTACGTCATCACTCGTGCAATAGCAGCGTTTGAGCGCACAATTGTCAGTGGCCGGTCTCGTGCAGATCTCAACCAGTTGAATGCCGCTGAGAACAGAGGCAAAGATTTGTTTATGAGCTCACGAACCAACTGTTCGTCATGTCACAATGGTTTTCTGTATACGTCTCACGAGTTTGCTAATAATGGCATTTACGAGAGTTATACAGACCTGGGGCGGATGCGTTTTACAAATCGTGTAGAGGACAAAAACATCTTCAAGATTCCTTCTCTACGTAATGTAGGTGTTACGGCCCCCTATATGCATAACGGTGGGGTGATAACACTGCGCGAGGTGATCGAATCTTACAATCGTGGTGGCAATGCTCATCCACATAGGGACGTACGGATACGCCCGTTAGGACTAACAGCAAACGAACGAACCGACATTGAGGCATTCCTCATGAGTTTAACCGATCACCAATTTTTGACCGATTCAAAGTTTCGACCATGACACGGATTCACATCACGCTCTCGCTAATCGCATTGCTTACAATATGTGGCTGTACCAACGATACGTCTGCTCCTGATGAACCGGCGGCATACGATGCAACGCCATATGTGCTCGACACAAAACACTTGCCAACGCCGCCCCTTCCAGCGGATTACCCTCTCACCAACCAACGCGTGTTGCTTGGAAGGATGTTATTCCACGAGGGCAAACTCTCTAAGGATGGCAGTCAAACATGTGCATCATGTCACAAACAACCAGAAGCATTTTCAGATATCCGTCGGTTCAGTATTGGTGTTAGGGGGCTTCCCGGAAACCGTCAGGCCATGGCCATCGTCAATCTTGCTTGGCACCGCCGTGGGTTCTTTTGGGATGGCCGTGAATCAACATTACGCGATCAGGCACTACGCCCAATTCAAGACACGTTAGAAATGGACGAAACACTTCCGAGTGTTGTTAGCAAGCTCAGTGCAGTAAAGGCATACCGCGATCAGTTTTTTCGAGCGTTTGGTACAGACACCATTACCTCAGCCAAGATCGGCATTGCACTAGAGCAATTCATGATTACCATGGTGTCGGCAGACAGCAAGGCAGACAAAGTAACACGTGGCGAGGCAACGTTTACCGATCAAGAGGAACGAGGACGCCTCCTGTTTACGCAGGAATTTGATCCAATGGGTAGGCGCAAAGGGGCAGAGTGTTTTCACTGTCACGCAGCTCCGAACTTCACTAATGACCGTTACATGAACAACGGCCTCGATGATGATGCTTCTTTCACGGACCTCGGCCGAGAACTTGTTACCGGCCTCGCTGCGGATAGGGCAACATTTAAAGTAACGTCACTCCGCAATATCGCTATTACGCCCCCTTACATGCGTGATGGCAGATTCACCACACTCGAACAAGTGATAGATCACTACAACAGTGGAGTGAAACAAAGCTCAACGGTTGATCAACTTCTGCAATACAACCTCACTCCTGGTCTTGGACTTAGCAGTCGAGACAAAGCAGATCTCATCGCCTTCTTGAACACACTCACTGATCCAACGTTTCTTGCAAACGCTGCGTTTGCAAAGCCATAAATACCTACGGCATACAAAGTACGCCATATGTCCGTTGTACTCCGGCATTTTCAATGGTTACAAATACAGCGCCAGTGATTTGTTCTACATTTATTCGGGCCTGGCCTTCTTCTTGCGTGAACGTTGTGCTGATGGTTCTGCCAATAACATCTGTTAGAACTATAGACTGCGGCACTTGGTTTTGAGTATCCCACTCTACATGTATTACGCCAATGCCGTTGCACCATACGTTGTAGGTTGGCGTAGGTGTAGTAGTCTCGTCAACGCCCGTGGTAGCAATAACCACCTCGTTAGACTCCACAACACAGCCTTAGCGGGTTCTGCCTCTGACTTTATAAACTCCTGGCGTTTTCTGCATACGCTTTATAACCGCGTCTCCATTGTATCCGTAATCCGTGCGTTTCAACGGCTCTCCATCTTTGTACCACATGAATGGACCTTCTTGGCCAATCACAACTAAGATGCCGCCAAGACCATTCTTCTACGAGTGTAACCGTTGGTTTGGGTATGCCTACCAATACAGAATCATAAAATCACTGTTTACCGAGTGTGCTGTCATCAACGATATCAATTGTGACAAGTCGTTTGTTTGGTGTAATCGTGTGGGTAAGCACTGCATTAATTGACTGAGCTGCGTTTAAACTGACGCTAGTGATTGATCTTCCCCCAACCACATTTTGTACGCCGTTACATGTATAAAGTCTGTCTAAAAGTGAAACGGGGCGAGGCTTGTCGGGTGGGAACATACATTTCATTCCATGAGGATGCACATTGCCATCTAGATTATAATAGATGCCCTCGGTGGGGTAAAAGTCAAAGATAGTGTTTGAGTCTCCGCCATGAGGAAGAGAATCTGAACCGAAGGTCAAACCCTCTCTGCCAACGATCTCTTGGACACAATTCGTAGTGTAAACTAAGCTACAATTTTAGGGTGTCAAGGAAGAAAAGAGATGCAAGGAACTGCAACACAAGCCAACGAAGCTCGAGCGTGCAGAGAAAGTCATCGAATTTTAAAAAAGCGTATCGGTATTTCTCGGGACGCTGGGCGAGAACACCGAGCGGCATATATCGACAAGAGCCCAGCCCAAATCTCGGCACATCTTCTCGATAGTGGACAGAATCTATGCAGCGAGAGAACACTCTACCGAATCTTACGTGAGTACGTAGTTGCCGTGGTACTCTACATGTACAGCAGGTACATCGCCTAATCTCTTACAAGCGTGTTGCACGCGCGAGGGCATTGTGAAAGGATTTCATTGGTGATTTATGCAAACCTGTTAGTTCGTCTGGGTGTTGCTAAGTATCATTCACGGCCATAGTGTGAAATATTCACTTGGCTTGCCTGAGCGGTTCGTCAATGGTGCTCCACAGCATAAGACTGTTCCGCAAGGGTCTGGATCAACAAGCCAATTCGGGCCCACGACCACAACCCAATTTCTACGCTATATCCGTGAACGCAAACTGTCCAATTCTCGTTGGCAGGCACCAATACAGCTGCTTCGGCTAGGTCAGCACCGCACATTCTGCAGTATAACCTCATCTCAGGGTTTGGACGTAGCAGTCAAAACAACGCCACAAACGCGTTACTCGTTAACGAACGATGAGGAGCTGATGCAACACTCCATTTACGTTTAGCGAATATCCACCAGTTGGAAATATCGAAGCTGGTACGAGAGTTTCGCCACTAGAGAAATCCGCTTGTTTGTCAAATACTAGTCGGCCAACACTGTCGTACAACGAAACATGCGCCGATGGCGATACAATTCCACGAATGATAACTGCGTCCTGTGCAGGCGAATACCACGCACGAGTGTCGCTCGTATTCTTTTCCTGAACATCGGTAGACGCAGTCACTTCGTAGTTCATCATCATCCCATCATCCTCGTGTTCGAGTATGTGGCAGTGTAAAAGGAATACACCAGTATGGGTGTCAAAGCGGACGCCTAGTTGGACGCGTTCGCTAGGGTTCACAATGACCGTATCCTTCCAGCCACGCTCCCATGCAGGAATGTCCGTAGATCCGTTGCGAGACAATACCTGGAATTGTCCGCCATGAATGTGCATTGGATGCACCATGTCTACATCCTTGTTTACGAACTCCCATATCTCAAGACTGCCACGTGCAATTCTCTCGTCTATGCGGTCCATCGCAAATAGTTTGCCATTGATAGTGTGTTTCATTCCCATCATCATCTGCATCTGGAGTTCGAAAACTCTTGTGCGTGTTGCTAGACTTGGATTGTACCGATTAATCACCGATAACACTGCAGGGATTGTGTAGCTAACGCCCTGGCCTTCCACGGCGTCTAATCGCAGAAGATCGAACGGTAGACCCTGTGGGTAGTTTGGGTTGCCCATATGCCCCATCGTTGGTGTGTATTGACGTGAAACTAATCTGACCGACGATCCTATTACAAGGCCTGTAAGATCAACAAGGATGTCATACCGCTCTCCCGGTGCAAATGGAATTGTTTGCGTGGAGGTTGATGATGAGAGTAGTCCACCGTCACTACCTATCACATGAAACTCTCGGTTGTCTGAAAAGCCGATATGGTATATGCGCGCATTTGATGCGTTGACAAGTCTAAACCGATACCAACCTCTCTTAACTTTTAGAAATGCATCAGGCGTACCGTTGACAAGAATCTTATTACTTAGATACCCTTCCATTTTGTCCATCATATCAGGTGCATACTGCAACTGAGACTGTGAATCAATCTGGACGTCCTGAACAACCAACGGAACTTCGAATTCTCCAGACGGAAGACCTAAAGCATCCTCCTCATCATCTCTTACGCGGAAAAGACCAAACAGACCTTTGTACACTTGCTCCGCTGTTGCCATATGGGCATGCGAGTGGTAGAAATACAGCGATGCTCGGTTGGTGATATCAAACGTATATCTCTTTGCAACGTTCGGTGCTATTTGGTCCTTTGGATGTCCGTCCATTGCAGAAGGGACATCTAGTCCATGCCAGTGAATCGAGGTAGCGCTTTGCATCATGTTGTGAATCTCAACACTGAGGTTTTGTCCCCAGCGGAGATCTATGGTTGCGCCTGGGTAGCCCCCTGTAGAAATCACGTTTGTATTTACGCCTGGCCAGACTTGTCGGTTGATATAGGCCGGCATCAGCATATTTGCTCCATTCCACGCAGTTGGGAAGCGAAGCTCATTGCCAGTTGCCGCGAGTTGCGCTGAGCCATCGGCCTTTGTAGGAACACCACGCCATGCGGCAACGGCAGCGGTAGAAGCTAAGGTTGTAAGAAAACTGCGCCGTTTCATACGTTATTCTCCAATGCGTTCATTGTTCAGTGCTTAATATAGGGCGCAGGGGGCGGCGTACTAAGGCGCTGTGAACAATTACGTAGCTTCGTTCCACTACCTTTGGAGAAATATATGTGCCTAAAAAGAAGCGTTCTGGTACTGACAATCGTTGTCAGTTTCGTGATCGGTGTATTACATTCCATTGCTGGCGAACCATCGTTCCCTTTTCCTCCTGTGCATAATGGTAGACTCAATCCTACGGTTGTCCGCGGAGCCATGGGTTCTATTGTTACTACGTTTACTACGCGCATAACCGGCGGTTATAGGATAGGCATGGCAATCTCAAACAACAACGGCTCAACATGGAGGGTTATCGATTCCGTCTCATCGAGTAGGGCAGGGCTGTTGGGATTACAACGTAGGCCAACAGGGCATCAAACTTCAGATGGTACATTGATCTGTTCGTACGAGGATCAGAAAGTGGGTGATGTTATGCCCAAGGTATACGTTGCACGAAGTACCGACAATGGCTATACATGGTCTGCAACAGTGAGTGTTGTACGTGGACCACAAGCACCGATGCAAGACTTCTCGTCGATGGCAGTAGGTGCCAATGGTCTGGTTGTTGTCTCCTTTATCTCGGCTGATTCGGTGGAGCCTGGACGGCACGTTTGGATTGTACGCTCCACCGACCACGGAACGTCATGGAGTTTGCCGATACGTGCAAACCGCAGAGGTTGGATTGGCAAGGCATGCGAGTGTTGCATGACCGGTGTGGCTATTGCTCCCGATGGAACAGTGTGCGTTGCCTTTAGAGCAAACAGGTCCAATGTTAGAGACATTCATGCGGCATTTTCTTCCGACGGGGGACTAACGTTCTCAGATCCAAAACTTGTTCAGGATAGTCCGTGGAATATCCAAGGTTGTCCGTCAACGGGCCCCTCGATTACATTCGATGGTTCTTCAAAGGCTCACCTCTCATGGCGAGACTATCGTGATACGGCAGAAAGGTCCATCTCATTCTATGCCACGCTCCGTTCAAATAGTGTTGGTGTACCAGTAAACATGAACATCAGTTCTCAATACGCCGACGACTCTGAATATCCGTCCGTTTGTGTTTCGGATGACGGACGCTTCGTACACATTTTCTTTGAGAGCAGTAACGGTCTTCGTCTCAATACATCAGTTGACTACGGTGCAACGTTTACGAGTAGCGTGCTGGATGAGCTTGTTAAGTCTAATGCATCGGCTCATATCGTAGCACTTCCCGCTGGACGCGCGTTGGCAGTATGGATGGGTGAACGCAATGGCGTTTTTGATGTGAAGATGCAGAATGAAGGCAGTCCAACGGCGATTGAAGATGAACCGGCAGTTGGTGAATTTGATATGCAACAGAAATGGCTAACGATTGACGAGCAGTCATCAGTACTTGCTACGGATCTTCTTGGTAGACCTGTAGATGTTAGGGAAGATAATGCTGGTGTACGTCGCATATTCCTCGGCTTTGATCAACCCACGCTTCTGTTGGTTCGCAATAGCAAGAATTCTAACGTCTTTTTGGTTGATAGATCGTTGATATCTGTCTCTGTTAAACCATAAGCCCCGTGCTCCGTCTATGCGCACTACCTTTCATGGAGCATGTATGCGTCTGATTCTACTGGTTTTGATTTCAGCAATCACGTTGTTCTCCACCTCCGCACAGTCTCTCTACTTCCCGCCCATTACAGGAAGTACATGGGAAACATCTTCTCCTGCATCATTGGGCTGGTGTGAAGACCGCATTGATTCGTTGCTCAACTACGTGGGCGATACACACGCAAAGGCATTCATAATTCTGAAAGACGGGAAGATTGTTGTGGAGAAATATTATGATTCGTTTACGCAGGACAGTTTGTGGTATTGGGCATCTGCAGGAAAGACGGTAACGTCTGTACTCGTTGGTCACGCACAAGAGAACGGTCTGGTTGATATCTCACAATCTAGCGCAACATATCTTGGCAGAGGTTGGTCTTCATGTACACCCGAGCAAGAGGACGCAATCACGGCGCGCCATCATCTTACAATGACCACTGGTCTTGATGGGCGCGGCACAGATGATAATTGCAAAGACCCCTCGTGTCTGAATTACCGCGTGCCACCGGGAACGTTGTGGGACTATTACAACGCCGGGTATCTGTTGCTTCAAGACGTTGTTGCAAAGGCTTCGGGCAAAAGTTATCAGCAGTATTACTCGCAAAACCTGTCGAATAGATTGGGAATGGGCGGCCTATGGCTAAACGGAGTTCTATACTCCAAGCCCCGTGCTATGGCTCGTTTTGGACTGATGCTCTTGGCAGGGGGCGTGTGGAATGGCGATACAATCCTGCATGATCGCGAGTATTTCAACGCAATGATGAATACCTCTCAAGATCTCAATGTTTCCTACGGTTATCTCTTTTGGCTTAATGGCAAGGGAAGCTTTATGCAGCCTAGAGTGCCACTTGTTTATTCTGGAGACCTCATTCCATCTGCACCTGATGATCTCTACTCAGGTCTTGGAAAGAACGACCAGAAGGTATACGTGGTTCCAAGTCAGGGACTCGTTGTTATACGCATGGGAGACAAAGCAAATGAGGCGGTGCTTGCCGTAAGTGGGTACGATACTGAATTGTGGCAACACATCGCAGCGCTCCCATGCCCAACATCGGTTGAAGTTGATGAGAATGGGGCTTTGGTTTACCCTTCATTCTGGCCAAACCCGGCGCGTGAAGAAATCAGATTTGTGGGAGACAACTATTCCATTAGCTCTCTAGATGGCAGGGCTATTCTCTCCGGCAGTGTTTCACCTGTAGATGTTTCGAGGTTGGTTTCAGGAACATACGTGGTGGAGATAAAGTCTAAGAACACCCAACGCCACTCCCTACTCTCGATTCGATAGTTCGTATGAATGACTAAAGCCAGCTTAGCCGTTTCCTTATTACTATGTCTCTCCTTCGCAATTCCGTTGGTGGCGCAAGACTCCCACTATTGGACAAATCAATATGGCACCGAGAGTTGGCTGTTAGGTGGAGCCGTAGTTGGTTCCCGAACCGACCTAGCGTCGACGTTTTATAACCCAGCATCACTAGCATTCTATCCCGATTCAATAGCACTTCTTACGGCCGTTTCGCTCAATTGGTCGCGCACTGCAATAGAAGCCAGAGACGTGAACCTGAATCTAGTGTCCGCAAATGCGGCTCCTCTTCCTACTCTTGTTTCCGTAAATCTCCCGATAAAGTTTCTAGGTTCACAGGCGTTGCAGTTTTCATTTCTTAAGCGAACTGATGTGCGGATGCACCTCAATGGTATCGTTTATTCGCCGCAGGGTTCAGATCCCAGTTACGTTGTAACAGGGTCTATCATACGAGAATTGTTCGACTCCTGGTTTGGCGTAACATGGTCGAGATTGTATGGCAAGGTTCATGGTGTTGGTATCACGGGATATGTTTCTGCCGTTGGATCTACGTTCTCCTCTGCTGTTACGTCCAGTGCTACAGGTGCGAATATCAATGGTTCATCTACACTCACAGACTATCAGTCTTATGACAATATCCGCTTTGTTGCCAAAGGCGGATATTATTATGACGGCCGGCCGATTAGTCTAGGCATTGCAGTTACATCGCCAAGTCTGAAACTCTTCAATACCATTGGCGAGGTACGATCCTCTGCTAGCAACATCGTGAGCGACTCAGTGATTACGCTTTATGGCAACAGACAAACCGCACTGAACGCAGAATACAAGACGCCCCTTTCCATTGCCATTGGTGCAACGTGGTATGCGCCTAAAACAACGCTCTACCTTACGGTGGAATGGTTTAGCGGACTTGATACATATTCACCCCTTCAACCTGAACCATTCTTGGGCATCATTCCAGCTGCAACCGTTGTCTACGGAACAACAGTTAAGCGCTATGCCATTGCAAATGTTGGTATTGCGGTAAGCCAACAAATGAGCCGGACTTCCTCAATGTATGTTTCTCTCATACGAGACGGCTCCTCACTCAAGACATCCGATGTAGAAGACGATGCCATCGTGAATTATGATCTCTATCATGCTACTCTTGGATGGCAATTCACTATCGATAAAACAGTTGTAACTGCCGGCGGTATTGTTGGAGGGGGCTTTTCGGATAACGCGTCGGCTTCGTCCCTAGATCAGTTTGTTGGCCTTCTCAGCGGCTCAAAGATTAGTCGGTATTTTCTTCGTATCGGCGCCCTCATTGGTATTGTTGCTCGGTTCTAATGTGTAAATGCGTGAGAATATTGGTGTGGCTCGTTGTTGCTTTTGTTCCAGTGCGCACCTGCGTGTGCATGAGCGATAGCACAACGCCTCGCACCATAGACCCAATCAAACTTGGCATTGTAGGTGGTGTTAGCGTAGGCGCCTTCATGTACGGCCACGCCGTGGTTAATGACTTCTGGTGGAAAGGCGAGAAAGTGCCGTTCCATGTAAACACGCGCTCTGATTATACATATGCATTAAACGCAGACAAACTTGGACACATGACCTTTGCATATGCTGCATCAACCGTTTACAGCGAACTATTTGGGTGGTGCGGCATGTCTTCTACTGCCGCCGCATGGTTGGGCTTTGGTGTTGCAATGTCCTATCAAACCTATGTAGAGATTCGCGATGGGTTCTCTGCGGACTACGGGTTTTCTTGGGGAGACATGGCAGCAAATACCATTGGTGCATCGTTACCCGTTGTTCAGCGATACGTTCCTGCATTACGGTCAATTGAGTTGCAGGTATCATACTGGCCATCTGATGCATTCACAAATGGCGAGTACAATTCTATTGTCGACGATTACACATCAACCACACACTGGCTTGCATTAAACGCCTACGATGTTGCCCCTACGCAATGGCAGAGCTGGTTTCCACCGTGGCTTGGTTTGGCGGTTGGACATAGCGTGCAGAACCTCGACGGCAATGGAGTGGGCCAGCATGTTGTGTATCTCTCCCTCGATTGGCAGTTGCATCGTATTGCAGGGTTGCCACCATGGCTTGCAGACGTGTTCCGCGTGTTGCACCTCTACCACCTACCAGCACCAGCCGTGCGGCTACTGCCAAATGTTGTGTGGTATGGATTGCGGTTTTAGAAGTGAGGACCATTGTTAACCCGTGCCAAACCGACATGTGGTTATCTGCGTAGAGTACTAAATCCTGTGCCCGGCTAAGGGCATTTGGGATTCGTATATTGCTAGTACATGGATCAAGCAACGCACAACAAAATCGTCTCCTTCATCTGGGGCATCGCCGACGACGTGCTGCGCGACCTCTTCAAGCGCGGCAAGTACCCCGACGTGATCCTGCCCATGTGCGTCATCCGGCGCATGGACGCGGTCCTCGAGCCGACCAAGGCGCATGTGCTCGACACGAAGAAGATGCTCGACGGCGCCCGCATCACCGAGCAGCGCGCCGCCCTGTGCGATGCCGCCGGCCAGGCGTTCTACAACACCTCGAAGTTCACCCTGCGCGACCTCAGGTCGCGCGGCAGCCAGCAGCGGTTGCTCGCGGACTTCGAGGACTACCTGAACGGCTTCTCGCCCAACGTCCAGGACATTCTCGAGAACTTCAAGTTCCGCAACCAACTCACCACGCTCTCGCGCTCCGACTCGCTCGGAACTCTGATCTCAAAATTTCTCGATCCATCTATCGACCTTTCGCCCAAGGGCATAGATAACCATGCCATGGGAACGGTGTTTGAAGAATTGGTCCGCAAGTTTAACGAAGAGAATAACGAAGAGGCCGGCGAACACTGGACACCACGCGACGCCGTTCGCCTGATGGCCAACCTCGTCTTCCTGCCCATCGAGAAGGAGATC
>Ga0105046_10000841_pt1 | contig 44967 bp, 38 predicted proteins | sample MAT03_FD_78385 | JGI IMG/M metagenome (GOLD analysis project Ga0105046, IMG submission 78385) | Freshwater microbial communities from Lake Fryxell liftoff mats and glacier meltwater in Antarctica - MAT-03 (megahit assembly) | ecosystem: Environmental > Aquatic > Freshwater > Ice > Liftoff... | reverse complement strand
TTGGGGAGATAAAAAATACCATTCGACCTATTAAAATTAAAATACATGGAAGAGCTGAGTTTTCTTTGTTCAGTTATGGCTTTCGCGTAATTCAGTCGATTCTTTTAAAAAGTTTCTCTATTTTCATTCACAAATTGTTTCGATTAATTGAAATAATCACTTTACATAAGCCACTTTTATCCAATCTAATGGCAGTTACTGTCGTGTACTAAGAAATATTTATTAAAAATTAATCGCATCAATAATGTCATAACAGGTAAAATTAATTTTATCAGGATGGCACGTCAAATATTTTGCCAATACTTCATTTTCATAATAGAGCCAATCTTGGGGCCACTTAGGATTATCAAAAGTACCAAAATTTTCTTTGATTACCCGCTTATTTTTCCAAATCCACACAACGGCATAGCTATTTACTCGTTCACCTTTAAAGCCCTTAAGCAGATATGCTTTCAATAAACCTGGCACTTTCAAATTCTTTAGTGCTTCAGAAACTTCTTTCTCATAGCACCCCCTATCAACATCACTTTTCAGCTCATGTTCATGTATTGATATAGTAGGGCGATCAATTTCATTTTTATAGTGCATCAAATTTTCCTGGTGACATATGATCTGCGCATTAAACAGTATTAATACAATCAAGCAAAAGATATTCTTATTTTTCATGCTATTTTTTTCGATTTTTCAAAAAATTTTTGAGTGATATTTTTGATTTTTAGCAAATAAACTCGGCATTTACTATTTCTTGACCCATTTGAGTAACTAGAAATGCTTTTTTATGTTGAGTTTCTGTAACAATCTTAAATAATTTCCCATCACTATAATGCGCAGCAACACAATCTTCCAAAGCAATTCCTGGACTCACGTGCCCCGAGGCAACCAAATGTTTATACACATCTTGTCGTTCAACTTCAGTATCAAAATGCGGGCACCCACTTCCTTGCAAAAAACCAAGTCCTTCAACAACTCCTAAAGGCCACACAGAATCCGTGATTCCTTGCTGAAACCAACAAATCATACCTGCACTTAACCCTGCCATAACCGTACCTTTGTTGTATGCTTCTTTTAATACTTCATCAAGACCCCATGCTTTCTATAAAGCAATCATGCTTTTTGTGTTGCCGCCACCACCAATTACAATTATTTGTTTCATTATTTTAATAACTTTCAATTTCAGGATATTTTTCAGGGTCAGCTAAACAATATTTTTCTCCAAAACTCCCAACTTCATGTTCAGCAAAAGTGACAAATCTTCGACCGTCAAATCCACCACGCTTTTGATACTTCTTTGATTTAGCATTAAGAATATCCTGTAAAGTAAAACCTTGAACCCTACATAAAGAATCAATAACTTCTAAGATATCTGCAAGCTCTTCTATTAACGCTTCTTTGTTTTTTGCGTCACAAACTTCTTGAGCTTCTTCCATAAATTTTATTTTTAATTGTTCTAAAAATTCAGTATCATTTAACCTATTCCAATGAACTTTAGAACCATTAGCTTCAGTCATATCAACTGCTTTATCTCGCCACAATTTATTTTGTCTAAACTTACGAAATTTCATTCAATTATCCTTTATATTTTCATTTATTATAACAATTATTTTTGCCCTAAAAAGCTATTAATGAGTATACAATCAACGAGTTCACCATTATTCTATATAAAGATTAAATTTAAATTAGACGAAAGAAAACCATGAATTGGAAATTTTTTATAATCACCTTTTTAGGCATATTCACCAACTCTGCATTAGCTGAATCTGAATACATCATAGGCGGCAATATCGGAAGATACGAAACAAAGTTGGGCATTTTTAAAATTAATGATAATAATCCTGAACATGTGGTAACATTATATTATCCTACATCTTCAATCACTCATTTCAGTGATTTCATTGATCACATTCTTGAAGATTTAAAAACTGAAAATAATATCATAATTTCACGTGCATGCTTTGGCGTCCCAGGCAACACTTCAGAAGATCGCATGTTTATTCAATCCCCTCACCTGAGTTTTGCCGTTGACGGTCATGAACTTATTGAAAAAAAACTACTCAAACAAGCGTTTGTTCTTAATGATTTTGAAGTGCAAGCATATGGTATTAATGCGCTTGATGAAACTAAGTTTATTCCAATTAACAAAGGCGTTATGCGCAACAACGCACCTAAGCTTATTATTGGTGCAGGTGCAGGATTAGGTTCTGCCTTATTAACACATAACGCACAACAAAACACCTCCAACGTTCTTCCCTTAGGCCCTTGTTATATGGATTTTGCACCTCAAACACAGGAAGAATTGGACTATGTTGCCTTTTTGCATAACCTACTTGATGAAAATATCATCACGTGGGGAAAAGTTCTTGGTTCAACAGGTGGTATTATGGCTGCGTATGATTTTATAAAAACAAGAAAAGAATATGCGTCAACGATTGACGCAAAAGATCGTGATGCTATTTTTGCAAATGCTTCATTTGATGAGCAATGCAAAGATACCGTTGATTTTTATCTGAAATTATATGCTCGACTCATCAGAAATATTGCTTATGCAGTACTTCCTCATGGTGGCGTTTATATCACCAATACTATTGCCATGAAGCATCATTCATTTTTTTCAACACCAGAATTTTATGAACAACTTTTTGATTGCAAACATCTCTGGATGAAAGCTATGTTTCATGATATACCCGTATTTATAATAAATGAACCAAATATAAGTTTATATGGTGCAGCGCAGTATTTATTGCAATAAAATAATCTTATAACCTAAGGTCATCAATGAAAAACTTAATAAAATCAACGTTACTTTTTACTTTTTTTCTCATTGTCCACTTACAAGCGCGGCAAGAAATTAGTTCAATCAAAGAAGTTGCACAATTTTTAGATGCTAAAAAATCAATTTTGGTAATTTTTGATATTGATAACACATTGTTAGAAGCATCAACCGATTTAGGCTCTGACCAATGGTTTTCCTATCGCTTACGACAATATATAGAACAAGGGATGCACATTGACGATGCCGTCAAACAAATTTTACCTCTCCATTTTTATATTAATTTGCTTATTAATCTTATTACAACCGAGCCTACTTTAGCTGATGATATTCTGTCTATTAAAAATAATTGCGAACATGTCATTTGTTTGACCGCACGAAGCCTCCCTTTGGCTGAGAGAACTCTTCAACAACTGCACCAAAACAATCTCTATTTTCATATTCCAGAACTTGATGATATATATTGGATAATCAAACAGCCTTGTCTCTATAAACAAGGCTGTCTTTTTTGCGGACAAAATTGCAAAGGAGATGTGTTATCAGCTTTTTTAGACAAGATCAATTATAAGCCTGACTTGATTATTTTTATTGATGATAAAGATTATAATTTACAAGCTGTAGAAGATACTGCACACAAGCTTAACATTGAATATATTGGATTGCGTTATAATCGATGTGATGAACGGGTTCAAAATTTTGACTATGAAAAAACTGAAATTGAATTGCAAAACTTTTTACTACAACATCCCATTAAGCACAATGAAATCTAAGGAGTACCATGAAATGTTGTTTATATAGTTTAGCTGCTTTCTTAACACTCAACCTCAATGCCATGGAACAAACATTTCGAAAACCAGTCGGCCCTATCAACACTTTATGTTATTCGCCTCAAGGAGAAAAACTTGCACGAGATAACGGTGTAAGCGTGGAAATATGGGATTTTAATGATGAAAAATATCATAGCTTCCCCGTAAATGATATAGTTGGTTCAATGATTTTTTGCACACTCGATAACAAGATGCGGCTCATTTCAATTCCAATAATTGCTTTTCCACCTAGCACTTCTTGTGATTTAAGGGTATGGGATCTAGAAAACAAAGAACTCATTGAAATATTCGAAAATTATTACCAAGAAAGTAGCCTTGATGCTTGCTCCCCTGATGGCATTTTTTGTCTTCATACCGATTCACAAATTCAACATCCAACAATGTGGGAAATAAAAACAAAGCGCATTAAACAACAATTTATGAATGAAGAAAATGATATTATTTATTCCCTTGTTTTTGAAAAAGATACTCAATCATGCGCCTTCGGAACTGATAAGGGAATAAAGATTTTTGACGTCCTTAGCGGGAAAAAAACAGTAACATTCCAAGATGATTCAACGTCACACAATGGGGTATCCTTTTGTGCAAATAGCAATACTATTGCTTCAGCATCAGGCACATCAATAAAATTATGGGATATTAATTCAGGAAAAATTGCACATGAAGTTCCTCTTGAAAAGCTCTTAGTTACTCTGGCTTGTTCACCGGATGACGTAACCATCGCCTATTCAATAGAAAACACAAATCAAATTTTCTTTTTAGATACGCGCAAATAGCCAACGTTGCCTTGAAAATAATAAAAATCATACAACGCTAGGTTTCTCGTACAACTCATCTTGTAAGAACTCGTTAACCTTGGTAGACTTACTTTAATTTTATTTTTATGCATAACTTTTTTACTATTTTAATAAAGGTATCAACAATGGAAACATACACTATACCCGTTACCATTGCCGAAAACGTAAAACAAGAACCGCCGCGCTTTAGCCAACTCATTGATGAAGTTGCAAAAGTTGTTGTTGGTCATACTGATATAATCACTTTCATCATTATTAGCATGTTATGCGAAGGACACGTTTTACTTGAAGGCGTTCCTGGGGTTGCAAAAACAACCATGATCAAAGCAATCACCAAAGCGCTTGGTCTTTCATTTCAACGCATTCAATTCACCCCAGATTTATTACCCGCAGATCTTATTGGCACACTCATTTATAATCCGAAATTACAAGATTTTGAAATCAAAAAAGGGCCGATCTTTGCAAACTTAATTTTGGCTGATGAAATCAATCGCGCACCAGCAAAAGTGCAAGCAGCACTGCTTGAAGCGATGCAAGAACAACAAGTGACCATTGGCTCAACAACATTCCATCTTGATAAGCCATTTTTGGTGTTTGCGACACAGAATCCTCTTGAGCAAGAAGGCACCTACCGTTTACCAGAAGCACAAATTGATCGATTCATGTTCAAATTGTTAGTGTCTTACCCAACGATGGCACAAGAAAAAGAAATCATTAAAAAATCTTCTGTTCTTGCTTCAATTGCGCAACAACTATCAAAAGAAGAAATTTTAGCACAGCAAGCATTAGTCAAACAAATTTATGTTGATGAAAAAATTCTTGATTATATTGTCGCTATAATTTTTGCAACACGATCACCAGAAAAATTTGATTTAATCCATTTAAAATCATTGATTGCGTATGGTGTTTCTCCGCGAGCAAGTCTTACGTTATATGCAGCAGCACAGGCACATGCTTACTTGAAAAATCGCAATTTTGTCACGCCAGACGATGTTAAGGCAGTTGCAACACCTGCATTACGACACAGAATTATTTTAACCTATGAAGCAGAAATGCAACAAATAAACTCTGACCATATTATTAAGAGCATCCTCAATACGATACCGGTACCATAGATTGGTATGGACTTAATAAAATTTCCGGCAGGAAAAAATCACCAAAAACTAAACGCTAAATTTCCGCTTGACAAGATTAAGACAACAGGGGTATTGTTTGAGAATAAAATCAAGAAAAGGAAAGTTTGATGAAACATCCCTTTTGGCTGCTTAATGACGCGTTATTAGTATTATTATGTATAACCTTAGGCTTTATTCTATTTTCGGTACCCACGATACCAAAGCGTGTTAGTTTAAAACCAGACTCTGAGGTTAAACCTCCAAAAAAAGATGTATCTGGTCTTGATTTAAGTAAGATTTACATGAATGATCTATTTGGCACCTATCAACAACCCTCAACACCAACGGCTCCTGTAGAACAAAAAATGGCTATTCCTGAGCCACCAATGCCACAACCAGTTCGTGTGCCTATTGCTTCTCCACCAAAATTTCTTGAACCACTCCAAATCACGCTTAAAGGAATTGTCACCTTGAATAATGAAACTGAAAACATCGCAATAATTCAAGATGCAAAATCATCCACTACCAAAAATTATATGATCGGCGACAAAATTGAAGATGCGCAACTCATTAGAATTTTAAGAAACAAAATTATTCTTATTCGCTCAAATGGCCAACAAGAAACTCTCTATGTTAACCAATATGATGCTGAGCTTGATCAACAATTACTTGCTCCTAATGATTGGAGCTCGGTCGTTCAAAAAATTGGTGAAAATGCCTATGCTGTCGATCCTATGAGCTTTGTAAGACACATTCCAAATCTCAGTCAATGCATTGATGCGCTTAATTTAATAACTGTCTATAAACAAGGAAAAAGTATTGGTTGTCGCGTGGGAGCTTTACAGCCAAAATCTATCGGGATTGCTTTGGGTCTTCAACAAGGCGATATTATTACTTCAATTAATGGCATTCCTTCAACTACAACCGACTCGCGTTTTGACATCTATCAAAAAATTATCGCTATGAATGTTGGTGATGTAATCACTCTAATTTTCACAAGAAATAATCAAGAAATTATGCTACACTACACATTACAATCAATTGAAAAAACGGCAACTACACCGGGCAAAGAAACTACCGGCCTCCCGATAAAATCGGCAGAACAGATTGAGGTTGAGCGAATCGAAATTTTACGACAACGACAACAATTTGCACCAACATTAGAAGAATTACGTATGAGACATAAACGTGATATTGTACAGTACGGATCAACCGGCGACAGACAAAGAAATATGCTTATGAACTCAATACCAGTTAGAACTTAAACGGATTATAAAAAATGAAAAAAAGATCCTTACTTATTTGTTTACTAACTCTTTATTTTCATAGTATCATGTGGCATTCGTTTTCTACCCTGCATGGCGAAGAAACTTTCATGCAGCTAGCAGATCGAGACCCTGTTGAAAGCCAAAAAAGAAGAAAGCAAAAAAAAAGGAACGCAAAAAAACAAATCAAACAGGCAGAAAAGCTTAAAGAAGGCTCTGGTGGAGATCATAATGAAGCGCGGCTTCAAAAAAATCTAAACTCGCTCATGCCACGAGATGCTATACATAATGTTAATGACACCATTGAAGTTAATCTCGATAAAACTGATATTTTGAATCTTTTAGATTGGATTAAAAAAATATTCAAAATTAATTTTTTAACCGGAGATGCGTTCACTCCTCCTGGACCCGGCAAAATTGCGGGTAATCTCATCACGTATAAAACACAACGATCAATGACCAAGCGTCAAGTGTGGGATTTATTCTTAAGTTTTCTTGATCTTTTCAATGTTACTCTTGTGCCTAATCAATATCTTGATGGTCATCCTATCTCGTATACGGTATTGCCTTCTGATCAAGCCAACCAAGCGCCTCTTCCGGTTTTTATTGGTATCAATTGGCGCGATTTACCCGATAATGATACAAAGATTCGCTTTGTTTATTTTGTTGAAAACAGCCAATTGGCAACATTAAACACCATTGCACAAGACTTTAAAAGCAAAAGTGGTATTGTGCAGCCTTTTGAAGACTTAAATGCTTTAATTTTCTCAGATAAATCTTCAAACATTCGCTCAATCATGGCAATATTGAGTGAACTTGATAACGTGAGTATGCCAGAAGCACTTTCAGTGCTCAAATTAAAACATGCCAATGCTGAAGATGTTGTTTCATTATATGAAAATCTTGTTGCTCGCGAAGAACAAAAAACCGGCATTGCAGCACGTTTATTTGGTGCAAAAAAACAATCAACCACGGCTTATTTTCCCGAAGATACAAAACTTATTGCCGAACCACGCACCAATGCACTTATTATTTTAGGAACACGCGCAAGCATAGAAAAAGTTGAAGATTTTATTCTCAATTATGTTGATACTGAATTACAGCAGCCTTATTCACCGCTCTATGTATATGACCTACAATATGCCAACTCTGATAACATTGCACAGATTCTTAATCAAGTTACCGCCTTTGCTCCAAATTCAAAAGCAGCGATATATGGCGGGGTTCGTGATGGCAATAAATTTTTCCGACAAATGCAATTTATTTCTGAGCCTTCTGGCAATAGGTTACTTATTCGTGCTGAAAAAGAAGATTATTTAAAAGTGCGCACTATTATCGAACAGCTTGATGTGAAGCAACCTCAAATTGCTATCGAAGTTTTAGTGGTGAATGTTAACACCTCAAAGCTTAAATCATTAGGATCACAAATCCGCACAAAAACGCCTGGTTTTGGGGGCAGTTTGGGAACAAGAAATATTGATTTTCAAAATTCTGGCATAACTGGCGGAAATATTTCCGGAATAATCACCACAGAACAAGGCGGATTAATGGGAGACCTTATCCAATTGGCGCAAGGTCAAAATCCCGGAACAACCTTACTTTCTATTGGCAACAACGTTGCCGGCGGCGTTTGGGCATTATTCAAAATGCTTGAAACATATACCTATTCAAGCCTCGTTTCATATCCCTTTCTAACAACCACCAATAAATTCACGGCGCGAGTTTCTCTTGGTGAAACTCGTCGTGTATCAACCGGTACCGTTCAAAGTAATGCAACCGTTAATACACAAGCCGATTTATCAGCTAATTTAACGGTAGAAATTACCCCACAAATTAATAGTGATGGCATTATTAATCTTGAAATTAGAATTGATGTTGACACCTTTACCGACGCCATAGCAACAAGCGCAACAAGAAACACCAAAACAATTAAAACAAGTGCTAATGTTGCCAATAAAGAAATTCTTGCAATCGGCGGGTTATTACAAAATCAAAACAGTGATGCTACTACTGAGGTTCCACTTTTGGGCAAAATTCCAATTCTCGGTTGGTTTTTCAAAAATAAAAATAAAGCTAAGAATAAAAGCAACTTGCTGGTGTTTATCTCACCACAAATTGTACTGCCAATGGCACAAGGGGGTATTGGTAATTACACGGTCAAAAAAGCTGATTATTCTAAAAATGTTTTGCGCGACATGAGACAACCTTATGAGCAACGTGATCCGATCCATCGTTGGTTCTTTAAAGATCGACCTGATGAAGACACAGAAAAAGTTGAATTTTTCTTGCATCCCCAAAGTCCTTGTCTTGAACCTGGAAAAGTTATTGATTGTCGTATTAATGATGTTTTTGATAGCGATCTCTATCGTTGTCGCTGCACAGGCCAAACATGCAAAGATAAATATACGTGTGCTCGAGAACCTCGTTGTCTAGCAGAATCAAATTGCATTCCTTCAATGGATAAGTTAAATGCATTCTTGGAGGCTGAGGGCACACAGCAAGCTCCTCTACTTGAGGATGAACTGCTCACGCAAGAAGATTTGAATAACAAACTTTTTGATAGCGATGCGCAAGATGAGTCAAAAAAACAAGAGTTGCAAGAAAAACGCAATCAAGATTTCTTTGATGATAGTGGCGACAATAATGCTGATCAAAAAACTCTTGATCAATCAACATCACGTGAAGATGTCTTAAAACAAAAACAAGCTCAGCAAGAAGAACGTAATAAACTATTTTTTGATCAACAAGACATGAATAATGGTGCTGGCGATGCAGATGAGCGAGCATACACACAAGAATTAATCAAAGAAAAAATAGACTCTGAGCAAGCTCTTAAAAAGCCCGAACCTGAAGATATTGAATTTGTACAACAAGAAACACCCCGTGCAGTGAAACCCCTGGATGCTGACGAAAAACCAACCGCCGTGTCATCACATGCCGTAACCATCTCAAAAAATGAATCGCAAAAACGACCTCTTGCACAACAAAGAAAACGAAAATCAATTATGGAGTTCTTACCCGGCGATGATGCAAAAGAGAGTAAAGAGGTGAGAACATGTTAACAAGTCTTGTAAAAAATATTTTTATACCAGATAAATTGGGCACCTATTATACCATTTCACAAAGAGTACTCGGTTTTTCGATCAGTAAAACATCCGTGCATGCAACACAACTACTCATGCATGGTAATAAAGTTACTTTAGAACGTTTTTTTGATGAATCATTAACAGCCGATATGTCATTACCTTTTGCTGATCGTGTCACTGAAGCAATTAAAAAAATTATTGCAACAGCAGATCGCGCTGATAGTATACGGACTTCGTTAGCCAGTCAAACGGCAATATTTAAAGGACTTACCCTTCCGTTTGTAGAAAGTGATAAGATTAGCATGGTGCTTAATTATGAAATTGAGCCATACTTACCATTTCCAACTTCAGATGCCATTATTGATTTTATCATTACAAAAAGTAACCCTGAACAAAATAATTCCGAAGTTCTAGTTTGTGCAGTGCAAAAACACCATATCATTGAACACTTACGTTATTTTCAGGCTGCCGGAATACTAGCCACTACCATCACCATAGATCTTTTTGATTTATACGGTCTCTATTCAATTATACCCCGCTATGCTTCATCAAAAGGGGCGACCGCAATCATTGATATCGGCTATAACTTCACGAGTATCGCTTATCTTATTGATGGACAATTAACACTCCTGCGAACCTTGCCAAAAGGAATAACCAATTGGGCAAAAAACATTGCTCAATCTTTATCAGCCACACCACAAGACACCTTAGAAAAAATTATTCGTTTTGGATTAGAAAAAGAGAGTGAAGATCCCTATGGTAAAGCAATACATGAAATAATCACCACATATCTTAATGAAATTAGATTTACCTTGGATTCATTTATTGCACAAAATCCTAGCCATAAGAAACTTGATAAAATTTTGTTATTGGGTGATGGCGCAGAATTACCAAACATGCTTTCATTTTTTAATGAACAATTGAGTATCACCACTGAATTATTTGATACTAACAATCTTTTGACTCTACCAGCTTTCTCGCTCAAAAAAACAAAAAAAATTCCGCAACGTGCAACACAAAGTTTGAGTACCGCACTCATAACGCCGCGCATGCAAGAATTTAATCTCCTCAAACAAGAATTTGCACCTTCAGAAAATTCGCTCTTTAACAAACAGATTATTACGAGTCTTTTTCTTATTGGTTGCATTTTTACTGGTTTTTTGGTGAATAATTATTTCCGAACAAACACCGTGAAAAAAGAACTCCTCGCTTCAGAACAAGAAGTGCTCTCAACGCTAAAAAAACTTGGGCTCACTAATGCCAAGTCAGTCGCCGTTGGCATACGCGAGGCAGAAGAAAAAGTAGCAGAAGAAGAAGCAATTTGGTTTGCGTTTTCACAGCAAACACGGGTATCTTTCCTTAAATATTTAGAAAAATTAAGCATCGCCATTGACAGGAATGCCTTGGGCCTTAAAATAACAAAATTAATTATTAGCCAACAAGACCCAAGCAGTCTAACTTTAGAAGGTGAAGTAAAAGATTTTGATGCACTAAAAGTATTAGAACGAGAATTAAAAAATACAAACTTGTTTCTTACTATACCAAGCTTACAAAAAACAAAATTCACGCTACAAATGCCGTTAAAGAAAAATGGAGTTACGCAATGAATATCTTAACTTCCTTAAAAAGCTCTATTGATTCATGGGATCAGAAAGACTTTAGAAATTATATTCTTGTCGGATTTGCAATTTTGATTGCGCTTTTAGGATTGATTGTTTTTCTTTATTATAGAAACATTGCTTCACTCCGTTCACGCATAGCAACCGTGAATAAACATCGTAGTGCTACCCGTGATTTGGTAAGTCGTTATGATTTAGTCAAAAAGCTGCAAGTCGGTGTTGATGCAATATTGGCAAAAGAAAAAGATTTCAAAATTTCTCAATATTTTGATCAATTATTACAAAAATTAAATCTTACCAATAATAAAACTCAAGATGTTGAAACTATGTCGCAAGAAGTGCTTGATGGTTATTATACCGAATGGACATTGTATGCTAATCTTACCAACATGAACACCAAAAAAATGAGTGAATTAATGCATGCTATTGAACTTGAAGAAAGAATTTATACAAAAGATGTTGAAATAGAACGCTCAACAACTAATCCAAGTGCAATCAATGTTAAACTAACTATTGCAACTCTCGAACCAAAAGTAGAACCCACAAAAGAAACTGAGGGCTAAGGAAGTAAATAATGAAAACTAAATTAATCTCTCAAACATTATTTATTCTACTAGCACATTGTGCATTATACGCTCCAGAAAATGAGGGAGCTGCGGCTGCAAAAAAAGTTCTTGAACAAAAATTGGATCAACCAAGCAAAGTTGAAGCACAAGAAACAACAAAAAAATTATTTTCTTTCAACTATAAAGATACTCCGCTCACCGATGTCATCAATGAATTTGCAGCAGAAAAAAAACTTAATATTATTTTGCCGCAACCTCAAAGCCCCAATGCATTAAACACAAAATTAAGCTATCAACTTCCCAAAAAAGTTACCGTCACTCAAGCATGGCGGGAGGTTACCAAAATTCTTGCATTTCTAGGTTACTCATGGATTCCTCACGAAAATCTTTTGCTCTTAACCAAAATTAGTAATGATATCAAGCGCGAACCACTTGCCGTTTACAAAAATCCTTTAATTCAAGATTTGCCAAATAATGGCACTGTGGTGCAAACAATTTTTTATCTTGCAAATCTAAAATTAAGTAACGATGCAACGCGCACCAATATTGAAGCAATCTTAAAATCAATGCTTTCGCCAACAGCAGATATCAAACGCGATGATAAAACAAACGCGATAATCATAACTGATCGCGCAGACAACATACGTGCAGCAATGATTATCATTAAAGAGCTTGATTTAGAAGGCATTCCCGATGCCATTGAAGTTATTCCTCTTTATTATACTGAAGCTGCATTTGTTGAAGATTTATTTAAAAATAAATTATTTGTTGCAACGCCAAGCGCCACACCAACACGAGAAACAACAAAACAAATTTCATATTTTCCACCCAACACTAAAGTGTTAGCGTTAGGTCGCACCAATGCGATGGTTATTATGGGATCAACAAAAGCAATCAGAACGGTAAAAGATTTTATTATTAAATATATTGATCATCCTCTTGAAACAGGTGAATCAATCTTACACATTTATGATTTACAATATCTTAACGCTGAAGATTTCCAAGGTATATTACAAGATCTCATCAATAAATCAGTGACAGGGCAAGCACAAACACAAGGTCAAACAGTTGGTCCAAAACGTGATTTCCAAGATGTAATTATTGTTGCTGAAAAATCAACTCTGAGTATTAAAGCACCAAAAAAAAGTGAAGCAACACAAATAACCCCAAGCGAAACGCCAACAGCAATTCATGGTAGTGAATCAATCAGTGGCGAAACACAAGGTATTGAACAAGCTGGCAATCGTCTTATCGTTGCTGCGCGCAAACAAGACTGGGTACGCATAGAAGCGCTCATTAAAGAACTTGATAAACCACAACCTCAAGTTGCCATCGAAGTTCTTATTGTCGACTTAACTATTAATAATGATAAAATTCTTGGCAGCCAAATGCGCAACAAAGGAAGTTTATATAATTCACTCTCTGATAATGTTGATTTCCAAACGGCAATGATTGATAGTCCTGTTCTTAAGCCTGCTATTAGCGACATTAATACTGCAAATGGTAATCTTCCTCTTTTTCCTGATCACGCACTTATGGCTAACTTATTAAGAGTTCAACAAGGCGCAGAAAGCAGTTTCAATCTTGCCACTGAAGGTGGCGTTGGTTCCATGGTTATTTCTTTTAATGATCCTGACAACAGCGGCATTTGGAATGTCTGGCAAATCTTAGACGCTTACACTAATAGCACCTTACTTGCACAACCGTTCATCACCACGGCAGATAACCGACAGGCATCAATCACGATTGCAGAACAACGTTTGGTTGATGGTGACGCAGTCAGTCAGGCTGGCGGTATTAAAACGCAAAAAGATGATGTTGTTGCAGCTACCTCAATTGATATTTTACCACGCATAAGCGTTGATAATAATAATATAAACTTAAATATTATTGTGAAAGTTGAACAATTTTTACCAGCCAATAACAACAGAACGACCCGTTTAGTACAAACCAATGCCAATGTGGGCAACGGTGAAGTGTTAGCGCTTGGTGGTTTGATTAGTCTCAATGATACCATCAGCGATAATGAAACACCTTTATTGAGCAAGATTCCCGTTTTAGGTTGGTTCTTCAAACGTAGAGAAAAAAATAAAACAAAAAACAACCTCATGATTTTTATTTCACCACGTATTATGTATCCAAAAGTAAAAGGTGGTATTGGTAGCTATACAAAAGATAAACTTTGCTTTGCAAAAAATGAATTGACTGAAGAACTTGCTTTTGAATCATTACGCGATCCTATTACTCGTTGGTTCTTCAAACCAAATCTCCAATATGCTGATACGGTTATTGGTAATTTTGTTAATCATGAAATGGACAATGAATGGAATACGCGGTCTGTAAGCAGACAACGTGGTTTTAAATGCCACGATAAACGCGAAATGTCTAACGATCCTGGTTACTGCGATCTCATAAAACCACCATGCACTCGAACGAGTAAGAGAATTCAAGTAACTCATGAACCTGAAGTATGCGTGGAAACACAAGAATCAATCATTCAAGATTATGCAACCTATGAAAAAGCTGTTACTGAAAACGAAGTTATAGTTGAAGCACCAATGATGCAATCAAACAGGCAACACCATTATGAAGAGTATAAAGCTGCCTCACCCGAAAACAAAATTGTGATTAAGGCATCGACCATGCAAATAATGCGGCAAATTGAATATGGAGATTATGAAGATGCTGACCCAGAAGATTACGCTGAAGAACAAGAAAGCATTACTCAAGAAGAAATGCAGCATGATTATGATGAGTATGAAGCAGCTTCCCAAGATGAAAGCGTAGTTGAAAATCCTGCAAGGCAATCAATAAGGCAAGTCAATTACCAAGACTATGAAAATGCCCTACCAGCCGAAAATATGCCAGGGAAAAAAACCATTCATGAAGGCATACAGCGTGATTATGCAGACTATGAAAATGCCATGCCTGCAAAAATTCATGAAGAACAAGAAAATACTTTAATAAAGCATGCAAATGAAGCAACACAAGATCGCGAAGCACTCCTGAAAGAGCTCATGAACGGTTCAGCAAATCCGTTATTAATCCTCAAGTAATCCATAAATGAGTTGATCTTCTATACGCAACAAACGATTATATTTTGCCATGCGTTCTCCGCGTGAACAACTACCAGCTTTGATTTGCCCTGCACTTGTGCCCACAGCAAGATCGGCAATAAAAGTGTCTTCCGTTTCTCCCGATCGATGTGAAATAATCGTGCCCATGCCATATTCCTGACATGTTTGAATTGCTTGCAACGTTTCAGTCACCGTGCCAACTTGATTTGGTTTAATTATCACTGCATTGGCTGCATGCGTTTTTACACCGTGAATAATCCGTGAACTTGATGTCACAAAAAGATCATCACCAACAATTTGTGTTGTTTCTCCAAGTGTGCGATTTAAGGTCATCCAACCATCCCAATCATCTTGCGCGAGACCATCTTCTATGGAATAAATTGGATAATAGGCAAGCAATTCTTGATAAAATGCAATCATATCAGTTGATGAATATTCTTTATCATGCCATGAATAGGTGCGAGAGAGCGGTTTATAAAATTCTGAAGCAGCAACATCAAGCGCAATTCTGAACATATCTTGATCACCAACCTCATCAATTGCCTTTAACAAGAAATCAATCGCTTCAACTTCATGTTCAAAATGAGGTGCAAAACCACCTTCATCACCAACAGAAACGGTTTTTCCTGCTTCTTTGAGTAGGCGCTTGAGATGATGGAATACAAGCGATGCTTGTTCTATAGAATGCCTAAAATTTTTTGCTCCTAAGGGCGCAACCATAAATTCTTGTATACGTAAATTATTGTCTGCATGCGCTCCTCCGTTGATCATATTAAAAAGGGGAATGGGTAACATAACTGCTTCAGCATTATAAAGATGCGCAATACATTCATATAATTCTGTTTGCTCAAGATGCGCTTGCGCTTTCAAAATAGCGATGCTTGCTGATAAAATGGTGTTTGCACCCAATCGAGCTTTATTGGTTGTCCCATCAAGCTCAATCATGAATTGATCCATACTGCACACTTGCGGAGCATTGCCAATCAACGCAGGCCCAATAACATTTTCAAGAATATCAATTGATTTCAATACTCCTTTACCAAACAATCTTTGTGCATCGTTATCGCGCAATTCGATTGCTTCGTGTATTCCTGTTGAAGCACCAGAAGGAACTGAAGCTCTAAACAAACAGCCGTCATCTAGCATGATCTCACATTCAAGAGTCGGAAATCCACGTGAATCAAATATTTCTCTGCCTTGTAATTTTATTATTTTCATTTTTAATTCCTTGCCTAATTTTTTTACCTTATATAAGCATACCGATTTTTATTCTTAAAAAGCTAAGGATACGGTAAAATTAAAAAAGCATATAGAATTAATCACAATAAATAGTAACGTTGCCTCAAATAAAGGATACAAGAATAAAAAACGGCGTAGTATTCTATATATGCTTACTATTGTGTACGTGGATGTAAATCTGGGAAGAAAAAAATAGAAAAAGCTATGAAAGCAAGCTTGCTTCTTTTTAAAAACAAGGCGGAAAGAATCTGAAAATCTAACAATAAAGCTCCAGTCTTGCACAATTATTGCTCAAGGCTGGAGCTTACGTTAAACGTCTAATGAAAAAAAATCAAAATTGATTGTGGCTATGATTTCTTAATTTTTTGCAAACCATATTCTCTCAGTTGCTTATCATCAACACCCGTTGGGGATTGCATCATAGGGTCATAGCCGCGTGCTGTTTTGGGGAATGCAATAACTTCACGAATTGAACCCGCATTAGTTAACAACATAAGCAACCGATCAAGCCCAAGAGCAATACCGCCATGCGGTGGAAAACCGTATTCTTGTGCTTCAAGTAAGAAACCAAATTTGTCTTGCATAGATTTTTCATCAAGACCAAGCAATTGGAATACTTTGTGTTGCACTTCGCTGTTGAAGATTCTAATTGATCCGCCGCCAAGCTCGACACCGTTCAGAATAATGTCATAAGCACGCGCTTTCATCTGGCCTGGTTCAAGTTTCTCCCAACCTTCTTGGGGTGAGGTGAATGGATGATGCATGGAATTCCATTGCTTTGATTCTTTATCGTATTCAAATAAAGGAAAGTCAGTAACCCAAGATAAATGCAATTTAGCCACGGGAATTATTGCCAAATCACGTGCTAATTCAAGGCGCAATCTGCCCAAATGAACCCATGCTTCGTCATAAGGACCTGCTAACAAGAATAAGGTGTCACCTTGCTCAAGAGAAGGACAAAGCGTTTTAATGTGATTAAAAAAATCTGCTGGAAAGAACTTTGCAACAGGCGCATCAAGTGTATTGTTTTCACCAACGCGAACCCACAACAAACCTGAAGATCCTGCTTTACGTGCCCATTCAACATAAGTATCTAATTCAGAGCGAGTAAAGTTTTTTCCTTTAACATGAAGTCCACCAATTTTTCCGCCCTTATCAAGAACTGCACGCAAGAACTTCAATTCGGTGTTTTGGAAAACTGAAGTGAAATCTATAATTTTTAAATCAAAACGCAAATCAGGTTTATCAGAACCATAGTGGGCAAAAGCTTCATCATACTGCATGCGGGGTAATGGTAAAGCTAACTCTACATCAAATATTTTTTTGAATAAAAATTGAAAAAGATTTTCAATAAGACCAATAATGTCATCTTCTTTAATAAATGACATTTCAATATCAAGTTGAGTAAATTCTGGCTGGCGATCTGCACGCAAATCTTCATCTCTGAAACAACGAGCGACTTGGAAATAGCGTTCAAAACCACTTGCCATTAGCAATTGCTTATAAAGCTGTGGTGATTGTGGCAAGGCATAAAAACTACCTTGATGTACTCTTGATGGTACTATGAATTCTCGTGCGCCTTCAGGAGTATTTTTGGTTAAAATTGGTGTTTCCATTTCATAGAAACCATTGTGTTGTAAAAAGTAGCGCATAGCAAAAATAATATCATTGCGTAACGCAAGGCGTCGTTGCATTGCAGGACGTCTCAAATCAAGATAGCGATATTTCAAACGCAATTCTTCATCAATATCATCTGAATCAAGTGAAAATGGCAATGCTTTTGAACTGTTTAATACCGTTAATTCACTAACTTGTAATTCCCATTTACCGGTTGGCAATTCTTCGTTCACCGTTTGGGCACTACGCGCAACAACAGATCCTGTTACCGAAATAACATATTCCGAACGAAGTTCATGCGCTATTTTATGTGCTTGTGCAGAAAATTCAGGGTTAAAAACAAGTTGCATTAAGCCACTGCGATCGCGCAAATCAATGAAAATAAGACCGCCATGATCACGACGACCATCAACCCACCCGGAAAGGTGAATAGTTGAATTAAGCAATTTTTCGTCAACAGAACCACAACCAATAGTGCGAAGATAGTTTTTTTGCATACTTTTTCTCATACAAAAGAGATAATTATAATTTTTTGATACTATTGAGTATACCAAAATTTCATATTTGATATACCCTTACAAGCTAATAGTGATCAAAATAAATAAACTCTATTAAATTATTACAATTTTCTTATTTTATTTTGAAATCGACTACTTATTAACTGTTGTAAATATGCCGCAAATCCTGCGGGAAGAGCGTTAGTCGATTTTTTTTCTTCATCCAAGAATTGAAATACTTCAAATAAATTTTGTGCCGGATCATTGGAATTTTTTACGGGCGCAGAAAGATGCTTTATTTTTTTTTCTTTACCTGCAAACAAAACTGGTATGCAGACGCTAAAACATACTACCATGAATAGTTTTTTATTTTTCATACGGGCACCCTCAATTATTATTGACTAATTTTTTCCTGAACACAATTTAAACAAGCATCAAAAATCATAGCAAGTAATCGATAATTGCGTTTAACTTTATCTTTATTTTGTTCATGAATATTTTGTGACAATTCTTCACGAACTAACACAACTAAATATTGAAATGCTACTTTTAATTGAGCAATTTTCAAAAATTCATGAACCAATTGATCCATATTTTTTTGCAAACTTTTGCCTTGAGGCGAGTCAACAAAATAACGATCATGAATACAGTGCTCTGCTAATTCTTTACCATCTTTTAAATATGATTGAAACAAGGTTAATTCTGTTTTGGAAAGTTTGATAAAATCACACCAAGCATTAATCTTTGCATAATCAAAAATTGGTGCGTGAGCGTATGTTTGCGCAAAAAATAATGCAATAAATGTAAAATTTAATAAAAAATGATTCATACTTAAAATCTCCTATTTCTTTTTTCTTAATCAATTTTCTCAAAGTATACAATTTTTATAACCTAACAAATAAAAAAAGAGGCTCATGTTTTGTGATGAGCCTCTTTTTCCTTATATCAAATAAAGGTTTTAAAATCTATATTCAAGACCAATGTTTAGAGTATATGCTGTGCTATCGCCAAGCAACGGCACCGTATCAACACCGGTCACATCAAGACGATCCAAGATACGCTGTTGATCTTTGCTTAATGGCGTTCCCTTAATGTCAGTAAAATGCCCACCTGGGAAAAATACAGAGCCAACCAAGAAGAATTTGAAATCACGAACTAATTCAAGATCAAAGAATGTGTTAATTTCTGTGCCCAAAAAGTTTCGAGCAGGATCAAGTGAACTTTTTTTAGTGATAAGATCAAATTTATTCGTCGTAAATTGTTGCCAATAAGCAAGAATATTTGGTCTTAAATTAAAATTCTTTTTAAACATTTTTGGTGACCACAAATATGAACCTCCAACAAAAACCAAGTTGTTAAATCCTGATACGTTAGTTGGAATACGATCCAGAACAGATAATCCCGTTGGCACTAATAAAGGCCGAGGAATTCTTCCCGCACCGCCAAGCAAGAATACGCTTTGTACGCGGTCACCGGTGTATAATTCTTGTAAACCAATAAATCCTTTATAATCACCATCAAAATTACTATCATTAGGATTTTCAATATCAACATTAGGATCTTTATCACCTGACGCCGCGCCCCCTCCAATTGCAAAACGCATAGTACGTTGTGCAAACCAATAGGCAATATCACCAACAACCATCCAGCCCTTAAATTTATTGTTATAAGAATCTCTAAAACGATTTAAGCTATTAAACAAGGTAACATTTTTGGTAGGATCATCAGGCGTTGTTGGATTAGGTGCGAGTCCTATAAATTTACCGTTTTGCGATGCACTTTCTTCAGTTGAATCAATAATACGCTGAACTTCTCTGCCATTTGCATTTGTAGGCGCATAAATAATATTTGGTGCTTTTGGATTAATAGTAGGATCAGCAGTCACCACTTGACTATCAATCACGGTGAAAACACCACGATCATTAATGCGATCAACTTGATTTCTATCCCATCCTAAAACGTGCTGGTGACCAACGTTTGCCGCTGCATCAAAGCCAAAATCAAAAGAACCAAAAGTAAATTCACCAGCACAACCAAAAGTTCCTAATTTTGCGCGCGCATCTGCTGGAAAATCAACTAATTGTTCTGGATCACTGTTATATAAAAAATACGGCTCAATGGTCATAAGATTACATGAGGTCTTAATGGGCATCCATTTGGCACGACCTGCAAAAACATAATTGATATGCCATGGGCCACGAGCTTGATCAAAAATGCGCCCATATTCTTGACCGTAAATGTTTTCACCTGTTGCAAAAAAAGTGTCGGCTTTGTTTTGCAACATCGCTAAATAAAGATCATAGGTTAAAAGAGAAGGAACAATTTCACCATTTAATTTATAACCAAAAGCATATTGGTCAATTGAGTTATCGGAGAAAAAGCCCAACACGCCGGGGTTTACTGCATATGCCGAACCCAAAGAAATACCGCGACCTAATTCAAAAGGAAAAGCTCCCATCGTGAAAAAATGCTTATTTTCAAGAGGAATGCCAAAAGTTTCCTTAATAGAAAATTTAAGCCACATTTCACGCATCCAGAAAATCTGACGGGTGATAAAGTGCAAATGACCCCCATCAAGACTATCAAGTGTCTTAATACGCGTTGTTGTTGTGCGTGCAATAGTATCAGGATTTCCCCAATTTGATTTATTACGCAACGTTATAAAGAAGTCTAAAATATCAAAACCATAAAATTCTTTACCATAATAGAGCCCCATATTGATATCAATAGTCGAACGACTAAAAAAAATCTCATCTGATTTATTAGCGCTATTTAACAAATTAGCGTTTTTTGCATAAAAGGTTTCTGGCTTATATTTAATTTGGAATTTACCCGTTAAATTTCCCGCGGCCCAATAAAGTGGTCCTTTTGATAATGTTTTTTCAGGTTCTTCAGGATTTGCATCAACATTGGCTTGACCAATGCCTTCTTTAGCTGCTAATGCCTTTTGCTTTTCAGTGATAGAATAAGTATCAAGATTCAAGTCAGTTTCAAATGGAACATTTTCATCATCATTAAGGTCTGAATTTTCTTGCTCTTCTGGGTCTTCTTGCACTTCATAAAGAAGCGCTTTACTTTGCATTTCTTTTTGCTGCGGCATTGAAACAAGCTGTTTTGTGTTTATAGGAATTTCAACCAATAGAAAATAACCGATTAAAAGAAAAATCTTTTTTGTACATTGCATAAATAATCCATTTCAGGGTAACATTAATGAATAAGAAAGAAATAATACGCAAAAAAACAACTGGAGCATTTTTAAAGCCAAGTATTTTTTTTTGCTACTTTATGACTAATTGTGTCATAAAATATATGTTTAAAAAGTTACTATTTTCTCTGTATTTGTCAAATAAAACCAATATATCCCTTAAAAAAGCTACTCATTACCGTTAAACGTCAATACAATGAGGAATAATAAAATGACGAAAGGAATTTCATGAATAAAAAAAAGACACTTTTGCTCGGCGCACATATGTCGGTTTCTGGTGGCTATGAGCAAGCACTTATACGCGGAGAATCTATTGGCTGCACTACCATACAAATTTTTACTAAAAGCAACCGTCAATGGCATGCAAAGCCAATAGAAGAACATGATGCTCTCGCTTTTAAAGAAGCCTTAAGGCAATCATCTATTAAATCAGTTATAGCACATGCAAGTTATCTGATTAACCTTGGCTCCTCTCAAAAAGCAACAGAAGAAAAATCGGTAATCGCTCTTATTGACGAATTAGAGCGTTGCGAATTATTAGGAATTAAGGCCCTCGTATTGCACCCAGGATCTACAGGAACGTTCACCAAAGAAGAAGGCATAAAGCAAATAGGCAACAATTTAAACAAGGCTCTTGAGCAAACAACAAGTTCTACTATGATCCTTCTTGAAAACATGGCCGGACAAGGCTCTGCTGTTGGATCAACCTTTGAAGAATTAGGGCTTATTCGCCACAACACCCATCACAAAAAAAGAATTGGGTTCTGTTTTGACACGTGTCATGTCTTTGCTGCGGGATATGACATTAGCTCTCCAGATTCATATAATGCCGTTTGGGACTCTTTTGACGCTCTAATCGGGCTAGAACATTTAAAAGCAATGCATATAAATGATTCAAAACAAAAATTATGTTCACATAAAGATAGGCATGAACATATTGGCAAGGGTCATATCGGATTAAAAGGATTTGAATATCTTATGAACGATCCTAGACTCATTGATATACCCAAGATATTAGAAACACCTAAGGAAACCTTAGAAGATGATTTAAAAAATCTTCAAGTATTAAAGGGACTTATAAATCCTCATATGCAAAATCAATTAGAAAAAAAAGAAGAAGTTTAGAGAAGAAAGAGTAATAGCCCAATAAATTTGAAAGAAAGCTAAGAAGGAATTGTAGTAAAAAATTTTTGAGCTATTACTCTTAAATAAGCAGTGCTTCAACTCATACTACCTAAACCAAACTATCACAGATGGTAGGATGGAGCTTAATAACCAATTAAACATGAAGCTTTTCTAATTTGACTCAAATAAAACAAAAAACAACAAATTTATCTCGCACAATAAATGCAACAACAAAAAAACGTGCTATAAAAGCCAAAAATTCTTTTTCATGTTGTGTTTTTATTTTATATTACAAAAAAGCAACAAAAATAGGGGATAATGATTAAAAGAGATACTACTAAAAGGCTTTTTTCCTTTTATAGACCAAACTACTATACCAAATGATTAGGAAAAACAAACCTAGGCCTATAAGTTCTAATAAGGTCACCTTGTTAAAGACAAAAGCAAAGGCCGCCAAAAAGAGAACAATTGATAAGCTAAAAACATAGAGTAGAATTTCATATATGTTCCAGCCATTATATTTAAGATAAAGCGAAAAATGATCAGGACTGCCTTTATAGAAAGGAATTCCTTTTCGAGAGCGCACTACGATAAGAGTGCATACCTCAAGCAAAGGTATTGCCAAAATAATTACCGGCGTAAGAAATCCATGCCAATTATATAAACCCCAGTTAAATAAAAATGGTATTGTAGCTAAAAAGCCACCAATAAAGAGAGAGCCTGCATCGCCCAAATAAATTTGAGCATGAGGCTTGTTATACCAAAAAAAACCAAGCAGTGCGCCCAGTAAAGCACCCAATAAAAGTGCAATGTTGCCTTGATTGAGTGCTATGGCAATAATCATAAATGAACACGTTGCATAAATTGCCAAGCTTGTTGCCAAGCCATCCATAACATCTACAAGATTAAAGGCGTTAATGACAGAAAGCATCCAAAGAAGAGAAATGGGAATGTTCCAATAGCTTTTAAGAAAAAAAGTTTCTTTCAAAAAAAACCCAGCTTTTAAAAAACAGAGCACTGCTAGACATTGACCAAAAAACTTTTGATATGGCTTTGCAACTAATAAGTCATCAATTAAACCAACAAAAAGTAATAATGTTGAACCAACAACAAACAAAAGAATTTGATTCTCAAAAGGAAAGACAAGGGCTAAAGAAGAAAGAAACCCTAAGTAAACGGCTATACCTCCTAAATAGGGCGTTGGTTTCTCATGTTTTTTTATTTTACCATCGGGAATGTCCAAAACTCCTAGTCTTTTTGCTAAACTTGAAACTATTGGAACAATATACAACGTAATAAGAAGAGAGATACAAATTGCAAAGAACAACTTGATCATTATTATTGTTGCCATGATGCACTCCTTTTTTTAGGCAATATTGGAACAAAATAAATCGTTAAATAAAGAGCAAAAAGGTAACCAATAAAATTATTGAGCTGGCATCTCGAGGTAACACTCTACTCTATCATCTACTTCCCACTCATTGAAACCATCAACGATGAAAGCACACTCAAAGCCGGTATGTACTTCTTTGACAACTTTTCTATCTCGCTGCAAACTCTTGATAGGACCATCACCAATTTTACTTTTTCCGCGCCATATAATAACAAAACCATTACGCGCAAATCGACCCTCTTTAACATATGAACCTGCAATGGTTCCTTCGTTTTTAGTTTCGAATACACGGCGCACAACAGCTTCGCCTACTTTGGTACGTACCATTTTAACTTTTACGTCTTTTTTAACTAATAAAACAACATCATCGAGTAATCTGTAAATAATCTGAAATAGCTTAATCATGACATTGTTTTTCTGCGCTAAAACCAATGCGTTTGCTTCAGGCTTTACATGAAAACCATAAATAATTGCATTTGTTGCAGCGGCTAAAGTAACATCACTTTCACTAATATCACCAACAGCAGCATAAACAACGTGTATGCGCTTTTCATCATTTGTTGGCAATTGGTCAATCGCACCTAACAAAGCTTCTCTGCTAGACTTGCTATCAACTTTAATTAAGAGATTAATTGATTCGCCTTGAGAGAATTTATTTGTATCAACTTCAGTTACCAAAGATTTATCTGAACGTATATTTTTATAACGTTCTTGAGAAACAACTTCAAAGCTATCACCCGCTTCAGGCAACACTGAAAAACCCGCGATTTGAACAGGAATAGAAGGTCCAACTTTTTTTAACATGCGCCCATAAGAATCCATAAGAGAGCTTATTTTTCCATGAGACTGACCTGCTATAAAGAAATCACCAATTTTTACTGTTCCCTCATGACAAAGTACCGTTGCAACAGCGCCTCGGCCCTTTTCCATACGCGCTTCTAAAACAAATCCCTGGGCAGGAGCGCTATCATCAGTCGATAATTCCATAAGTTGAGATTGCAAGACAATTAATTCTAGCAATTGATCGATACCTTCGCCAGTTTTACCAGAGATAGGTGCAAAAATTACTTGTCCGCCCCATTCTTCAGGAACAACATCAAGCTGCGCTAATTGACGCTTTACTGTTTCAACTTGCATCGGCGTTGCTTTGTCAATTTTATTCACTGCAACAATAATAGGAACATGAACAGCTTTTGCGTGTTTAATTGCCTCAACCGTTTGTGGCATAACACCGTCATCAGCAGCAACCACTAAAACGGCTATATCAGCAACTTTAACACCACGAGCTCGCATTTTAGTGAAAGCTGCGTGCCCTGGCGTATCAAGAAAAACAATTTTACCCTGAGAAGTTTCAACCTGATAGGCGCCAAGATGTTGGGTAATTCCACCCTGCTCTTTTGCAGCAACCTTTGTTTTGCGAATAAAATCTAGCAATGTTGTTTTGCCGTGATCAACATGACCAATAACAACAACAACAGGAGTGCGACTATGAACTTGAGATGAAGCTCTTACCAACGGCTTGGGATGATCTAATTGCCCACTTTGAGGAGCAATTGTTTTAAATTGGTAATGCTTAGCAAGTTGTTCAATAACTTTAGTAGACAATAATTGATTTTTTGGAGAAACGATACCCTGCTTTAAGAGCGTTAGAATTATATCGTTAACCGGTCGATGAATTTTTTGCGATAATGCCGAGACCGTCATTGCCTCAAGCGCGATAGTGTCTTCATCTAATTTTTTTTGATTTGATGGCTGAACAGGAGATTCCTTTTGATCAACTATTTTGGTGTCCAGCTTGTTTTCAACTTCTTTTGTTGTAGTAGTATTTTTTGGGGGTATTTCCACTTTTATTTCAATGCTTTCGATAGGAGCTGATTTTTTTTTTATAGGCTGACTAGCAATATCGATTGCTTCTTGTGAAAGCGCGGACATATGGGTGAGTCCATCAAACCCTGCATGTTGCAATTTATCGATTAACTCTTTATTTGATAAACCAAGTTTTTTTGAGAGTTCATATACACGCATAAGTTTTAATTTTACCCTATGATATTGTCAATAAGTTACATTTATTACCAAACTAATGGCTAATTAAGATCATCCAACCCTGAATAATCCTGTTGCCTCTCTTCATTAAGATCAAGTCTTTGAGAGCTGCTCTGAACCAAATGAATATTAACTCCTGTTAATTGAGACGCCAATGAAATATTCTGGCCCATTTTACCTATAGCCAATGATCTCTGATCTTCTTCAAGAAAGATATTTGCATTTTTATTATCAACAAGTTCAACCCTGTTAATGATTGCAGGCTTTAAGGCGTCTTTAATGAAATGCTCTAAAGACTCATTCCAAGAAATAATATCAATTTTTTCAGTGCCAAGCTCTTTCAAAATAGGCTTAATGCGAACGCCACCAACACCAACACAGGTGCCAACCGGATCTATATTTGAATCATTTGAAATAACGGCCACTTTTGATTTATAGCCAGGAATTCTGACGACTCTTTTGATCTCAACGAGCTTTTCAAATACTTCTGGAATTTCAAGCTCAAACAATTTTTCAATAAACAAGGTAGAAACTCTATCCAAAATGAGTTGGTTGTCATTTCTTGGCTCGGTCAAAACATCTTTCAAAAGAACGCGGATTGAAAAACCAACATTGCACTTTTCGCCTGGAATAGTAAGAGATTTAGGCAAAAAGGCTAATGCATCATCAATTTTAATATTAGCGCCATTACGCTCACATTTGTGAACAACACCATGAACTATTGTGTCTTTTTTGTCTTTGAATTCGTTGAAAATTGCTTCGGCTTCAATATGGCGTATTTGATTGGCAATAACTTGCTTTGCGCGCAAAATTTCAATTCTACCAATTTTGCCCTCGAAAGGAACCCAAATGGTATCATCCACATTGAGAGAAGGATTGATATTTTTGGCTTTTCTGTGGCTAATTTCAGTATCATCGTCAGTAACTGATGCCACAACTTTCTTTTGAACGTTGATTGATATTTCATCAGTTTTTTTGTCGTAATCTACCTGAAAATGCAATTCGGGATACCGTTTTGAATATGCTGCAAGCATGCCCTCACAAATAATCGAGCTCAATACAGAACGCTCTAGGCCTTTTTCTTCAACGAGTTCTTCTATAACCTGAAAAAGTTTCACGATTTCCTTTGTCTAAAATAAAGAATTGAGGTGTGTAGTTAGAAGTGTAGCAAAATTTTAAAAAAAAAGAAGGATGTCTTTAAAAAAACACCTATCCACATTTTTTAAGCGCTTATTATTATTTATTAATATAATTTATTATATAACCATAATAATAGGCTTTTCGATTTTTGTGGATAACTCTCTTCTTTTTTTAAAATAACACTTATAAACAAAGGCTTTTTCGTCATTTTTTAATGTGGATAACTATGTGGATAACATGTGGATAACTTTTGGTGAAGGTTTGTTTTAAGCTCCTGATGGATTATTTGAAGCATTGACCCTCCTGTGTGTCTACCCAGAGCTTTGTTCAAATTTTTTAAATAAAGTTATCCACATGTTATCCACATAGTTATCCACATAGTTATCCACATTTTCAATGTGAAAATATAGATAAAAATTTACTTTTATAGTAATGATTTTGAAAACTTAATGTCTTGCGCAAAATCATTTAATTTTGTGGGATTTCTGAGAATATATGCAGGATGATATGTCGGCACAATCAGGAGACCATTTTGGTGCTGCACAATACCCCTTGCTTTGCTTATTTTTGTGCCATTTTCCAGTAATGCTTCAAGTGCTGTAGCCCCTAGAGTGACAATTACCCTTGGGTTAATAATGGCTATCTCTTGTAATAAGATTAGCTTTTTATAAAGCGCCACTTCGTGAGGCTTTGGCTTTCTGTTGTTTGGGGGGCGACATTTAACAACGTTGGTTATAAATATTTCATATCTGGTTAAGCCGGCTTGTTCAAGGATGCTTGTTAGTAGTTTTCCAGAGCGACCTACAAATGGTTTGCCCAGTTCATCTTCTTGTTTTCCTGGGGCTTCACCTATAATCATCAATTTAGCATCAGGATTGCCTTCGCCAAAAACGACGCGTGTTGCACCAGTGGTTTCAAGGGGGAAATCGCTACAATGGCTAAATTGCTTATAAAGTTTTTTTAAGAGTTGTTCTTTGCTTGTTTTTTGGCTCATAATGCTTTTTTTTTAGGGAATGATACACATAACATCAACTCAGTATAAGGATTGGGCAAAAGAAAAACAAAGATTGGACGACGGCACGAATAAATAAGGTAATTATAGCTTTGTGTACTGAGAGATAAATGCTCCCCAGTTATTAGTTTGTACGAATTTAGTGTGTGCGTAAGAACCATGAATTCGTTGTTCGGGGAAATAAATTGAAATTCCTTTGGCTTTTGCAAGACCGCTACCTACTGCGTTGGCGATAACAATTTGTTGCATTATTGCTATGCCTTGTTGCAATGCTTTGGTGAGTCCCTTTTTTATTTCTGCGCCTAGAGCGTTGTTTTTAAATTGAAATTTAGGGATGTTGCTTAATGCGTTGCTATAAAAATGATGCAAGTCAATAAAGCTTTGTTCAACAAAGTGTGTACAAAATATTTTATGCCTGCTTGCTTTAAGTGCATCGCGAACGGTGTTGCCTTTTTCATTTTTAAGAGCTTCAATGAGTAGTAATGCAACATTATTCACGTTTTCTTCAAGTGGCTGTAAATTGTATAATGCAACAGCTGATTGGGTGTAATCGCGGGTTATTTTACGGTACATTTCATCGTAAGCGGCAACAATGTGTTGCGCAAAGGCATTCATTGTTATGCGATGTTGCAACGCGGGTGCTAATACTAAGTCGTAGCGCCATCCTAAAGCCAGTTCAACTTCTTGCGAGCCAACCATATAGTCTGCGTAGTCTTTGATGATGTTACCGATTTCTAGCATTGACATAAGACAAGCATCAAATCCAATGATGTCCAATTTTTTTCCACCCAAGCAATCATTGCAAATTGTTTTGAGGGCGTATTCTAATCCTTGATTGCTTATGTAGTGGCCAGTTGAATCATCAAAGCATAATCCTCGAGGGTCGGGTAATGATTGCGTAATGAATTCAAGAAATGGCATTGAGCGATCAAGTTCGAGCATGTTAATGTCAGCGTTATAGCGAAATAATTTGCTTGAATTAAATGCGCTGTATTGTCCAATATCAATAATTCCTGTTCCGTGATCCCACAAAATAAGGACATAGTGATCTGCTGGAAAGTTTTTGATAGCATATTTACAAAATTTGATCAGGGTTTCTGGATTCCCGCTGTCCATTTTTTGCCATTGAGTATTGTCATCATTAAGTATAGCTAACTGATTTTTTTGCACATAATAAATTTTTGTAACTTTTTGGTTGTTGGGTAACCGAGTATCAAGTTCAGTGACTATATTAATTAAGTTATTTGATCCAATCATCGCTTGTTGGTCCAGATTTTTTCGTGCAAAAAATGCTAAATTATTGTCTGCGGCCATGTAGGTTAAAAAAGTGATATGCTTTTTTGGTCTTGGTTCTGAATAGCGTGCATATCTATTTTCTGCCTCTTGATAATTAATAATAGAAGCTGTTTTTATACTATCTTGTGTAGGTGATATTAATTCACTCAACGTTTCTAATATTTGATCTTCATTGATAGTAAGTTCTTGATCGGTACAAATCGTAGTGAGGTAAAAAGTTATACTCAAAAAAATAATTATTACTTTTGTTGAGTAGTTAATTTTTTTTAGAAAATTCATTTTTTCCCCTTCTATACGCTATATGCCTAACCATAATAAATATATGTTCAATGAGGCAAGGGTTGTGCTATTTTTTTTCTCTTTATTTTTGCATGACTGATTAAAACAAGCGCAAAAGTGAGTCCAAAGCTCAACTGAAAATCTAAAAAAAAGAGCTGTAAAGGATTTATTATCAGGATGATGCAGGTGATAAGACTCAAAATATGTAGTGTGTTTATTTGGCAATTAAAAAAAATATAGCAGTAATAAAACAAATACGTTAAGAGCGCTCTGGTGAATGAAATGCTTGACCAACTAAAGAGCGCATATAAAAGACAGAGAATAGTGAGAATAAATGTTTTTACGCTGCGTGAAAAAGGAATTAATCGCAATAAAAAAGTAAATAATAAAAGAAAAATCATCAAGTGAAGGCCTGAGCGTGCTAAGTAATGGGAAAGTCCCCAGTATTTGAATTGTTCTTTAATGGCGCCGAGGTATTTTTTGTTGAGTGTTTTATTGCCCAGAAATAACGACGAAAAAAGCGTATAGCATTGAAATGACATTTTGTTTTTTAAGGTAGACAGCATTTGAATCTTTTCATTAAAAATATTTCGCTCTAGTGAATACTTTGGTCTATTCAAAATTTCTGGAATATTTTTTGCAAAAAAACTAATATAACATCCCTCTTTTAAAAGATAGCGAGAAAAAGCATAATTTTTTGATTGTTTCATAAAAATATTTGAAAACTTAACCGTATCACCTATGGAAATGGTATTCATTGTATCTGCACAATAGGCAATACAAGAAATAGTGGCTTTGTACTTTTTTTCTGTTTTTCGATTATACAGCTCTTGAGTTGAAAGTTTTAAGGATGTTTTTTGCTGAAATCCGTCTTTGATTTGTTTGTCGATGACCTGAGCGACAATGTCATATGATTTATTGCAAAAATTAGTGCAAAAACTTTCATAATCATCAAGCTTTTTTTTGTAACACACTACTCCTAATAAAAACCCACTTAATAAAAATAATCTAAGCAGTGTTGATTTTTTAAAAAAGACTATAAAAGCAATGCATAAAAAGTATGTCAAAAAGATTGTCACGTATGAAGCTGTAAGACATGCTTGTGTTGCAATACCACCGATAAATGTTGCAACAAAAAATACTAAAGGATGAAATTGAATTGAAGAAAAATAATGAAAAATAGTAGACATACCAAGTAGTAAAAAGTCTTAAAAAGTAAGTTAAAACAAATTAAGAATACTAAATTTTTACAAATAATACTACTTGGTATTTTTAGATTTTATAAATAATGTTCCAATTCCCAATCGGTAACCGCTTGTTCAAAGCTTGCTAATTCTCTCTTTTTGGCCTGCAGGTAGCTTATAAATAAATGCTCCCCAAGTAAATCGAACATAAGAGTACTTTTTTCAAAAGCCTCTATCGCTTCATGTAATGTTTGAGGCAAGGTAGCAATATTGTGAGCGCTTCTGGTTTCTTCAGTCATAGTATAAATATTTTCATCGATTAAATGAGGTAATTCGTACTTATTTTTTATGCCCTCCATTCCTGCGCGTAATAATGCAGCAAATGCTAAATAAGGATTACATAGAGCGTCAGGAGATCGGATTTCTAATCTAAATGCTTGAGGCTGCATTGCATTTGTGTGAGGCAAACGAACCAATGCGCTTCGGTTTTTTACTCCGCAGCAAATGTAAATAGGTGCTTCATATCCTTTAATGAGTCTTTTGTAGGAATTTACACTTGGATTTAAAAGTAACGTATATTCGCATGCATGTTTCAAAATACCTGCAATAAAATAATGCGCAACGTCACTCATTGCTTCAGCGTTTTCAGGATTAAAAAATGCATTGCAATTATGTTTAAGATCAAAAAGGCTTATATTGAGATGCATACCATTACCAGGTTTTCCAAACATTGGTTTTGGCATGAAGGTAACTTTTTTATGATACATTTGAGCCGCAATGTTAAGTGCTTGCCGAATCGTGCCCATTTGATCAGCAATATCTAGGGCATTACCATACTGTTTGCTTATTTCAAATTGACCAGGCCCAACTTCATGATGTATTTTTTCAATCTGTAATCCCATTGCATTGAGCATATTGAGGGTATTGGCAAGTGCTTGAGAGAGAGCGAAATCATTTGCGCAATCTGCATATTTGCACTTGTCCAGAGGAATGATTGTTTTGTCGTTGTTAGTATTGAAAACATAAAATTCAATTTCTGGGCCAATATAAAAATCATACCCCAGAGCATAGGCGGCTTCTAATTCTTTTTTTAAAATATGCCGAGGATCAGAAACGTACGGGGTGTTATCATCAACATACATATCGCAAATCATGCGTATCATGCCAATTTGATCTCCATGCCAGGGAAGTTTGGTGATTGGTGCATTTAAATCGGGTTTGAGCTGAATATCGCTTTTGGTGATTTCTGTGCAACCAGGAATAGAAGAGCCATCAAGAAATATGCCGTATTCTAGATCGCTTTTTAAATAATTAATTGGTCGTATGATTGATTTGGTATTGCCGTCACGATCTGTACAACAAAATTCAATAAACTGAACATTGCTTGATTCACAATCATCACACAGTTGAATAGCTTTAAAATTATCTTCAATACTAGCAATTAAGGGGGTAAAGAATGTAATGCCAAGTAGTAGACGTTTGATCATAGAATCTCCTTTTATAGTTATTGCATTGACATTGAGTACCCTACTTTTTTAAATTTTTTTTGTAAAGAACTGTTCAAAAAAGCAAGTTAGGGGTATCAATGAAAAAAATAATTTTAGCAAGTACGATTTTTTTTATGTCGTTGTTTATTTGCAATAATATCGCAGCCTCATTACAACAAGATTTAGTACTCTTATCTGATAATCTTGTTGGGTTAGAGAAATTATTGAGTCGGTCGAAAACAAAAAAAGAATTAGAGCAATATTTTGTTAAGTTGTTGCGTGAAGCACAGGAACTAGCAATAACTCAAGAAGAGAGTTTTAATAACATTCTTTATTATTTAAAGGGAATAGACTCCAGTAAGGAAATAGTTTCAATTTATGGTGGCATGAAGAGAAATTATGAAAGATCATTGGGTGTTGCTAATAATTTGAGAGAATTGGTTACAAAAATATATTTTTTACAAGATGAACCCCTAGTTATAAATAAATTTAATAGAGTAATTATTGATTTATATCAAAAGATAAAAAATGATTGGCAACGGTATTCAGATGGGTTCAATGCTTTTGTTAAAAAAAATAACAATTCTAGTTTTTTCAATAAAGATGTTTACATCAAGGATGGAGATACTGAGATTGAGGATTTCAAGTTAAAGCCTTATTTTGAAGAAATTAATTCTCATATTTCAGAAACAAATATATCATTACAGAGCGTATTGTCAGACTATATTGAAGAGTTTAAAGCACAAAAAGCTTTATAGGCAATTTAATTTTTTCCCTGCATGAATGCATTGAGTTGAGGATAGTTTTCAGGATGCTCTCGTAATTTTTTTGAAGTCGTCGCTTCAACAATTGATCCTTGTTGCATTAAATAAATGGTGCAATCTAGAGCGTTGACCAAAGCAACATCATGCGAAGCAATTAAAACAATTAATCCCTGTCGAGCAAGTTCTTGGAGTGTTTGTGCAACATAATTGGTAAGCAATGGATCGAGCGCAGAGGTGGGTTCGTCAGCGCACAAGATTTGTGGGTTTAAAGCAAGGGTGCGCGCGATGGCAAGACGTTGCTTTTGGCCTCCTGAAAGCTTATTTATAGAGGCATTTGCAAAAGTGTCTAAACCATACTGCTTTAAAAGCGTTTGAGCAATTTTTTTTGCTTCAACTTTGGTTTTATGGGCAACTTCAGTTAATGCTAAAGTAATATTTTGTTCAACAGTGAGATGTTCAAACAGATTAAAATGTTGAAAGATCATACCAACAAGATGATCTTGATTGGCCGTGTTGAGGTTTAACACTTTTCCATTAAGTATAATTTGTCCAGAATCAGGTGTTTCTAAGTCGCTTAAAACTCGCAGTAAGGTTGATTTTCCAACCCCCGATTGACCAAGTAAAACCGCAATTTCCCCTTTTGCAACAGATAAATTAATTTCATTAAGGACTATTTTGTTTTGAAATTTTTTTGAAAGATTTTTAATGGTTAACATGGCGATTGATCCTTGATTGAATATAATGTGCAAAAATAGAAACGATACCGGTGAGTGTTAAATATATAAGAGCAATCAGGCAGTAAACTGGAATGGCATTATAGGTTCTGCTGATAATGATGGTGCCTTCTTTGAATAATTCCACAACGCCAATAGTTGATGCTAAACTTGAATCTTTGATAAGGGTAATCATTTCATTAAGAAGTGCTGGAATAACAATGCGGATTGCTTGAGGAAAAACAATAAATCGGATTGTTTGCCAGGGAGAAAGTCCTAAAACTTTGGCAGCTTCTCGTTGACCTTTGCCAACAGATGCTATGCCCGATCTAATTGTCTGACTTATGTAAGCACCGCTGTTTAATCCAATGGCAATAATTGCGGTGGTAATCAATGAAAGCTCAATGCCAATTGACGGCAATAAATAATAAAAAAAAGGAATTTGAATAATCATTGGTGTGCCCCGAAACAGCGTAACATACACCGTGACGAAAAACTGCGCAATTTTACTTGAGCTGCTGTGCAAAAAACCTAAGATTGTTCCCAATATAAAGCCAATAAGACTTGAACACAGGGCAATTTGCAAGGTTATTGATGTGCCGCGCAATAAGAGAGGTAATGTTTGTTGGATAAAGGCAATTGACATCATATTTATAACCACTTTCTTTTAAATGCTTCTAGTGAACCATCTTCTTCCATTTCTTTTAATATTACATTAATTTGCTCAACAAGTTCCGGATGTTTCTTTGAAATGGCAAGTGCGGCTGGTTCAAGAGTTCCTTCTATTGGTGTTGTCATAAATTTTTCAGAACCATATTGATCAAAAAAAGGTTTGATGGTGTTATAAGCGGTTACAAATGCATCTCCTCGTTGACTTGTTAACGCCAAAAAGGCATCTGCAACAGTGGGAAGTCTTTTTAGGGATATTTCTGGAAAAGATGAAAGGTATGATGCGGCAGTGAAACCATCATTAACGATAACATCTTTAGTTTTTAAATCTTCAATTGTTTTTAGCGGTGTTTTTGTTGCAAGAGTAACAATCACTAACGGTTCGCCTTGAACATAATTTTCAGAGAAAAGAACATGCTCAGCGCGCTCTTTTGTAGGCGTGAGACCAGCAGCAATCAAATGAATGCCGCCCATTTGAAGTTGCGAGATAAGGGTTGAAAATGGCATATCTCTGAATTCTATTCTTTTTCCCATACGCTTTGCTACTTCTTGCAAAAGATCAATATCTAAACCAATTAATGTATCATTTTCGATATATTCAAAAGGTGGAAATTCTGCATTCGTGCCAACAATAAGGAGAGTATTGTCAGGCTTTATTGTACGTTGTTTAAAATATTTGTTTAAACTCATGCCAGCAATGATTGCTGAAGCTAAAATAGTTGCTAAAACGATGTTTTTATTCAACATCATGATCCTCTTGGGTTTTAATTTTAAAATGTAATGCCTTGCAAATAATCATAAAGGTTTTTGCAATTGAATGAATACTTTTTGGTGCAACAAAAACTACATTCTCTCCTGCTAGGGTTGCAATGAGCTGCGGTAAATTTTGTTGATCAATAAAATCGCCAACAAAACTTGCAAGTCCTGGGACCGTTTTAATGATAATAAGAGATTCATTGTATTGTATAGCAACAATTGATCTTATTAATAATTCATATGTAGTGTTTGTTGTATTTATCTCATAGACGGATGCTTCATCTACAATTTTTTTGGCGACTCCCAATTCACGCAAATCTCTTGAAATAATAGATTGATTAGTTTCTATGTTGTATTTATCTTTAAGTAAATTTGCCAAGGTTGTTTGATCTTCAATTTGGTGAAGGCTTATTAATTCAGTTAGGGCTTGTTGCCGTATGTTCTTTTTATTTTTTTTCATAAAATTTCTTTTTTTGAATAGTTATTCGCTTATATATGAATTATAATTCAATTTTTAAGTATAAGTCAATATAATTTTGCACCTATTCTTGGCAAACAGCAGAAGTTGTTTTAAGCTCTCATTAAAAAAATTATTAAAAAGGAATTGTATGACTTTTGAATCATTTTCACTAAAAAATCGTTGGCATCATTTAGGCTTGATTTTTGTGGTGGCTGTTATTGTGCGGGCTTTAGTTTTTGGTTGTTATATCGCGCCACATGGTTATTATTTGCAAGCAGACTCACGTGATTATCATTATTGTGCTCATTCTCTTGCCTTGGGTCGTGGCATGATGCGTCCTGATAATGCATATCCCATTTTCTGGCGAACGCCTGGTTATCCAATCTATTTGAGTATTTTTTATTCAATTTTTGGCCCGCAAGGATTAGATTTTAACCAAAACAAAATGGCCCTTGAAACATCAATTTGGGTGCAGATTTTCGTATGTTCAACGATACCAATTTTGTTGTTTTTTTTGGCACTTTATTTAGCGCAATCAATGATGCTTGCTTGGATAGCAGCTTGGATTGCCGTTTTTCATATTGGTTTTGTTTTGGCAAGTTGTTATATCCTTTCTGATGCACTTGCAACTGTTTTATTATTACTCTTTTTTCTCTTTTTTTATCGAAGTTTTAGGTTGATTGGTGAACCAATTTTACACATACTTACTGATCAATCAATGATTGTTGATGTTCTGTTAGCCGCATTTTTCTTGGGGTTGTACACTTGGTTAAGGCCTAACGGTCAATTTACGGTTCTCGTTTCTGTTTTTATTCTTTTGTTAGGAGCGTGTGCTTGGAGAATAAAAATAAAGAAAATTATTCTTTTTTTACTGTTATTTTTTTCTATCATTGGTGGTTGGTATGTTCGAAATTATCAACTAACGGGGCATGTTTTTTTCTGTCCTATGACCGGTGCTTATTTGCAAACATTTTGTGCGCCAAGAATATTGCGGACTGTCACCGGAAAACCTTTAATGGATTGTATGAAGTATTTAATGGGCCATGTTATGCAGGAGACGGCTCGCGAAACAATACGGCTGCAAAAAGAAGCACCTCATTTATATGTTGCTCGTGAATTAGTGTGTTCCAATATTGCGATGCCAATAATTAAAGCACATCCGTTTTATTTTATGTATGATTGGCTAAGGGAAGTAATGAAAACAATATTTGATCCTTACGCCAGTCAAATAGTTGCCTTTGTGAATAATAGTTTTTCATATGACCCGGCAGAAGAGTTTTTATTTGAAAAAATAAATTTGTGGTTATTTGCACAAAATATGCCCCCTTTTCTTGGGTTCTTTTGTTGGCTTGAATTTTTCTTTTTGTTGTGGTTTTGGATAGGTTTATTTGGGGGTATTTGGCTTTTTTTAATTAAGCCTTTATTCACTCCTGAAGAAGCATCAATTCACACGAAATTTTATCGTTCGTTATGGCTTAAAACAGGCTTTTTTATTGGTGGTTTGGTATTCATGACGGGCGGTTTCGGTTATGCTCGATTGAGGATGCCCGTTGAGCCACTTATGATTATTTTGACATTAACATGGTGGCTTTGGATCTTTAATAAAAAACCAAATTTAAAAACAAACATAGGAAAATAACAACATGGATCGCTTATATTCACCATGGCGGGAACAGTATGTTAGTGGTACAAGAAAAGTTGATGAAAATCAGGAATGTGTTTTTTGTTCACAATTTACTGATAATCAAGATGAAAAGTATTTTATTTTGCGTCGATTTAAACACACTGTAGTTATGCTTAACTTGTATCCTTATAACGGCGGTCATTTGCTCATTTTGCCAATTGAGCATGAAAGTTCATTAAGTGGTTTATCTCGTGAAGCTCGTAACGAAATGATGGAAGTTGTTACTCATAGCACGCAAATTGTTACAGATATTTTGAATGCACAAGGAATTAACGTTGGCTTTAATTTTGGTCGAGCAGCAGGTGCGGGAATTCCTGCTCATCTGCATATGCATGTCTTGCCTCGCTGGCAAGGTGATACTAACTTTATGGTTACTCTTGCTGATACAAAACAAATTTCTATAGATTTAATTGAGTTATATAAAAAATTAAAACCCTATTTTCAAGAATTGAAAATTACCTAAAGAAATGATATTTATGAATAAATTAATAAAAATATCTTTTTTGATGATTGTTTTTCCAATGATTGTATATGCTATGCAAGAACCATTGGCAAGTAAGATTGAAAAAGAAGATACTACAGTTATACAACCAGAAGAATTATTAAATGAATTAGATAAAATTCATGAAAAAGTTAATGAATTCTGGAAAAAAAAGAAGCCAAGTAAAAGAATAGATTTAACTAAGTCAGTCTAATTTTTGAATTATTTTAGGTTAAAAAAATAATGAATATATTAAAAACAAGCTTGACTAGTTATGTTATTCTATTCTTGTTTACCATAAAAATATATGCGATGCATGAAACTCCAGCGCAGCTTTATACAGATTTTGCAAAATCTGCCTATGAATTTACTCAAGCAGTGCAAAGTAATAATCAAGCAAGTTTACGATTACGCAAAGATCTTAAAGAATATAAAAAAATTGCAAAACTCAAAAAGAAGCGAGAAAAACAATCGTGTCTTTGTTGTGACTCATGCCTACTGTGGTAAAATTATTGCAGATGTTTTTTTAACAATTCTTGAAGAATTTTAGGATTTGCTTTTCCTTGTGATTTGCTCATTGCTTGACCAACAAAGAAACCAAATAATTTCTCTTTTCCCGCTTTGTATTCAGTAACATTGGCAGGATTTTGCGCAATAATTTCTTTCACAATTTTTTCTAATTCTTCTGTTGAGCCAATTTGTTGCAAGCCTTTTTCTTTTACAATTTCTTCAGGATTTTGGCCAGTTTTGGCAATAATAGCAAAAATTTCTTGTGCTGTTCTGTTGTTGATAGTGCCTTGCTCAATTAAAGTAACAAGGTGTGCAAGTTTTTCGGGAGTAACTTTGCATTCAGCTAATGAAATTTTTTCATTTTTCAACAATCCCATAAAGTCACGTAAAACCCAATTAATGAGTTGTTTGCTTGTGGTATGTTGTAATGCTGCTTCATAATAATCGCATAATTCTAAATCTTCAATCAAAACATCGGCTTCATAAGCGGAAATGCCGAGTTTATTAGTATAACGTTCAAAGCGTTGCTGTGGTAATTCAGGCATGATATCTTTTACGCGCGAGATCGTTTCTTGCGTGATTTCAATAAGAGGCAAATCAGGGTCTTCAAAATAACGATAATCGGCCGCCTCTTCTTTTGAGCGCATTGACTTTGTGCATTGTTCCTTAACATCCCACAAACGTGTCTCTTGGCGAACTTTTTGGCCAGATTCAAGCAATTCTATTTGCCGTTGAATTTCATATTCAATTGCATCGCCAATAAACTTGAATGAGTTGATGTTTTTTAATTCTGCACGAGTGCCTAACTTTGGATCACCTTTTTTGCGAACCGAAATATTGGTATCAGCTCTAAACGAACCTTCTTGCATATTTCCTGTTGATATACGCAAATACATCACAATTAAACGCAATGCTTTTAAATATGCTTTTGCTTCTGTTGCATTAGCAATATCAGGTTGGCTAACAATTTCAAGCAACGGTGTGCCGGTGCGATTGAGATCCACAAAGCTTTCATTGGTTGTTGGCGCATGAATGTTTTTGCCGGCATCTTCTTCCATGTGAATGCGAATAAGGCGGACGTTTTTTATTGAACCGTCTTCGAGTGGAATGGGAATATAACCATTTTGGCAAATTGGTAGATCACTTTGAGTAACTTGATAATTTTTTGGCAAATCAGGATAAAAATAATGTTTTCTAGCAAATTCGCTAACGGGTGTAATGGTGGAGTTAGTTGCAAGTCCGGCCATGATTGCATTGTGAACAACAGTTTTATTTAAAACGGGTAAAACACCGGGGTAACCTGTGCATATTTGGCAAATATTTTTGTTCTGTTCTGTTGTTTGCTCGTTGGAGCAAGAGCAAAAAATTTTGCTTTTTGTGTTGAGTTGAACATGAACTTCAATGCCAATCACGCATTCATAATCAGAGTAGGTATTTAAAACCGAAGATTGTTCTGCCATTATTATTCCTCGCGCATGTCTTCCCGAGGCGGAGCCGTGGGGATCCAGTTAATAAATTATTTTCTTATTAAGGAAAAAATAATTATCTGGGTTGCCACGCTTGCGCTCGCAATGACAATTTTTTTTGAAAATTATTTTAAATTATCAGTATAAGCTGAAGTTTTTCAGACTATTTATTTAATTCTGATTATAGCAGAAATTATGAATAAATTTAATCGGCTTTTAAGATTTTTTGAATTTCTTTTTCCATCGTGGTGATTATAGGTTTTTCAAGCCTGCCAACTTCATTTCGATTATGCATAATCATGAGTGTAGGAAAATCATCAATTTCACTTTGTTTAGCAAGATAGAAGAGTTTGTCTTTATCAATTTTTACAAACTTCAGGTCATTTTCATATTTCTTTGCCAGTTCTGTTAATTTTGTGATAATTTCATCGTTATTTACTGTTGGGTCATAATATAAAATAACTACTGAATTGTTATGATTTAACACTTCAGCTTCAAACGCCATTTCTGATGGGCTGAAATTTTTTATTAAAGTATCGATGCGATCTTTGTCTCGATCTGATTCTGCTAATACTTTTTTTAAGGCATCTTTTTTTAATAATGAAATTATTATATCGGTTGATTCATTAAGATCGTATACTTCAACACAAAGGGTGCTGGGATTAGTTTCTTCTGGTTTGTTTATTGAGCAACCTGGTAAAATAACAAAAAAGAGAAGTAGTAGTTTTAATTTCATTTTTATTCGCTGTTCTTTATAATTAAGGCGATTAAATTTTTTTGTAGTGTTTTTGCCATGATAGGTTAATTATGAATAAAATAAAACTATTTTTTTTCAATAAAAATTAGTAGGCTTGCTAAAGTAGACTTGACAAAAAACAGATCAAACATTACAATTAGAAATGAAAAATTAAGGTTTTCTTTGAAATTTTTGGGGGCGTCCAGGTTTCGACGTGTTATAGAAGATGCAAGGAGCATGTCGAGTTTTGACTGAGATCTCGTAAAAAAAGTGGTCAAAAACAATAAATGCAGATCAAAATATTGGTCTATCAACCAGAGTTAAACAAGCGTTTAATGAAGCTTCAACTTTTGCTGTAGGGGCTGTTAATTCAGCTTTTGCACAATGTGGAGCGGCATTCGCTTAAATCCTGTTTGATCTTGTCAGCGAGGCGTGCTTATCAGTTGAGCTGACACGTATTATATCAGATAAGATTCTTTTGTTAGACTTCTTAGCTGGGTAATCAAAAGAATATCACGCAACTAACCTACGATTTCATCTTTTGTTTTTGAGGGTTATCGTTTGTATATTCGAAAACTAAGCATGTAGCGCCTTGGGTCCGACATGATGCGGACATGGGTTCGATTCCCATCGCCTCCACCATACTTCGCTTATCCGGGCCTTCCGGCTCGGCAAGTTACGTATGGCAAGTCATTTCCTTTAGGGAATTAATTAAATATAAATATTAATAAAATAAGTAAAAACCGAAATATGCCCTTCGTCTTGTTCTTAGTAGCTCGTGAGAGCGAAGTAGGAAGCTTTAGCGTAGTAGGGCAATTATGCATAATCTTGGTTTTTACAAAATTAAATCTTACTCTTTTTCTTCTCGTGCAATCTTAAATTCATCAAGTGGCATTTCGTCATTTGTTTCCAAAATAAGCCTACACCCAAAATTTTTCTCAAAATAAAAAATCGAATTATATTCTTGATTTGTTATGTAATCAAAAGTTCTTGGATGCAATTCAATTGTCAAAAGATTGTGTCCTTTATTTGCATATAATGCTTGTTTTATGTTTGGTAACAAATTAAAACAAATTGTTTGCAATGTTTTGACATAACCAAGACCTTTACAGGTTGTACATGATTCAGTTAATTCTTGAATAAGTGTCTTTCCAGAACGTTTTCTGGTCATTTGCACAAGACCAAATTCTGAAATTTTTAACACAACCGATTGGAATTTATCACGTTCTTTGAGCATTCTTTCAAAAGTTTTGAATAACTTTTGTCGGTTTGCAGAAGAAGACATATCAATGAAATCAATTACAATGAGTCCACCAATGTTGCGTAATCGCAATTGTCGGGTGATTTCTTCAGCTGCTTCAAGATTCGTTTTTAGTATTGTTTCTTCAAGATCACTTTTACCAATATAACGACCAGTGTTCACATCAATCACCGTCATTGCTTGTGTGGTTTCAATAATAATTGATCCACCAGACCGCAAATGCACTTTTTCTGATAACGCTTGCTGTAGTTGTTGGTTAATGGTGTATTTATCAAAAAGATCTTGATTGCCGGTAAAAAAGTGAATTTTATAACTAAATTCTGGCGCAATTTTTTTTACAAATTTATAAATTTCTTGTTGGTTTTGTTGATTGTCAGAAATTACTTCTTGCACGTCGGCATCAAGATGATCGCGGACAATTTGCAATGTTAGGGGTAAATCTTCGTAGATTTTTTCTTTTGGTTGAGCTTCATTATATTTTTTTTCAATGTGTTGCCATGTTGAAACTAAAAATTGCAAATCTTGAGCAATTTCTTTTTCTTGGCGATCTTCAGAAGTTGTTCTGATAATGGCTCCCATGCCCACAGGAAGATTTTTTGCTAAAATTTCTTTTAATCGTTGGCGTTCTTCGCGTTCTTCAATTTTTTTTGAAATGGCGATACGAGGAATGTTAGGCATAAGGACGATAAATCTTCCTGGCAAGGTGAAACATGTTGTCAGTTTTGCACCCTTCTCATAAACCGGCTCTTTACTGACTTGCACCAAAATAGGTTCGCCCTCTTTGAGAATTTTGCCAATATCCATTGCTTGATACGATTGGCGTTCAGGTTCAACTGGTGTTTCATCTTCATCTAATTCAACAGTGCTCGTCATTTTTTGTAATGCCATTTCTCGATCGATCTCGGAAATATGTAAAAATCCAGCTTTCTCTTGACCAATATCAACAAACGCAGTTTGAATGCCGGGAAGCACCTTAATGATAGTACCTTTGAAGAATGAACGTTCCAGGTTTTCTATGGTGTGTGATGAAAAATAAATATTTTGTAGTTCATCATCACGGGTAACGGCAATTTTTGTTTGCCAGGGGTTTGCACTAATTAAAATTTTTTTCATACTTTGTTCCAATGACTATTTTCTAACGAGGTGTTCAGTTTTTTAGAGAGACGACGTTCCTGTTAGAATTATAGTTTGTTAAATTCTATCATTAGTATAGCCAAACTTATCTGTAAAGAGTAGAAATTCATCAAATCAATGCTGGCATTGAGGTGGAAAATCCTAAAGAAATGTGATACAGTGCATTTTATTAGTAACGTATCACCTTTATAAAGCTCATTAATAAGGATATAAAAATTATGAATACCATGCATCAAAAAACGTTAGTTTTTGCCATGATACTGTTAACAATTGCGCTATCGGGTTGCAAAAAAGATCAAAAAAGAACTTCTTTGGCAAGAAAGAATCAAACAGAACAGATTGGTGATGTCGCAATGCCTCTTGCTCAAAATGAAAGTATGACGATTAGTCTTTTTGATGAAGATATTGAAGCATTTGTTCTTGAAGAAGAAACAGAAAACCCATTTGCTCAAAATTCAATGAATCTTGCACAAAACAATCAAGAACTTGATATTTCATGGGAAGAGTCAACTCATTTGAAGGATGAAATTAGAGTAGTTTATTTCCCTTATGACAGTACACAGCCATTAGAAAATGAAAAGTTGGCTATGGAAGATTTAACAAAAAAAGCACAAGAAATTTATAACAATGATCGAATGGTATGCGTGAAAGGTCATTCATGCCAATATCATGGCACCGATGCGTATAACGTAGCTTTATCAATGAAGCGCGCAAGCACCATCAAAGAAAACCTTGTTGCGGCGGGTATTCCTGAATCACACCTTAAAGTGTTTGGAGTTGGTAACGAAGAGCCAGTTTCTTTTGATTCTAGCTTAGAAGGTCAAGCGCCAAATCGTCGTGTTGAAATGTATGCATTAGCTGCGTAAAAGTTTAGGGGGATTTCACATTAAATCCCCCTTTTTATTAATTAACGTGAATTCGATCTAAGCGATAAATAATTTTGCGGCGGATTTAACTGATAGAGTGGGCTTTTTTTCTCGCATTTGATAAGCAGTTAAAGAAGTGAAAATATGGAGAAAAAAGCCCCAAGCGCTTCTATGTCGAGTATGCTCCATATGCAAATGTTCTTTCAAAATATCGCCAACGGATTCAATAATACCACGCTTACGAAGCAATAATTTATCACTGAGATTCATAAGTTTATTTTGCATATTCTCTCTAATTTTTGTAATTAAATGAACGCCTTTTTCATAAAGCTTTTCAAAGCGTTTTGCGCTAACAATATATCCCTTATCACCAAAAAGTTTGCCTATAATATTTTTTGTCATTTTAAACAACACAAGCTCATTATTATCAGCTACATTACCTGCAGAAATATAAAATGTTATGATTTCCCCATAATGATTAATGATGATATGAACTTTCATACCATAAAACCATCCCATGCTCGTTTTGCCCTTTTTTGCAACACTTTTTAATGTTTTATGTGATGATGATCGTTTAACATGACACGCTTCAAGTTTGAAACTATCAATAAAAGATATGCCGGTACAGATGCTTAATTTCCTTGTGCAAAGAAAAATAAGCATTGGCATAATTATTGTTTTCCTTAACTCAATAAATCGATTGTAACTTACTAGTGTTGGGAATTCATTTTTTAGATATTCTTTAACGTGCTTCGTGTAATAGTCTTTGAAAGTAGTATATCCTGAATAATGATACCAAAGCGATATAGTCATCACTTCACCCATTGTTAG